>Ga0224508_10000003_pt1 | contig 354640 bp, 324 predicted proteins | sample SF_Jan12_sed_USG_4_FD_170157 | JGI IMG/M metagenome (GOLD analysis project Ga0224508, IMG submission 170157) | Sediment microbial communities from San Francisco Bay, California, United States - SF_Jan12_sed_USGS_21 | ecosystem: Environmental > Aquatic > Marine > Sediment | place: USA... | reverse complement strand
AAATTTTGGACTCCAATTAACAGCCCGGTCAGTCCAGACATTGTCAAAAAAATAACCTGTTCCGGACGACGGAGCAAAGTGTCGAGATATTAGATCTGGAGCCATTTTATCTATCAGGCACTTTTACGCGTTGGGACAATGAGGACCGGGCATCGGGATTTATGGAGAATCCCTTCGCTAACGCTTCCCATAATAAGATGATAGACCGCGCCTCGTCCATGAGAACCCACAACGATCATATCTACGTCCAGATCCGAGGCCTCCTTAAGAATTACTTCTACCGTTGGCCCGTGCACAAGGAGCGCCGTTGCTTCCAGGCCTTCTTTGCGTAATCGCTTTGCTATCTCCTGAATCTGGCGATGCTCACGGTGGAATTTTTCCGCGAGCGAATCTCTAGCAGCTTGCGGGTCCGCTCTGAATTCAAGGACGTCCGGCGCCGGCTCTGCGTTATGCAGAATCCATACTTGGGCTGACATTTTTTTAGCTACTTCTTCCGCTTCTTTCATAATTAACTCCGTTGATTCGGAAAGGTCTAATGCCACCAGCAGCTTCATATCTTTTCTCCTTACGTTACGCACCGCAGTACCAATCTGTACCAGGAGCCAGCCGATTTATCCATAGTCCGACTGGCTCCTGGGCCCGATCAGTAGCAGCCTAATTCTACAATATCAGACTAACCACCCCAAGCCTTTTCGCGATAGGCAACCTGCGGATGTCTGCCTGCAGAAGTCCAACTTGAGCGCATCGTGCGCATAGTGAAGAATATTCGTGCTGGCTTTCCTGCCAGCTGGCAACATGATCGCATCCTTTCGAGGCTGTACTGCTTTTCAGCATAACATCCTGGGAAGTAAAGGGGTCGGCAACAAATGATTATCATTCGCAATTTCACCGAACCCTCTAATCCTGCCGCTATTCCTGTGTCCGAGCAGGTCTTCAGGGTCTTCGTTGCTACAACCTGCGAAACCTGCGCGTCTTCCAAAACTATGCCTCAATTCAATCACTCTCAAGTTCCCGCTTTGCCGATTCGAAGTGTGAGGATGTCAAATCGCATTGTTGGTTATTAGTGCGATTCTTACTGGGTCGCCTGGCAAATAGAGTTTCTAAAGATGACAGCTAATTTAAACTGGTCAGTCATACGAATTCGAACAACGTGGGCAAACGCTTGGCGAACATTGATAAAGATAGAGAAAATGGGGCACATAATTGCCAGAGACACGGAGATCAAAAGTCCTCGTGCCACCCATAGGGTAACCCGTTGAAAATCAAGGAGAGTGCTGCCAGGGGCGGAATCGAACCGGTCCGCGCTCGGCACCGACACGAGGATTTTCAGTCGGACTTTTATTTTTCTAACTTAATAAAATCAGCCACTTACGACGCATTCCATTCCCATTTGTGCCAGTAAACGCCAGATACCGCCAGTTAATCAGGCACAATATTGGCACATCGATCTGATGCTGCTCTTCTGCAAATTGCAGACGCTCAAATTTGAACCTTCAGCGGCCGCTATCGCCGAGTTTACCCTAGCCTTTTGCGTACCAGCCATTGTCGACATACAGCGCGTTGCCGGTAATAAAGCTGGCCTCGTCCGAGGCCAGAAATACCACTGCCGAGGAAACTTCTTCGGGTTCGCAGATGCGCCCTTGCGCGTCGGCGAGTGCCCCTTCTTCCCACTCCTGCCCAGCCTGGTCCAGCTCACTGATTTCGCGTAGACCATGCGCCGTCTTGACGAATCCGGGGCAAACCGCGTTACAACGAATTCCCTGGTCCCGGTATTCAACCGAGATCGCGCGTGCGAGCTGTAACACTGCGCCCTTGGTCATGCAGTAGAGCGACTCGAGTGCATAACCAAGCTCCGAGGCAATCGACGCGGTAATGACGATTGAACCGCCGCCGTTATCGCTCATCTCCTTGACCGCGCGACGGCACACCAGAAAGGCGGAGCGTACGTTGATATCCATCAAACGATCGTAGTCATCCTCGGTCGATTCGTGCAGCGGCTTCACGGTAATGGTGCCGGCGTGATTGAACAGCACGTTGTAGGCCCCGAGGGTTTCGGCAACCCGATCGAAGGCGGCATCCACCTGTCCCGCGTCGGACACATCGGTCTCGATAAACTCTGCCGTGCCACCCTCATCGCGAATCATCTGCACGGTTTCCTCGCCGGCCTCCTTCTGAATATCCAGGATGGCGACGCGGGCGCCCTCCCTGGCGAAAGCCAGCGAAGTGGTGCGCCCCATGCCGGCGGCCCCACCGGTGATGACCGCAGTTTTTCCAGCCAGACGGCCGGGGCGATTACCGGTTTGATCGATACCAGTGTTGCTGTCGTTAGTCACGTCTAATCCTCCGTTGTCATGTCGACCGCTCTGTTACGGCGACTATTAATTGTTGCTAACCTCGGCGCTTATGTGCGCACCGTTCTGATTTTTTGAAAAAAAATTGAAAACAGTTCCTGCTGCGAAGAAATATCGAGCTTGGCGTAAATGTTTCTGCGGTGAATGCGTACTGTGCCCGCGGATATCCCGAGGCTTTTTGCAATCGATTCCGACGAATGTCCTTCAAGTACCTGCGCGACTACCTGGGTTTCCCGTGGTGTGATGCGCGGGCCGAAAACAGCGCCCACCGTATTTTCGATGATGGTCGGATTGTCACCCGGTTCCTGGTCGGTCGAGTCGACTTCAAACCAGTCGGGCACGGCCTGCCAGTGACGCTGCGCCAGACTACTGACGATCGGCACCACACTCTCCAGCAACCTGAATTCACGCGCCGAGAAACGCTGGCTTTCACCCGAGCGCATTAACGAGATAACCACCGCGACGTCGTTCGGCAGGTAAAAGGTGTAACAGATTTCCTCGGCGAGCCCGGTACGTACGTAGTAGGAACGATAATACTCGCTTTGCAGGAAACGATCGGGCGCGATATCCTGCAACCGGTAAAGCCCGGTATCGACCTTGCGCCCGCAGGCCTTGAAAAACGGATCGAGCAAATAGGGGCCCTTCAGGTAGTCATCGACAAATACGACCCGTTCGGCAGGTGAAAAGGTGTGGAACAGGCAGATCGGCTTTTCGTTCTGGTGATAGGCGAAGGAAACCGAGTAGTCGAAATCGGTAATGGATTTAAGTGCGCTGAGCAGGGTGTCGGTGAATTGATCCCTACCGATCGAATCGATACATTGGGATAACAAAGAGATCCAGGTGGCGTTTCCCAGGTCGATCTTTTTCGCTCGCCCGGAATTATTCGCCATCACAGAATTTTCCTTTTTTAAGTAATTTACACAATTTGCATTTGTTTTCTTATTTAGCGGCATATACCCCAAATTGAGCAAATTGCATGCATTTGCTCAATTTGCATGGTAGTATATTTTCTCTATAAAACTCAAGACTAAATTATAAAGAGGGGGGAAGATGCACCTGCCGGGGGATGGAGTTGGTCGATCAATCCAATAGTCCACGTGATATTGATATCGAGTTTCGCGGTGTTACCAAACGCTTCGAAGACGTCGTGGCGGTTGACGACATATCCCTTAGCGTCGAGCGTGGTGCCTTCTTCAGTTTCCTGGGCCCATCCGGTTGTGGTAAGACTACTTCACTGCGACTGATTGCCGGTTTTGATCAACCCACGCAAGGAGAAGTTTTTATCGGCGGTAGCTCGGTTGTTGGAATCCCGTCGCACAAACGGCCGGTAAACATGGTGTTCCAGCACTACGCCCTGTTCCCGCATATGGATGTTGCTGAAAATATTGGCTACGGCTTGCGTCAGCGCAACCCGAAACCTGCCAAACAGGAAGTTAGCAAAAGGGTGGATGAAACCCTGGAATTGGTGCGGCTCGGCGGATACGGCAAGCGCAGGGTCTGGGAATTATCCGGCGGACAGCAACAAAGAGTGGCGCTGGCACGCGCGCTCATTAACCACCCGACCTGTTTGTTACTCGATGAACCCCTGGCAGCACTAGACCGCAAACTGCGTCGCGAAATGCAGATTGAATTGCAAACGCTGCAAAGAGAAGTCGGTATTACCTTTATCCTGGTGACGCATGACCAGGAAGAGGCGCTGTCGATGAGCGATCGCATTTGCATCATGCGCGACGGCCACATCGTCCAGTCCGGCAGCCCGCGTGAACTTTACGATGAACCGATCAATCGCTATGTGGCCGATTTTGTCGGCAAGAGCAATTTTTTCAGTGGCGAAGTCGTCGAGACCAATGGCTCGAGCGTCACGGTAAAATTTGATTCCGGCCAAGTGCTTACTGGTAAAAAACCAAAAGAAGCACCAGGCCTCGGTAACGGGAGCAAGGCCAGCATTGCCGTGCGGCCCGAAATGATTTCTATCAAATCTGCAGATGAAACAGATACCAATTCCAGCATCGCCGTAAAAGGACGGGTGATGAACCGGATTTTTCTGGGTGAGCACTCGGAATACCTGGTTGCAACCGAAGGATACGGTGACGTAATGGTGCTATCTCCAAAATCCATTGAACACAGCAGTAGAAGTTTTTCGCCAGACGATATGGTCTCCCTAAGCTGGAGATCCGATGCTGCGCTGGTGCTTGGAGATGCTTAAGACCTGGCTGTAAATCCGGCAGTCATGGTCTTTGTGATTATAACGGATCGTTTTCGATGAGGGCATAAGATGAGTAAAACTAACGATGATAATAAACCGATAAGCGCCAAAAAGTTCATGAAGTATTTTCGCAGCTATCAGAATGGCTCAATTTCACGCAGGCATTTTCTGGGCGTAACCGGGCTAGGTACGGCAATGACCGTAATGGGCACGGCCGTGCCATCGCTGTGGTCAGGCAAGGCCCACGCATTTGGTGACCTGGGCGACCGCCTGGTATTTTCCACCTGGCCGAACTACTGGAACCAGGTCAACCTGGATGAATTTTCCGAATTGACGGGCGTGCATATCCAGGTCAATGCGTTTGGTTCGAATGAAGAAATGCTGGCCAAGTTACAGGCTGGCGGGACGGGTTGGGATGTTTTCGTGCCGACCAACTACACGATTTCCAACTATGTCGCGCTCGACCTGATCGAGGAGCTGGATTTGTCCCGCATCCCCAATTACGATGCCGCGGCCAACAACCCAAAATTCGCCGGTCCCGCTACGGTAAACGGTAAGGTGTATTGCGTGCCGAAGAACTGGGGAACCACGGGATTTATCGTCAATACCAAGAAAATCAAGAGCAAGCCCAAGTCCTGGAAAGATTTCTTCGATGTAACCATGGGCAAGGGCTCCGGTCATACCATTGTGCATGATTACCAGCTGACCACCATCGGCGCGGCACTGTGTGCACTGGGCTATTCATTCAATTCGATTGATGCCAAAGAACTGGCCGAGGCTGAAGCACTGCTGGTCAAATCCAAGCCGCATCTGTTCGCTATAACCTCTGATTATCAGCCAGGTATTCGCAGCGGTGACGCATGGATGTCGATCTGCTGGAACGGCGACGGCACCCAGCTCAACAATGATCTACCGGAAATGGAGTACGTGATCGCGACCGATGGTGGCGAGATCTGGTCGGACTTCTACGCGATTCCAAAAGGTGCACCTCATCGGGATGCCGCCTATGCTTTCATCAACTACATGCAGGACCCCTATATTCAGGCTCGAGACGCCGCGGTTCATGGCTATGCGCCTACCGATGCCCGTGCGATTGCGTTGCAGCCAGATGCGTTGGCTAATGATCCTATTCTGCATCCTGCGGCAGAGCTGATGAATGGCCTCGAATTTGGGGCAGCACAGACACTGACCGACCCGATCCGCGCCGAGGTCATAGCGCGTTTCAAGTCTGCCTGATCCAGGTGTAGGACTTAACGACGGATAACGATGAGAGAAGACAGTAAGCCGAACCGCTGGCTAACAGCTGCTTTGTTAGCTCCCACTTCAATGTGGTTCCTGTTCCTGCTGATCTTACCTCTCATCGTTATCCTGGTTTTCAGTTTTGGTGAACGCGCGGCGGTAGGAGGATATGCCGGCGGTTTTACGCTTGAACAGTATGCCAATCTTCCTTCACGCCTGAAGGCATTCCAGAACACGATGTTAATTGCCCCTTTGGGGACTTTGTTGAGCCTGATTGTGGCTTACCCGCTGGCCTACTATCTGGCTTTGAGAGTGAGCCGACGATTTAAACTCCTTCTGCTTGTCCTGGTAATAGTGCCCTTCTGGACCAGCCTGCTGGTACGCACCTATGCCTGGATTTTCATCCTGGGCGGACGCGGCATCCCGACATTGCTGGAGTTCATCGGCATCGAGGGTGTGCGGCTGATCAATACCCCGGGCGCGGTCCTGGTGGGCATTGTCTATGGTTATCTGCCGTTGATGGTGTTTCCCATATTTGTCTCGCTGGAAAAACTCGACAAGAGCCTGTTGGAAGCCTCCAGTGATTTGGGAGGCTCGCCATTTAAAACCTTTATGCAAATCACGCTGCCTCTGTCGATGCCAGGAATAGCAACCGGCTGCATGCTGGTGTTTATCCTGTTGATGGGAGAATTTCTGATCCCGGCGTTTCTTGGCGGCGGCAAGGTGTTCTTCATTGGCAATGCGCTGGTCGATTTATTCCTGCAGTCGCGCAACTGGCCTTTTGGCGCCGCGGTATCGGTCACGCTGGTAGTCATCATGCTGATCACGGTCAGCCTGTATATGCGGATGATGATGCGCAGTAAAACTGGCCGCGACGAATCGTTGATGTAAAGGGGAAAAACAGTGCGAATCTACGCTATTGCCGTTTTTCTCTTCTTGTACGTGCCAATCGGCATCATCGTGTTGTTCAGTTTCAATGCCGGTCGACACGCCAGCGAGCTTCGGGGCTTATCCGTCCAGTGGTACGGCAAAGCGCTGTCCAATCCGTTTGTCGGTGACGCTTTCGTCACCAGCCTGATCGTCGCCTTCTCGGTCGCGATTTTATCGAGCCTGATGGGTACGGCGGCGGCGCTGGCCCTGCAACGCCTGAAGGGAACGATGCGCGTCCTGTTTGACGGACTGATCTACATATCGGTCATGATACCGGGCATTGTTATCGGCATCGCCACGCTGGTGGCGCTGGTGACGGTTTTTGATTTTCTGAATCCTTTACTGGCCTCAATCTGGCCGGAAGGCACAAAGCCGCCGAAACTGCACATGGGATACGTTTCGGTTATCGCGGCGCATACGTTGTTTACGATGTCGCTCGTGATCATCCTGGTACGCGCCCGCATCGCCGGCATGGACCGCTCCCTGATCGAGGCCTCGATGGATTTGTATGCAACTCCCTGGCGCACCTTTTACCAGGTTACGCTCCCGCAAATATACCCCGCTATCCTGGCAGGTTTCCTGCTCAGCTTTACCTTCAGTTTCGATGATTTCATCATTTCTTTTTTCGTCGCGGGAGCAAATACCACACTTCCGATTTATATTTTTTCTTCGATCCGAAGGGGCATCACACCAGAGGTGAATGCCATCGGCACAATGGTCCTCGCCGTGTCTCTAATTCTACTAATGACAGCCCAGTTCTTCCTACGTGCTCGTACCAACCGTTAGCAGCACAGGGAATACATTGAGTCCAAACCCTGGATACAGGCCAGCTAACAGGAAGTAATCTTGGGGTCGATTTAGAGATTAAGGAAGAATTCTGGAAGAAGGAATGGTGCCCAGGGGCGGAATCGAACCACCGACACGAGTATTTTCAGTCAGAATTTTATTTTTCTAACTTAATAAAATCAGTTACTTACGCGCTTCCCGTTCCCATTAGTGCCAGTAAATAGCAGTAACTGCCAGTAGTTAGGGCACAAAATTGGCACACTAGTTTAATGCTTTGTGTACCGATCACTTTTATTTATTTTTCCCAATAATTGATGTGGTACCTGTTGCGGGACTTTGCACAACGAAGCATAACAATACACAACTAATCCTCGCAAAACTCCATGTGGCGGGAGTTTAACCCTGAACCAGAGAATCGATCCATGTGGACAGATACTAACAAATCTTCCACGTGAACTAGTCACATATGCAGCCACATAATCTGCCGGAAGAAGCTTTGCTTTCGCGGCAGTCCGCTAAAACAAGGCAATGGGAGAGTTGCGGGGATGACGGAGAAGTAGCGCAGGATCTATGGTGGTTGTGCGGTTAACGAACGCCGATTATGGGTGTTTATTTGGGCCAGAAAGCAGCAAAAGTCTCGTCAACCAGGACCTCAAAATTCTCATTAACCCTGGTTTGGGCATGCTTCAGTTCAGCGCCCGTCTGCTGGCGTAATCGCTCAGCCTCGGCTTCCGTCAATTGTTTCTGCTTTTCTTCATAAAGTATTAGCACTTTCTGGGTGCGCTGCTCATTACGCCTTAGTAACTGCTTGGCGTTTCGACGCGCGTCGCTTACAGCCGCCTCAGCCTCCTGCTGGGTGCGTTTTATCCTCTCCTTGGCTTCCCGTTCGGCCTCCAGCACCTGCTGAATCGGATTCGTCATAGTTGGCTTCATCTAACGAAATCTATCTCGAGCAATTCGATCGGACTTGATCTTGATCATGGCGAATGAAGTTGTGTGCAAGAGAATGATTATTACATAATAAACATTAAGTTATCCGAGAGACTGGCCATCTTGCCTGGAATTTCATTTTTCCGATACGCCGATATACAGGCACGGGTTAGGGCGCGCATCGGCGCCATGCCCGATGAAGCCCGCTGGCACTATGTCGCCGATGCCAGCGATCTCGACAACCTGATTGAGCGGATGCGAAGCAATGGTCTGTCCCATTGGGTCGCAGATTTGCCGCGCTCTCCGGACACTAACACGATTGAAGGTAGCCTGCGGCAACATTTGCTGAACCTGCTCGACAATGTTGGCCGCCTGTTGCCAAACCGCTGGATCGGTGTCAAACGTTGGCTATATCTGGCGAGTAATCTCGTGTGGGTGCAACGATTACTCACAGAAGCCGATATCGAGCCTCCAGAGCAGATCGATGCGATGCTAAAACCGATCTTCTCGTTACACATAGATGAACGAAGCAAACGATTGGAGCAAACGCCCTACCATCAATACCTGTCGACATCGTCACCATTCGATCGCTGGTTGTCGGACTTTACCGCCTCCTGTCCTTCCGTATCAGGACGGGAAGCTTACGTGCTCAGAAGGCTCGCCAAAAGCATTCTTCGGCACAGAACGCGAATACTCGATTTACGTAAACAGGCGAACACCAATAACACCGCGGATCTGACTGCTCAATGGCGACTACGTGACGAGCTTACGCGCGAATTGCGGGGACTGATTGGCGGTGATCCGTTCCATGTTGGTCTGGTCCTGATCTACTGCTTGCTCGAACTGTTGCAGTACGAACGTTGTCGGGCGTTTCTGGTGGCGCGCTCGTGCGGATGGGAGCGACCGGAAATATTGGGGAGTACGGCATAATGTTCAGGCCAGTGGAAATGATCTGGGTCGATTTGTTGGTTGATCGCAGTTCGGTCACTGCTGCCCTGGATATTCTCGGTCGTTTAAAGGTTATTGAATTATGCCAGTATGATCGGCCACAAACTCCATTTGAAGTGGCATCAGAGTCCGGCTTGTTGGAACGACTGGTTACCGTGGGACAAAATCTGGAGAGCATCGCACAATGGCTGCCGAAACCGGATATGACGCTGATCGATATGGAGCGGCGCAATCAGTCTACCGAGCTCGTGTTGCCAGAGCTGGAACGACGTTGCCACGACTGGTTGCAACAGGCCAAACCCATCATAAACCAGTTACGCAAAGCCAGTACTCGGCTCGAAGAGCTCGAGGTGCTGGTAGTTTGCCTGGAGTCGTTACCCCCGCAAGAGTTCGATATTGCGCTGTTGGCGCATGATCCATCTCGCGCGTTCCCCCCTTTCGTCGCCCTGGGAACGGCGGATGACGTCGATGTCCTGGACGCGCGCCATGGGCAAATCATCGGGCGCGCCTATCCAGTAAAGCACGGGGATGACGAGGAGCCCGGCAAAGAGCGCGTTTTGGTGGTAGGTGTTACCGATGCCGATGCGCTTGGCGAACTGGAGCGACGCTTCCATAGCCGCGGTATGCGGTTTGTCAGTGTTCCAGCGGGGCTGAAGGCATCCAGCACCGAAGCCCTTGAACAGGCGCGCGGCTTGCTGACCGAACAAGCGTCTATCCATGAAAAACTTGTCGCTGAGCTCGAAGAACTCAATCAGCGCACCGGTATGGCCGGCGACCTGTGGTTGCTCAATCGCCATCGCTGGGTAAACGAAACGCTGGCGGACTCGCTCACCGGAAAACGTTTCGTCTGGCTTGGCGGATGGGTTCCGGAGACCCGTTACGACGAGCTGGTGACAAGCCTGCAATCCGACAATGTGCCATTCCTGATCAACCGGGAATCGGCGCAACAACACGGGCTACCGCCAGTGCAGCTCGATAATCCGCGGTGGATCCAACGGTTTGAAACCTTCGTGCGTGGTTTTGGTGTGCCCGCCGCCGACGAGGTAGATCCGAGTCCATTGCTCGCTATAATGACGCCATTGATGTTCGGTTATATGTTCGGCGACGTAGGACAAGGTGCGGTTTTGATTGTCATCGGTTACTTCGCTCGCCGGTGGGTTCCGGTGCTGGAGTTGCTGATTGCCGGCGGAATCAGTTCAGTGGCGTTTGGATTTCTCTATGGATCATTGTTTGCCAATGAGCATATTCTACCCGCGTTGTGGCTCAGGCCCATCGAGGAGCCTTTGTGGGTGCTCGGCATCCCCATCGTGTTCGGGTTCATCGCTATTTTTGCCAGCATGCTGCTCTTCGCGCTGCAGGCGCTGTGGCGTGGCCGGCTTCGTCGTTGGTGGGCTGTGGAAGCGCCGATCGTGATCATGTATCTCGCGCTGCCATTGGGTTGGTTTTCCATAACCGCTGCATTGCTGGTGGTCTTCGCGTCACTGGTATGGTTGTTCACCGCCGTCGGCATGCGTGGTTACCATAAGCAGGGTTTTGCCGGGGTGCTGCCAGCGGTCTTCAAGGAACTCGCCGAGCTGCTGGAGATCGTGTTCCAGCTCCTCATCAACACACTTTCCTTCGCGCGTCTGGGGGCGTTCGCCCTGGCCCACGCTGGTTTAAGCGTGGCTGTAATAGCACTTGCCGAAATGCCCGGGAGTATACTGGGTAAGATTGTCGTTTTCATTATCGGCAACGCAATCGTCATTGCCCTGGAAGGGCTGGTGGTTTCCATTCAGACCACGCGTCTAGTAATGTTCGAATTCTTCCGACGTTTCCTGGTTGGGGAAGGTCGGCCGTTCCGTCCCTTAACATTACCGAACGATACCCGGTTTGCCTAAAGAGGAAGTGAATCGATGCTACAAAATAAAATAAGATTCTTATTGAGCGCGACCGCGATCATGGCGTTGATCGCCACAGTCGCGTATCTGTCGCTGTTGTTGTTCCCACCAGTCGCCCTGGCTGCCGACGCCGAAACTGTGGTGGATCCCGGCGTTTTACGTTGGGGGTATATGGCGGCCGCCCTGGCCACGGGTCTTTCCGCCCTGGCCGCCGGCATCGCGGTCGGCGGCGTGGGTGCCGCCGCGATCGGCGCCATCGCGGAAAAACCGGACTTGTTTGGACGGACCCTGGTATTTGTCGGCCTCGCCGAAGGGATCGCGATTTATGGCCTGATCATCTCCATCATGATCCTTAATCGATTAGGATGAAGGACGCGCTACGCGTCACTTATATCGGAGAAGCGATCACCGCCGACGGTTTCGCGCTGGTCGGTGTGCAGCCACGGGTCACGCCGGCGGAAGCGGATGCCGTATGGCAGGCATTGCGTGAGGCGCGGCGGAATTCGAACCTGGTCATTCTTAATCAAGCGCATGCCGATGTGATTCAGACGCGTTTGCAAGAATTGATTTCTACCGAGCCAACACCTCCGGTCATAGTCGTACCGACCATGGCCAGCAATGAACTCGCTTTGGATCGTGTGGTTGCTCCGGCGCGACGCGTGTTGGGATTGAGCTGATCGAGATGGATTCACGCTTACCGGCCGATTTCGACCCGCAGCAGGTCTCGCTCTTTCTCGACAAAGTTGCCGAGGATTGCGATACCGAGTTACGTGAAATCGCGGCAAATCGAGATGCCGAGATCGCGCGCATCCGTGGGGATGCCCATGTCGAATCACGCCGCCTGTTTCGACATAGCGTCGAGCAGTTGCGTAACCGGCTTGTGCTGGAACAGAGCCGCTACCTCGCGCGGGTACGTTCCGATCTGCGTCGGCAACAGTGGGAAATTTTGACCGAGTCTCAACAACGCGTGCTCGAGGCTGTTTCGGATCGCTTCCGCAAGGCCTGGGAAGATCCGGGGGGACAATGGCAATGGTGTCGTTATTGGTTGGCGTTAGCCCTGGAGCGGGCTGGCGATAACGCAATCCGTGTCATCCTGGGTAATGGTGCGTTGGAAAACGTACGCGCAAGCATCGAAAAAAAAATCAGGGATCATGCTGCCGGTGCGACGGTGATTATTGATACACACGCTGATCCCGGTATCTGTATTGAGTGGAGTGACTACGTGATGGACGGCCGCCTGGCTTCTCAAAACACGGCAATCACCGATGCGGTGTTGAGCCGATTGTCCGACTTGCTGCTCGAGCAGAATGAGGGGATTTCGCAATGACGGCTCGGGCCGAAGTATTCTGGATCAACGGCGCGGTGCTGAAGGCGCGCCCCGAGGGCCATTTTCAAATGAAAGAAGCGGTGCTCGTGGGGGAAGATCGGCTCACGGCGGAGGTGATCCGACTCGATGCCGATTCCATCACCGTTCAGGTGTTCGAGGATACGACGAGCTTGAAACCGGGAGTCTTGATCGAAGGGAGTGGGTTGCCGCTGGCAGTAGATCTGGGCCCCGGCATGGTCGGACGCATGTTCGACGGGATTCAGCGACCGCTGGAAACGATCGCCAGCAGACAGGGCGACTTTGTCCACGCGGGTGTCGACATTCCCAATCTGGATCGGGAACAGGCGTGGCCGTTCCAACCGGAAGTTGCGGAGGGTGATGAAGTTTGCAGCGGACAGCAGCTGGGCGTAGTGCAGGAAACACCGAGCCTGGCTAACCGCATCCTCGCGCCGAGAGACGTGGCCGGCGGTCGCGTAACCTGGATTGCGCCCGCAGGAGAGTACCGTCTCGAGCAGCCAATCGCCCGTATTCTCTCCGAACAGGGGGAACGCGAAGTGGCGATGCTCAGGCGATGGCCGATCCGGATACCGCGGCCGGTCAAGCAGCGGTTGACGCCGGAACAGCCGCTATTGACCGGCCAGCGAGTGATCGACACCCTTTACACAATCAGCAAGGGTGGTGCGGGTGCGATGCCCGGCGGGTTCGGCACCGGCAAGACCGTACTGCAGCAGACGCTGGCCAAGTGGTGCGACGCCGACATCATTATCTACATTGGCTGCGGCGAGCGCGGCAACGAAATGGCCAGCGTGCTGGAGGAGTTTCCACAACTGGAGGATCCGCGCACGGGCCGGCGATTGATGGAGCGCACAGTGCTGATCGCCAATACATCGAATATGCCGGTGGCGGCACGGGAAGCTTCGATTTACACCGGTATCACCATTGGCGAATACTATCGCGATCAGGGCTACGATGTGGCGCTGTTCGCCGATTCGATTTCACGCTGGGCCGAGGCGCTACGCGAGATCTCGGGGCGGCTGGAGGAGCTGCCCGCCGAAGAGGGTTATCCCGCCTATCTCCCCAGCCGGCTGGCTGAATTCTTTGAACGCGCCGGTCGTGTCACGACACTGGCGGGCAAGGAATCCTCTTTAACGGTCATGGGTACGGTATCGCCGCCGGGCGGCGATTTCTCGGAACCGGTGACGGCCCATTCGCGGCGTTATGTCAAAAGCTTTATGGCGCTCGATCGAACCCGCGCGCAGGCTCGCTTCTATCCAGCGATCCACCCGTTGTTGAGCTACTCCGAGTATGTGGAAAATTCGGCGCGTTGGTGGCAACAGCGGGGCGGCGGCGTGCGGTGGGCGGAGCAGCGTGCGCAAATGCTCGAACTGATCCAGGAGCAGGCGCGACTGGAAAAGATGGTCAAGATTGTCGGGCGTGATGCATTACCCGCGGGCCAACGGCTGATTTTGGTGAACGCCGAAGTCATGGTGGAAGCCCTCCTGCGTCAGTCTGCATTTTCCGAGACCGATCGATACTGTTCACCAGACAAGCAAATCGCCATGCTCACAACGGTTGACGATTTTATTGCACGCGCCGAACAGGCGGTAAAAGACGGCATCGACCCGGATACCCTGTTGGCACTGCCCGTCACTCGACGGATTCGACGCATGGGGGAAGACATCCCCAACGAAAAACTCGAACTCTTCGACGAACTAGCCCACGACCTGGATACCGCGTTCGCGGCATTGGCGCCGGCCACACAGGCGGCAAGCGAATGATCAATCCGCAGCAACATATCCTGCACCGGGGCATTACCAGTATTCAGGGACCTCTCGTGTTCGTGCGCAACGTGGAGGGGGTTGGCCTGTATGACCGCGTCGAGGTGTTGGTGAAAGACGGTGGCGAATCGCGCATCGGCCGCATCGTTTCCATCACTGGTGAACATATCGTTGTGGAGGTATTCCAGGGTACCGACGGGCTATCCCTGGGCGAAAGCCGGTTGCGCTTGCTGTCCGAACCCATCCTGCTCGACGTAGGCCCCGGCATGTTGGGCCGTGTATATGATGGTATTGGCCGGCCCATTGACGGTGGACCACGAATAGCTGCACACGAGCGTCTGCGTATCGACGGCGAAGCGATCAATCCGATTAGACGCGAAGTCCCCAGCGAGTTCATCGAGACGGGGATTTCCGCTATCGATGCAATGAATTCGCTGGTCCGGGGCCAAAAGTTGCCAATCTTCTCCGGCAGCGGTCTAAGTCACGATCGACTGGCATCCAATATCGCGCGCTTTGCGCGGCTGCGCGGTACGAAAGAGCAGGAATTTGCAGTGGTTTTCGCAGCCATAGGCGTGACTTTCGAAACCGCCGAGCACTTCCGCCGTGAAATGGACGAATACGGTGCGATGGAGCGCATCGCCCTGTTCCTCAATCTCGCCAGCGACGCCGGCGCCGAGCGTCTGTTGACACCAAGGGTAGCGCTAACCACAGCTGAATATCTGGCATACGAAGAAGGGCGCCACGTGCTGGTAATCCTTACTGACGTCACCAATTACTGCGAGGCCCTGCGCGAAGTGTCGTCGAGTCACGGAGAAGTACCGAGCCGCAAGGGATACCCCGGCTACATGTACTCAGACCTGGCGACAATCTACGAACGAGCCGGGCGCATCAAGGGACGCCAGGGTTCGATTACCCAGGTGCCGATTTTGAGCATGCCTAACGACGACATCACACACCCCATACCCGATCTGTCGGGTTATATCACCGAGGGACAAATTGTTCTGGATCGCGATCTAGAGCGACGCGGTGTGTTTCCATCGATCGAGCTGCTGCCCTGTCTGTCGAGACTGATGAACGAAGGCATCGGTAAAGACATGACGCATGCAGATCACCCGGCATTCGCCCAACAACTCTATTCATCGTACGCCCAGGCTCACCAGCTACAGCTGATGTCCAGCGTGGTCGGGGAAGAAGGCCTGACTGCGAATGACCGTCGCTTGTTGCGTTTCGGCGAACGCATGGAGCGCGAGTTCATTCATCAGGGCAATGAAAGGCGAACCCTGGAAGAGACATTTGATATTGGATGGAGCTTGTTGTCATCCCTGCCCGATGAAACCCTGGTGAGGTTGTCGGATTTCCAGATCGGCGAACATGTCGCCCCTCGTCGCGATGTCTGAGGGAACGTCGTCCAAGACCGAACTGCTCGAACGGCGTGCCGAGCGTGAACTCGTGCGTGAAGGCAAAGCGGTGCTCGAGGAACGTCGCGATCTGTTAGCGCATTTCATGCTCGATCAGATACGGCATACCGAGCAACTGGCAAAAGAGCGCGACCGCATGTTAGACGAGGCACGCCAACTTCTGCACCACGCCGCGATGCGCCACGGCCTCAGCGGTGTGCGCCACTTCGCGGTCACCGAGACCAACCTGTCGCGGCCGCAATGGCAAATAGAAAACCGTATGGGTACCAATTGGTTAGTTGGCGCCGCAGCGGTGCCCGCACGGCCACCGCGCGAACTGGAAGATGGTGTCGAAGTATCGCTGGAATTGGACTTGACGGTGTCCGCATTCCAGAAATTGTTGATCAGGCTGCTCGAGTTGGCCGAATCGGAAAACAATCTGCTGCGATTGACGGATGCGTTTCGTCGCACGCAGCGCCGGGTCAACGCTTTGGATCACATCCTGTTGCCAGAGATCACCGACGCTATCCGGCGCATGGAAGAATCCATGGACGAAATGGAGCGGGATGATCTGGTGCGCTCCTTAATGATTAAGCGCAAGCAGGCGGTGACAGCGCCGCAGGATTAGTGGTCTGTGCCCTAATCCGCCGAGGAGTCCAATGTATGACCGGTTCCACAGAAGGTAACAAAACCTGGATACCCTCTGCGAGCGTGATCTGTCCTCATGTAGTACATTTTATAAATCTGCAGGAATCAGCGACGAGACCAAAAACTCAGACTGATTGTAAACTAATGATTCAAAAAAGGATTGAATGGTGCCCAGGGGCGGAATCGAACCACCGACACGAGGATTTTCAGTCGGGATTCAATTTTTACAACTTAATAAAATCAGCTACTTACGCGCTTCCCATTTCCGTTTGTGCCAGTAAATGCCAGTTACTGCCAGTTATTAGGGCACAAATTTGGCACATCAATTTAGTGTCGCCATTTTCCTAAGGGCAGACGCACTACCCTCGCTGGACAGCTTGTCAAACAGGCGCTGACCCATTACTGTTGACCCGGTTCGGTCCGTGAGATTCGACATGTCTATTATCGATACCCCCAACAAATTGCCGTCGGTCGATCGTCTTTTAAACGACCCGAATATCGCATCGTTAGTCAACGACCATGGAGCGCCGCTTGTCACTCGTTGTGCTCGCAATCTACTGGAAATAACTCGCCAGCAAGTTCTCGCGGGAAAGTCGTTGGAGTCAGACGATCTCTTCGACAGTCTTGGTGAAGACGTCGCCAGGGCGGTTCGTCCGTCGTTGCGAAGGGTCATCAATCTGACAGGAACAGTACTGCACACCAACCTGGGACGGGCCGTTTTACCCACATCTGCGATCGATGCCATGGTTGAAATCGGCCGGGGTGCCAGTAATCTCGAGTTCGATGTGATTGCGGGTAAACGCGGTGATCGTCATCAGCATCCTGAAGCATTGTTATGTCAATTGACCGGGGCGGAGGGAGCACTCGTGGTCAACAACAATGCGGCAGCCGTATTGCTGACGCTCAATAGCCTGGCCTTGCGCAGGCAAGTCCCGGTGTCGCGGGGTGAACTGATCGAGATTGGCGGAGCATTCCGGATGCCCGACATCATGGCACGGGCGGGTTGCAAGCTCGTGGAAGTGGGCACGACCAATCGCACCTATGCGAAAGATTTCGAGGCAGCGATGAGTTCCAGCACCGCGCTGCTGATGAAGGTCCATACCAGTAACTACGAAATTCAGGGATTCACCAGCGACGTCACCGAAGCAGAACTCGCCGGCATTGCGCAGTCGCACGATGTGCCTTTGGTGACTGATCTCGGCAGTGGCAGCTTAATCGATCTGGAAGACTATGGTCTGCCGCATGAGCCCACCGTCAGTGAAGCCTTAACCGCGGGCGCCGACCTGGTGACCTTTAGCGGTGACAAACTGCTCGGGGGACCCCAGGCCGGCATCATCGCCGGCCGCCGCGACCTGATCGATAAAATTAAACGCAACCCTATGACCCGCGCCATGCGACCTGACAAAATTACGTTGGCGGCACTGCATGCCGTGCTGCGGTTGTATACCGATCCGGCGCGCCTGGCTGAAGAGCTGCCTACCCTACGCTGGTTGACTCGCGACGTGACCGAGATCGAACAGTTCGCGACTCACTTATCTCCGATCGTTCAAGGCTACTGTGATGATTTCCAGGTCACGGTTGACCGCACCCAGGCCCAGGTAGGAAGCGGCGCACTGCCAGTCGATCGATTGGAGAGCGCTGCACTGAAATTCACTCAGCCCGGGGTACGTCGGCCCGGCAAAGCACTAAAGAGGCTCGCCAGGGCGTTCCGTGAGCTACCGATACCGGTTGTCGGGCGCATCACTGATGATGCCTTGTGGTTCGATCTGCGTTGCCTTGAAGATGAAGCGGAGTTTGTCGACAACCTGCAAGAACTAACGATCTCATGATCATTGCAACGGCAGGACACGTGGACCATGGCAAGACCGAGCTTATCAAAGCATTGACCGGCATCGATACTGATCGACTGCCCGAGGAGAAAGCTCGTGGCCTGTCGATTGATCTCGGATTTGCCTATCAATCCCATGACAACACGACCCTAGGGTTCGTGGATGTGCCGGGGCACGAAAAGTTTATCCGCAATATGCTCGCCGGTGTCGGTGGCATCGATCTGGGATTGCTGGTAGTCGCGGCTGATGACGGCGTCATGCCGCAGACACGCGAGCATTTGGCGATCCTCGACCTGCTGGGGGTCGATCAATGTGTCGCGGCGATTACCAAGATCGATCGGGCGGATGACGACCGCATCCTGGAAGTTCAGGAGCAGGTGGAGACCTTGCTCCGCAATGCCGGGCGCGAAGAAATTGCTGTATACCCTCTGTGTGCACCGGACAATGAAGGCGTTGATGCGCTGAAAAACGCGCTTTTTCAGCGGGTGCAAGCTGTGAGCAGTCGTCCGGTCGAAGGCCATTTTCGCATGACGATCGACAGGGTGTTTACGCTTAAAGGCGTTGGCCTGGTGGTGACCGGCATGGTGTTTGCCGGCGTGGCGAGCATCGATGACAACCTGGTCGTGTCTTCCGATGGATCAACCGTGCGGGTACGCGGGATTCGAGCACAGAATGAAGTGAGCGACATTGCGAGTACAGGCGAGCGTTGCGCAATCAACATCGTCGGACGCGGCGTCAGTGAAAGCTCTTTGCATCGCGGGAACTGGTTGATGCATTCGAGTTTGTATGCACCGACCAGAAGAATCGACGTCGACCTGCGAGTGCTCGACGCAGAAGCCAGCTCATTGAAACACTGGACCCCGACACATTTACATATTGGTGCGGATCACCTCGCCGCTCGCGTGGCGGTGCTTTCCGGCGGTGCCATCGCCGCCGGTGACCGGGGCCTGGTGCAATTGGTGCTGGCGCAGGATGCCTTCGTCGTTCACGGAGATCGATTCGTGTTGCGCGACCAGTCCGCCCAACGTACGATTGCGGGCGGGCAGGTCATAGACCCCTTCTCGCCGAAGCGCGGTCGCGCGCGACCGACCCGGATTGCAGCGTTGCAAGCCATGAATCGTCGAGATCCAGTCGACGTGCTCGCTGCACTAACAAAGATCAGCGAAGCCGGGGTGCCGCTGGCAGCCTTCTCCGTCGCCCACAATCTTACCGCCCTTCAAACCGATGCCATGATTGAATCGCTTGCCCTGAAACGAGTGGGACATCATCCCCGGGAGCAGGTCTTCAGTGCAACCCAATGGCAGAACTTGCTCAAGCGCATCGAAGCGACCGTTGAAAACTTCCACCGGCACAAACCTGAACGCTCCGGGGCCAGTCTCAGAGACATTCAGCTGGCACTAAAGCCTTTCGTCGAGACCACTGTACTGGAGGAAGCCACCGCGTATCTGAGCAATGAAAAACGCCTGGGAGACCGAGGTAAACGTTTTCATTTGCCGTCGCATACGATCGAGGTTTCCGAACGCGATCGACAACTTTGGGCGCGCGTCAGGGGCAGCCTTGCGCCGAATTCTGGTAGCCCGTTGAGCCTGAATCAGGCAGCGGGTGCAATGGGAGTCGACAAAGAAACACTTGAGACCTCGTTAAAGCACGCGGTAAAAATCGGCGAGATGGTACTGGTGGCCAAAAACCGCTACGTTCCGACATTCTATTTAAGCCGGCTCGGTTGCGCCGCTGAAACTCTGGCAAACAGCACTGCCGAGGGTTGCTTCACCGTTGCCGAGTATTGTGAACACACCGGGACGGGGCGAAACTTTGCCATTGTTTTACTCGAGTACTTCGATCGCCTGGGCTTTACCGAACGAACGGGTAACAACCGCCGCATCAAGCGCGCCGCAGTAGCCGTTTTTTCCGAACATGATGAATGTTGATGAGGAAGAGGATCGCACCCCGGTGGGGCGCCCGGTCTTCAAATCCGGTGAGGGGCGTACCACGTCCCTGGTGGGTTCGACTCCCACGCTCTTCCGCCACTTCTCCGGTGGGGTTGAATAGTTTGCCCAGGATAATTGTATCGACTAGTATCGCTTTATGAATTCGATCCAGTGCTCATCAACAAAATCCGCTAGCCCATACCGCAAATGCGAGATTTACTGAAATGGTAAGGCTTGCCGACGTCCCCGAACCGGACCGCAGCTACATGGCCGAGCTGGAATGTATTCCTTACCAGCACAATCCTTTTACCCCGGCAGTCGCTCCCGGTCAGAGGCACGTTGCGATTGTTTCATCTGCCGGTCTGATTATTCGGGGTCAACGCCCGATGCTTGCAAATGATACGGGATATCGGTCTATTGGCGCCGATGTAGCGGACAAGGATATTCTTTGCAGTCATGTTTCCGTTAATTTTGATCGCAGCGGTTTCCAGCAGGATATCAATGTGATGTTACCGCGCGATCGATTGAACGATCTCGAAGCCGAAGGCAGCATCGGTAAAGCAGCCGATACGCATTATGCCTTTATGGGCGCAACCCATCCTGATGAGCTCGAAGACAAGGCCCGCGAAGTCGGCAGATCGATGCTGGCGCTGGGGGTAAATACCGTCGTTCTGGCGCCGGTGTGACCCAATTGCACGCGCGCCGTGAGCGGGCTGGCCCATTTTCTCGAAGACGAAGGTCTGTCAACCGTCGTCATCGCCCTGGTGCGTGAGCATGTCGTAAAGATGTCACCACCGCGTGCGCTTTGGGTTCCGTTTGAAATGGGCCGCCCGTTTGCGACACCAAATGATATCGAACAACAACGGCGGGTTTTGAAAGCAGCGTTGACATTGCTGGACGAGCCCGGCCCGGAACCAATCCTGAAAGACTATGCCGAAGAAACCAGCCATCTTGAAGGCGATTTGAACTGGGTACCTCCGAGCAAGCTCAATGCCAAATCCGTCATCGCCGAAGCTCACTCTATACTGCCCATCTGGCACAAGGCTCAAACGCGTCTTGGAAGAACATCGGTTGGTATCAGCGGTTTATCACCCGAAGCAGCGGTCGAATATATTGACCGTTACCTTTCGCCCGATCCGATGCCGAACCCTAAAGGTATGGCGCCGGTTTCACGCGCGCGTTTTGCCATTGACGATATCAAGGTGTTTTATTTCGAAGCGGCATTAGCCAGCGGCGGCCATCCTGCGTCTCATCAACTGAACGAATGGTTCTGGAATCAAACCCTCGCCGGCAAGATGATCCTCGACTTTCAGGAATCCGCGCGTCTTTCGAATGATAAGAATCTGCGATCGATCGCAGACTATCTGGCCCCTCCGGAGCGGACTTACGAATATTTGAATTCGGCTTAGCAAATCACAAGTGCAAGCCACCAATTCAATCGGCAGGATTATTGAAAGATGGTGCCCAGGGGCGGAATCGAACCACCGACACGAGGATTTTCAGTCCTCTGCTCTACCGACTGAGCTACCTGGGCATAGGGGGCGGAAGCGCGTATTAAATAGTCGCGCACGGCTTGAGTCAAGCCTGAACCGGAAGTTTGCTGACTTTTTGTGTTTTGCCTCGAAATATCCCTTAGCGGTAGTGAAACTGCCTAGGCTGATCCAGTGGAAAATACCCGGCAATATAACCCTTTAAAAATATAACTCTTTAAATTTGCTGGAAAAATCGTCACAATGGACTTCCGTTAACGTCATTCTTACATGCAAAACGAGATAGAATTAAAGCTGCAGTCGACGCCGGCGACAATGCAGAAAATCGTGGCTTCCCGGTACGTCAAGAAGCTCAAGGCTGGAAAGACGGTCAGCCAAAATCTGGTTTGTACCTACTTCGATACGCCCCGTCACACCCTGCGTCGTGCCGGTATCACGCTTTGCATACACCATGATGGCGACGGCTATGAGCAAACCATCAAGGCGCCTGTGACAGGACCCACCGGACTCGAAACCTCGAGAGAATGGAAAGGCCGAGTACCCCGCAATGAACCGTGCGTGGAAGCCATAGAGGACAGGGAACTTCGGGCAATCCTGAAGCAAGGCAAACGTGACAAGCGCCTGGTACCGATGTTCACGACGAATGTCGAACGTAGGACCGTGCCGCTCAAGGTCGGCGGCAGCAATCATGAGCTCGCGCTGGATATCGGGACGATTTCCGCAAAGGACGGTACCTGTCATGAGCCGATCGCCGGGGTCGAACTCGAACTTCACAATGGCGATGCAGCGGCAATATTGGATCTCGCGCTCAAACTCAATGAATCGCTGGACTTGACACTGGGTCGCAGGTCGAAGGCTGAACGAGGTTATGCGCTCGCCCGTCCTGCCCTGCGTCCACGCGCACGCAAATCATCAAAGATTACCCTGGATCCGCAGATGACCGTGGGCGATGCCTTCTATCGGATCAAGGACAGTGCGCTCCAACATCTCTACGTAAATGAGATGCCGGTGTCAGAGGGCAGACCGGAGGCCATTCACCAGGCGAGGGTGGCCATTCGTCGCATCCGCGCAGCGCTTCGCGCCTTCAAGAGCGTTCTGCCTTATGACAAACGCAAGGCATTCAATGGCGAGTTTCGCTGGTTTCAGCGACGCCTCGCACACGCTCGTGACTGGCACGTGTTTATCGACGAAACCTTACCCGCAATCAAGGCGGCGCATCCCGACAGGCTCGAGGCCATTACCCGACTGCGAAAAATCGCCCTTGCCGAGCGTCAGCGAGCAACGCGAGACGTGATGGATATTTTCGAATCCAGGCGCTACACCCGGCTCATGCTGCAATTTGAGCGTTGGCTGGCGACGCCGTCCGAGGTTCTGGATCGATCCGCTATCGATCAGCCGGTCGCAGACTTCGCCGTCGAGGTGCTCGAGAAATCCCGCCGAGACTTTCTCATCGACACCCGCCCTTTGAGTCGTATGATCGGTGAGGACCTGCACAGCTTGCGCAAACGCGGTAAAAAAGCGCGTTATGCCAGCGAGTTTTTCTCGGGACTCTGGCCCGAATCGAGTACCAGGCCCTTTCTCAGTCAAATGGAATACATCCAGGATTCTCTCGGCATCGTTAACGATGCGATTGTGGCGCGACAACTGGTAGTCCTCACTCGTCCTGGCCTGCTGGATGTGCAAACCGTCTGGCTGGTGCAGGACTGGTCTGCCACCCAGATCAAGGACTGCGTCAAGCAAACACAGCGACACTGGCGCCGCTTCCAGCAAGCCAGGCCCTTCGCTGTTCAACCGATCGGGTAAGCGGGCCTGCTACACGTCGCGAGCCTTCATCCACTGGAAGCTGCTTGAGACCGACCCATCTTAGGGGCTTCAAAATCCCCTCCCCACCCCTCGGCGCATCCTCAAAATCCGGCATTGGGTGACGCAGGTCACAATTATTTAACCCGTTTTTCTATATCTTTGATTTTCCTGAGAATTTGACACATGGAATTTTCAGGTAACAGTAATTTAAACCGGTAACTTGCGGTGTTTAACGATTGATATGAAGCCTGTCTCTAAACTGATAATGGCGCTGCTGCTGTGCGGCAGCCTTGCCGCATGCGGCGGCGATTCGGGCGACGACACGTCGACCGTTTCGCTGCGCGTGACCGATGCTCCGATTGACGACACCGTGAGCGTGGTGGTGCAGTTCATCGAAGTCAGGCTCCGAAATACCAATGGAGCCTGGACGTCTTATCCTGTAAATCCACCCCGGTCGATCGATTTACTGAAGCTCCAGGGTACCAATACTGCCGATTTACTGGTCGATAAACCGGCCGACGTCGGTGACTATGACGAAATTCGCCTGCTGGTGGATAGCACGCCGATGATGAACTTTATCGATCTGGGCACGGCCGGCAGGGTCGAGCTGAAGATCCCGAGTGGCAGCTCGTCCGGCCTTAAAATCAAGGGCGATTTTTCCGTGCTGGAAAAACGCCCTACTTCGCTGGTGCTGGATTTCGACCTGCGCCGCTCGATCACGTTCGCCGGCAATTCGGGTAACTACATTCTCAAACCCGTGATCAGGCTGATCAACGATGCCGATGCCGGTTCCATTCGCGGCACTGTCAATTCCGCGTTACTCAGCAACATGCCCGCGTGCTCGGATGCAGACCCGAAGACGTACAACGCGGTGTATGCTTATAGCGGGCACAACGTCACCCCGGACGATATCGATCTGGGTTCAAATCAAAATGTCGAGCCGTTCGCGACCACCTCGATCGCCTGGGACGATACCAGCATGAGATTCCTCTACGAAATCGCATTTCTGCCCGCGGGTGATTACACCATTGCGCTGACCTGTAACGCCGATGCCGAAAATCTCGACGATGGCAACGACGACCTGAAGTTTTTCAATATTCAGAACGTTACCGTGGTGGTTAACAACACGCTGTTCCTCTAAAAAATGTCTCGTAACTGGCCGAAATCGAGCCCGGGATTCAAATATATCCCGCATTTTGCCGGCTAAACCCGCATTACAGCTACCTTTCGTCGGCAAAAGTGAAGCATTTACGACCAAAAACGGTTTTTTCTTGACGCAGTTCACCCTCGTTTTTCACAAACGCACGTATATTATTGATTCTGTTGAATATTCGCCATTTCAATATTCCAGGGAATTAACCAATAAGGGTTGCTTGAACCCATGCGGATACTATGTTGAGAACGATCAAACTTTTTCTGACACTCGCGCTGTGTACTTACCTGCTCGGTTGCGGCACCGACACCAGTTCGGGTGATCGGGCAGATGGTGGTGATGGATCCACGCCAGGCGTGACCATTTCGTCGTCGGGCGGTTCGGGCTCGGCCCGTTCCAGCTTTTCGATGCGCGTGACCGATGCCCCCATCGATGGGCTCGAGAACGTCGTGGTGCAATTCACCGCGGTCGAGATGAAGCGCCAGTCGGGTGGCTGGACCAAATACACGCTGCCGTCTCCGCAACCGATTGACCTGCTCGCGCTTCAGGGGCTGAGCACGGCCGACCTGCTGGTCAACATGCCGATCGAAGCCGGCGACTACAAACAGGTTCGTTTCATCCTCGATGACTCACCCATGGCGAACCGCGTTAAGGTGAAAGGTGGCGCGTGGAAAGACCTCGAAGTGCCCAACGCATCCACTACCGGCCTTAAAATCAAACAGGATTTCACTATCCCGGATGACCGCCAGATCAATTTCACGGTCGACTTCGACCTGCGCAAGTCGGTCAAGTACAAAAGCAAATCCGGTAAATACAAGCTTAAGGCAAAGATGAAACTGGTGATCGACAGCGATGTCGGATTTATCCGCGGCAGTGTGCATCCATCGTTGTTGATGGCCAAGAGCTGCTCGGATGGCGATGTTGACACCCACAATGCGGCTTACGTCTACAGCGGGCACAACGTCGCGCCGGGTGATATCGATGAAGCATCACCGTCAAATAATGAGCCGGTAACGACCACGATGATCCAGTATGACAACACGACTGGTCTCTACATTTTCGAAGCCGCGTTCCTGGCCGCGGGTGATTACACTATTGCACTCACCTGTAATGCCGACCGCGAAGTTATCGATGAAAACGACAACGGCGATGACGGTGACCCGAACGATGACGACGCCCTCCAGTTCTTCGGCGTCCAGAACGTTACTATCCTCGTAACCGATACCACTTTTCTCAAGCCCTGATCCCGATTCAGGGCTATAAATAAGACAGCACGATCTGTTAGGAAGGCTGCGTGACCCTGAGAAAAAATTATCTCCCCTTTATTACCCTGTTGGCGTTCGCCATTGCGGGCAGCGTACAGGCGCAGGATTCATCCGAAGCGGATGAGCTGAACCAGTTCATGAACCTGCTCGAGCAGCAAACCTCGCTTGCCACCAACACCCGCCTTAACGCCGATTTCGTGCCCGGCATGTTGAGCGTGCTCACCGCCGAGCAAATGCAGCGCCGTGGCTTTCGCACACTGTGGGAAGCACTGGCATCGATCCCCGGTGTGCAAACCACGATGAACGAGACCGGCATGCGCAGCATCACGGTGCGCGGCATTGGCAAGCTCTTTGAGCCCAGCAAGGTAAAACTGCTACTCAACGGCAAGGCGTTGAATTCTTCGGCGGGTGCCACCACCGGCACGCTCTACGATACCCCGGTCGAGCAGATCGAACGCGTCGAGTTCATCCGCGGCCCGGGTTCAGCGATCTACGGTGAATTCGCCTATGCCGGCGTGGTCAACGTTATTACCCGTCAGCAGGGTGAGCAGTATTCTGCCGGAATCGAATCCGGTAACGGCCTGAACTTCGCGGCACTTTACAGTTACGAACAACCCGGTGGCGACTTCAAGACCAGCATCAACATCGCGGCCAGCCAGGCCGATGGCGACGACATCGATTCCGGTCTCGATCGCACACCGGCGGGAACGCCAACTTATGCCCCGGGACCACTCAACAACAAGCGCGATTTCGTGTCGGCCATCCTCAGCTTTGAGACCGGCGACCTGGTCGCGTTGCTGCAATTGCAGGAGGGAAATCGCGGTGATCATTTCGGCACCAATAACCTGTTGCCGCCGGATGACCGCCAAACGGTGATTTCGGAATCGGTGTTATCGGCCGATGTGCGCCAGTCCTTCGAACTCGATGAACAGCTTTCCGGCGCATGGTCGCTCAACCTGTTGAACACCGAGACCGAGCAAAACTCGTTGTTCTTCGGTGTGGCCCAATTCTTCGATGCATTCAGCACCGAAGACGATGTCGTCGCCGATTCGCTGCTCGAGGAACGGCGCCTCGAAGCCGAGATCAACCTGAACTGGGAAGTCTCGGCGCATACGCTGTTCGGGGCGCTGATAATGACCGACCTCGAGGTCAAGGAATCCGAACAGTTCATTTCCCTTGACCCGATTACCCGGTTGCCTACAGCGATGCTAAACGAGTTTCCAAGCCCGGTCGGTGACTCGGAAGAGCGCAGTTCGATCAGTGTCGTGCTGCAGGACGAGTACCGTATCGATGACCGCCTTACGCTGACCGCCGGTTTGCGTTACGACAACTACGAAGACATCGACTCGAACCTCTCCCCGCGCATCGCGCTGGTGTGGCGCCGCTCGGACCAGCACATCTTCAAAACCCAGCTCGCACGTGCTTTCAAACCACCGTCGTTGATCGAGGAAGGCGGTTCAATCGAGACAGATATCGATTCCGAAACCAACGACACCCTCGAGTTCGGGCATATCTTCCTCGACAACGACCTGGTGTTGCGCAACACGATCTATTTCTCGAAGCTCGATAACCTGATCCTGTTCCAGGATTTCGCCCCGTTCGGCTACTTCAACAGCGGTTCCTTCGATCTGCGCGGCTACGAACTCGAAGTCGACAAATCGGTTGGCAACGACTGGGATATCAACGCCAGCCTGTCGTTGCAGGATTACGTCGATGACAAACTGCCCGGCGCCGCACCGTGGATGCTGAAGCTCGGCGTCGAGTATGCACTCATGCCGTTGACCGGTGTGCACCTGCAGGTCAACAGCCTCGGCAACCGTGATCGCGAAGAGACCGATACGCGCGGTGATTTTGAACAGACCACGCAGGTCGATGTCAGCCTGCGCATGCAGAACTTTAGCGGCATCGACGGATTGAATTTTCGCGCCGGTATCGTGAATCTGCTCGACGACGAGCTGAAACACCCGGCACCCCTGGACAGCTACCCGGACGACTACCCCTACAGCGACGGTGCGACGCTATGGGCACAGTTTACCTACGAGCCATGATCAACTTTCCGAGGCCAATCAACGTGTTGAGATTACCCGGCAAAATCGGGCTCATCACCCTGCTGTGCCTGGTCTCATTCGTCGGGCTGCCGTCACTCGCGCAGGAGAACGCGACACCACGGCTGCAGATCGGCATCAACCTGCTGCCCGCGGTTATTGCCGCCAACCAGAGCCTGGCGGCCAGCGACGGTACCAATGACCTGCCGATCTACCTGGTGTATCGCGAAAATCGACGGATCGCGCAGCAACTCGAACCGGGCCTGCGCCAGATCGGGGAAATTCGCAAGCGCAAGCTCAAGATCAGGACCTTGTCGCTCGATACATTGCTGGCCGGTGAGCCGGCACCGCTGAGTATCGTTTTTATTACCGAACCCCTGGATCAACGCCTTGACGAGCTGCTCGAGCTCGCGCAACGGCAGCGGATCCTCCTGTTTTCTCCTTTCAAGGGCGACGTCGAACTCGGCGTTACCGCCGGCTTCCAGGTCACGGACAAGGTGCTTCCGCTGGTCAACATGGCGTCCCTGAAACAATCAAAAATACAATTGAAAGCGTTCTTTTTGCGCATTGCGGTGAAACATGAGTAAGCAATTCCTCTCTAGAAACTTCCTTAACTCGGTGGACCTCAAGTCCTCGCTGTTATTTCTTGGCATTGGCGTGGTCATCATCTCGATGACCCTGTGGAACTGGCACTATGACGTCAAGCCACGGCTGGTCAACGAGGCGCAATCGAACACTCGCGTGCTGGCGTCATCCTATGCGCGCGCGATCGAATCGCAGTTTCAGAACGTCACTGGCAAGACCGACGTTTCGGTGATTCATAACTCGATTAACGAGATGCTGCTCATCAACGACCCGAGCACCGGTGAGAATCTTTACTACGGGGTAACCCTCGAGGTCGACTATGACGCGTTTCCGACGGATTACGACCTGGTGAATTTCAACGTCGGTGCGACGGACTGTAAAGACTGCATCATCACCGAAAATCCGATTTATAAAAAGACCAGCGGCGAACTGATCGCAATCCTAAAAATCTACGCAAACCCGATCTTCTACCAGCGCCTCGTCGACGATATCGTTAACGATCTCGCGATCATGCTGATCGGCGTCATCCTCGTGCTGGTGGTCGCCTGGATCACGTCGAATCGCCTGATGGAGCGTATCCGCGAGCGCGAACACAGCCTGGTCTACGAAATTGCCGAGCGCAAATCGGCCGAGGAACGCCTGCACCAGATCGCGGCTTACGATCAACTGACGAACCTGCCGAATCGTTACCTGCTGCAGGCTGATTTCTCGCGCAAGCTCGAAGAATCGGGGCGTAATGGTAAAAAGCTGGCGACACTATTTTTCGATCTCGATCATTTCAAGGAAGTTAACGATGTGCACGGTCATGAAGCCGGGGACGCGTTACTCGAACAGGTGGCACGACGCATGTCCGAGGTGACCCGCAACTATGACCTGCTGGCCCGTTTCGGTGGTGACGAATTCGTCATGATCATGTCGAACCTGGACGACCGGCTGGATGTCAACCACGTGGTCGAAAAGATTATTACGGGTTTCGAACCGGCCTTCGAGCTGCCTGGTGCCACGGTGCACATCACCACCAGCGTCGGTATCAGTATTTATCCGGAAGATGGTAATGATCCGAGCGAGTTGTTAAAGAATGCGGATCTCGCGATGTATCGCGCCAAGGCCGAAGGTCGCAACTGTTACCAGTTTTTCAGCTCCGAGATGAACCTCGAGATGCAATATTCCCGCTGGGTCGAAACCAACCTGCGCAAGGCGCTCGATGAAAATCGACTGGCGCTTTACTTTCAGCCCCAGATCAACCTTGAAACCGGTGACGTCGAATCCTGCGAGGCGCTGATCCGCTGGCCGCAGGAGGACGGGGAAAACATCAACCCGGGAGACTTCATCAAAATTGCCGAGCGTACCGGGCAAATCCTCGATATCAGCAACTGGGTTGCGAACGAAGCCTGCCGCGTTATCCAGCAATGGACCGAGCAGGGCTATGACACTGTGCGCGTCGACATTAACCTCTCGAGCAAGGATTTTGCCAACCGCGGTGTGCTCTACAAGTTTTTGCAGATACTGCAACGCCATCACCTGAAGGCCAGTCAAATCGGCGTCGAGATCGCCGAGAACATCATGCTGGAATCGCCTGACCAGGCGATCAAGGCGTTGAGCGTGTTACATAATGCCGGCGTGCATATCTCGATCGACGATTTCGGCACCGGGTATTCGTCGCTGAACTCGCTCAAGCAACTGCCGCTGTCGGGCATCAAGATCGACGAGAGTTTCGTGCACGAGGCCCCGAACAGCAAGGATGACCTGGTCATCATGCAGGCGATCACGCTCGCGGGCCAGGGCTTCGGCCTCGATGTCGTCGCCGAGGGCGTCGAAACCGAGTGGCACCAGTCCTTGTGCAAGGAAGTGGGCTGTAACACGATACAGGGTAACTACGTGTCCCTACCGCTGCCGGCCGAAGAATTTGCGGAACAGTACCTGAAAAAAGACAAAGTGGTCGGCAAGGCGCGCGGTTGAATTGTAGCCTCAAGCGGCTACACTGGGCGTCCTTGCCGTGCCAGACCCTGATCTCGATGCCCGAAAATTACCAACTTGTAGAATCCCTGTTACAACAACCGCTTGATAGCGGCGACGTGATTTGCAACCTGTGCCTGTGGCGCTGTCGCCTGCGGCATGGCCAGCGCGGCTTCTGCCAGGCGCATGTCAACCGTAACGGTACCTTGTACAACCTTTCCTACGGTATCGTGTCAGCGATCGAGGTCGAATCGATCCGCAATAAACCGGTTTATCACTACCGCCCCGACAGTCGCGTAATGTCGATTGGCAGCTACGGTTGCAATTTCCGCTGCAAGGGTTGCCACAACCTCGAGATTTCCTGGGGCGTCGAAGCACTCGACAAGCTCGCGCGCGGACAGTCGACCGATGCTTTTATGTCCCCGGCGCAAATGGTTGAAACCGCGCTCAAGCACGAGGTCGACGGCATCGCGTTTACCTACTCCGAGCCCGCGGTATGGCTTGAATACGTGCTCGACGTGTCAAGGCTCGCCCACGACGCCGGGCTGTTCACGCTTTACGTGTCCAACAGTTTCGTCACCGACGAGGCGCTCGATCTGATGGCACCACACATTGATGTGTTGTGTTCCGACATCAAGAGCCTGTCGGCCGAATTTTACCGGGACATCTGCCCGGTGAGCACGGTCGAGCAGGTGCTGGGATCGATCAAGAGAGCGGCCGAGCTGGGCATTCATGTCGAAACCCGCACCAATGTGATTCCAACGAAAAATGATGATGTCGATGAATTGAAGCGAATCGCCGCGTGGATTCATGACAACCTCGGTGCAGAAAGCCCCTGGCATGTCACGAAGTTTTTCCCCGCCTACAAGCTCTCGCATTTGCCGGCAACCGACAACGCCATTATCGAGCAGGCGGCAGTGGCCGGTCGCGATGCCGGGTTACAGCATGTTTACGCGCACACCGACATTTCCTGCGATTGCGCGACTGAAAATCAACCGATCTCGGCCTGGCTCGAACTCGATGCCGACGCGATGAACGCAGTTAAAACCTGTGCAGCACCCTGCTGCGGTGATGAAGGTATTCTCGTCAAGAAGTTCGAACGCGAGGCAGGCCTGCTCGCCAGATAAATCCCGAAGTCGTCATTCCGGTAATTTTTGCCATTCCGGCTCTCTTTTGTCATTCCGGCGAAAGCCGGAATCCAGCAATCTAGTTCTGCAGCGACCCCAGCAGCTTACGCACCGGGGTCGGCAGACCGTGGCTGCCGAGATCTTCGATTTCCACCCAGTCGTAATTATCCGCATCAGAGACATGATCCGGCAGGGTTTTCATCTCGATAATCGCGAGCGAAATACCGAGACTGTAATGCGTAAACTGGTGGCGAATGACATCCTGCTGGATTTTCTGCGGCGCCTGGGTCGTCGACAGGAAGCTTTGCTGCCAGAGTTGAACATCCTTTTCGCCGTCGACTTCGGGCAACGACCAGAGTCCGCCCCAGATACCGCTGGGTGGCCGGCGCCACAGCAATACCTGGTCTTCGTAACGATGCAATAGCATCAAGGTGTGTTTGTGCGGCTTGGCGCGTGCCGGTTTTTTCTGCGGGTACTCGGCCTGGCTGTGGTGACGATAACTCGAGCACAGGTTTTTCAGCGGACAGGCCTCGCACTTCGGATTCGATTTGAGACAGATCATCGAACCGATATCCATCATTGCCTGGTTGAAATCGGAAGTGTTCTGCGCCGGGGTTACCGATTCCGACAGGTACCACAGCTGTTTCATGGTATCGCTGCGTCCATACCAACCCGGTACCCGGAAGCAACGCGCGAGCACACGCTTGACGTTGCCATCGAGAATCGGCCAGTGCTGGTGAAAGGCAAAACTCAGGATTGCGCCCGCGGTCGAGCGCCCTATTCCGGGCAATGCCTCGACAGCTTCCATGGTTCTCGGAAAGCGGCCATTGTGCCGGTCCCGGATGACGCCGGCGGCCTTGTGCAGGTTACGCGCGCGCGCATAGTATCCAAGCCCCTGCCAGTGCTGCAGCACTTCGTCGATGCTGGCGTCGGCGAGCTGTCGGATATTGGGAAAACGCTTGATGAAATCCCGGTAATACGGGATGACCGTATTGACCTGCGTTTGCTGCAGCATGATTTCGGAGAGCCAGACGCGGTAGGCGTCCTGTTGCTGCCATGGCAGGTCATGCCGCCCGTAACGCCGGTACCAGTCCAGTACCGTGTTGGCAAAACTGGACGCGTCGGCATCCATTTATTCGAGTAAATTTTTAAGCTTGTCCTCGAGCTTCTTCTTGGCCTTGGTCTTTTCAACTTCCTTTTTCTTTTCGAGCTCGCGTTTCTTGGACTCGGCGAGCGCCTTCTGTTCCGCCTCGAGCTGCTGCTTGAGCTCTTCCTTTTGCTTTTCGATTTCAGCCTTGAGCTTGGCCTTCTCGGCGTCCGCTTTCGCCTTCATCATTTCATCGAGCAGTACGTCGATCTTGGGCGCATTAAACGGCCCCTTGATACCGACCGGAATTTCGAGGCCGGCAAGTTCCTCGGCAGAGCCACCTTGCTGGCCCTCCACGGATTCGACCAGCTTGGCATTTACCTGGTAATCAATCTCCTCGGTATTCAGATTGGCACTGCCTTTACCGCTGATCCGTAACAGCGGGGCCTGCAGGTCGAGGTCATCGCTTGAGAACACGCCATTCTTGATCACGCCACTGATTGTCAGCGACGAGAAATCGGTTTTAAACGTTTCTTCCGCTGGTGGCTCCTTACCGCCAAACTTGGCCTTGGCGGCCTCGATCGACTGGCGGATATTGAAGCCGTTGATTGCACCATCGAGGAATGTGAGATTCATCGTTCCATTACTGTTCTGCTTGAGCTTGCTCAACCATTCACCACGAGTGGTCAGGTTGACCTCGGCGTTCAAGGTGCCAATGACCGCGTCCTCGCCCGTATAGTCCATAAGCAGGTCACCAATCTGTATTCCCGCGATCGATTTAGTGACCGCGTACTTCGGGGTATCCGATTTGGCATCGAGCACGACAGCGGTCTCGATCGTACCATCGTAGGCATTAAACCTGACCGGTTTCAGCGAAACCAGGCCGTTTTGTGCCTTGACCTTGACGTCGAGATTACTCATTTTGAGGTTCTGCGCCTTGATCTGCGCGATCTTGAGCGCGCCATCGATATCGAGATCACGCAGGGTTTGCATCGGCAATTCAATTTGCACGTCTTCGCTGGCAGTACTGGTCGCTTCGCTTTCAGCCGGCTCCATGGCGGGCGGCGTTCCGAGCAGCGCATCGACATCGAGATTATCCGAGGCGAGATCAAACTTCACCACAGGTTTGGCAAAATTGGAAACCTGTACACTGCCCCCGATCTGGAATTCATTCAACAGGAGTGCCATCTCGCTGAGCGTCAAACTCTGCTGTTCAATCAGGTAGGTCACGTTGGTCTTGAGATCGAAGACGATATCGAGATCGCCACTGGCATTGGCATCGAGATGCAGTGTTAACGGAAAGGCTTCATTCGGCACGATACGCCCGGTGCCGATATCGAGGTCGACGATGCGGAACTCGGTACCTGCCTGCTGGTCCTGCCACAGCAGTTGTATATTCTCGAGATCGAGACCGCCGAAAGCGCCCTTGATTTCAAAGTCGGACTCGCCCGTGTCAGCCGAGCTTTCATCAGCTCCCGCACCTTGTGAGGGTTCGGCAACCAGATCGTCCCAGTTGGTGACACCCGCCTTGTTTTTAATCAGGTTGATTTCGAGATCGCGCAACACCAGCTTGTCGATTTCCGGGGCAAAGGCGACCAGCGAAGCCAGGTCGACACTGATGCTCGCTTCGCTGACCTTGACCATCGGCAGGGCACCAAAACCTTCGGCATTGGAAAAACTCATCGCACCGAGTTTCATACCGAGCGCCGGGAACACCGTGAGGTCCACGTCGCCGTGGAACTGCAGCTCGCGCCCGGTCTGTTCACGCACCAGCTCGGTGAGATCCTCCTTGTAGGCATTGGGGTCGAATACCGCCACAAATATGACCACAATCGCAACCAGGAAGACAATTGCGGCGACCACGCCGATAACGAGATAACGAATGATTTTCTTCATAACAGGTTAGTAGCTTTATACCTTGGCTTTGATCTGAAATAATGCCCTGCAATGTGGCACGAAACGGGACTTGATACAAGATCATGTTAGATAAACTGAGAGATTGGGCCGACCGGGCAACGGGATATCGTTTTGCGGGTTCCGGGGATGATGGCGTAATCATGCGTATCGCGATACCGGTCGTGATAATTTTGCTCCTGTTGGCGCTGCTGGGTATTTACTGGAGCGACGAGCCAGATCCGTTTGATATCGAGGAAGCCGCGGTCGAGCATGCCCCGGTGACTGAATCGCGACTCACCACCGGCAGTTACACCACGAGCACGTTGATTACCGTGATGGAGACGCTCATGAACAAGCGCGGCGGTTATCTCAGCAACGACATCATGCCGCCATCGATCTGGCTCGATAACATCCCCAACTGGGAATTCGGCGTACTGGTGCAGTGTCGTGACCTGGCGCGCTCGATGCGCAACGATTTCAGTCGCTCGCAATCGCAGTCGGCCGAAGACGAGGATTTGATCATTTCCGAGCCCAAGTTCAACTTCGACAACGAATCGTGGTTTTTACCGGCCACGGAAAACGTCTACGGCGAAGGTATTACCGCGCTCTACGGTTACCTCGAGCGACTGCAGAATCCGGGCGATCCGGACGCGCAGTTTTATGCGCGCGCGGACAACCTGCAGGAATGGCTCGGGCAGGTGGAAAAGCGGCTCGGTAGCCTGTCGCAGCGCCTGAGCGCAAGCGTTGGCCAGGTGCGACTCAACACGGATCTCGCCGGCGATGCCGAGGCGGTACAATCGACGCGAACCAGTTCCCAGGTCGAGGTTAAAACCCCCTGGGACGAAATCGATGATGTCTTTTACGAGGCCCGCGGCGCCTCCTGGGCGCTGGTCCAGTTTCTGAAGGCGGTGGAACTGGATTTCGAACCGATACTGCAAAAGAAAAACGCGTTGATCAGCCTGCGCCAGATCATTCGCGAACTCGAGGCAACCCAGGACGCTATCTGGAGCCCTATCATCCTGAACGGTGGCGGATTCGGTATTTTTGCCAACCACTCGCTGGTCATGGCGTCGTATATTTCGCGTGCGAATGCCGCGGTCATCGATCTGCGCAGCCTGCTGGCACAGGGTTAACCTTCAATTCGATCCCACCCCGGCTCCAAATCGACCAACAGCCGACATTAGGTAAATATTTAACATTTACCGCCTGACGGATCGAATTTAACCAATTTGAGTGATGCAGAGTTTTCTCGAATCATGTTTCATCTCTCCAGGGGGAGGTATGAATCATAGAAGCGACGAGATAATCAAACAGCTTAACCGCCTTGCGAATGATCGCAACCAGGCTACGTATACGCGTAATAAACTACGCGATGCTATTAGTCATGTCAGGGCGTTGCAACTCAAGCTCTCGGAATTAAAGCGCGATCCGGAATTAGTGACGAATGAGCATGTGGAGCGTCTTGACACGCTTACGTCCAGACAACGAAACCTCATAAAGAAGCTGGAGTATGAAAACCAGCACTTAAAATTGAAAACCCGTGCTTTAACCAAACGAGTCCGGGATTTGAAAGAGAAAAGTGCGGAGATCGATAGAGAACCTGCCTAGAAAACAACTGGCAAATAAAGCGATAGCAAACTTACTTTATCGACAAAGCCCAACAAGCGAACTTTCACCCCAATTCCGCACTGATCGACTCGGCCGAACGTCTGTTCCTGGCCGAAGATTGTCACCCACACCTGGATTTTGAGTATCTCCTTTGGAGAAGGCGCACGCTGAGACCCGATTTTTCAGGGGCGACTAACGACCCAGAGCAGACTCCAGCGACATCCATAGGTTGCGCTGTGTTATTGTATCGACTGGATGAACTATGCGTCATTTGCAATGAAAACAGAATCAACTAATCCACAGGTCAATCGCGGTATAGCTAAAATTCACAAAATTGCCGACAAGCGTGTGTCGGATAAAGGGGCTCCCTATTGCGAGAGGCGACTTGATAATCTGCTCGAAAACCTGCAAAAGAAAGATCGCGCCAGGAGCATCGATTCTGCACTCAGAAGTTACTTTTATGCCGAGGCCCTGAAACCCTATCAGGCGGAATTGATCAAAATGCAGGCGCATCTGGAAGCGACCAAGCGTAAGGTCATCGTCCTTTTTGATGGCCGTGATGCTTCGGGCAAGGGTGGAACTATCCGGCGCTTGACTCGTTACATGAATGAGAAGCATTACCGGGCCGTGGCGTTGGGCAAGCCCAGTCCGAATCAGCGTACTGAACTGCACATGAAGCGTTACATTGAGCAATTTCCTCACGCGGGCGAAATCGTATTCTTCGATCGCAGCTGGTATAACCGGGCTATGGTGGAGCCGATCATGGGCTTTTGTACCCGCAGCCAGTATCGGGCGTTCCTGCGTAAGGTAAACGACTACGAAGAAAGTTTTATAAGCGATCGAAGTACCACTTTGCTGAAATTGTATTTTTCGGTCTCAAAAAAAGAGCAGTATCGGCGATTCGAACGCCGTCGCAATGATCCGCTGCGGCAATGGAAGTTGAGCGAGGTTGATCTCCAGGCCCAGGAACTGTGGGATGAGTTCACCGAAATGAAATATCGACTGCTGCAAAAGACCCATACCAGCAAGAATCCCTGGTTCGTCATACGTGCCGACGACAAGCACAAGGCAAGGCTCGAGACCATGAAACTGCTGTTATCGAGGATTCCCTACAGGGGCCGTAGTCGAAAGCTGGATTTTCGACTAGACCCGGATGTGATCATCAAGGGTGACAAGGAAATCGCCAGAATGGAAAAGCAACGACGTAAACACGGTCACTTCGTCAGATGACTGGTTCCCTGCATCCATGACGAATCCATTAGTTCGAAACCACAAACTGGGGGACCACCCTGGCCGATACGATTCAAATTAACCTCCGTTCCTGACCGTAGGTTGCTACTGACCGATTAAAATTTAAACGGCAGCCTTGGAGAAAGGCACCCGTCAGATATGGTGACTGAATTCCCCGCGCTCGGCCGGCGCCATCAACTCGTGAAATTGCACACCACTCATCCGCACCAGAGTCTGATGATCACCCGCCTCGAAGAAGACTTCATCCAGTTTGCCAAGGCTGGATGTCGGGTCCCATACTGTCTTTACCCCGTAGGCCATACCAATGGGCGGCACCGCTCCCGGTTCACAGTCACTAAAGAGCTCCTCCAGGGCAGCTTCATCCGCCATCAACACTTCTTTACGCAGCAGCTTGTGTAGGGATTCGAGCTCAACGTGATAGTCAGCAGGCAAAACCACCAGTAAGTAGCCGTCGTAATCCTTTACCAACACCCCCTTGGCCAGGGCATCACCAGGAACATGGGCCTTTTCTGCAGTCTCCATGCTGTATTCACTGTGCGGATGAGTGACCACCTGGTACTTAACCTCCCGCTGTTGCAGATAATTTTCCAATTTCGATGCTATTGTCATGATCCCTCCTGATTCCATGTTGTGAAAATATTCAGCATCTACCAAAACAATTTGTATTTAACTGATAGACAAGGCTACCGAGTAATTACTATGTGATCTTGATATAGATCAGAGGAGATTAAGTTCTACCTGATAACCAGGCGTCCGCTTCTGGCCGCAGGTAGCCGCCCGTATGAGATTTATCAGCTTCTGCTATCAAGAAGGGGCGGTCGAAACCAGCATGCTGAAACGCCACCTGTTCGCAATTTTATTATTTAACGGTTATCTAAATCGCAAATTATAAACTTTACCGGCTTGTCGGTTCGATTGTAGAACCAGTGGTCAGTGTCCGCGTCCTCCAGGATGGCTTTATCTCCGCCGGCAGGATAGTCACGCTCGCCATCCGGCCGACCTTCAGTCCATGACCCCTCAAGCGTATAAACCAGGCCGGGACGGGTATCATGCTTGTGCCGTGCGATCTGACCGCCAGGTTCCATTGTTACCATTCTTAGCTGTAAAACGTAGCCTGTCAGGCCAGTCTGCCTGGACATCGACTCCTTCGACACAACCCCCAGTTTGGTAAGGTCGAGTCCTTCACTTTTTGTTGGATATGATTCTTGCGCTCTAAGCGATCTCATGTCGAGATTTCCAATAACTAAACCGGCCGCAAAAATGGATACGCCTATTAGTATGCTTCGTATTCTATTCATGGGATTCTCCTCCTGAAGGTGTGGGTGGAGCTCGAATTTCACCAATACGCGGGCCTTAACAACCGAGTGTCGTTTTTCCGGAGAGGTTAGGGCGGCCTCGCACTTACCTTGCACCAGCAGCCCAACCTCACTTCATTTTTTGGCGTAAGTCTCTGCGGCCGAACTGTCAAATTCATACATGACAACGGGTTCGTCCCCGACGACCCAGCCGTCGTGACCGGGTTCGATTACGTATGCATCGCCAGCTTTGATATCAACCTCGGTTCCATCGTCATGTCGCACTTTCATCTGGCCTGACACACAGGTGCCGACGTGGTGCACCTGACAACTCTCGCCTCCAACTACCGGCTTGACGCAGCTGGACCAACTCCATCCTGGCTGCACTGTAAGTTGAGCTACCTTGACTGATCCCAGGTCCACGACCGCCACGTTGGTCTTATCCGGCGTGCGGGTCTCGTCCGGGGTCGAGAAACTTTTTTTCCGTATGACAGACATCGTTTCCCCCTTATGGATTTATTATCCGGCCTGTCAGTTTATTCTCCTGGAACATTCCCTACCAATCGAAAAAATGAATTCGTCTGAACAGCAGATAACTTTATTGGATCGCCAAAAAAGGGGACGGGGGGATTAAACTTTAATCCCCCCGCCCGTTTTACTTTTGTGTGGGTTTAAACCCGGAAATGAGCGAACAGCAGCAATAAGCCTGCGATAATGGGTAATATCGTATAACCGAACATGTGTATGGAATGGCCCATTTTTTCACCATTACGTTCGATCAACAATTGCAGTTTTTCGATTTTTTCAGGTGCAACTTTTCTCTGGATAAAGCAATATAGGCCATAAACAATCGCCAGTACTCCGAGAATAAAATTAAAACCGATATCCATAACCCGGCCATAGTAACGCAGCTTGATGGCGAACAATACTGCGGAAAACCAGTACATGTATACCGGTGCCTTGCGTATATCGTTGGTATTATTTACCCGGTGGCGGTATTAAAAGACAAGTTGAGAGGTGAGCAGATTATTGATCCATATCACAAAAGAAAAATACCGATAGTAGGATTATGGGACGATCTGTTGGGAGGAATGTTTATGAAACGGCACATCGTGCTAATTATTATAATTTTACTCCTCGGGCTGTTTGTAGCATTCAGCGCGGCCTCCCATCCGTATGAAGGGCCACCTTACGAGGCACCAATGACATTCATTCTGCATACGACGGATGATGGAAGACCTGTTTATACAAACATTCCGAAAAAATGTTTCTCGAAAGGCCGGCTGACCTGCATCCAGCTCCATCCGGTATTCAATGGACCCGGTACCATCGAGAATCCTGAAAATTAAGCCCGCCGAAACGGGTTGAACCGGGGATATTAAGCACTTATACTTTCGCTTCAATTAATGTGTATCCAATGGAAACACAATGGCAAAAACATCAGCCCTACGAATTCGAATCGAGCCTGGATTGCATAAAAGGTTTCTTGATACCTGTAAAGCACGCGACATACCGGCTTCACAAGTTTTACGGGAGTATATGAAGCAATTTGTATACACTCATGAGCATACTGCACAGTCGGACTTTTTCATCGGGCAAAACGCAGTGCCCGAATCCATTGAAGAAGACCCGAGCTAGGCGCTATGGAAGAGAATCCCCAAATGATCGGGAAATACCAGGTTAAATCTTTGCTCGGCGAAGGTGGGATCGGGGTCGTTTACGAGGGATACGATCCTGACATCCAACGTCGGGTTGCGATAAAGGTTCTGCACCCACACCTGATTAGCGGCAAGGCGGGTGAAGAACTGTTAGCGCGGTTCAAACGCGAGGCGATCTCGGCGGCAAGATGTATTCACCCCAACGTTGTCACTATCCTCGAGTATGGCCAGCACGAAAACCAGCCTTTTATCATAATGGAATACGTCAACGGGGTTTCGGTACACAGGCTCATTAAACACAGGCTTAAACATGGGCGCGGCATCAGTTTGAGACGCGGCCTCTCGATCATATCGCAGTTGCTCGGAGCGCTGCATACTGCGCATCGATTAAATATTGTTCATCGGGATATCAAGGCATCCAATGTCCTGATCTTAAATAAGAGTGGTCGTATCAAGTTAACCGATTTTGGCATGGCCAGGCTCATGGAGAATTCGGACTTGACGATGATCGGGAGTTTCATGGGCACGCCAAGATACATGGCGCCGGAACTGAGGTTTGGATTGGAGGCCGATTGCCGGGCCGATGTATTCTCGGCGGCAAGGTTGTTCCTGGAGTTACTCAAAATGGTGCCGGAAAGCTCGCCATTCCAGCAATCCCGGTTACCGGAAATTGCCAACATGCCTCCCGGAAACCGGATCGATTACTCGGCCAACTACCCGACCGCACTCATTCCCGTCGTGATCCGGGGATTACAGGTTGATCGAGAAGAAAGGTATCAAACTGTGCTGGAATTCATGCAGGCAATAAAACGGGTACTACCCCGACTCCAGCAGAAGGCGACAACCTCTTCAGGTCAAGTTGCCACGATCAAAAGAGCATCGGTACCGGATATCGGGCCAAGCGAAGACGAGCTGAAATCGATGACGACCCTGCTAACCGACATTGTAGGACCCAGTGCGACACTCATTATGGGGGAGCTTGAAACCAAGAGCACATCGGCAAATAATTTAGCGATAGAGATTTCAAAAGAAATTCCGGAACAGGAAAAGAGAGCGGAATTTCTCGAGCGCTGGGAAATGATGAGCGTATCCAGGCGGACGTTAATCAATAAAGACGAGCTGAATTCGATGACGACCCTGCTAACCGACATTGTAGGACCGAGTGCGACACTCATAATGGAGGAGCATGAAACTAAAAGTGCTTCGGCAAACAATTTAGCGATAGAGATTTCAAAAGAAATTCCGGAACAGGAAAAACAGGAAGAATTTCTCAGGCGTTGGGAAATGATGAGCACATCGAGGCGGGCATTAATCAATAAAAAGAGGTCCGGTATTTCCCCGGAAATGATGAGGCCGCAGCCACAACAAGACGAAGCGCCGGATATAACCGGCAATGATTTTGTGCACTACATTGGGAAAGTTGCAAAAACCTGGTTGCGAAATTAACGCAAGTTCGACTTAATTATGGTCCATGAGTGCCCGGGATGGGTTGGTGATGCAACCGCGTACTTTCAGGAAATAAGAGCGAGGAGCGCGCCGACGAAGTAATCTCACCTTTATGGCGCGGCATCACAGGATTGCTTCGCTGCAGCCAATGCGTTCGCTTCGCTCACGGGCTGGCCCCCAGGTAAATTCGGAACTCGGGTAACCAAGCAGGTCGATATTTTATTTCAGGTTATTAGGCGATCAGCCACACCCGATCGACCGGATGCGCCGCCGTCGAGATAACTCGATCGATTCGGCAATCGAGGGATCGAGCGGCAAGAAGATGCGCGGCCCGACAGCGCAAGCTAAATACCGGTCTAGAATCGGGACCGCCGGGGGGCTCGGCCGTAGCGATGATTTTATGAAAAAATCCTCAAAATCATCCATACTTAACTTATCCAGACAGTCATCATGCCTGTTAGAGCTTATTTGTCGATCGAAGTAAATTTTTATATTAGCCAATAGGCTACCAATAATAAAAATCCTATTTAAAATTTATTTCTTGCGGTATTAAGCGCAAGCGTTACGCAATGGTGTCCGTGGCTGTATGAAACTAGGGAGTAGACAATATGCTAAATAAAAAATCCTTGCTGTCAATATTGCTGGCCTTTGTGCTCGTGCCTTCGGTGCAGGCGCGCGAAATATCCATGCTGACTGTCGAATGGGCACCACACTATGGTTCCGAGTTGCCCGAGGAGGGCTTGACCACGGCCATCGTCAAGGCCGCGTTCCGCGCCAGTGGCCACGTTTCGGAGGTCGATTTCATTCCCTGGACCCGCGCGCTCAAGGAAGTGGAGGAAGGCAAGGCCGATATCGTCATGGGCGCGTACCACAACAAGGAACGCGAACAAACGTATATCTTCAGCGATCCGATTTATTTTCTGCAGCTCGGCCTGATCGCGCGCCCGGGGCTCGGGATTACCCGTTATGACTCCCTGCGCGAACTGGCGCCCTACAGCATCGGCATTTCACGTGGTTTTGCCAACAGCGAGGAATTCGATGCGGCCAATTATCTCGACAAGCAAGTCGCGAGCTTCCCCAACCTGAATATCCGCAAGTTGTTCCGTGGACGCATCGACATGGCGGTGATGAACTTCGACCTGTTTCGTTACGAGGCGAGGAAAGAAGGCTTTTGCATCGGCGACGTCGAATTCGTCGAGCCACCGCTGGAAACGCACGGGTTATATCTGATGGCATCGCGCAATATTGCCGACGGCAAAAAAGTGATCGCGGACTTCAATCGCGGGCTGGCAAAGATACGCCAGAACGGCGAGTTCGATCGCATCGTCAACCGGTTACGCAAGTAATCCTGAAATTGGGAATCAACAATGGCAACTAAAGACATTCGCTGGTACAGCACGATTCGCATGAAGCTCGTCGTCGTGATCGTCATCTCCTGTACGCTGGTACTCGGGGGGCTGAGCGCATATAACACGTTCAACGATCAAAGACAGCTGGCCGCCGACCTGGAGAAACTGGCCCAGGTGACCTCGCAACGCCTGTCCAAGCACTTGATCGGGCCGATGTGGGACCTCGACCGGGACCTGGTCGACTCGACCCTCGAGGCCGAAATGCTGGAAGACAATATCCACGCAATCGTGGTCTGGGATGAGGGCGGCAAGTCGATATTCTCGGCGCGTGAACGTAATTCCGCGGGTCTGCCGGTGCCATCAAACGGTGCCATTGCCGGTGACCTGATCAAGGCGCAAAACGACGTCAACAACGGCAACAAGTCAATCGGCCAGATTGCGGTTTTTGTATCCAAGAGGCAGCTGGCGCGGCAACTGGCCACCGCCACCCTCGCCAACGTTATCACGCTACTGATCCTGATCGTCGTGCTGGTCGCGATCATGGCGATCGTCATGAACCAGGTTATCGTTGGCCCGATTACCCGCCTGGCAAAACACGCCGACACGATCAGCCACGGCGATCTGAAACAGAACATCGTGAGTGAATCGAACGATGAGATCGGCCAGCTTGCGGATTCCTTTCAGCGCATGCAGGTCAGCTTGCGGGTTGCGTTCAAGCGGATTTACGCCCGGGCCAAGAAAGCCGCATAGTGGTGCAGCGGGATCGAAGCTGCAGGCTTGAACAACAGACGCGACCGTGAGCAACTGGATCTTATACGACCAACTTGTCGACCTGGTGAGAAGCCACCATCGTGAAGCCTACAGCGGCCTGGTCACCGGCCTCTGCGATCGCCAGCACTCGTTCCAGATCGGTTTCGATCACGGTGATATCGTCCTGCTGACCTACCGCGTCATAAAAGGCATTGACGCGTTGCCGTTCATCATGCGGATCGAGCGCGTCAAGATAACCAACCACCTGGCGCTGGATATCTCGCAGTCGGTCACGGAAAAACTCGATACCAGCGCGATATTGTCGCAACTGACCACAGATACGATCGACGATACCACCACGACGGAAATCAGCAACGTGGGCATCCTGGAGCGCGAGGGGTCGGCGTCTGAGCGGCGTCAGATCGATGGGCGCTTGAAGCGGGCAATCAAAGCTGCCGCGGTGCATCATTTCGGCCCGATCGGGGCGATGGTCTGTGAGGAACACCTGGCCAATCCCGAAGGCGACCTGCGCACCGTAATCACGAATATCACTCTAGACGTCGGTGCGACCCAGGCCGACACCGATGCGTTTCTCCAGTCGATCAGCGAGATCTGAGACCCCGCGCGGTCGGCTCCACGCTCGAAGTCGAGAGCCGGAATGACGGGCAGGTTAGTCGCGCTTCCAGTGGCCGGACTTGCCGCCGGATTTTTCGAGCAGGCGCACGTCGCTGATGACCATACCGCGATCGACCGACTTGCACATGTCGTAAATCGTCAGCAGGGTGACCTGCACCCCGGTCAGGGCTTCCATTTCGACACCGGTCTGGCCGGTGGTCTCGGCCGTGACGGTGCAGTCGATCGCGCAAGCGTCGAGATCGGTTTTGAACTCGACCGCCACGCGGGTCAGCGCCAACGGATGGCACATCGGTACCAGGTCCGCGGTACGCTTGGTCGCCATGATGCCGGCGACGCGCGCCACGCCGAGCACGTCACCCTTCTTGTGCCCGCCCTGCTGGATCAGTTCGAGGGTTTCAGCCTGCATTACAATACGACCACGGGCGATCGCGCGCCTCGCACTCGACGGCTTGTCGGCGATATCGACCATGTGCGCTTCGCCGGCCTGGTTGAAATGAGTTAATTTACTCATGTGCGGAATTCTATCACTTTAACAGGATATAAAGCTCCCGGTTACCGCGCTGGATATTCATCACCATGGCCTTGCCGTTGGTTTCAACCAGCGCAAAGACTTCATCGAATGTACGCGTCAGCTGCTTGTTGATCGAGTAAATGATGTCACCTGTCAGGAACCCGGCAGCATCTGCGTTGGAGCCTCTGTCAACTTTCAGAACTTCGAGATAATCGACGCGCCCTCGCTGCAGGTGCTGTTCCCTGATTTCACCGATGGTTGCACCGGCGAGCTTGGGGTGAATAACGCCGCCACCGAGTTTGTTGATTTCGATCGGCTGAATCAGCACGGGCAGCATGACCTCAGTGCCGTTGCGAAACAGTACCAGTTCGATGGTCTGCCCCAGGCGTTGCAGGCCGACGAGGTTATGCATGTCACGCGCCGAACGAATCGCCTTGTCATTCGCCGACACGATCACGTCGCCGACACGGATCCCGGCCTTGTCGGCCGGCGAGCCGGATTCGATCTGGGTCACGATGAAGCCGTTGCTACGGTTAATGCCGAATGCCTGGGCCAGTTGCGCCGTTAGGTCCTGGCCCTGTGCGCCGAGCCGGCCGCGCTTGACTTCACCGTAACTGATCAGCTGCTGCATGATGTCGTGCGCCATGTTGATCGGGATTGCAAATCCGATACCGATGTTGCCGGTATTTCCCGCACCGTAAATCGCGGTGTTAATGCCGACCAGTTCGCCACGCAGGTTGACCAGTGCGCCACCCGAGTTACCCAGGTTGATCGATGCATCGGTCTGAATGAAATCCTCGATCGATTCGACCCCGAGACCGGAGCGACCGAGTGCGGACACGATACCCGAGGTAACGGTCTGTCCGAGCCCGAACGGATTACCGATCGCAACTACGAAATCGCCCACGCGTAGTGCGCTCGAGTCAGCCATTGGTATATCGGTCAGGTTTTCGCCCGAAACCTGGATGACCGCTACATCCGTATCGGGGTCGCGGCCGATTATTTCGGCGCGCAGTTCACGACCGTCGTTCAGGGTCACGTTGATTTCGTAAGCATCCTTGATCACGTGGTAATTGGTCAGGATCAGGCCGTTTTCGGCATCGACGATAACGCCCGATCCCAGGCTCGCGGTTTCCTGCACGCGTTCAATGCTTGGCACTTCGAAAAAACGCCTGAACAACGGATCGCGTGGTAGCGGCAGCTCGACGCGCCGACGGGCCTTGCCGCGGGTTGCGATGTTGACCACCGCCGCGGTGGTGCGCTCCAGCATCGGCGCGAGACTGGGCAACTTCTGGCCGTCTGCGGCGACCGGCAGGGCAGCCTGCAGCGGCGCATTCAGCATAAATAGCAGTAGTGCAATAACAGCTGGGAAAAAAGCGAGATGTCTAGAACGAACGCGGATTGAAATCAAACTGGGCCTTCATGTCCTGGTAAAACTGTTTTGCTGCGCTGTCGTCCGCGGGCGGCGTTTGAATCATGATTTCGACGAATTGATCGCCCGCCGGCGGTCCCGCCAGTCCCTTGCCCTTGAGCCGCATTTTCTGGCCGGACTGCATGCCCGGCTTGATCTTGAGTTCGACCGGGCCGGACAGCGTCGGCACTTTCAAACTGGTGCCTGCGGCCGCTTCCCAGGGCGTTAATGGCAGGCGCAGGATCACGTCACGACCGTCCAGCTTGAACAGCCGATGCGGCAGGATACTCATCTCGAGGTACAGGTCCCCGGATTCACCGCCGTGGGGTGATGCCTGCCCCTGCTTCGCAAGGCGGATCTTCTGACCCGGGCTGACGCCCTTAGGGATCGTGATCTTGAGCTTTTTCATTTCGCTCGAGCCCGGCGTTTTGGCAAACTGGATTGTCTTGCTGCCGCCTTTGAATGCCTCTTCAAGGCTGATATCGAGTTTCAACTGCAGATCGGCACCGCGGGGCTGGCGCTGACCTTGCCCAAAAGGTGATCCCTGGGATTGATGGAAGCCTTCGCCGAAAATCGATTCGAAAAAATCGCTGAAGTCACCGCCGCTGAATCCGCCACCACTGTAGCCGCCCTGAAAACCGCCCTGAAAACCACCAAATCCACCACCATCGAATTGCTGGCCGTGTTTCCAGTCGGCACCGAAGCGGTCATAAGCCTGCCGCTTTTCGGCATCCTTTAGTACTTCGTAGGCCTCGTTGACCTCTTTGAATTTTTCTTCCGCGTCCGCCTCGCTGTTAACGTCAGGATGATACCTGCGCGCAAGCTTGCGATAGGCTTTCTTGATATCGCTTTTATCGGCGTCACGCTGGACGCCTAAAATCTGGTAATAATCCTGGTATTTCACGGAGGCAACAGTCGGCTATAGTCCTTAATACATAGGAGTATTGTAAGGTTTTTCAAGGTGTCGGGGCCTCGTCCTTTTCCTTTTCCGGTTCCTTTTCAGATACCAGTGGCTCGGCCAGCAACTCCAGTTTTTCGCTTTGCAAATCGTTATGCAGGGGTTCTATTTCGGGGATAGCCTTGGTGACCTTGCTCGATATTTCGGCAAAGCGTTCCACCTTGCCGCGCAAACCCTGGCGACCCGTTAACGCGATGACTGTCTCGTTGAAGTGATTGGTCGCGGCACCGAGGCTACCGCCGATTTTCGCAAGGCGTTCGGTGACCTTGCGCACCTGATTGTAAATATCACCGGCCTTGTCGCCGAGTTCACGTGCCTCGCGCGTGCTGCGCTCCATCGCCCAGAGATTGGCCACCGTGGTCAGGATCGGGATCAGCGTGGTATGTGACACCAGCACGATTCCACGCTCGTAACCATAGGCGAACAGGTCCTTCTCGTACTTGAGCGCCTCGATGTAGGCCGGTTCGATCGGCATGAACATCAGCACAAAACTGGGGCTCCGAATCCCGGTGAGACTGGCGTAGTCCTTACTCTGCAGATCGTCAATATGGCTCTTTACGGCTTTCACGTGCTCGGCGAGTGCCTGCTGATGCTGGTCGTCGGTCTCGGCCGCGACTAACCGATCGTAGGCCGCTAACGAAACCTTGCTGTCTATAATAATGTGCTTGTCATCCGGCAGCTTGATCAGAAAATCGGTTTGCTTGCGTTTGCCCTCCGCATCTTTCATCGAGGTTTGCTTTTCGTAGTGATCATGCTCGATCAGGCCGCTTAGCTGCAGCGTCTTTTCGAGCTGCGTTTCACCCCAGCTGCCACGACGCTGCGAGTCGCCCTTGAGCGCCTCGGTCAGGTTCCTGGCATCGCTACCCATTTTTAAGCCGACTTCGAGAACTTTCCTGATCTCGCTTTCAAGCCGGGTAGTACCCTTGATGGATTCGCTATGCACGTCGTTGACGCGTTTCTGGAAGCCCTCGACCTGTTCGCGAAAGGGTTTCAGTAATGCTTCGAGGGAGTTGCGGCTGGTCTTATCGAAAACGCGGGTCTTGTCATCCAGAACACGGTTCGCAAGATTCTCGAACTCGATTTTCAATTGTTTTCGGTTCTGTTCGAATTGTTCGATTTTCTGTGAAGCGAGCGCCCGTTCTTTCTCCAGCTCGAGTTGCAGGGCCTGCGTCTTCTTGTCGGCCACATGCAGCTGTTCGCGCTGTGAGAACTCGGTTTGCAGGGTTGTTTCCAGGCGAGCCTTCAGCTCGCGGTTGGCAACGTGGTATTGGCGCAAACCATACAGCAGACCGGCAAGCACGAGGCCGGCAAGCCCGACAATTGTCCAGATTAAGTCAGCGTTTCCGATCGCTTCCATTGCATTTACATGGATTCATAAATCACCGCAGTCTAACCGAGATGGATTCCTGTCGCGAGACCTTAGTTTTGCCGATTACACGATCAACCAGGTCCTTAATTATTGTTGCGGGGTGCTGGAACCCCTTCTGGCAGAGAGCAGCGCTACTGCGAGCGCGTCGGATTAAGCGGTAACAGTTCGTCGATGTCGCGATCACCTCCCGGGGCCCCGGTTTCCTCGAGCTGCTGGCACAGCAGCCAGAGTTCACGCCCCTGCCAGCCGATGCTTTCCCCGGCATAGAGGCTTTGATTCAGCCATTCGACCTGGCGCGCGAGATCATCACCCAGTAAAAGTCCCAGCTGGTGCAGGTTGTTCACTTCGCGCGGGTCCAGCAAAGCCCGCCCCCAATCGAGCAGCGCATGACGGGCGTGGGTGGGGTCATCGGCTTCGCAGGCCTGCCGCAGCTGTTTACGCGCTGCACGTAAGCCCGGTTGCTCGACTGCCCGCGAATCCGGGCTACCGGATGTGCGCGATTTAAACCACCAGTAAAGCCCGCTCGACAGCCAGCCACAGGCGAGCAGCAGACTCAACCAGAGCCAGAATTTATTGTTTGCCGCGACCGGGGGTGCCACCTCCGGTATCGATTGCCCCGTGACCGGAGGCGCAACCGCAACACTGGCCGCAGCGTTGACGCTTATCTCACGGGCGGGGATCGTCGCCGTTTCGGGTTTTCCGCTCTCGAGATTCCACCAGGACAGGCTGATTTCAGGTACCCGGTAAGTACCCCCGGCACCCGGAATCAGTGCTACCTTTTGCTCGCGTTTACCCGAAATGCCCTGGTTGGAGCGTCTGTTCAGTAATACCGGTTGATCCGGGTACTGCTTGATACCGTCGATTCGCGCGAGCTCCAGCTCCGGAAGTTGAGCCGCGGTCAAACCGTCGGCAACCAGCGTCAGGCTGCGGGTGATGGGTTCGCCGGCGACGAGATTGTCCAGGTCAGACTGCCACGCTTCACGCAGCTCAAGCCCGGACGCCGGTAGCCAATAGGAACCCGCAAATTCGGGCGGAATCGGTTCGACATCGATAAACACCGGCTGCGAGCGCAGGCGTTTGATTTCACCGCCTGTCCGGAACGGGTCGAAGGCAGAGCTCGACGACAAACGCACCTCAGCCATCACTGGCTCCAGGCCCAGTCGGCCAGCTTGTTGCGGAAACAGCGCAAACTGTTTTTCGAGCACGAGGTAGGATTTGTCGGCGATGCGCGTCTGGTACTGACGTTCATCACCAAGGGGTTCGATGACGACATCCAGGTTATCGGTCGAAATATCCCCGAAATTGTAGGCGGAGACATTGGTTGCGCTCAGCAATCGCAGCGTCACGATTACCTGGCTTTGCACGTAAGCTTCCGGTTTATCGACCAGCAGCTCGAGCACCAGCTGATCTTGCGGTACCGAGGCCAGGCTTGACGGTAGCACCTTGATCTGGAATGGCTTGCTGCGCTCCTTGTCAAAGCGAATCGCCGGGATCATGTATTCACCGATCTGCTTGGCCATCAGCTGCAGGGTCCACTTGACGCTGCGCTGGTACTCGCCGTTGATGATGCTGATGCTGTTGCTGCGATTGTTGGACAGGATCAGGAAATGCTGCTGCAGGATGGAAAAGTCAGGTTCGCGATCGGGGCTTTGATCGAGAGAGAACACCAGCTGGAACGATTCGTTTACCTGCACCGGGTTGCGATCGATGTTGACCTCGACTTCGGCCATGACCTGCTGCACACCCGCGAGCATCAGCAACACCGATACCCCGAGTATTTTTGCGAAGAATCCAGTCACCAGGATTGTGCCTCCGCATCGACACCACCACGCTTGCGATACTGGTATACGAATTTGCGCCGCAGTAAACCGCCCGGGTCATCCGGAATTTTACGCAGCCATTGCTCGGCTGCCTGCTCGGACATTTGTTGATCGAGATCGGCCAGCATTTCATTCTCGGCTGCTTGCGCGTCCTGGTCACTCGCCTGTTCCTGTGCCTCTGACTGTTGCTGCTGCGCTTCATCCGGTGCTGGTTGTTGTTGCGCCTGCTGCCGGCTTTCTTCCTGCTCGCCGCTTTCCGACGGCGCCTGGCCGGCTTGCGCCAACTGCTCGGTCTCGCCTGGTTGTGATTCACCCTGGTCCGATTGCTGCTGGTCTCCCTGTTGCTGTTGCTGCTGGCTGCCCTGCTGCTCACCCTGTTGTTGCTCAGGCTGTTGCTGCTGCAGCCACTCTTCGATTGCCTGCTTGTTGTAGCGCGCATCTTCATGCCCCGGATTTTGCTGCAGCAGCTCGTCATAGGCGGCAAGTGCGTCGTCGAATCGACCCAGCTTCGCCAGTGCGTTGGCGCGATTGTAAGCGGCGGCTTCGCCGTCGATCTGCTCCCAGCCGTCCAGTGCCGACGCGAAATCACCTGCGCGATAGTTTGACGAGGCCTTCCAGTCCGGGTTATCAAACAGCTCGGCTGCCGACGCGTGTTCGCCCTGCGTAAACAACCGGCTGGCACGTTGATCATCGTTTTGCCACCAGTTCTGCCAGTCGAGTGCCTGCGCATCGGGTGGTCCGACCAGTATGCACAGCGGAAACAGCCAGATCAATCCGCGACGAAACACGAGCGCGGCAAACGGTAGCGTAAACAGCACCAGCAGCGGACCCAGCTCGCGCCACAGGTCGGTCGATCGATCGCTCAAACGAGCCTCGCGCTCGTCAATCGATGTCTCCATCATGTAGGCGAGCGTGTTGATATCGATATCACCGGCGCTGAGCGTCGCATAAACACCATCTCCAATTTGCGCAACACGACGCAAGTTATTCTCCTGCAGGCTCGAAATCACGATCGCGCCCTCGCGATCTTTGAGAAAGCCACCATTTTTTAACGGTATCGGCCCACCCTCTTCGGTACCGATCACGAGTACCGAAACCCGCTGCCCCGGTTTGCCGTCCAGCAGGGCTTCGATCCGGCTCAGTTCCAGGTCGCTGAGCCCATCACTGACCAGCAGTACGTCACCGCGTGCAATCCCGCTGTTCTCGAACAGCTCCAGGGCCAGCGCGAGCGCACGATCAGCGCGTGTACCCTGCGCCGGCATCAATCCGGTTTCGAGATCCGGCAAAATTGCCAGGATCGTATCCACATCGCTGGTCAACGGCGTAACGGCAAAGGCATCTGCGGCATAGACGACAAGCGCGGTCTGGCCTTCGTTTCTCAAGTTCAGAATATCAGCAATCTTGTGTCGTGCACGCGCCAGGCGACTCGGCTTGATATCGGTTGCATCCATCGAGCGCGACATATCGAGTGCGATCACCAACGCCGTCTCCTTGTAATATACCGGCTGCGGAAGCTTCTCCCAGGTCGGGCCGGCGAGCGCGATTATGGCCATCAACGCGACAGCGGCAGGAATCCAGCGCATCCCTTCGCGGCGTTGCTGACCACCGGCACTGAGCAGGAATGGTAGCAGGCGTTCATCGATCACGCCGCGCCAGCTTCCACTTTCAAAGCGACGCAGCACTAGCAACCACATCACCATGGCCAGCGGAACCAACAGCAGCAACCATGCCGGCCGCAAAAAGTGAAACTGTTCGATCACCACCGCCTCCACAGGCGCGGCAGCACCAGTAGCGCCGTCAGTATCAGTGCCAGCGCAAGTGGCCATACAAACAATGCCCTCACCGGGCGCAGGCTCTGGGTATCACCTGGCAAAGGCTCGAGCTCGTCGAGCAAGTCATAGATCTTTGCGAGCTCGTCGGTATCGCGCGCACGGAAGTAACGCCCACCGCTTAAGTCTGCGATGGCACGTAGCGTCTTTTCATCGAGTTGCGCCGATGGATTAACGCGACGCAAGCCAAACCATGTGGATTCGATTTGCTCATCGGCACCGATGCCAATGGTATAAATCCTGAGCCCGCGCCGTGCGGCCAGTTGCGCGGCCTTTAACGGCGTGACCTCACCCGCGGTATTGGCACCATCGGTCATTAATATCAAGACCCTCGAATTTTCCGACTCGAGGTCCAGGCGCTTGATCGCAAGCCCGATTGCGTCACCGATCGCGGTACGCTCACCGGCGAGACCAATTGCGGACTCCTGCAGCAGTCGATTGACCGTCTTGCTGTCGAAGGTCAGCGGGGTCTGCAGGTAAGCCTGGGTACCAAACAGAATCAGGCCGAGGCGATCCCCGCGGCGACGCTCGATGAACTGGCTTGCAACGCGCTTGGTAGCCTGCAGTCGATTTACCTGCTTGCCCTCGATTTTGAAATCCGCAGTGCGCATGCTGTCAGATAGATCAACCGCCAACATCAGGTCTCGCCCGCTAATCGGGATCGCGATCGACTCACCGAGCCACTGCGGACGACACGCCGCAAACACCAGCAGCAACCATGCGAGCAGGCTTAAGTACTGGCGCCAGCGGTGGGGATTGGCATCCTCCACCTGCCCACCACCGAGCTGAAAATCCTCGATCATCGGCACCCTCAACGCTGCCTCCTGTTGCAGGCTGCGTGCCGGCAGCAGGAAGTAAACCAGTAACGGCAGAGGTATTAGCATCAGCACCAGCGGCAATTCAATCTGAAACATACGCCTCTCTCCGCGGCAGTGCGCGAATCCAGCGTTCGCAGGCCTGTAACAGGTTGTCGATGTCGCTATCACTATCACGCTGATAACGCCGATGGCCCAGTAATTCCAGCTGTGCCTGGCTGAAGCTCTCGTCGTCCGCCAGCGCCTGCAGCTGGTTTACCCAGGCGTCGCCCGTGGATGCCGCAAATCCCTCGCGTCCGCGGTAGGCGATCAATGTCCGGCGCAGCAGCGCCGCGGTATCCCTGACCACGTCATTGTTACGCTGGCCCGCGGCAAAACGCTGTCGAATCGTTTTCAGTTCCTGCAGGCACAGGCGGTTAACCGGTTTTTGCCGAAGTCGCCGGATCAGCCAGGGTATCATCACTGCCAGCAACACCAGCAGCGCCAGTGTGACCCACCAGCCCGGAGCGGGAGGCCACCATAAACTGGCATCTGGCAGGTGAATGTCTCTCAGTTCCAGCTCGTTCATCGCCCCTGTAACCCCAGGCCGGTTTTCAACTCGGTCAGCATATCGTCATCGGTGGCAATATCGATCAGGTACAGATCCAGCTCGTTGCAAATACTTTCCAGCGACTGCTGGTGCTGGTCGTATCGTTCGCGGTAACGCTCACGGATTTCATTGCTCGCGGTATTGATATCGATGCTGCTATTGCCATCGGTGACGCGGTAGTAACCCGGCGGCGGCAGTACACGTTCGAACGGATCATGGGTGTGTATCATGACCACGTCGTTATGACGCGACAGTTCGACCAGCTGACCACGGCAATCGGCATCGAGGAAGCGGAAATCACTGAACAGGATAACGAGACTGCCCGGACGTGTAACCTGGCGTAAACGCGTCAGTGCCTTGAGTCCGGCCTTGTGCTCCTGCTCGCTGTCATCGGCCATGTCCCAGGCGCGGTGTGCGACCAGTTGCTGGATAAACTGCAGCGCACTGCGTTTACCCCGGGTCGGACGGAACTCGATATGCTGCTGTTCGGAAAACACCAGGTAGCCGAGCCGGTCGCCATGTTGCACACTGCTCCAGGCCAACAGCGCCGCGAGCTTTGATGCCAGCACGGATTTAAAACAGTTGCGGGTGCCGAAAAACATCGAGCGCGACAGGTCGAGCCATAGCAGCACGGGACGTTCGCGCTCTTCGCGATAAATCTTGGTGTGGGTACGACCGCTGCGCGCCGTGACGCGCCAGTCGATGGCGCGAATATCGTCACCGGGTTGATAGGGGCGCGATTCATGGTATTCCATGCCGCGTCCGCGAAACGCGGACAGGTGACCACCCACCATCTGCGCTTTGACCGAGTTTGAAATCAACGGCAGGCTGCGCGCATCACGATTCAAACCGATCAGCGTCGACAGTTTAACCCGGGCTATGTCATCCCCTGTTTCCACGGTTAACCTAGGGCACGGCAACCCGGGCCAGCACGGCATCGATGCAGCTATCGGCAGTCTTGCCTTCGGCCTCGGCTTCAAAACTCAAAATGATTCGGTGACGCAACACGTCGGGCGCAATCAGCTGGATATCCTCGGGCACAACATAGTCGCGGTTGTTAAGCCAGGCATATGCGCGCGCGCAGCGATCCAGCGCCATGGTCGCGCGCGGGCTGGCACCGTGCTGAATCCAGCCGGCCAGTTCATCGCCATAACGTTCGGCGCTGCGCGTCGCCAGCACAATTTCAACAATGTAATCCTCGAGGCTGCTGTCGAGATGTATGTCGAGCACGGCATCGCGCGCCTCGAGCAGACTTTGCTGGCTGATCATCGCGCCCGGCGGCGGTTCGTTAGCCGCCTGCGAACGTGCCTCGCTGCGGGTCAGGGCCAGGATCGCCTTTTCATCCTCCCCGGAAGGGTAGCCGACACGTACGTGCATCAGGAAACGATCGAGCTGCGCCTCGGGCAACGGGTAAGTACCCTCCTGCTCGAGTGGGTTTTGCGTGGCCATGACCAGGAAGATCCGGGGTAACGGGTAAGTCTCGGTGCCGACGGTAATCTGGCGTTCGGCCATGGCTTCGAGTAATGCCGACTGTACCTTGGCGGGCGCACGATTGATTTCATCGGCAAGAATCAGGTTGTGAAACAACGGGCCACGCTGGAAATTGAAACTGCCATCCTGCGGCCGGTAGATCTCGGTACCGGTCAGGTCGGCCGGCAGCAGGTCGGGCGTGAACTGGACGCGGTGAAAATCGCCTTCGATCCCGTCGCCGAGAACCTTGATCGCGCGAGTCTTGGCCAGTCCGGGCGCACCTTCGACCAGTAAATGACCATCGGCAAGTATCGCGATCAGCAGGCGTTCGATGAGCCCCCGCTGACCAATGATCTTGGCGCTCACGGCCTGCCTTAAATTGATAATTTCCTGCTGTGACAAGTCTCGATCTCTCAACTAGCAAAATTATTGAACACCGCGCAGTATGCGCGCTTTAGAGTCCCTTTGGGGGAGAAAAGTTTAACTGATTCGACCGTGATTAAGGAAGCAGATGACCGGTCTTGATCCAGATTACCGTCTCTTCCTCAACGTAGGGACAATGCTCGCTATTGTGTGGGTTGCGTATCCAGGTTCCAGCGGGATAGCGACCATACTCGTCAAACACGGCCCCGGAGAGTACGAAGACTTCTTCCCCGCCATAATGGCGGTGGGTACGCAGGCGCGTGCTGGCCGGCCACTTGATCAGGAACACTGATTCCTGTTCATAATCGTGTAGCGGCATGATCTCGAGCCTTGATTCACCTGGCATCCAGGCGGTGCTGTTGGTATCGATACGCAGCGTGGTGTCATCCGCAGGATCAAACTGGTCGAGCTTGACCAGCAGCACGCAGCCAGGCTCACTGCGGGGCGAATGTTTCGAACCCGGTGGATTACGCAGATAAGTGCCCGCCGGGTAATCGCCGTGCTCGTCTGAAAATACGCCTTCGAGCACAAAGATTTCTTCGCCCAGCGGATGCGGGTGCGCCGAAAAACGGGAACCGGCATCGTAGCGCACTACACTGGTGGTATGTCCGTGCTCCGCGGCCTCGCGCGCGAGTGGTTTGCGCCACACCCCGGTCATCGGGCTAGACTCCCATTCCATCTCGTTGGTATCGACGACGACGGCTTGCTCAAATTGCATATTCAACATAGCTAAAAATTTACTCATTCCGTGGTTAACATTCAATCGACAATGCCACATTTCCTACTAAGATGGGTACATGACGAGGAATTTAAATGACAACTGTTTTGGATAAGAACGGGATCGAGCGCTTGCTCCAGTCAAGTACTCCGGTGCTGATCCTCGAAACCCACGAGGAGCGTCGCGCGATTACCCTGCTTAAAAATATTGCGATATCGATGGGCATACCGGTCTCTACCTGGTCGGTCGCGAGCGGCATGCAGCGTATGGATTTCAATCTCGAAACAGGGCGCGATCTCAAGAAGCCAGACGAGGCGCTGGCCTATATGAAGTCGACCGGATTCGACAGCATTTATATTCTGCTCGACTTCCACCCCTTCCTGAAGGATCCACTGCATGTGCGCCAGCTGAAGGAATTGGCGATGTCGTTCGACAAGGGACGCAGCAAGATTGTGCTGGTCAGCCATGAAATTGAAATACCGGACGAGTTCAGAAAACTTTCCATCGGCTTCGAACTCGACACTCCGGACGAGACCGAACTAACGGAGATAATCCGCGAGGAAGCGATTAATTACACCAACAGCAACCAGGGGAAACAGGTTCAGTTCAACGAAAAGGCACTTGAATTGCTGATGCGCAACGTCAAGGGACTATCGTTTGCCGACGCACGCCGCCTGATTCACGCGGCGATCGCCGACGACGGCGCCATCACGGAAACCGATATCCCCGAGATGATGCGCTCCAAGTACCGCTTGCTCAATCTCGATGGAGTACTGTCCTGTGAAGCCGAAACCAGCAGCTTCGCCGAACTTGCCGGCATGAATAAACTGAAGCAATGGTTGATGCAGCGGGAAAAGTTTTTCCACCAGTCGGTAAAAATGCCCGGCATGGACAGCCCCAGCGGAATCTTGCTGCTCGGTGTGCAGGGATGCGGTAAAAGTGTCGCCGCGAAAGCAGTCGCCGGTGTCTGGAATATACCGTTGTTACGTCTCGATATCGGTCGTTTGTATAACAAGTACTATGGCGAGACCGAGCGTAACATCCGCAAGGCCCTGCAAACCGCGGAGGTCATGGCCCCGTGCGTGCTGTGGATCGACGAACTGGAAAAGGGCATCGCGACCAACGATAACGACGACGGTACCTCGCAACGCCTGCTGGGGACAATGTTGACCTGGATGGCGGAGAATACGCACCCGGTCTTTATCGTTGCGACCTCGAACAATATCGACCAGTTACCGCCCGAGTTGATCCGCAAGGGCCGGCTTGACGAAATATTTTTTGTCGACCTGCCCACGCCCGAGATCCGCCGGGAAATTCTCAAGATACATCTCGACAAGCGCAACCTGGACAAATCGAAACTGGATATCGACGCACTGGCACAACTCACCGATGGTTTTTCCGGTGCCGAGATCGAGCAGCTGGTAGTGTCCGCGGTCTATGCCACCGGCAGCGGTACGCTCGATAACGCGAACCTGGTCGCAGAAATTGAACGCACCCGGCCACTGTCGGTCGTTATGGCGGAAAAACTGGCCGCGTTACGCCATTGGGCGAGCGAGCGCACCGTTTCGGTTGATTGATCGGCATCCTTTCCCGGCGTCATCGAGCCCGTACCAGGATTACCTTTTCGAATTAAAATGACCGGGGCATAAAAAGAAGCAGCCCTTTGGGCTGCTTAATCTTCGGGCTCGGACGGCCTGAATCCTGGTATCTCAGCTCTTACCGATAAAGCCTGGAAGTGCTGAGCCGAACAACTGCACCAGGAGCCGTATCAGCACTGGATAATCAATTGCGTTAGCAAATACTTCATTACTAGTGCAAAAAAGCATTAAACCGGTGCCTGTTGAAATACTAGGATCCTGGTTGCATAAACGAATCACCCAAACAGGGTAAATCATCTAGATTTCAGTGAGTTAGAGACAAGTTTTCATGAGTATTGTGAACTGGCTCACAATTCCTGCAGGCAGCCATCGTGCCCGACTTGATGGTTCACGGAAATCCGCCGGGCTATTCGTATTACTTTCCCTGGTGTCGTCCGCAAAGATTGTACGGTCCGACGCATCGGCTCGAGGGCCCAGTTAGAGCGCCTGGGAGAGCGCCTCGAGACTTGCGCGCGCATCGCCGAACAGCATGCGTGTGTTGTCCTTGACGAACAGCGGATTATCGACCCCGGCATAGCCGGCCGCCATGCCGCGCTTGAGCACCACGGTAGTGTGACCTTTCCAGACCTCGAGCACCGGCATACCCGAGATCGGGCTGTCGACGTCTTCCTGGGCCAGCGGATTAACCGTATCGTTGGCACCAACCACGATCGAGACGTCGATGTCGGGAAAATCGTCATTGATCTCGTCCATTTCAAACACGATATCGTACGGCACCTTCGCCTCGGCCAACAGCACGTTCATGTGACCGGGCATGCGCCCTGCTACCGGGTGGATGCCAAAGCGAACCTTGATCCCCTTGTTGATTAGAGTCCTGGTGATGTCGGCAACCGCGTGCTGCGCCTGTGCCGTGGCCATCCCGTAACCGGGAATGACCATGACCTGTTTGGCACCATTGAGAAGCTCTGCCATTGCCGGGATATCGATGGTCTGCACTTCGCCCTCGAAACTGGGACCAGTAGATGAACCCCCCGAGGTACCGAAACCACCGGCGATGACGCTGACGAAATGACGATTCATCGCACGGCACATGATGTAGCTCAAGATCGCGCCACTGCTGCCCACCAGGGCACCGGTCACGATCAGCAAATCATTCGACAGCATGAAACCGGTGGCGGCAGCAGCCCAACCGGAATAGCTGTTCAACATCGAGATGACAACTGGCATATCGGCACCCCCGATTGCCGCCACCATGTGAACACCAAACAATAACGCAATAACGGTCATCGCGAGCAGTAACAGCATGGCCTGGCTATGATCGGGTTCACCGACGAAGCGCACCGCTATCACCACCACGGCGATGAACAGTGCCAGGTTTAGCCAGTGACGGGCTGGTAACATCATCGGCGCACCACCGATCATGCCGCTAAGCTTGCCGTAGGCGATGACCGAACCGGTAAAGGTCAGCGCACCGATACAGATCCCGATATAGATTTCAATTTCGTGGATGGTTTTCTCGACCCCGACGTATTCGATCGCGGGATCCAGGAAGGTGGCAAAGCCGATCAAAACCGCGGCCAGGCCTACCAGGCTGTGCAATATGGCCACCAGTTCCGGCATTTGCGTCATCTGAACCCGGCGCGACAGCACGAAACCGATTGCCCCACCGGCCACCATCAGCACCAACAGTATTTCGAAGTTTCGGTTGACGAAAGCGATAACCGTGACCAGCACCGCGATGGCCATGCCGATCATGCCGAACAGGTTGCCACGGCGGGCGGTATCGTTGGTACTCAGTCCTCCCAGTGCCAGGATGAACAGCACCGCGGAGGCGAGATAGGAGACCGTAATCAGGCTGGGAGACATAACGCTTATCCCCGGAACATCTGCAGCATGCGCTGCGTTACGGAAAATCCACCCACGATATTGATGCAGGTAATAAACACCGCAATTCCGGCCAGTACATAAATCAGACTGTCGTTGCTCGATATCTGCGTCAACGCACCCAGTATGATGATACTGCTGATCGCGTTGGTGACACTCATCAGCGGTGTATGCAAACTGGGGCTGACGTTCCAGATCACCATGTAACCAATGAAACACGACAATACAAACACGGTGAAATGCGCCATGAAAGACGGCGGAGCCACCTGGCCAAGGCCGAATAATGCCAGGCCACCCAATATCATCGGGAACCAGACACTGCGGACGAAACGGGAGATTTCCAGCGCTTTAATGGCGACCTCCGGGGCCTTGTCCCCGCCAGCCTGTTCTTCGGGTTTGAACGCCTGGCCACCAAAGCTTGGCTTGCGTTCCGCACTAACCGCAATCGCCGGCGGTGGCCACGTGATTTCGCCCTGGTTGACGACGGTAGCGCCGCGAATAACATCGTCTTCCATATCGACGGCGATGTTGCCGTCCTTCTCCGGACACATCTCCATGATCAGGTTATAGATATTGGTCGCGTAGAGTTGACTTGCCTGGGTCGCCAGTCGACTGGTCAGATCGGTATAACCGATGATATGTACTCCGTATCGAGTTACTACCTTGCCGGGCACGGTTTCCTCACAGTTGCCACCTTGCTCGGCCGCGAGGTCGACAATAACGCTTCCGTCCGCCATGCTTAACACCATCGCATTGGTGATCAGCTTGGGAGCCGGTTTGCCCGGGATCAACGCGGTTGTGATGATGATATCGACCTCGCGCGCCTGCTCGGCAAACAACTCCATTTCGGCTTCGATGAACTCCTTGCTCATAACCTTGGCATAGCCACCTGTGCCCGAACCATCCTCTTCAAAATCGAGTTCGAGAAACTCGGCATCCATGCTCTGGATCTGGTCCTTGACCTCGGGACGGGTATCGAAGGCGCGCACGATCGCGCCCAGGGATTTGGCGGTGCCGATCGCGGCAAGCCCTGCTACGCCTGCCCCGATTACGAGCACTTTGGCAGGATCAACTTTACCGGCGGCGGTAATCTGGCCGGCAAAAAAACGGCCAAAATGATGCGAAGCCTCGATCACGGCACGGTAACCGGCAATATTCGCCATCGAACTTAACGCGTCGAGTTTTTGTGCCCGCGAGATACGCGGGATGCTGTCCATCGCGAGCGCTGTCGCCTTCTTGGCAGTAAGATGCTTTAGCAGGTCTTCGTTTTGTGCGGGCCAGATAAAACTGATCAGGCAGGCGCCCTCGGACATCAGTTGAGTTTCGTGACGGCCAAGTGCCTCATTATATTCCGGCGGTCGGACCTTGAGGACCAGGTCACCCGCAGCCCAGGCCGATTCGGCGTCATCTGCAATTGCGGCACCCACTCCGAGAAAGACGTCGTCGCTAAAATTTGCGCCCGCGCCCGCGCCTGTTTCGACCGTGACTTCGAATCCAGCCGCAATCAGCTTTCGAACCACCTCGGGTGAGGTGGCAACACGCTTTTCACCGCGATGGATTTCTGCAGGTATTGCGATCCTCATGTTTTTGTCGCCCCCGGTTGGCTAAAAATTATTGTATGGCGAGTTCAAGAACTTACTGACAGGGCTCAGAAAAAGTCTTGGCTTATAGTATACCAAGGTCCTGTAGAACGGTTCTCGTAGACACCCTTTCGTTATAGGTGCATTATTCTGCAGCACTTCTTTGCCCCCGACCATGGAAAATTTCAATTTAGACCATGCAATTTCTAGATTCCATCATCCGCAAGGCTCAAACCCATCGGCAAACGATCGTGCTCGCAGAAGGCGAGGACAAGCGCATTATCGAGGCCGCACAACGCGCCACCGAGAATGGGATCGCAAATTGCGTACTCGTTGGCAACGAGGCCGCAATCCACGAACAGGCCAATGCATCAGGTTTTGATTTAAACGGTATTAGAATCGAAGATCCGAGCGCTTCACAATACCACCAAAGATATAGTAAGGAACTTTGGCGCCTGCGTAAGCACAAGGGTATGGCGCTCGAGCAGGCGCAGCAGCAGGCGCTGGATCCGCTGTGTTTCGCCGACCTGATGCTGCGCGCCAACGATGCCGATGGCTCAATCGCAGGTGCGGTTTATACCACCGGCGATCGCGTTCGGTCGGCGCTGCAGATCGTGGGTGTGATGCCCGGATTCAACTCGGTTTCAAGTTTCATGCTGATGCTGTTCGAAGCCGAACATCATAATCCCAGGCAAGCCATGGTGTTTGCCGATTGCGGCCTGATCGTCGACCCGGACGCGGAACAACTGGCCGAGATCGCGGTCGCGGCCGCGCAGTCGGCACGGCAGTTGATCGGCGATGAGCCGCGCGTTGCGATGCTGTCGTTTTCTACCGACGGCAGTGCCAATCATCCGCTAGTCGAGAAAGTACGCGAGGCTACCGAACTTGCGCGCAAGCAAATGCCCGGCGTCGCGGTCGAAGGCGAAGTTCAGCTCGATGCGGCCATCATACCCGCAATCGCGTCACAGAAGATTTCCAAATCCCGCATTGACGGGCGCGCCAACGTGCTGATCTTTCCTGACCTGAATGCCGGCAACATTGGCTATAAATTGACCCAGCGATTCGGCGGAGCAGTTGCTATCGGCCCGATCCTGCAAGGGTTAAGCCGCCCGGCCAATGATCTCTCGCGTGGTTGTAATACGGATGATGTCTATTACCTGATTGCGCTTACCGCGGTGCAGTCACGGGGGTGACTCATTCTGACGTCATCGCCGCGCAAGCGGCCCCCCAGCGCACGCTGGGTTGACGTATCGGGAACTCGCAATGATGCCGCTATTTCAAGATTCCCGATAAGCGGGCACGCAAGTCGGGAATAACACTATTCGAGACGGAGGATGTTACGTGATTTCTTCGGGCAGGGTGAACTGATCGACAAGAGCCTTGGCTTCGTCGCGCACTTCGTCCATCGATTGCGGACGGGCCGACGGATCAACCGCCATCATTTTAACAATGAGTTTTGAAACTTCCGGCGCGGCTTCGTCATAGACCTTCATAATTGGTAGCGCATTTCCCTCGCGATGCTTTGCCAGCACTTCCATCGGCTTACCGCTGTAGGGTAACTGGCCGCTGAACATGTAATAGGCAATGACACCCAGTGAGTAGATATCGCTGCGCTCGTCCGCATCGACGCCTTCCGCACGCTCGGGTGCGAGGTAGGCCGGGCTGCCGATAATCGAGCCGGTCTGGGTCAGCGTGGCCTCCGAGGCCGTGCCAGCCGAGGCGATACCGAAATCCACGATCTTCACGTGCCACTTGTCGTCGATCAGGATGTTACTGGGTTTCAGGTCACGGTGTATCACTTCCTGTTCGTGCGCGGCCGCCATGCCGCTCGCAATCTGATGCAGGATCTTGAGTCCGTCAAGCGTCTCGAATACTACCACCTCATCGAGAACTTCTTCGAGACCGCGGCTCTTGAAATACTCCATCGAGATCGCACAGACCCTGTCTTTCTGCAAGATATCATGCACGCGAATCACGTTACGATGACTCACCTTACGTGCGTATTTGACTTCGCGCTTGAAGCGTTCGGTCGACTTCTGGTCGACAGTTAGCTCGGGCAGCATAAATTTCAGTATCAGCGATTCGTCAACCATGTCGTCTTCGGCCAGCATCACGCGTCCCATTGCACCGCGGCCGATCTCTTTGGTGATATGGTAGCGGTCCATCCACACCGAGCCCGGCTTCAGCTGGTCCAGAGGTGAGAGTCTTTCGTCGGGTCTGACGGTACCGGTTCCGCCACCAAACAACGGTAGATCAACCACGCCGGTGCTGGTATTCGACTCTTCGTCGATTTGAATATCGGGCAGGTTGAAATCCTTGGTGATCTGCGACATCAGCATTTTGCCAAATTCCCGCATTTCGGTGGTCAGTACCGGGAGGTTCCACAGGATATTGTCACGCACATCGGTAGCGTGTTTCTCGGTGGTGATCGCCTCGATCGTCTCTAGCGACGCACGCTGTATGTTGGGCTCGGAATTCTTCAGTCCTTCGAAGGCAATTTCGAGACCCTTGCCCATGCCCAGCTTTTTGACTGCACGCAGGGCCAGCACAAAATCATCCGGATAGGTCGCGACCAATTTCTTGAGAATTGGTATCGCGCCCCGATTCGACGACTTGGCCAGGGACTGAATGGCGCGTTCACGCACCTGCCAGTTTTCGCTAAGCGCATATTCCTCGATTTTTCCGAGATCCTCGTCGCCGATCAGTTTCATCACCAGCGTTTGTGCCGTATTACGCACGAATTCCTGTTCGTGGTCAGTCAGTTCGCGCGCCACTTCAGAGAGATTCTCATCGGCATACTTTTGTACGCAGGCAACCGACTGCTGCTGGGTCCAGTCGTCCTCGATACTCAGGCGCTTGAGAAATTTTTCAAAGTTCTCTTTATCCGCGTTAACGACGACGATACGCCCAAAGAACTCATTGAGCTCGTCCGACTTCAAAGTCAGGTAGGCCGACAGGTGCGGTACCAGGCTGGCATCGGCCTGCTTGGCGATAATCTTGAGCAGAAGATCGAGTTCAACACCCGTCATCGACTCGGTAAAGGGCAGCAACGCCGATGCATCGAAATTAATTTGCATTCGATCCAGGGTTTTGAGCGCTTCGAGTACAACGACCTTGTTGGAATCATCCAGGAAGCGGACAACGATTAGCGGAATCTTCGGTTCGTTAACGCTACCGAAATAATGCAGCAGGTTAATCTTGTAAACCGGACTCTTGATCTTGTCGAGCTGAAAACTCAGGCGCGATAAGTCAACCGGCTGCTGGCTGCCTTCGACCAGTTTTAGCAGCTGGATGGCATCGTCCGATTCCAGTTTTAGCGAGTGGTTGATGATATCTTCCGGCTTCAGCAGATGTTTCTGCGCTTCGAGCACTTCGATGACCTCGACCGGGGATGACTTCGGGTCGTGCAGTCGCTGGAACAGTTTAGTCGCATCGATGGCAGTATTATGCGACAGGATGTCGCTGGCGGCGGCACGGAACTCTGTTTGATCATGCGCCAGCACGTCGAGGAAGTATTCTTCCGAGAATCCCTCGACCGACTCGCGACAGATAGTCTTCAGCGCCTCCCGATGAGGCTCTTCGGTCTGGGTAATTGTCTCCAACACCTTTTCCAGGTTATCGCCTGCCGACGCCCGAATTTTCTCCATCAACGACAAAGCTTTCTTGCTTTTGAGGTCATCGCATTCGAGAAAATGGTTGAGCGTTCGGTTGAAAAAAATGTTTCCGATTTTTGCCATATGGAACAGTAAAACCTCGCAGACTCGTCAGTCCGCACTCTTTTCCGCTAAATTCGTCGTTAAATCAACAGTCTAAGTATAGATTAGAATCCAGAAACAAAAGCGGCAAAAAACTACTTTTTTTTGGTCGTACCCGCACCGCTGCAAGCCTTTTAAATCAAGGTCTTACAAAATGACGCAATGCATTAATTATCGAGGTTCAGGAAGGCTTTTAAATGGAATTGCCCCTGGTCTGCCGTATAGGCCAGGCCAGGTGCAATCGGGCAGGCATAGCGCGCGAGGCAGCCCGTTGCATGGCACCCGGCCTGCGGGGTTTGCTGCAGGTATTTCCGGCAGCGCTCGACGTCATAACCGCTGGTATCAAATGCGTCGACCGGGCAGCGATGCAGGCAGGGTTTGGTTTCACAGCCGAGACAGGGAGAATCCGCTGGTGAGCACGCCGGTATCGTCTCGAACTGTGCACCGAGCAGTGCGAAACGATACGAGTGCCAAAGCCCGAACTCGGGATGAATCATAACGCCTATCGGCGACTGCTGGAGCGCCTCGGCACGCTGCGCCCACTGCTGAAACGGGTAGTAGGGAGGTCCTTCGAAAGGATAGACCGGCCGCACCAGCAGCTCGGCGGCAAGCGCCTCGGCGACGCGCCGGCTCCAGCGATCCAGCGGATGCGGTTGACCATCGAGAAATTCCGGCGAGCGGCTGAATACCGGCCAGTAACTCGAGCCGATATTTCCAACCAGGGCAAGCGCCGGCTTGTCTGCGGGAAATCCATAGGTTTCGATCTCGGCTTTGTTGATCTCGGTAATGCCGCGCACGAACAACCCGTAGGATTGCAGGATTTCTTCGAGCTTCACGCACTGGTCTCCGTACGCCAGTTGCAGGCCGGACCGATCGCGGTCGCAATCACGGTCGATTCGAGAAATAACTCACCATCGATGTCGTCCTGCACGTGGATATCGTCGAATGCGAGCGTCACCGTCGGATCGATGGCACCGGCCTCCAGAGCCATTTGTTGCGCCGCGAGCGAAACGATCTGTTCTGCCTCCCGCTTGGCATCTTCCAGGTTGTCGAAATGTTTTGGTTGATCCTGGTGAAACAGGCAAAAAGTACCGTGTTGGGGTTGTGTCACCGTCACCTGCGCACGCTGAATGACGCTACCCATGACGGCACCAAACGCATTAGCGACATCGGCATACTCGGGCAGGTGTAGGCCGATAAACATGCTGTCGGCGACATCCCGATAATAACTTGCGGCCGGTGCACCAACCGCAACGATCGGGTAGTCACTGGCAAAATCAAGCTTGAATAACGGCTTGTGTCCCTTCGATTGGTGGCTGCCGATCACCATGCGTGTAATGGTGTCGACAATACCGCTGGTCTTGCCCGATTTGCCGCTCTGATCGAATTCGTTCAAACCCACCTCGACCAGCAGACGCCGGATGGTCGAGATGACGAGATCATAAACCTGGCTACAGGCAGTTTCGACATCATCGCTGTCCCACTTGCCGTAACCGTATAGAAAACGCATCTGGCGCATCCAGATGCGTGCCGACAGTTCTGCCGCATGGCCGTCCCAGTGTGAATTGATGCCGAGCACATGGATCGCATCGGTGGGTGTAAAGCCGCTGTAAATCGCGAGTCCAAGCCGTTTCAGCTTGGCGAGTGCCCGCGCGTAGGTTCGATCCTGCTCTACGATCGCGTCGAGTTCGATCGGCTTGTCCGATAACAACTCCCAGGCCTCGAGTTCAACCGCGTTAAGCTGCTGCAACAGCGCCCGGTTGTTTTCCAGGCGCATGACGAATCGATTACTACGGGCACTGACCATACCCCCCAGCTGCGCTTCCAGCTTCGGTATAACCTCGGGAAAAAGATGCGCCAACAGGCTGGTCGGTACCACCCGGCGCGGACCGAGCGACAGTCCCCGGTGGCCACCGAAATGAATTTCACTGTCGCCGCCGAGGCCAATCGAATTAACGCGTACCGCTTCGACCATCGGCTGCCACTCACCAATCCTCGCCCCATCTTCGCACAGCTGCGGCTGGCCGTTACTGACGATCGCGATATCGGTCGTGGTGCCGCCCATGTCGGCAACAATCGCGTTGTCGAGCCCCGACAATCGGCAAGCACCGATAACGCTCGCCGCGGGACCCGAGAGCACGGTTCCGATCGGTTTCTCGATCGCGTTTTCGAGGCTTGCGAGCGAGCCGTCACCTTTCACCAGCATCAGCGGCGCGTCGATGTCGTGACGCGCGAGAATTTTCTGCACCGAGGTAATGAGTTCCCTGATCGGTGGCACCATGCGTGCATTCAGGGCCGCGGTAAGCGCGCGGCGCGGCGCACCCAGGTTCGAAGCCAACTCGTGCCCACAGATTACCGGCATATCGGTCAGCTCGGTGACGAGTCGCTTGAGACGGTTTTCATGGCTCGAGTTGCGTGTGCCAAACATGCCTGATATTGCGAATGCCGAGACCTGATCCTGTAACTTCTCAATCGCTTCCCGGGCCCGGTCTTCATCCAGTGGCTTGTGCTCTCGGCCAACAGCATCATAGCCGCCTTCGAGGGTCACTACCAACTGCTTCGGCAGTATATCCAGCAACCCGCTTTGCCTGACCTGTTCATCGGTGTAACCCGGCAACAGCACGCACACGGGTGCGCCCAGGTCTTCTACCACCGAGTTGGTGGTCAGCGTCGTGGAAAGCGAAACCATGGAAACATCGGCCAGCACGTCAGCCGGAAGTTTAGCGATTACATCACCAATCCCCAGGCTTAAATCAAAACGCGTGGTGAGGCTTTTCTCGGCACTGACGATTTGCTTGTTGTCATCGACCAGCACCGCGTCGGTATAGGTACCGCCGGTGTCGATCCCAAGACGAAGCGACATTAAAAAACTCCTGTTGTTACCGCTGATTTCTTCGGACTATATATTTACCGCAACCAGCAGTCTACGACCGCCAGTTAACCATTTGCGACAAGATCTCTGTAAGAATAGTCTTATTTTTTACGATTAACCTGTCGGCATCTTGCTGCCCTGCCATATCGGTCGTATCTTTTATTACGCAGGTGTAAACTGCGCCCCTGTGCCAGCGATTTCAAAATTATCGAATCATTCTGAAATCGCATTGAATCCTGTTTTTCTAAAGACACACAATTCCATGACGATCGATCCTCAATCCATTACTCATGTCCGATAGTTGCCTATTGCCTGAATTTGATACGGCCGCGGTGACCGATAATGCACGGCGACTTTTTGCGCTCGAGGGACCGATGCAACAACTGCATGGCGAACGCGACCTGAATTTCCTGGTCGATGACGCGCGCGGAAAATTCGTTTTCAAAATTGCCAACCTGCAGGAATCACCGGCGATCCTCGAATGTCAACACCAGGTGTTTCAGCGGCTGGCTGATGCGCAGGTTTTTCCCGGTGTAGTGACGGCGCTGGTATCCGTTAATGGACAGTACATTGAAACCCTGTACGACGCGCACGGCAATAAACATTGCTGTCGTGTTCTACCGTTTGTCGAGGGGCGTCTGTGGGCAGACGTAGCCGGGTCGAAACCGGAATTGCTGGCTGACATTGGCCAGCGACTGGCGTTGCTCGACCAGGCGCTTGCAGGATTCTCGCACCCCGGACTCGAACGGCCCCTGCTATGGAACATGGAATCGGCACTACCAGTGCTGGATGCCTACAAACCGCTACTCGCAAACGCGACCGAACGCGGACTGGTCGAGCACTTCGAAAGCAGTTTTCGGGAACACGTGCTGCCGGTGCAAGACGGATTGAGACGTGCGATTATCCATAATGACGCCAACCGGCAAAATGTTATTGTCGACGACATGGCTGAGCGTGTGATCAGCATTATCGACTTTGGCGATATGCTGAATATCTGGCTGGTCGTCGAACCCGCAATCGCGGCCGCTTACGCGATGCTTGATGAGGCTGATCCGATGCGCGCGGCGCAGGCACTGGTACGGGGTTACCATCAGACCCTGCCATTAGAAGAAACCGAGATCAGCCTGCTGTTCGACCTGGTCTGCATGCGCCTTTGCATGAGCGTCTGTATTTGTGCCCACCAGCGCCGGCTCGAACCTGGCAACGAGTACCTCAGTATCGACGAGCAGCAAAGCTGGAACCTGCTCGACAATTTGCAGCGTATCAGCTACGCCGAAGCGCTCGAAGCCATGCGGACCGCCTGCCGTCCGGAATGACAACAGTTACAGCACGCGCTTGCGATAGCTGTCGCGATGAATATCCAGAATTTCGACACTGACGCTGGCAACCCGGGGTAATAGCGGTTCGATTCGGCCGAGGACGCATTCGCTGAGCATCGCTTTTTGTGCATCGCTGCGCCCCGACAGCAGGTGCAGCGCCACGTGCACGAAGGAATCAGGGGTTTGCCCGGTACGATGGTCCGGGTAACCGAGGGCGCGAGTTTTTATGTCGTATTCAGCAAACAGTTCCGACTCCATTGCGCCCTGGTGGACGGCATCGATCAGGGCATCGATTTCGATCTGGCCTGCAACCTCCGAGGAGTAATCTATAATACAGTGAGGCATTGTTCTCTCCTAAGGGAACATACTACTGGGAGCTGGCCCCTTATGGGGGTCAGTTCCCTTTTTTTGTACCGACTCAAAGCCCGTTCAGCGACAGACCTTTTCGAGATCCCGGACACGCTGGGCTGACCAGGTCACATGTTGGGATAAGCAGGTCCACCGCCACCTTCCGGCACGGTCCAGTGTATGTTCTGGCTGGGATCCTTGATATCGCAGGTTTTGCAGTGCACGCAGTTCTGGGCATTGATTTGCAGGGCCGGGTCGCCGTCAACTTTGACAATTTCATATACTCCGGCCGGGCAGTAACGCTGTTCCGGTGCGTCGTATTTTTCCAGGTTCAGCTTGATAGGTACGCTATCGTCGCGCAATTGCAGGTGCGCGGGCTGGTTATCTTCGTGATAGGTACCGGACAGGTACACCGACGACGAACGATCGAAGCTGACGACTCCATCGGGTTTGGGGTAATCAATACCCGGGTAATCGTTCTTATTGCCAATCTGCTCATGGTCCGCATGATGACCCAGGGTCCAGGGCGCCTTGCCGCGAAAAATATAGGTATCCAGCGCGGCATTGAACAATCCCCACCACAGGCCTTTCTGGAAAGCGGGACGTATATTGCGCACCTTGTACAATTCCTGCCACAGCCAGGATTGTTTTAATTTTTCCGGGTACGCGGTTGCCTCGAGTGCGGCGCCCGGGTTCTCCTCATCGTATTCAGCCGGTAACAGTTCGAATACGGCCTCGGCCGCAAGCATTGCCGATTTCATCGAGGTATGGGTACCCTTGATTTTGGGTACATTGAGAAAGCCGGCGGTATCGCCGACCAGCAACCCACCCGGGAAAGTCAGTTTCGGGATCGACTGCAACCCACCCTCGGAAATGGCGCGCGCGCCGTAGGAGACACGATTTCCGCCTTCAAAGATCGGGCGTATATCCGGATGGTTCTTGAAGCGCTGGAACTCATCGAACGGGCTCAAATGCGGATTGCGATAATCGAGCCCGATAACAAAGCCAACGGCGACCTGGTTGTTATCGTTGTGATAGAGAAATGAACCGCCGTAGGTATCGGACTTGAGTGGCCAGCCGATGGTATGCAGGGTCGCGCCCTCGTCATGCACCTCGGGCCTGACTTCCCAGATTTCCTTGATGCCGATACCGTAGGTTTGCGGCTCAACCCCGTCCCGCAGGTTGTACTTTTGCATCAGCTCGCCGGTGAGCGAGCCCCGACAACCCTCGGCAAAAATAGTCTGGCGACCAATCAATTCGACCCCGGGCTCATAGTTTTCGGTCGGTTCACCATTCTTGCCGATGCCCATATCACCGGTCGCGACACCCCGCACCGCACCGCTGTCATCGTAAAGCACTTCGGCTGCGGCGAATCCTGGAAATATCTCGACACCCAGTCCCTCGGCCTGCTCAGCGAGCCAGCGGCACAGGTTGCCGAGGCTGATAATATAGTTACCCTCGTTATGCATCTGTGGCGGTGTTGGCATCGGGATCGAACCCGAAGCGGTCAGGTACTTGAACTGGTCGGACTTGACCGGCACGTTTAAAGGCGCGCCTTTTTCCTTCCAGTCGGGGATTAACTCGGTCAGCGTGCGCGTCTCGACCACCGCACCGGAAAGAATATGCGCCCCGACTTCGGCACCTTTTTCGAGAATACAGATCGTCAGTTCGCGCTCCTGTTCCTGCGCCAGCTGTGCGAGGCGAATACCCATGGTCAATCCCGACGGCCCGGCACCGACGATGACCACGTCAAAATTCATAGCTTCTCTTTCCACGGTTATCCCCGGTTCGTCTCGAAAGGCCGGCGAATTATAAGTTACGCGGCGGCTTTAGCCTAGATACGGACCCGCACAATATACCCGGCTTCTGCGCAGTTCTTATTGAGAAACGACATTGGCATATGTTGTCGCAGAGCGTCTTCTGAGCAGCCCGAAGCGACGATTCAACACTGGCCAAAGGACAGACGCAAGTGGGTTTTTTATTGCATTAATTACAATAATTAATAGTATATATGTAAATAATGCAATAAAAGACATATTAAAACATGCAGGATTTTGCCGCATCTTTCGGACTTGCGCTTTCGCTGATAACAAGCGCCGACGCCAACCTGATCGAAATCATCGGCCTTTCACTGCGCGTCAGCATCAGCGCGGTGCTGCTCTCGATGTTGATCGGATTTCCGCTCGGTGCACTAACGGCGGTGGCGCGGTTTCCAGGCAGGCAGATGATCGCGGTAACGCTGAATGCGTTGATGGGCCTGCCGCCGGTGGTGGTCGGCCTGCTGGTTTACATGGCGATATCGCGCGCCGGACCGCTGGGCTGGATGAACCTGCTTTATACACCTGCGGCAATGATTATCGCGCAGGCAATCCTGGTAACCCCCATCATTGCTGCGCTGACGCGGCAGGTCGTGGAAGACATGCACAAGGAGTATGACGAACAGCTGCGCTCGCTTTGCATTCCACAACACCGGGTGATTACGGCGCTGGTCTGGGATTCCCGCTATAGCCTGCTGACGGTGACTTTGGCGGGCTTTGGTCGTGCCATCGCCGAGGTTGGTGCGGTGATTATCGTCGGCGGTAATATTGATCACCTGACTCGTGTCATGACGACCGCGATCGCGCTGGAAACGTCCAAAGGCAATCTCGCGATGGCGATGGCGCTTGGCTTTATACTTTTAATCCTGGCGTTATCGGTAAACGCCGCGGTGTACGGCCTGCGCAGCAGCGCCAGTCGCCTCGCCTATGCCTGACGCTTCCGCGCCAATGACTGCTGCATCACTGTTGCCGCTCGAAGTTGACTCACTGTGTTACCAGGTGGGACCGGACAGGCTGCTCGACAATATCAGCATCACCGTGGAAAGCGCGGGCGCAACCGTCATCATGGGGCCCAACGGTGCCGGCAAAAGCCTTTTCCTGCGCCTCATTCACGGCCTGCTCGAACCCAGTTCGGGCCAGATTCTGTGGCACCGAAAACTGCTCAATCCGTCAACACGTAAGCACCAGGCGCTGGTTTTTCAAAAGCCCGTGTTAATGCGCCGCTCGGTCGCCGCGAACATCGATTTCGTATTGAAACCGCGTGGCGGTCAATACCGGCAGCAGCGCGACCATGTTCTGCACCAGGCCGGATTATTCCGGCAGCGCAGTCAACCCGCGCGGCTGCTCTCCGGCGGCGAACAGCAGCGCCTCGCCCTGGCGCGTGCGCTGGCTACGGACCCCGACGTGTTGCTGCTGGACGAACCCTGTGCCAGTATCGATCCGGCCACCACCTTGCAAATAGAAAACCAGTTGCAGCAGGCGCGCCAGCGCGGATTGAAAATTATTCTCGTTACCCATGACGTTGGTCAGGCGCGGCGCCTGGCGGACGACGTGGTGTTCATGCACCACGGCCGCATCCTCGAATACCAGCCTGCCAGCGCGTTTTTTGAGTCCCCGTCAAGTGCCCAGGCACAGGCCTACCTCGGGGGAAAAATTGTTATCTGACAATCCGCCAACCTGAATCGTTTCCCACGGAAAAATTTTATGCTGAAGTATTTCGAACAGGTCCTTTTTGCCACTTTTCTGGCAATCTGCAGCGCTGCGCCGGCCCTCGCCGCGGGCATCTCGATCGTGGTTCAGTCGACCACATCAACTGCAAACTCGGGGCTCTACGATCACCTGCTGCCGATGTTCAAGCAGGACACGGGTATTACGGTACACGTGGTTGCAGTCGGTACCGGACAGGCGATCAAGAACGCGAAGAATTGTGATGGTGATGTGCTGTTGGTTCACGCCAAATCCGATGAAGAAAAGTTTGTCGCCGAGGGTTACGGCGTTTCACGTCATGATGTCATGTACAACGATTTCATATTCGTCGGACCGCCCGATGATTCGGCCTCTATCGCCGGCAGCAATGCCGCGATTGACGCGCTGACCCGCATTGCCAGCAGCAAGTCGAAGTTTGCATCGCGCGGCGATAATTCGGGCACGCACAAGAAAGAGATGACCCTGTGGCAGCAAACCAGCACGAGCCCAATAAAGCAGAGTGGCGGTTGGTACCTCGAAACCGGCTCGGGTATGGGCGCAACGCTTAACACCGCTGTGGGTATCGGCGCCTATACCATGACCGATCGCGCCACCTGGATCAGTTTCAACAACAAGCAGGATTACCAAATCCAGGTCGAGGGTGACGATAAGCTGTTCAACCAGTATGGCATCATCATGGTCAACCCGGCCAAGTGCAGTCAGGTCAAGCGCGAGGCAGCACAAAAATTTGTCGACTGGATGGTATCAGAGAAAGGACAGTCAGCCATCGCCGCCTACCAGCTTGACGGGCAACAGCTGTTTTTCCCGAACGCCAACTAGGCAGGCGCCGCGGGAGAAAGCTTACGCGGCGCCGTTAAAATGAATCTGGAACTGCCCGCCAATATCATATCCGGCGAGCTCCCGCGCGTGATCATGAAACGCTGACGTCTGGCAAAATTTTAACAGGGACTGCCAGGTCGCTGAAAACCATTCCCTTCTCTCGACCAGTATGTCGTAACGTTCGTCGATGAGTGGCACGAAACCGAGGCGATACTGAACCGCCAGCGTGGCAAGACCGAAAGTCGCGTCCGCGCGACCCTCGACGACCTCGACAACCGCATCGACCTCGCTACGTGCCGGCGAGGTCCAGTTTATGTCGGCCAGGTCTATCTGCTCGCGCTGCAGCAGCGCTTCGAGCAGGACCTGGCTACCGGCCTCGGGCTGGCGCGGGACAACAGTTTTCCCGGCCAGATCGACCAACCCGGAGCAGTCTCGCTCCTTATCCTGCGCTACGATGATGCCGCGCGAACGTTTTGCCCACTCTGCAAGGACCACGCGCGCACGCGCGAACCTCGACTCGACGAGCTTGTTCCAGCTGCCGGTTTCCGCACCGTAAATATGCAAACCGGTGGCAATACCCTCGCCATTGGCGAAACGTTCCAGGCCGTCCACGCTGCTGTCAAAATAGCTGGCCAGTCCGCAGCGCGATTCGCGCAGCGCCCACTCGAGCAACGGGTCATGACTACCGACGATAACCAACGGCCGCGCCAGGGTCGTTGCGGGGCTGGATTCGTTACTCGCCAGCCATTCATCGACTGCCCTGCGGGGAAATAACAGTTTGCCGGTGGCACGCGTACACGGCACGGCCCCGGACGCGGCCAGGTCGTAAACCTTGCGTTCCTTGATGCGCAGGAGCTCGGCCAGTTCTTTGGTGGTGAGATATTCAGTCAAGAAACGATCGGGGACAGGGATTGAGCAGTCAATTTATCACAGTCGTGTTGGACGCAAAAGAGAGCACTGGTAAAAGTATCCCGGGCGAAAAACGTCACAACTTATCCGGGATCTTGAAGGTGATAACGAGAACATCGCGATAAGCTTCCTGTGCGGGATCGATCTGGGTAATCGGAGTCACCCCGTGGTACACCTGGCGATCGTTTACCAACACCATGTCAAAAGGTTCGCGCAACATGAACTCCCCGACGAGGTTATTGTCGAGGTTGAATATGGTGGTCCCACCGCTGTCGATATTCACACGCTTGATCATAACGACGATGGCGAAATCGACCCCGTCCCGGTGCGCACCCTCGGGCGTCGGTTTGCCCAGGCGCCCATCGCGCGCCTCGATACGAAACTGGTGCAGCTCGATATGCCACGGGTGCAGGCCTGAAATCTGGCTAAACACCTGGTTACCGAATTCAAGCAGGGCTGACAGGGTTTGACTCTGGTGCAGATCATCCAGGATCGGCGCGAAGTAACGCGCCACCCCGCCGTTCAGGGGATTGTAATCGACGGTTTGATAGTGGGGCTGATACGGCATCAGCTGGGCCCGATCACCGGGCTTCAAGATGGCGTAGGTTGCGTGTCGCCGTTTGCGATACTTGCCGCCATCAGCCATGTACTGATCCTCCTCGAGCCGATCCCAGCTGTCGAGAAATACCTGGTCATCGCCAATCGGGATTCCCGCGATCGACGACAGTAAACCGATTGCCCGTTTGGATTCGATAAACAGGAAGTCATCGACGCCGAGCCCGGTAGTGACATCGGCGATTTGCAATTCGGGAATCTCGTTTGTGATCACCGGATCACACGACGGCTGTTTCGCGGACGATTAACGCAAAAAACGAGTCGTGATATAGCGATCATAACTATCCAGCGACTTGTCGAGTTGCCCCTGTTGCACGAAGAAATTGGCAAGATCCCGCGTATAGGCCGCTACCAGGCCGTTCATCCAGGCAAGCGATTTCTGTTCCTCGGCCGGTGGAAAATCAAGTTTTCGCAGGACACGTTCTGTTGTCTGCAGGTTCAATCCGGCGGTGTGCGCGATGGCCGCCTGCATGGCATCGGGATTTTTCTTCCACTGTTTGTTGGAGGCCTCGGTGACGTCGATAAAAGCCTGCACGATCTCGGGGTACTCGTTGGCAAAACTGGTTGGCACCGCAACAATGTCAAATAAGCGGAGCCCTATGGCTTCCAGTTCGGCACCGGTCATCAGTGGTCTGCCGGAATTGAGCATGCTGTGCAAGGCGCTACCGGACCCACAGGCCATCGCTACATAACCATTCTGCAGCGCGTAAGCCGACGCGGTGTCATCCGGCATCGGCACGATCTCGACATTCACCGGGTCGACGCCCAGGTGGTTCAGCATTTTCAGCATTCGGTAGTGGCTAACGCTACCCGTCCGGACTGCTATCTTGCGGCCTTCGAGCAGCACCGCACTGGCCCGGGTAATGCTGACATCGTTGTGCACGATACAGTTATCATTTTCCGGGTAACTGACCGCGATAGCGATCATATTCAAATCGAGTCCGTCGGTAATCCCGGCGAGGAAAGGTAAATGCTCCTGCGAGTATGCAATCTGCACCTCGCCCGCGGCCATGGCCGCATTCACCTCGTTGCCGTTGGCAAAGGGCACCCAGTTAACCTTGAGCCCGAGCGCTCCATCAAAAATCTTTTTTGCCTGCGCGAACTGGCTCGGGGTGGGCCATCGCTCGAGGTAGGCAACCGTGATCTCGGTGGGCTTCGGTCCGGCTGCGTTAACCGACAACGCCGTAAAAAGTGCGCACACCGCAATCGTGAAGTTGCTCGTCAACTTCACGATGAAGGATTTAAACATATCGATATCGTGGGTTACTGCGCGACATTACCCAACGCAACGTCAATTGCAGTCACGATTTCATCGATATCATCGCGAGTACAAATCAGCGCCGGGCTCAGGCACAGCGTGTTGTTGTACCGGGGCAGACTACGATTGGTGCGCCCGATCATGACACCCTGCTTGAGACAGTCCCCGACCACCGCGGCAGCAACTGACTCATCAACCGGCTCGCGCGTATTGCGATCCTTGACCAGTTCCGCACCGACAAACAGGCCCTTGCCACGCACCTCACCGATCATTTCGTGCTTTTCCATCAGCTCGTTCAGTCGTTCCATCAGGTAATCACCCATCTGGTTGACGTTTTCGAGCAGGTTTTCGCGTTCGATAATTTCCATGTTGGCGAGCGCCGCGGCGGGGCCGCCGGCACAACCACCAAAGGTACTGATGTCACGGAAATAATGCAGCTTGTCGCTCGGCTCGGCGAGAAACTCGTTGAACAGGTCTTCCGTGGTCGCGAGCACCGAGATTGCCGCGTATCCGCTGGCAACACCCTTGGCCATGGTGACCATGTCCGGCTTGACGCCATAGTGCTGGTAACCGAACCACTTGCCGGTGCGGCCCATACCGCAGACAACTTCGTCGATGTGGATCAGCACACCATACTTGGTGCAGATTTCCTGGACCGTTTCCCAGTAACCCTCGGGCGGCACGATGACACCGCCACCGGCAGTTATGGGCTCGAGGCAAACCGAACCCACGGTATCGGGATCTTCGGCAAGGATAACCTTCTCGAGGTCTTTCGCTGCCTGTACGCCATAATCAGGATCGCCACCGCGCGAATCGCGATAAGCCAGGCAGTGCGGAATTTCGACGAAACCCGGGGTGAAAGGACCATACTGGTCTTTCCGCTGCGCCTGGCCACCGGCGCTTAAAGTCGTAATGGTGGTGCCATGATAATCACGATCACGGTAAATGATCTTGTGTTTTTTGCCGTCGTTCTTGAGCGCGGCGAGCTGGCGCACCAGCTTGAATCCTTTCTCGTTGGCTTCCGATCCCGAATTCGCGTAGTAAACGCGACTCAGTCCGGGCATCTTGTCGATCAGCTTCTCGGCAAACAGCGCCCCGGGGATATTACCCGCAGAATTGGCGAAGTAGCACATCTTCACGATCTGGTCGCGAACCGCGTCTGCTATTTCCTCGCGGCCATAGCCAACATTTACGGTCCACACACCACCGGAAACCGCATCCAGGTACTCACGCCCGTTGTGATCTTTAACGCGCAGGCCCTTGCCTTCGACAATGACCATCGGATCAGTCGTCTGCCACGGTTTGTGCTGTATCAGGTGATGCCACAGGTGGTTTCTGTCGCTGCCTACGATTTCATTTATGTTTTCAGGTTTCATCGGACTCTCCGCTTAACGGCATAACCATGCACTGGCTCAGGGAAACAGAGGCTAATTTGAATCGAACGATATACAATAGAGCCAGATGATGCCTATTGTATAGACCAATTGATTAATTGATGCAGAGCCGAACCGATCACATGATGTGGAACCAGCTATTTCACATCCGCAAGGACCGTAAAATCAGTTACCAGCGCCAGCTACGCGAAATGATTGTCAGCGCGATCCTGGATGACAAGCTACCGCTTGAAATCGCACTGCCCTCGTCACGCGAACTCGCCCGCCACCTCGGTATTGCACGCAACACCGTGGTGCTCGCTTATCAGCAACTGATCGACGAGGGTTACCTGGTGGCGCGCGAACGCAGCGGCTACTATATCGATAAAACCATGCTCGACGGTCGAGTCCGGGTGGAACCCCTCAAGTTCGAAGGTAAACACAAGCCACCGGACTGGCAGCAGCACATCAAGTTTCATCCCTCGCAACAGCGCAACATCGTCAAACCCATGGACTGGAAAAAGTATCCGTACCCGTTTTTGTTCGGACAACTCGATCCGGATTTGTTCCCGGTGGCTGACTGGCGCGAGTGCTGCCGCCAGGCACTCAGCGTCAGCGACATTCAGGATGTCACTCCCGACGCGATCGATATCGACGATCCGTTACTCATCGAGCAGATCCAGGCGCGTATTCTGCCACGTCGTGGCGTCTGGGCCGCGCGTGACGAGATTTTGATCACGATGGGTGCGCAACAGGCGCTGTACATCCTCGCCGACCTGTTGATCCAGAAAGGGACCCATGTCGGTATCGAAAACCCGGGATATCCCGACGCGCGTAATATCTTCGAGCTCAAATCACCGACGGTGGTACCACTCGCGGTCGATGAAAACGGGATCATTCCGGGCGCCGACCTGAATGCCTGTGAATTTGTCTACGTCACGCCGAGCCACCAGTCTCCGACCACGGTGACGATGCCGCTGGAACGCCGCGAGCACTTGCTCAAGCAGGCCGAGCAGAGCGATTTCCTGATTATCGAGGACGACTACGAGAGTGAAATAAATTTTATCGGCGAGCCGACACCGGCATTAAAAAGCCTCGACGGCAGCGACCGCGTCGTCTATGTTGGCAGCCTGTCAAAAACGCTCGCGCCGGGTCTGCGTCTTGGCTACATGGTTGCGCCCAAGCCGTTGATACAGGAGGCACGGGCACTGCGCCGGCTGATGGTGCGACATCCACCCGCTAATAATCAACGCATCGTGGCACTGTTTCTGTCGATGGGTCACCATGATTCGCTGATACATCGCCTCAGTCAAACCTACAAGGAACGCTGGCAAGTTATGGGCAAGGCACTCAATCGACATTTACCGGAGTCGTCGCGCATCCCTTCGTTCGGCGGCACCTCATACTGGGTCGAAGGCCCCGCCAAGCTCGATACGCGCAAGCTCAAGGAGCGTGCACGCGAGGCCGGCATCCTGATCGAATCGGGCGACATCTATTTCATGCAGGACAGGCCGCCGCAAAATTTTATCCGTCTAGGCTATTCGTCAATCGCAGCGAAACGGATCGAACCCGGCATCAAAAAGCTTGCCGCCCTGATCCACGAGATGATTTAGCCCGCTGTCATCCGATTCCTTGCCATTCTGCAGTTAATTTGTCAACCCGCGGCTCGACCGCGGTATCCAGTAATAACTGGCATATCTCTTGAGACTGGATCCCGCGGGCGAGCCGCGGGATGACGGACGTAAAGATAGTGCTAAATATTGACTCATGCACCGGTTGGTATCAACAATAACACCTAACTGGTACTACCACGGAAGTGCAGTTGGCTTATTTTAGCCGGCCACAAAAATTTAGACCCGGTCCCGAGGACAACACAATGAAAATGACGACTGAAGAGGCATTCATCAAGGTTCTGCAGATGCATGGTATCGAGCATGCTTTCGGCATTATAGGCTCGGCAATGATGCCGATTTCAGACCTGTTCCCCGCGGCGGGCATCAAGTTCTGGGATTGCGCGCACGAATGTAACGCCGGCATGAGCGCCGATGGCTACACCCGCGCAAGCGGCAAGATGTCGATGGCGATCGCACAGAACGGCCCGGGCATTACCAATTTCGTTACCCCGATCATCACCGCCTTCTGGAACCACACCCCGCTACTGCTGGTCACCCCGCAGGCTGCGAACAAGACCATCGGCCAGGGCGGCTTTCAGGAAGTCAAGCAGCTGGCGCTGTTCGAAGACATGGTCTGCTACCAGGAAGAAGTGCGCGATCCGACGCGCATTGCCGAGGTGCTGAACCGCGTCATTGAAAACGCCTGGCGCGGCAGTGCGCCGGCGCAGATCAACATCCCGCGCGATTACTGGACCCAGGTCATCGATATCGACCTGCCACAGGTGGTCCGGCTCGAACGCTCACCGGGTGGTGCCGAGGCGATTGCCAGTGCCGCCGAACTCTTATCTACAGCAGAGTTCCCGGTGATCCTGAACGGCGCCGGAGTTGTCCTCGGCGGCGCGATCGAAGCATCGAAGCACCTCGCCGAGCGCCTCGACGCACCCGTGTGTTGTAACTACCAGCATAACGATGCGTTCCCGGGCTCGCACCCGCTTGCCGCCGGTCCGTTAGGTTACAACGGCTCCAAGGCGGCGATGGAATTGATTGCCAGGGCCGATGTCGTGCTGGCGCTCGGTACCCGCCTGAATCCCTTCTCCACACTACCGGGATATGGCATCGATTATTGGCCGAAGAACGCGAAGATCATCCAGGTCGATATCAACGCAAGCCGAATCGGACTCACTAAGAAGGTCGATGTCGCGATCCAGGGCGATGCGAAGCAGGTGGCAGAGCAGATCCTTGCGAGCTTAAGCAACAAAGCCGGCGACGCAGGCAGGGACGCGCGCCGCGACTTGATCGCACAAACCAAGGATAACTGGAAGCGCGAACTGGCGGAAATGATTTACGAGGAAGACAACGACGAGGGTATCACCTGGAACGAGCGCGCTCGTAAACGCGATCCGGAACGCATGTCGCCGCGCCAGGCCTGGCAGGCGATCATGCAGGCGATGCCGGAAAACGCGATGATGTCGTCCGACATCGGCAACAACTGCGCCATTGGCAACGCTTACCCGAGTTTCGAAGAAGGCCGCAAGTACCTGGCACCGGGCCTGTTTGGACCCTGCGGTTACGGGCTGCCGTCGATTCTCGGCGCCAAGATCGGCCGCCCCGATGTCCCCGCGGTCGGCTTCGCCGGCGATGGCGCATTCGGTATCGCGATGAACGAAATGACCGCCTGCGGTCGCAACGAATGGCCGGCGATCACGATGATCATCTTCCGCAATTACCAGTGGGGCGCGGAAAAGCGTAACACCACGCTCTGGTACGACGATAATTTTGTCGGCACCGAGCTCAATGTTGGCGTCGAGTACGCCAGGGTAGCCGAGGCCTGCGGGCTCAAGGGAGTGAAGGCAAAAACCATGGAAGGCCTGACCGAGGCGTTGAAGACTGCGGTCAAGGAGCAAATGGAAGACAATGTCACGACGTTTATCGAAGTGGTGCTGAACCAGGAACTGGGTGAACCTTTCCGCCGGGATGCGATGAAGGCGCCGGTTGCGGTGGCTGGTATCGATCCTGCCGACATGCGTCCGCAGCAGGGCAGCTAAAACACGCCACCGTTGCAAGATCCCGGGACGCCAACCCCGCGTACGCGGGGGGGCCGCTTGCGCGGGGATGACGGAGTTTTTTAAGTCATTCCTGCGCAAGCGGGAATCTTAATAGTATCGGGATGACGGTGTTGTTCCGGAGGAGACGTGGATTACCTACGGCGATCGCTGGCGTCCGTCGCGTCTGGCGAGGTTTTACCATCGAAGGTCTGTGCCATGTCCTTTTCGGTGCTTTCCAGCTCCGCATCAATTATTCCGTTAATGAGTTCGACGCGATCGATCGCCGGCACTTTGGGATCGTCGCTGGCGTAATCGACGATGCGCGGTGTAATCAACACCACGATTTCGGTACTGACGACGCTCTTCGATCGATTCGAAAACAACCCGCCGATAATCGGCACATCGCCCAGCCCGGGAATTCCTTCGCGGGTATTGTTGATCTGGTTCTGGATCAGACCACCAAGAAACACGGTTTTACCGTCAGGCACCAACATGCGCGTCGACACCTGCGTGGTTGCCTTGGAAGGAATGCCGTCATCAGAGACAACGCCGGTACTGACCTCGGGGAAGATATCGAGCATGATGCGCCCGCTGCGATCGACCGTTGGCGTCACCTTCAATATGACACCCGACTCGAGAAACTCGATACTCTCGGTGGTAACATTGTTGATCGTAGTCGTGACCCTGTAACCGATTTCTGTTCCAACCACCGTCTCCGCTTCGAGCCCTTCCATTGCCAGCAGCTTCGGTGTCGAAATCGTGCGCAGACGCCCGCGCTCTTTCAATGCATTCAGCACCAGGTCGACGTTGCTGTTGGTGTATTGTGCAAACAGACCGGCTGAATTCGGATTGGCTAGCCCCTGGGTACCGAGACTGCCGGTACCATCAGAGCTGTCGAACAGCTTGGCCCAGTCGAGCCCGTAGGACTGATTGTCGGTCAGTGTGATCTCGAGGATCTTGGCCTCGATCATGATCTGTTTCGGCTCGCGATCGATTTCACCGAGCAGCATTTCCATTCTGTCGAGAAATGATGGCAAGTCTTCAATGACAATCATATCGTTATCCGCTAGCGCCTTAATATTGCCATATTCGGAGATGTATTCCTGCAAAATGGTTTCGATTTCGCTCGCGGAGGCATACTGTACCTTGAAGGCGCGCACTTCCATGCGATCACTCTGTCGCAGCTTACCGGCGTCTTCACGCTCGATAACAAAAAAGCTGTTGTTGCGCTGCTCAACCACGAAACCGGCGGATTCGGCGATCAACTTTACTGCCTCGGCGGTATCCATGTCGTAGAGATCAACCGAAACATCGCCGCTAACCCCTTCGGCGACAAAGATATTCATGCGCTGTTCGCGCGACAGCAGCTGCATGACTTCTCGGATATCGAGCTCCTGAATGGAGAGCGAAATCTTGCCTGCAAACAGGGGCGGGGAACAAATCAGCAAGGCCAGCAATCCAACCAGTCTTAGCAAACTGCAGATTGATGATACAAAGATTTCTGACGCTAATTTCATGCTATTACCAGACACCTAGTTCGATTCCCTGTCATCGATCGTGAAAGAAAACTTCTTGCCGGCGCGGGTGAATATCGCTTCCCCTTCCCTGACAGCAATCAACTTCATACCCTCTATTTTTTCACCGATGGCCAGCAGCTCACCGTCGACAACCACCATCGGCGCAGTTTCAGAAACCATGGTTGCGGTCACGCGGAGTTTCACTTCTTCGGGTGGCAATACCACTTCAGATTCAACCTGAGGCGGGGGCGCATTGACAATCTCGGGACGACTGAACGGATTATTGCGTAAGATCATTAGCGACGGTTCTGCGCTAAGTGCGGGAACAGAACAAACCAGGCATAGCGCTGGCAGCAAAAATCGCAGGCTAGGAGTCATAGTTTTGCTCCATGCGATACGATACCAGGGTCAACGACAGTTCCAGTTTCGGATTCTTGATCGCATCCCGATCGTCCGGATTGATTTCAAACTTCTTGACCACGATGTAGCCCAGTTCCTGGTTGACAATTTGCAGCCATTCGAAGAAATCATGGTAGCGTGCGTTCAGTTTCACCTCGAACAGGCGTTCCCGAAAATTCTGCACCTGTCTACCGCGGCCCGGTTGTACGCTCATCAGTTCGACGTCGGTAGCCCACGAAACCTTTTGCAGGCGTCCGATAACAAAGGATTCCATTTGCTTGACCGGCAATTGCGCCATGTCGCCGTGCAACTGATGTGATAAATCCTTTACCTCGCTATCGATTTTTTGTAACTGTTTATTGAGACTTTCATTGTTACTGACCGCCTGTTGCAGAACCTGATGGCTCGAAGACAGTTCCCGGTAAGTCTTTAACTGTGGCCATAACAAATAAGTTACCTCAACCAGTGCAACCAGCAGTACGATGCCGATCAGCATCATCGCCACGACGCGTGGTTGTGCGTTTTCAAAAAAATCCTGCATCAGCTCCTTCCCTGTCTTGCGGAGACCACAATATCGAGGCTGAAATCAACCAGCTTGACCTGGTTGACCTTGGTCTGACGCGAATTGACAATGCGCACGTTCTCGATCTCGGGCTGTTGGGTCAGGTTCAATACGAATCTCGACATGGCGACGTGATCCAGGGCCTGCCCCTGTATCGACATATTGGTCTCGATCTTCCAGGTTTCCTCTTGCTTGGCCTTTTTATCGTCAGCAATCACGATAAAGTAACCCGTATTGACCGCTTCCTGGCTATCTTCTACCGGAGTACCGGCGCGACGAAACTTCCAGTTGGTCAGCCACACTTCGGGCCCGGGCAACGACCGATCGATCATCAGGAACATTTGCTCGGCCGAAGCGCCACTGCGCAGGCCGGTCAATAAATCCAGCTGCTGCTTCAGATCGCTCTTTTGCTGATTCAGCAGTTCCAGTTCTCGACGGTTGGCGTTGGTGATTTCGCGCTGCGATTGAAAGTGCCTTATCTGCTCGTCAATATGTGCATTGGCCTCGCGCAACAGCACGAACGCAACCAAAGACACGACGGACAAAACGACAATCGCGTACCCGGTTAACCTGAACCAGCGAATAAATACCAGGCGCTTGCGAAAGTCTTCGGGGAAAAGATCTATTTCATTCATTCGCCACCAGACCCCGCAACGCGAGTCCCATTGCAATCGAAATTTCGGAGAACAAACCTTCCCAGGGCACCCGCGTGTTTTCGTTTTCATCCTGGAATACCTGGGTGAACTCGGTTTGACCGTCGGGAGCGTCGAAATCGAGCAGCGATAGCAATACCTGTTGTGCACCCGGCCACTGGGCGATGCTGCCGAGCAGGCAGATCCGGCTCACCGGAACGCCATGCGTCTCCGACGCGGTAAATACCAGTACCCGGTTAATCTCATTGATTAAGTCAAGAAAACAGGGTTTAACGATTTCGAGTAGCGTGGTCGATACATCGGTTTCTGTTTCGGCGCCAACCGCGCGTGACTGGGCCTGCTTTTCGAGGCCGTGATCAGCAATCAATGTCCGGGCCGAATCGGCCGATATATCAAGTTCGCGGGCGATACTATCGAGTAACAGTGATTCTCCGAACGGTACCGATTGGCTGAACAACAGCCTGCGCCCCGATATCACGGTCAGGTAAGACTCGTCATGATAGGTGTTGATCATCAATACGTTGTCAGCGGCGTGCCCGGTATATAATGCGCTGACGATACGTCGCAAAGCAGTCGGTGCGATATCGAGTGAATCTACTTCCAGTCCACAACTAATCAGTGTTTGTAATAACAGATCCACGGCTTCGCGCTTTGCCAACGTGGCGACAACCATATGTTCTTCGTCAGACGGGTTGGACCGCACCGGCACATAGTCGACAACATAATCATCGATCGATCCATCGATACGTTTGGCTAACATTTTTACGACTTCGCTATCAACATCGGCAACATTGGCCTTGTAGGTCAGCAGAATTATCTTGACCTCTTCCCAGGGCATCAGCGCGGCGACACGTTTACCCTTGAATTTTTTTTGCTTCAATGCCGGGGCGATTAGCGCCTTGAGTTTCCTGGGTTGTTCCAGCAGAGCCTGTCGGCTACCCGGGTAGTCAATTGAGGCCTTGGCAACGATCGAAAATAATCCATGTTGGAGTGGACGAATCTGACACATGTGAATCTGATTGGTGCCGATATCGAGCCCAATCATACCGGGACCGACAGGCTTCGCCCGAGATTCGGTCTTGCGCCTTAATTTATTTAGGATTGTCATGGACTTATATGCGGAACATTACACCGTTTATAGTCCGTTATCGGCTAAAAACCAGTTATATTGACAGGTATTTCCGCCTTTTGTGATTGCTATCTAACACACCATGCAAAGGGGGACGATGTAAACATAATCGCACTCGATTGGCCCGGTGCGGCGGCGCGAAAAGTACTTCACGAAGGCCAGGTTAATCGGATTGAGCCTACGAGTTCGAGGCTTAACCCACCGCGCGCTGTAGTTTCGGAAATAACATGTTGACGACGTTGATCAACTGGTTAGCCACTTCGACACCGACCGCTTCGCAGCCCGCGATATCGAGCCCGGTGGCATCCCAGGCGTGACGATTCGTCTCCACCAGGGCTTCATCCAGTGGTCGATCCTCGGAAAAAGCATCAGCCATTTTTGCCGCGACATGCACGATCGCCGTATCGAGCAGGTACTCGGCATCGGGATCAGGTTCCAGGTGGTTTTCGACGACTGTCACCAGGCTGTCGGGCAGATTCCAGTTTTTCATCAGCACACTCGCCACCCGGGTGTGATCAAAGCCAATCACGTCGTGTTCAACCAGGTAAAGTGCTTTGCCACTTTCTTTCGCCTCGCGCTGTGCCTGCTGCGCAAGCACGGGTATCGACTGGTAGATGATCAGATGACCGATGCCGCTCAGCAAGCCCGCGACAAACATGCGTTCACCGTCCATCAAGCTGCAGACCCCCGCCAGGTTACGCGCGGCAATTGCGCGGTAAACGCTGCGCATCCAGAATTGCCTGATGTCGAGATGCTCGCATTCGTAATCACCGAGCGCATCGGCGATCGAGGTTGCCAGCACGAGATCGCGGATTTGCTGTACCCCGAGAATCGAGACCGCGTGGTTTACCGTGTCAATTTTTGCGGCAAAGCCGAAATATGCACTATTGACGATGCGCAGCAAACGCGCCGTCAGGCCAGGATCGTAGACGATTAACTGGGCCACGTCCTGCATCGAGTAGTCGTGGCTATCGAGGATTTCCTTGAGCCGCCAGTAAATATCCGGCAACGTTATCAAGTTGGCCTGGATGGTGACCTTGTCCCATTGATCGCTCATGTGAAGGCGCTCCGCTCAAGATAATTAATCAATAGATCGGCACGGGGCGCCGTTTCATTAATTATCAGACCATTAAATACAGCCGCTAGCTGGCTGCCTTGTCAACGCTTGCCGGGAGTGTCCACAAACTCTGGGTACTGTTGAGAACGTCATTGGGATCTTGCAGCACGCTAATCACAATATTCGGTGGGGTCGGACTGGCTTCCTTGAGACTTTTCGCCCGGTACAGCGCGAGATCAGCCTGTTTGTAGAGCTGGCGGTAGCTGACTTCGAAATCGGGCGGTACACTGGCGACGCCGATACTGAGGCTTGCCTGTGCCACCAGGTCGTATTTACTCTCGGCGTTTAAAGCGCAGAAATTTTTCAATCCCCGTATCGCGATAACTTTGGGATCGAGATCGGCGAAAATCACCGCGAATTCGTCACCCCCCATACGCACCAGCGAGCCATTACTATCAATCACACTATTGAACGCCTGGCCAATATGCTGCAGGACCCGGTCGCCGCTTTCGTGCCCGCATTCATCGTTGATCAGCTTGAAATCGTCGACGTCTAGCAGCATGAAATGAATTTGATTTTGATTCTCACGACACTGCTTCAGGTATTGCTCGAATTCAAGGTCAAAATAGCGTCGATTCCAGGCACCGGTTAATGGATCGCGATTTGACAAATCCGTGATTTGCGCGTGCGCGACCACCAGGTCGAACTGGGTCTCAACGTCATGTTTGCGAAGCCTGACGTTGCGCACCACCAGCGACAGGCTGACCGCACTCGCGCCCAGCATGATGAACTGCAAGGTCCACAGGCTCTGATCGGCAAAATTAAACTGGGCATCGAGCGTCGACAGGGTGAACATGGTGTAGATCAGTAACGTAACCGCGAGCGCCTCACCGAGACCCCAGGACATCATCGGTATAACGATAAACAGCATCGCGACACTGGCAAACAGCATCGGGTGAAATACGTGCTGGTAGTGTGCCAGCAATACGAAGGCGCTGCCGGAAATCACCAGCAGCGTGATACCGAGTAAATGCAGGGCCTGGGGATCACTAACCGCACGCGCAGCGAATACCATGTTGAGCGACAACAACACCAGGATTGCGCAGGTATAGAGGTACATCGGATCGAGCACGATCCTGACATAGAGCATGGCTTCGATTAGCAGAATCACGATCGTCAGGATACTCATCGCGGCAAGCCCTTTGCGCGCCTCTTCAACCGCTTTGCGTCGCGCGAAGCGGGTCAGTTCGGGCGAATCATAGCGCGTACTCGACCACACCGAACGTAATTGTCTGGGTAGATTTATTTTCATCTTATTTTTAACCAAATCCGATATTTATATAGTTCAATCTGCCTAATTGACAATTCGATCGATTTTTAGGGCGACAACACCCACCAGCCGACCGGGTAAAAGAAACCCTCGGTAGCACCGTACTCGGCGGCCCACTGGATCTGCGCGCTGGCATCGACCTGGACGTGCATGGTGCCGAGATCGCCCCCGCCCGATTCCGCTTCCTGCAGGTCGAGGCGTCGGTTAGGTATCGTCGATCCGGTTGCGCGCACGCCCATCTGGTTTTCATTGGCGTCTCTCTCGTTCGATATTACGAACTGTGCGATGGAATCCGCCGGCACACCGAAACTCGATAAATCGGTAGTCTCCCAGCTTCCAGCCAACGTTGCCTGCCCATGTACGTTCCCGGTTTCGGTGTAAGTGCCCGGTGGTGTGCTCCAGTAGCCGAGCAGGTGGAAATCGACGACCGAGTCCGCCTCGGCATATACCTCGACGATCGACGACGCGTCGGTCCCCGCCATCAGGGTCACCATGTCTATGCCACCGCCCTGCGCTTCGTGGAGCGGGAGCAGCCGCGTCAGGCCGGAACCGGGCCGCCGCGCTCCGACCAGCCATTCGATTGAGGTGCTGGTTTGCGAGAGCGCGATCTCGGCAACCTGATTCGGGCCGACCCCGTACGCCCCAAGGTCATGTGGCTGCCAGCTTGCATTCGCGCCCGCCTTGAAAGCGTCGAAGCGCTCGACATAGCTCGCTCCCGTCCAGTAACCAAGCAGGATGAAACTGATCCGGTCGGTCCGATCGGCGTAATGTTGAATCTGGCTACTGGCATCAGTTTGCACGTGCATGGTCACTGCATCGACACCGCCACTCTCTGCCTCGTGCAACGCGAAACGCCGCTCCAGGCTCGAACCGAGCGCACGCACCCCGCCAAAATTCTCCCTGCCGGTATCAATGTTTGTTACCGCCACCTCGACCACCGCGTCGGCAGGCACACCGAAAGCGCCGAGATCGACGGTTTGCCAGGTGTCTGCGCTAGTCGCACTCCACGGCTGGTACATTTCGGTGTAGCCGGGGCCGGCAGGCGGACCGGCTACAGACTCCTGAATGTGCACGTTATCGATGTACGATTGGCGAATCGCGCTGACACCGTTGAACTCGAACTGGACGACGGTATCGGCGGCGACGAAAGGTGACAGATCGTAGCTCGCCGACTGGTATTCGGTATGGTCAAACGGACCTTCGAAGCGGTCGAGCTCGGTCCAGTCGATGCCACCGTTGGTGCTGACGCGAATGCGCATGAAATCGTCCAGCGGATAGTCCACCAGCCGGTAATCAAAGCTCAATTCCGGATTGGTCAATACCGTCAGGTCGACCGTCCGGTACATGCGCACATTCTGGCCGTCGACGCGCAATCGATGACTACCGGGATCGTCGATCAGGGGATCGGTTGCTATTTGTATCTGGCCCGCGCAGGGGCCGTCGGATTCATTGATCTCGGTCCAGGCCCAGGGGCTCCAGTCGAGCAGTCCGTCACTGCCGGTGTAATCCGATGCAGGATCGCAGGTCAGGCTGTTAAATTCGTCGAGATAGCCCGGTGGTGGCATACCCACACCGACGGCCCACTCGATCGCACGTTGCATCAGGGTTTCCCCGTCCGCGGTCAGCTGGATCGGTTCCGCATTGGTGAACGGCAGGTGTACCCGTCGCGCCGGTGCCGGGTTGCCGTCCCATCTTTGCGCGCCGTTCTCTAGGGTTACCAGCGCTGGCATCGCACCGGTGGTTTCGCCGACAATCTGCAGGTCCGGCGCCAGCGTGCCGCCAGGAATCGGCATCGTTAGACTGGTTGAGAATACGGTAACCGCACTACCTCCGAAGGGTTCGGAAATATAGTGCGACGCATCGGTGGCACTAAAAGTGCTTGCGCTCACGCTGGAGGCGGTCGAACTGGAAAAGCCAAAGTTATCCAGCTTGCCGTTGATCTCGTTAACGATGGGTGTCGGTGATCCAGTCAGCTTATCAAGCAATGCAGGACCCGAGGTAGTGCCCGACACGTAGACAACGTCAACCGCCGCGGCCGCAGCATCGAAATTGGCCTGGCTGTCGCTGTCGTCGATCAGGGTAACGCTATAACACCAGGACTCCATCAGGGACTTCATGCCAGCGTCCTTGCTGGAAAGCGTAGCCGCGTCGCCGACAACCAACAGCAGCGGCGGCGAGCTAGCGCAGCCGGCGCCAGCGGCCCACTCGATCGCTCGTTGCATGATCGTGCGCCCATCGTCGGTGAGCTGATTTATATCAAAGGTGCCACCGCCCCAGGGCAACTGGACGCGGCGTCCGGCGGCCGTGCCACCGCCCCAGAGATCGTCGCCCGTCTCTATAACGGCCAGCGAGGGCTCCCAGAGAGCTCCTGTATTGAAGCTCTGCCCCAGCGTCAGGAGACCGGGGGCCTGGTTTGAGGCCAGCATGTGCACCGACTGGTCACTCGATGTAATGGTTAGCAGACCTGATGCAAAAGGCTGGGTGATGTAGTGAGTGTTGTCGATGACGTCTATCTCGTGCCGGCTCTTGAACAGCTTGTCCTGGGAGATACCCAGCTCGTCAACTTGTTCACCTTCCTCGTTGACCACGCCGATGGTGGCGTCGCGCAGCTTGGTGCCGAGGTTCGACGAGGTGATGTCCTGCGGGATATAGGCGACGTCATTAGCGGCGGCGGCCGCATCGAAATTGGCCTGGCTGTCGGATTCGTCGATCAGGTTGACGGTATAACCCCAGGATTCGATCAACGCTTTTTTCGCGCTTTCCTGGGTGTTCAGGCTGCCAGGATTGACCACCACCAGCAGCAGATTGCCACTGCTTACCATATCGACGCCGATGCCCCAAGCGAGTGCGCGTTGCACGATCAGGCGGCCATTATGATTCAATTGATCCCAGTTGAAGTTGCTATTTGTAGCCCTGCCCAGTGGTAACGTGACCCGACGTCCGGCTGCAGGACCGCCACCGCTAGTTATTGCACCCTGATCGAGTAGCACCAGGCTGCCCACAGCATCCACATCGGCCAGGGTTTGTAGTCCCGGGGCTTCGGTGCCGGATACGGTCAGAAGTTCCATCTCGGCCGAGTAAATCGGCAAGGTTCCGGGTGCAAAAGGAGCAGTTATATAATGACTGTTATCAACTATATCGATGGTGCTACCAACCTTGGTCGCCTTGGCATCGGCAAGTTCGAGTTCATCGTTCAGATCACCCTGTTCGTTGACTATTCCGATCGATCGGCTGGTCAGTTGGGTACCCACTGTTGCGCTCGCAGCCGTTTCGGAGATATACACCAGGTCATAGTTGCTGAAGTCGATGGAGGCGATTGTATCGTCGTCCAGAATATCAACCTCGTAACCCCAGGACTCGATTATGGCTTCTTTTTCACTGTCCCTGGGGTCTGGGCTACCGAAAAAATAATTCCCGATCATCGCGATCTTGCCCGAACCCTGCGGCGGGACGCAGGCTTCGCCGCAGGCGCAGGTGTAACTGATGTTCAGGCGTGGATGATGGGTCGGATCGGCGTGATCGCTGGTATCGAAGCGCTCGCCCGAAAAGCCGGCTTGTTCGACGAGCAGTACCACGCCGAAATTTGGATAGCTGCCATTGATCCAACCCAGTACCAGGCTGCTGATATCCCACTCATATCGCTGCGGGTCCGGCGTTCCGCCAGAATCCACCAGCGTGGTGGAAACGGCATCGGGATCATAGTCACCGCCGGGATTGTTCCAGGTATTGGTGTTATCACGATTGTTCCAGGTGACTTCGCTTTCGATCCAGTCACTGGTGATGCGGTGTGCACTAACCGGTACATTCGAATCGCTACCGTCACGATGATAAAGCGACAGCGTGGCGCCCAGAATTCTGGCACCGGCCGGTATCGCGTCCAGGTTGAAGCGCAGCAGCGAACGCGTCTTATCGTTGCTGGCGGACGAAACCCAGGTTTCAGCCGCGGCGCCGTAGTTATTGTTGGGTGCCTGATCCCAGATTTCGGCGTCTTCCCCTTCCACGGCATCGGGCTGAAAATGAAGCATGGTCGGGGGATGTTGGTAGAGGGTAACATCATCACGGGTAATTGAGCGGGTTACGCCATTGGCAAGCGTCCCCACGGCTTTCAACGTGGCCGGTGAAGAGGGTGACGTACCGACGACCACTTCGAGATAGGGTGCATTTGCCGATTCAGTACTGTTGTATTCGCCAAAACTGCCCTCGCTGTTCGAATCCAGCGTGATGCCGTAATTGGGTTGTCCATTAACCCAGGCTTGTACTTGTGAAGTCAGGTTTGCGGATACCCAGACATTCGTAGTCGGCTGAGCGGGAATACTGGTTAAAACCACCTTATCCATCTTGTCACCCATCGAATTCCAGGTAGCGTCCGTGTCCAACCAGTCGGCGGTTGATGCATGAATATCGATTGGCCCTTCGGGGTGGGGATTGGTGACATAAAACCACGCTGTCGCCGACAATATCGAGGCATTTGCCGGTAATGCCGACAGGTCATAGCGTAACAACGATCGTTCACTGTCTCCGTCCTCGAACCGGGTATGTAATCCGTCATCAATCGCATTGTTGGCGCTTGGATTGCTACTACGGATCCACGCATCCTGATCCACGGGGATCGAGTAATTCGTCGTGGTACCGAGATCGGTGGTCAGGATAGTAGTGTATTGATCATTGCCGAGACTGACGTTAGTAAGGTCGGTATAGGCGCTGCAACCCTGTTGCCGGGATAGCCACAGGGCGTTATTCAACCCCGCCTGGGCGACGTATTGCGCCTGCTGCGCGTCGAGTTCGCTACCGGCGGTATTGCTTTCGAGCGCGCTCTCGGTATTCATCAGCAGCGCGATCGCCGCCACAAGCGTGATCACGACGATCACCGGCATCAGGATATAGCCGGCTTGATGTGCCAATCGGATCACAACGCACCCCCGAGCCGTACCTGGCTCTGCAGGCTCACGCTTTCGCCGGTGATCGGACTGGTGAGTTCGAGCGTGAGGTCGATGATTTCGATCGCACTACTGTTATCCACGCGCTCGACGCGAAAGCGGGTCACATTTTCGGCAATCACCGATTCGATGAAATCACGACCATCGACCGGGCCATCGGGCACGCTGATACCGTCTGTATCCCAGGGTGCCGGCATGCGTTCGACCAGAGACCCACTGCTCAGGTAAAAGACGACCGGGTCATAGGGATCGTCGAAAGTATTTCCATCCTCATCATCGTCATCGTTGCTGCCTTCATCTATTGCCCCGTCTCCATCGTCATCGACTCCGCATGTTCCAGGACAACCATCACCATTCTGGTCGCTCGCTGTATCTTCATCGACGTTATTATCACCCTCGTCATCGATACCATTGAGCGGATCCTCGTTGTAAATCGCGTTGGTTTCGTCATCATCCCACCAGAAGGAGGGGTTCTCATCGACCTGACCATCGCCATCGTCGTCGATCAGCATAATGCCGGGGAAGAAATCGTGCTGATTGTCGTTAGGCAAGTCCTCATCGATTTGCCCATCCCGATCGTCGTCGGCATCCGGGAAGCCGTCATTGTCCAGGTCGACATAAGCCGGCAGCGTCACCGCGAGCACCGCGGTCGCGAGCGTGCTATCACCGATCGGTGGCGACGGCGGCACGGTTTGCTCACGGATATTTTCCGGCCAGTTGGATGCCGGTTTATCCCGTAATGGGAGCAACAAGCGACGCGAATGGGCAACCGTGCGCAGCATGCGCTGCATCGCGAAGCGCGCATCGCGCGTCAGCTGATTGGTTTCCGAGACGGCATCCTGCGACTGCAGCGCCTGGTTGACCACGCCAGTGAGACCGAGAATAATCAGCGACGCGATCGCGAGCGCAATCATCAGTTCGACGTAGGTAAAACCGTCGCGGCTGGAGAGCAACCCTGGTGACGACCAGGTTGGTGGGAAGCTATTCAACGATCACGGTCTCCAGTGCGCGTGGACTATCTTCGATGGTTACCCGCACCCACAAAAGTCCCGCATCGATGCCGGTAAACGGATCGTCATCGGCATCGGCGTTATCGCCATCGTAGCGTGCCAGAAATACCAAGCGGCGTGACTCGGTACCCGCGCTATCGGAATAAGGTGCGGGTATCAGTACGGTCGGGTCGGCAACCAGGTCGGCCTGCGTCAGCAGTTCGCTAAACGGCAACGCCAGGGTCTGTTCCATCTTTGAGATCATTCGATACTGGTTCTGGGCGAGTTGGGTATGGATACCACTACCCTGGATGCCGCTTTGCATCGCATCCAGCGCCGGCACCAGCATAATCACGATCAGCAGGGTCGCGATCAGCAGTTCCATGTAGGAAAAACCCGCTTGCCGATGTTTCATTGCACCGTCACCCGGCCGGTTAGCGGTGCGACTGCAATATTGCGCTGATTCTGACCATTACTGAGTTCGACTATCCCGTCGAGTAACCGGTAGATGCTATCGTCAGAACCGAGCACCCATACCGGCACGCCCTCAGGATCGAAAATCAGGCTGCGTCGACGGCCGATTGTCACGTAATTGAAAATATCGCTGCTGTTGATAATCGATACGCCCGGGGCGAGGCTCATGGTATCGGCATCGAAGACGAAGCTTTGCTTGTCGACCGGATGGTACGGCACCAGCTCGGTGCTGACCGGGTCCGTGGTCAGGTCCCATTTCTTTACCGTGATGGTCTGCGTGACCTGGCTGATGGTAACGCCGTGATGTTCACCAGTGCGCAATGCTTCGCTGTGTGCAAAGCGCAACGCCTGCGCAATCTGTTCTGCGGCGAGATCGAGTTTCTGCTGATTGGTGGGAGAAGAATCGGGGATCACGACGATGGCCATGATTCCCAGAACGAGTACTACAATGGAAATTTCCAGCAGGCTGAAACCAGCCTGCTTTTGATACAGTTTAATCTTAGGATTTTGCTCGCGGTACACACTGTTGAAACCTAGCGCTGATCGTAAGTTTCCGTACCTGGGCCTGCACCATCGATGTCGGTGGTATCGTTGGCAATAAACTTGCCGACCAGGATATCGTATTTCCAGCCGCCATTGGCACCATCTCCGGGCATCACCAGGTCGCCATCGTTAACAACTACAAGCGTGGCCACGCCGGTAATCGGATTTGCAGGCAGCGTATTTTTCTTCAGGTACGGACCAAATTGGAAATTGGCATCGGCGATACTACAGGCACCACCTTCAGCATCGGTATACAGGCTGAGTTGATCAAGGAAAGCCTGTGCTCCCTGCGCACCTGCGCCACCGGTACCAGTACCATCGGTGCCCGTACAGGCCGCATCGACCGCAGTGAGTTCGCCGGGATATTCTCCGTGTTGTTGAAAATACAGGTCTATCGCCGAGCGCACGTTACCCAACGTGGTATCCAGCGACGCCAATCTGGCATCATCGGTTGATGAAGCGAATTGCGGCACCACGATTGCCGCCAGCAGCGCCAGTATGATAACCACGATCAACAGTTCGACGAGGGTAAATCCCTTCTGAATTGTGTTGCGGATTGGTTGCATTTCTCTCACCCTTTATAATTCACGTAAATCTAACTTTTTTGAGTATAGTCACGATATTTTAAATATTTGCCTGTATCGCAGAAAACCGTGATTCAATTAACATTAACTATCGCTTTTCCTCAGCCAACGACCCGCGTCAGCTTGAAAATCGGTAAAATCAGCGAACTGACAATCAAGCCCACGACACCCCCCATGATCAGCAACATCACTGGTTCAGCAAGTCGTGACAGGGTTTGCAGCTTGCTTGCTAGCTCGCCTTCAAAATAATCGGCCAGGCGGCCCATAACTTTAGGTAAATTTCCGGTTTCTTCGCCGGTACTGATCATCTGTTCCACGATCGGCGGAATGAAGCTGATGTTCTGAAAACCCGCGGCGATGCCGGCGCCGGTTTCGACCTGGTTTTCGACCTGCCCGATAAAGTCCTGGAACAAGCTGTTTTTGACGACAAACTTGCAGGCATGCAGCGAATCCATCATGCCGACGCCGTTGCCGAGCGACATGCTCAATACCCGCATCGTGTTAACCAGGTAAAGCTGGACGAATATGTGCCGTATCAGCGGGAAATTTAATTTGGCCCAGTCGAGCTTGCGGATGCCATTTTCGGTTTTGGACCAGAACTTGAAGCCACTAATCGACACCACCAGACCGATCGTCAACTCGATCCAGTGATCTTTCAACACGTTGCTGGTTGCCATCAGGTATTTGGTGGTGACCGGTAATTGATCCTGGATTTGCGAAAACAGGTCGGCGAATTTTGGAAACACCACCACCAGTACGAACACGACCACGGCTAATGCAAATACCAGCAGAAATACCGGGTATGACAACGCTGAAACCATGGTCTTGCGCAACTCTTCGCGTTTCTCATCCAGAGCCAGCAACTGTCGCAGCACTTCGTGCATGAAGCCGCCCTCCTCACTCGCCGCCACCAGGTTGGTATAGGTGGTCGAGAAGACCGCGGGATGTTTGGCCAGCGCAGTTGAGAACTGCATCCCCTGGCCGATATCTTCGATGAGTTGATCGAGTAGTTCGAGCATCGCCGGGTTGTCAACCTGCTTTTTCATGGCCTGCAGGCTCGCCTGTAGTGGAGTGCCGGTCTCCAGCAATAACGACATTTGCTCGGTGAAGAAGCGACGCTCCTTGTCACCGACCGCCTGCCTGAGCTGAAATTTTGGCACCGATGCGGGTGTCGGTGTCGATGCCTGCGCCACGATCGTGTGCTGTTTGGTGTTAATCGCCATGCTTCATCCGGGTCCCTAACTATTGACCGCGCGCCAGATTTCTTCGATCGTGGTCTGGCCTTCGCGCACGCGATCGATGCCATCGTCGAATAGCAGCTTGATCTCGTGCTGGTTCAGATAATCAGTGAGTTCATCGCGCGACGCATTGGCGATGATCAGGCGCTGCAGCTCGGGATTGGTTTCGATAATTTCGTGGATGCCCATGCGCCCTCGATAGCCGGCATCGTAGCATTCGGCACAGCCGCGGCCCTTGGACAGGCGCACCTTGCCCTGGTCCTGCCAGCCGTATTTCTCGATCATCTCGGGGCTCGCCAGAAACTCGGTCTTGCAATTGGGGCAGATCGAGCGCACCAGGCGCTGCGCGACTACGCCGATCAGGGCCGAGGACAGCAGGTAGGGTTCTACCCCCATGTCGATCATGCGTGTGACCGCGCCGATACTGTCGTTGGTGTGCAGCGTGGACAGCACCAGGTGCCCGGTCAGCGCTGCCTGCACCGCGATCTCCGCGGTTTCACGTTCGCGTATTTCACCGACCATGACTACGTCGGGGTCCTGGCGCAGCACGTGCTTGAGCATCTTGGCGAAGCTCAGGCCGATGTTTTCGCGCACCGGGTTCTGATTAACGATATCAAGCTGGTACTCGACCGGGTCCTCAATCGTGACGATATTTTTCTCGAGACTGTTGAGATAATTGATCGCCGAGTACAGGCTCGTGGTTTTACCGCTACCGGTTGGCCCGGTGACGAGGATCAGGCCGTAACTGCGATCCAGTAGGCGCTTGTAGGTGACGACATTGGGCTCTTGCATGCCGAGTTTTTCAATGTCGAGGATTGACTGGTTCTTGTCCAGTACCCGCAACACCACTTTTTCCCCGTGCAGCCCGGGCAGCGAGCTGAAACGCAGGTCGACCGAACGACCCTGGGTATGCACCTGGATGCGGCCGTCCTGTGGCATTCGACGTTCGGCGATATCGAGATTGGCCATGACTTTGAGGCGCGATACCAACGCCGGGTGCAAATCGATACGCGGCGTCATGACTTCGTAGAGCAGGCCATCGATGCGAAAGCGCACGCGGCATTTTTTTTGCGACGGTTCGATGTGGATATCGCTGACCTTGTCGTGGACCGCGCGCTGAATAATCGAGTTCACCATGTTGATGACCGGGCTGCCCGCCGCCAGCTCATCGATCCCGGTATAATCATCCGGCGGCGCGTTGTCGATAAACTCGAAATCGTCTTCGAGATCCTCGATGATTTCGGCGCCGTAGATATTATCGGATCCCGCTTCGTTAAGGGTCTTGATGATGTCGCTTTTACGCACCAGTACCGGACGGATCTTGCAGTTCAACTTCTCTTCGATTTCGCTGAAGCTGGCGATGGCCTGTGGATCCGATGTCGCCAACGTAAGCTCGCCGTGCACGAGGAACATCGGCACCACCTTGAGCCTCTGCGATACCTCGAGTTCGAGCTGATTAAATACGTCCTGATCGACCAGCCCCTGGCGCATCACGATATGGGGAATTCCCAGCTGTTCACCGAGCGCGGTCAGAAAAACGTCTTCGCTGACCCAGCCTTTGCTGACGATAATCTGGCCCAGGCGCTTGCCGCTTTTTTTCTGCAGTACGATCGCCTCTTCGACTTTCTCCTTGGATAGCAGTCCCTTGTTAACCAGCAGATCACCGATGCGTACACCCTCGCTGCTGGTCGTTTTAGGCCTGGCCACCTCGGTTTTATCGATATTGAAACTGTTGACGATATCGATGACCTGGTCCAGACCGGTGACCAGGAATATGTCTCGTATCAGCGGCTTGGCATTGGTAACTTTCAACCAGCCACCGGCCCTGACCAGGTCCTGGCGCAGGTCAAACAGGATTTCGAGGGCTTTGCTATTAACCAGGGATACGCTCACCATGTCGATGATCAACTGCACTTCCTGGCTGGCGATGCTTTCGTCGACCGCAGCACTTAATGCGTCGAGCAATTCGGGATCAGTCAGATTTCCGCGCGGGAACAGGTGAGTCATCGCCCCGACGCGGTTTTTAGTGACCGTTCCCGGGCTTAAGCCGTCTTCAATGCTGACTACATTCGCATCGGACACGATTAGCTACGCCGACTTCGATTTCGTGCTTGGCAGACTGGACAAGATTTCGGCGAGCGGAGCGGGCTTGCCAAGACCATAACCCTGACCATAATCGACGCCGATTTCGACAAGCTTTTGCCTGATCGCATCGTTTTCAACAAATTCGGCGACGGTTTGCAACTGCATTGCATGCCCCACCTGGTTGATCGCCGCGACCATGCTTTCGCTGACCAGGTCCGTGACGATGTCGGTGACAAAGCCACCGTCGATTTTAAGGTAACTGACCTTCAGGTTTTTGAGGTAGGCAAAAGAGCTCAGACCGGTACCAAAATCATCGAGCGAAAATTGACAGCCATAGGTGCTTACCTGGTCGATAAAGAGGCGGGCATCGTCGATATTGGCGATCGCGGCAGATTCGGTAATTTCGAAGCAGATATCATTTGCGTCCAGCTCATGTTGCTCGAGTTTATTGCCGATGAAAGCAGCGAAACTGACCGGGTCGTTCAGCGACTGTCCCGACAGGTTAATCGAGACCTGGCACCTCTGTCCGGATTCCTGGATATGATCGGCTAGCTCACTGAAGGTCTTGTCGATTACCCAGTAATCAATACTCGACATCAGATAAAAGTTTTCCGCGGCGGGCAGAAACTTTCCCGGTGGAATCACACTGCCATCACTATCCTGCATGCGCAGTAGAATTTCGTAATGCGGTATAGCGGATTTAGTCGCCAAAGGCTTGATTAATTGCGCATACAGCATGAAGTGGTCATTACGTAACGCTGACTGAATTTGTCCAACCCAGCGGATTTGCTCCTTACGTTCCATCAAATCACCGTCTTCAAGATCGAGCACATGAATGGTGTTTCGGCCGCGTTCCTTGCTCACGTTACGTGCGGTTTCGGCAGCGTTCATGAGGCTGGTCACCGATTGCGCCTCGGGGGTGATCGGGGCAATTCCGATACTAACGCTGATATCGTGTGACTTGCCCTCCCATTCGAAATCAATGGCAGAAACCGCGTGCGAAATTTTTTTCATGACTATTTGTGCCGTCGGCAGGTCACAGTTTTCCAGCAACACGCCGAACTTGTCGCTACCGATACGCGCCACCACGTCGCGCGAACGCACCATGCTGGCGAGTTTCTGTCCAACCTTTTTGATCAGCAGATCACCCACATCACGTCCGCTGATATCGTTTACCACCGCCATGCGATCAATATCTACATTGGCAATGGCATGATTAAAATCGGTACCCTTGGATTCTTTCAACAAATCCTTGATGATGAGTTCAAAGCTGTTGCTGTTTTCGAGTCCAGTCAGTGGATCGAAATGGGACTGGGCGATCTTGGAGGCTTTTTTCGACATCACGTCGAGCAGGTTGCGATCGCTATTGGAGAAATCAACACTGAAATTCTGGCTTGCGATTGCAAGTAGCCCTATAACCTGGCTTTCAGCGTTGACGATCGGACTAACCACGTGCTTGTACGGCGTATTCTGTGTGAAATTATACTGTATTGCATCATCGACATGATTGATGACGAGGGATTGCTGCCCCGATTCGAGTAACGGGTAGACCGAGTCACGCAGATAGTCAAACAGTTTGTCCGACTCGAACAACGGATTATCGTTCTTGTATTTATGCATCGCGATATTCTTGCCTGCGATGTAGAGGAAAATAATATCGACATTGAGGAAGCGAGATGTATTCAGCACCAGTTGTCGCAACAGTTCCCGTCCATGGTATATATTGATCGCCTGGTCCTCGGCCTTGTAGATCAGATTGAGTTCTTCGTAACGCCGGGTGAGCTCGTCGGTCATATGGTTGAGCTCGTCTTCCTTGCTGGCCAGTGCCATGCTCTGTTCATAATCGGCGAGTAAAAAATCATTCAGCAGGCCGATGTTTTCGTTAGCGGCTACCGCTTGTACTGTTTTATCGGTAGCCCCGAGATACAGGCACAGAGTCAGGGCTACTTCGCCATGCTGATTTCGCAGGTTCGCCAGCTCCAGGTTGGAGTCATCTTCTAGCGATGTCAGTGCATTATCACTGTCGCCGTTGCGAAATATTTTCAATTGTGGTGCTACCACATCGAGGTCGAGCGTATTGCTACTGTCCTGCCAGACGAAACTACCCTCATAATCAAATACGATCATGCCCTCGACTGCGGGATCAAAACCCTTCAGCAAGGCGAGATAATTATCGAAATGTACGCTGTTACCGGTCGCCGCCTGCATCAGGACACTCTCCAGCTATCGGTCGTCGAATTAAAGTAGCCATCAATCTTTTCCAGCAGGTTGCGAATGCTGACCGGTTTTTCGAGAAACGATAAGTTGTGGATATTGCGTGACCACTCGCGGTGCTCGATTTCAGTGCGCGAGGTCAACACGAAAATCAGGAAATTGCGCTCAGGCATATCCTGCACGATGTGTTGGCATAATTCCTCGCCGGTCATCAGCGGCATCTGGATATCGGTAATCAGGATATCGGGATGTTCCTGTTCGAGCCGGGTCAGAGCTTCCTTGCCGTTGGCACAGGTTTCCACCGCGTAGCCCTCTTTCTCGAGCGAGAGTTTCAGCACCCGCAGCACATGCGGCTCATCGTCTGCAATTAATATTTTCTTCATGACGCGGCGGCATCCATAATCTGTGTCGAAACCTTCTCCAGCTGTATAACAAAGCGACTGCCCTTACCGAGCTCGCTGCTACAGGTCAGATCACCGTGGTGCATCAATACGATCTGACGCGCCAACGACAGACCCAGGCCGTGCCCGGTCTGCTTCCTTATATTGTCGTCCGTGGAACGGAAAAATTTATTAAATATCTGTTTTACATCGCTCTCGGCAATACCATAACCCTCGTCGCTGACCACGATTTCGATGTTGTCTTCATTTTCACTGGCGCTCAGGCTGACCTTACCACCGGGTTTACTGTACTTGATCGCATTGGTCAGCAGGTTATTGACCGCGATTCGGAATAAGTCCTTATCGATATAAACCATGCCCATTTCACGTGGAATATCGAGGTCGAACTCAATATCTTTGACACCTCTGGCCTTGGCGATATTGTTAAACGCATCCTCGAGAAACTCGTGCAAGCGCACGTGATTACGCTGCGCGACGACTCCACCGAGTTCGTACTGGTTGATTGCGAGCAGGTTGTTGATCAACGTCGACAACCGTTCGACCTCGTCATGAATCACGTTCACCGCCTCGATGCGGTACTCTTCATTGTCGGAGCCCTCGGTCAACAACGACTCGCTGTACATCGACAGCACGTTGAGCGGTGTTTTTAATTCATGGGATATATGCGAAATAAATTCGGTCTGGCGCTGACGCATTTCGTGGCTCTCGGATACATCGCGGATAACCACCAGGCGACCCAGTATCTTGCTTTCATTTTTGGGCGTGAACAATGGGTAGACGCTGAACTGCAGTGATTTTTCACTGTTACCATCCAGCCTGACCCGAACCGTATCCTGGTTAGCCTGGAGGTTCGATTTGACGTCACCAAAAGTCAGCAACGGGATGATTTGCGGATCGTCGCACCAATCGCGGATTTTCTTGCCGAGCATCGCTTCGGCCTCGACACCGAGCAAGCGTTCAATTTTACCATTGGCATAGCTGACTTCGCCGGCTTCGTCGATGACCATGATGGCGTCCGGAAAATTCTGCAAGATTGCGTCGACACGATTATTCTTGTAGGTCAGTAGTTTGCTCGACATTGTCAAATCGTCGTGCTCCTGGCTTAACACTTCGATCCGGGTTTGGGTGGCATCGATATAGCTGCTGACCTGTTCCATAAAATCGTTCAGTGCCTCGCTGGGTGGCACTTCGATCTGGGTTAAACCCCCTTGCTCGGCTAAACTTTCAAAGCGCTCACTGATTTCTTTAAGCGGTTTGATTTCGCGACGCAGCATGAAGTAAAAGAATGGTACCAGCAGGAATATCGGCAACATCACCGATGCCAGGAACGGCATTTCGTGGTAGCTGAATTTCAATCCGGGTCGGAGATAGCCGAGTCTGACGAATCCCATGTGCAAACCGTCGTCAAACACCGGTGCATGCGACTCGATGAATTCTCGCTGGTTGCCGGCGCCGACTATAGTCAGAACCCGCTGCCCCAGCCAGCTGGTGGGCTCATTGACAATTTTGCCTTCAGGAAGGATGACACCGGAGCGCGTCACTTCGACCGCCACTTTACTCTCGGTGTCAACCACTGCAGCATAGGCAAAATCAGGATTGCTTTGCCCCTGCTTTAACACCGCCAGTATGCCTTTCCTGCCTGCCTCTGGTACCAGCTCATTCCACGACATACCGCTCAACAATCGCACCAGCTCGAGGCCCTGGGCGCGTGCCAGATCTTCTCGGTTACTGCGTTGATAATCGAACAGAAGATATACCGTCGCAACCATGACCAACAGGGTCGCGATTATCATGGTCAAACCAAAACGTTGGTTAATCTGCATAAATTATTTCTGTTTATCAATAGGATCAGGCTATTGATTTTGGTTTAGGCCCGGGCGCCACTGCGAGCTGTAACAACTCTATATAGAGTTATCGGTCATATTGAAGATTAGTTTAGATTTGCCCGAATTCAATCAAACACTTAGGGATATGTGACAGGTTAGACACCCGGGTTCCATGGTATCTCTAAGGCCCGTCAACCCGGCAGACTTTACCCCGTCATACTGCACTGTGAATCGTCATACCCCGGCAAAGAGTTGTCATACCGCGGCTTGACCGCGGTATGACAGTCGGGAGCCGCGGGATGACAATAAAGGCTGCGCGATGCCCGCTAAGGCCGCGGGATGACAATGGTGGTTAGAGCGAGTGAGCGGCGGTGCACATATTTTTGAGCTTGGCCATGGCGAGTTCGCGGCCGAGCAGGCCGAGGCCACAGTCGGGAGCCGCAATCAGGCGCTCTGCATCGATATGATGCAGCGCCTGGGACAGACGTTGGCGAATATCGTCGACGTCTTCGACCTGGCTTTTCGCAATCGCGACCACGCCGAAAATTACTGTGGTCGTCGGCAAGTGTTCGAGCAGCGACAAATCATTATGCCGATGCGCGTCTTCGAACGAAACCGCGTCGATACTCGAGTACTCGATCGCGTCGGCGATTTGCAGATACGAATCAGGATCGGCCTTGGGGTAGTCATCGCGGTCGAGCTTGTCCGGATAGCCACAGCACATGTGCACGGTACGCTGCACACTCTTCGGACAACCGTGAAACGCGCGCTCGAGGTTTTCGAAACCATAGTCGAGCGCAGCCTCAGGTTTGCGCGCAAACAGCGGCTCGTCGATCTGGATATGGATACAACCGGCAGCGGCCAGCGCAAGTACCTCGACATTCAGGGCATCGGCTATATCGCGCCCTAGCGCTTTCGGATCGTGGTAATAATCATCATGATTGGTATCGGAGATCGTCATCGGACCCGGCATCGTGATCTTGACCGGCCGCTTGCAGTTGGCCTGCGCGCGTTGCCAGTCCGCTACCAGGAATTGATCGCGTATCGAGACCGGGCCGTTGATGGTGGGTAAAGCGGCTTCGTAGGTACCGCCGCGCACTTCCTTGCGCGTCAGGTGCACGAAGTCGAACCCGAGCAGATGACGACAATGGTAGTGGATGTAGTTCTCACGCGATATTTCACCATCGGTCGGGATGTCGATGCCACATTCGACTTGATCATCGATCGCCTGCGCCACGCCGCGCGCAATGATGTCCGGTGCATCCGGTCCGAGATCAAGCATCGCTTTTTCCCAGAGCGCGGTCGGGTCAGCTGTATCGGGCCCGTCGGGGTGATTAAACCAGTCCGGCAACCTGACAAAATCGGGCTTGGGATAGGCCCCGATACAGGTGGTTGTTATCGCCATGAGCAAGCAACTCCTTACACGTTGTCTGGTTAATCTGCTGGTTAAGCGAGTCGGCTTTGAAACCGGGATTACCGTAGGCGATATATTACCAATTAACCTGCCCGAAGCCTAAATATCGAAACAATCTATGTTCCTTACAAAATTTAACCTGTTTTTAACATATGCGGATTAGGGTAGAGTATGCACCTGAGGTCTCCGGCTGGAGCAACCGGGTATAAATCCGGGCTCCCCGGAGTAGTTGCAATCTAAAAGAACAAATCGGGGACGCCTTGGTTCCGACAATAACAATCGAAGGAGATATGAAATGCTAAAAAAATTGATCAAGAAAACTTCACTCGCTGCTTGTGTGGCGGGTGTTTCGTTGCTGGCGATGAGTCACTCGGTACTCGCGGTCGATCTGACAGTCTACACGGCAGTCGAGGCAGAAGATCTGACGCGCTATGCCGAGACTTTTAATAAGGATCACCCGGATATCAATATTAAATGGGTTCGGGATTCGACCGGTATCGTCACCGCCAAGTTGCTCGCGGAGAAAAACAATCCACAGGCCGATGTGGTCTGGGGCCTGGCTGCGACCTCATTGTTGCTACTGAAGAGCGAAGGCATGCTCGAACCTTACAAACCCAAGGGTGTTGAAAAGCTGGATAAAAAGTTTGTTGACAAGGGAGCAGTGCCATCGTGGGTCGGAATGGACGCCTGGGTGGCGGCGGTTTGTTACAACACCGTGGAGGCGGCCAAGCATAATCTGGAGCCGCCGAAAACCTGGACCGACCTGCTCAAACCGATGTACAAGGGGCACCTGATCATGCCGAACCCAAACTCCTCGGGCACCGGATTCCTCGACGTATCCAGCTGGCTGCAAATGTTCGGCAAGGAACAGGGTGGTTGGGATTACATGGATCGTTTACACAAGAATATCGCGCGCTACACCCATTCCGGCTCCAAGCCCTGCAAGCTAGCCGCCGCTGGCGAAATTCCAATCGGAATTTCCTTCGCTTTCCGCGGTGCCAAGTCCAAGGCCCAGGGTGCACCGATCGAAATCATCGTACCTGCCGAGGGCGTAGGCTGGGACATGGAAGCAACCGCGATCATCGCTGGAACCGATAAACTCGAGGCTGCGAAGACCCTGGTCGACTGGTCAATCACGCGCAAGGCTAATGAAATGTACAACACCGGTTACGCCGTGGTTGCCATGCCGGGTGTTGCCAAACCTGTTGAACATTTTCCGACCAACCTACTGGAAAAAATGATCCCCAACGATTTTGAATTCGCCGCGAACAATCGCAAGGCTATTCTGGCCAAGTGGCTGGAACGCTACGATACAAAATCCGAGGCCAAGTAAATAACGGCAATTGTTGGATTACGGCCTGACCCATCCCCCGGTCAGGCCGTTTTTGACTACGCCGTTATTCCTCCTGGGGTTTATCCCTATTCAGCAGGTGGTTGACCATGACAGAACAGACCGGGGCTGACGCTAAGCCAGGGGTTTATCTCCAGATAGACCGGCTTACCAAGAAATTCGGCGATTTCGTTGCACTCGACAGTGTCTCGCTCGAGGTTTACGAGGGCGAATTCATATGCTTTCTCGGGCCCTCTGGCTGTGGCAAAACCACATTACTGCGTGCCATCGCGGGCCTCGATATCCAGACTTCGGGTACGGTACGCCAGGGCGATGTGGATATCTCGGCGCTACCGCCCTTCGAACGCGATTTCGGCATCGTGTTTCAGTCCTACGCACTGTTTCCGAACCTGACCGCCGAGCGCAACATCGCTTTCGGACTGGAGAATCAAAAGCTCGATAAATCGGCCATCGCGAAACGCGTCACCGAACTGCTGGAACTCGTAGGGTTACCCGATCAGGGTCCCAAATATCCGGCGCAATTATCGGGTGGGCAACAACAACGCATTGCACTGGCGCGCGCGCTGGCCACCTCCCCGGGACTGTTATTGCTGGACGAACCGCTGTCCGCACTCGACGCCAAGGTACGCGGTCACCTGCGCCACGAGATGAAAACCCTGCAGCGGCGCCTCGGCGTCACCACGGTTATGGTAACCCACGACCAGGAAGAGGCGCTGACCATGGCGGATCGCATCGTCGTCATGAATCAGGGTGTCATCGAACAGGTCGGCACACCGACTGAAATCTACCGCGAACCCGACACCCTTTTCGTCGCCGACTTCATCGGCGCGATGAACCAGGTCAAGGGACGCGTCAATGGCGATAACAGTGTTTCCATCGGTGAATTGAGTTTCAAATCGCGCAGTCACGGGCTTAGTCGCGAAGCCCCGGTAGTGGCGGCTATCCGCCCGGAGGACATCGTGCCACAGGGAATCGGGGATTATTCCAGTGATGAAAGTGCGGACAATAGCCTCGAAGTGGAGATCGAGGATATGGAGTTTCTCGGCTCCTTCTGGCGCGTTTCATTGAAGAACAGCGCGCTCGGGGGTGCGAACCTGATTGCGGACCTGTCGATCAACGCGACACGCAGACTTGAGGCCGATACGGGTTCGACGATTCGCGTGAAACTACCGGCGGACAGACTCTGGATTTTCCCGCCCGCGGGAAGCGCTTAAACCAGCCAGATGACGGAGTCCGCAACCATCGCGTCTAGCGCCGCACCGCTGATCAAGCCCAGAACCAGCAAGGATGACCGCATCATGGTCGGCTTTATACTGGTCATCTGCCTTTACCTGTTGATTGCGCTCGCATTTCCGCTTTACGCGATGCTGTCGAAATCATTTTCGACTTATGCTTTCGATCTCACCAACTTCGAGTTTCAGGTCAATACCGGTGATGGTTGGGGCGAGCCCTTCAGCGCGGCAGCGCAGAACGACAAAATACAGAAGTTCGAGCCCGAGGACCTGGTCACCAGTTCCGACGGTCGTCTCGCCCCGACCGAGTTCTTCCCCGACTTCAGTTTCCGCAGCCCGACAATGTACAGGCTCAGGCAGGTCAGGGGTGATACCTCTTTTCTGTTCGGCACCGAGCGCGTCGACGACACCGACTGGCACGAGTACAGCTCGAACGATTTCAGGCGAATCGTGATACGTGCCTCGGCCGACATCGGTCTCGACAACTTCCGCACTTACTTTTCAACGCCTGCGCTGTTTCGCTCGATCGAAAACTCGATATTCATATCAGTGCTGAGCACCATCATTACCGTCAGCCTCGCATTCTGGTTCGCTTACGCGCTGAATCGCAGCACGATGCGTTTCAAGGGGCTGTTCAGACTGATCGCGATGATTCCGATCCTGGTACCGTCACTGCTGCCCGGGATCGGGCTGGTTTACCTGTTCGGTAACCAGGGCATGATCAAGGGTTTACTGCTGGGCGAGTCGATTTACGGGCCCATCGGTATTGTCCTGGGGTCGGTGTTTTTCACCTTCCCGCACGCGCTGATCATTATCACCACCGCGCTGGCAATTTCCGACGGGCGCCTGTACGAGGCTGCGACCGCGCTACGCGCAAGCCGTTGGAGAACTTTCTGGACCGTGACCATTCCGGGCGCGCGTTACGGACTGATCTCGGCCGCGTTCGTCGTGTTCAACCTGGTGATTACCGATTTCGGCCTGCCCAAGGTTATCGGTGGGCAATACAACATGCTCGCGGTCGATATTTACAAACAGGTCATCGGCCAGCAAAACTTCGAGATGGGCGCGGTGGTTTCGGTAGTGCTACTGATCCCGGCCTTGCTGGCTTTCAGTATCGACCGCTACGTGCAAAAGAAACAGGTGGCACAGTTATCGGCACGCTCGGTACCATACACACCCAAGCCGCACAAGCAGTTCGACCGGATCTGCCTCGCCTACTGCTCGCTGATCGCGATTTTTATCGTCGGTCTGATCGCGGTTTGCCAGTACGCGGCATTGATAAAATTCTGGCCCTACAACCTGAGCCTGAGCCTGGGCAACTATAATTTCGAAGTCATGGACGGCGGCGGCTGGAATTCCTATACCAACTCGATTCAGCTCGGACTCTATACCGCGCTGGCGGGAACGGTTATCGTATTCGTCGGCGCCTACATGGTCGAGAAGATCAACGGGTTTTTCACCACGCGCTCGGCCTTCCAGTTCCTCGCGATGATGCCAATGGCGATCCCCGGCATGGTGCTCGGCCTCGCCTATATCTTTTTCTTCAACAATCCCGATAACCCGTTAAATGCGATTTACGGAACGCTTGCGATCATGGTGATCTGCACCGTCACCCACTTTTACACGGTATCGCACCTGACCGCAGTCACCGCGTTGAAACAAATGGACCGGGAGTTCGAGTCGGTCGCCGCTTCGCTGAAACAGCCGTTCCACAAGTTGCTTTCGAAAGTGACGGTACCGGTGTGCCTGCCGTCGATCCTGGATATATCGATCTACCTGTTCGTCAACGCGATGACGACCGTGTCGGCTGTTATTTTTCTGTATTCGCCGGACACCACGCTGGCCTCGGTGGCGGTACTCAACATGGATGACGCCGGTGATGTTGCTCCCGCCGCGGCGATGGGCATGATGATCTTCTATACCAATGTCGCTGCGCGCCTGATTCACCAGTTCGTCTCACGCAAGCTGGTGCGCCGAACCCAGGCCTGGCGCATTAACTAGGGAACATGAACACAGCTTCCGTCGAAACACTTGATGGAATGCATTTCGATGTGGCGATTATCGGGGCGGGTATCAACGGCGCCAGCGCGGCGCAACACCTCAGCGCGGCCGGCTACCGGGTACTGGTCGTCGACCAGGGAGATTTCGCCGATGGCGCGACTAGCCGCTCGAGCCGTCTGCTGCACTGCGGGTTGCGCCACCTGGCAAGCGGCTCGAATTTCTGGAAAACATTACTGCATCCAGGCCACCTGGCCCGATCGATGGGTACGGTCCGCGCCGATATGCTGGCCCGCGACGATATCGTTCGCACTATTCCTGACCGGCTAAAACCGATTAATTTTTGCCTGCCGATTTATACCGACGACGCTTATGCGCCCTGGCAACTGGATGTGGCATTTGCGGTTTTGCGCATGATGAGCCCTGCCGGCGTGCCGCTCGATTATCAGCGTTATAACCGTAAACAGCTGGACCAGTTTCCCATCGCTTCGTGGTTGCGCGATCCCGACCGACTTAAAAGCGTCGCGGTGTTTCGCGAGTACCTGTTCGACTGGCCAGAAAGGATCGCGCTCGATGCGCTGTTCGACGCGCGCCGCATGGGGGCGCAGATTAATAACTACACGCGAGTCGAGCATCTGCAACGAGTTGAGCCGGAAAGCCGTTGGCAATTGACGCTGTCTTCGACGGCACACAGTGAGCCATCAGGACTAACGGTCATCGGTGAAAATGTGCAGGTGACGGCTGACCTGGTGCTTAATCTCGCCGGCGCCTGGGTCGACGATATTATCAGCAGGACAGGGAATAACGTCGAGCCCAAATGCACCAGTATTAAGGGCATTCACATTGCCGTTCACCTGCCGGACGAATTCGCCGATTGGGGCGTGTTCGCTTATAACAGTATCGGCCAGCCGCTTTACTGTCTGCCATCGAACGGCATGCATTATATTGGTCTCACGCGCTCACCTGTTGACGGCGGTCCGATGTATCGGAATATCACGGAGGTGGCGGCCACGGATCGGGAAATTGACTGGATGATCACTGAAACCAACCGTTGCCTGCCGCAACTGGCCATCACACGCGACGATATCCTGTTCAGCTGGGCCGGGGTCAATCCGCTGACCCGGGATACCGAAGATCCTCTGGGGAGCCGTGAAATCAAGATTCATGACCTGGCCGCCGACGGTTTGCCCAACATGCTGGCCCTGACTGCTGGGTCGATCATGACCCACCGGCGCGTGGCAAAGCGATTGCTGCGCGCGGTTTCGAATCGTGTTACTCCGTCGGCTTCATCGCAGGATCCAAATTTTCATTGGGCTTTTACCACAGATGAAAAAAATGCCCCCCGGATCGAGAGCGATGCTTTCAGCGTAAGTTCGGCAGCGGTCAAGCGCTGTGCGCGCGAAGAACAGCCGGGTAGCCTGGCCGATTTATTGATGCGCCGGCTCGGCGCCGGCTGGTCCAGCGATCAGGGACTGGCACTGGCGCGCCCGGTTGCCGAAGCTGTTGCCCACGATCTGGGCTGGTCCGAAGCGCGTATCGATAACGAGGTGCAGGCCTACGAGCGCCATCTGAAAACTGCTCGTCGCCGACCCGGTTCGCTTTCAATGTGATAATTGCACGCTCAGTTATCGTTACAGCGCTCGGAAAAGATCAGGTGCTGATAATTCAAATTCTACTGAGAGTCGATATTCCCCTGTCAATCAAGTGATCTGATGCCAGCTTCGACAATATCCAGCGCCTGGTCCAGTTCCTGCCTTGTAATCGTCATTGGTGGGCACAACGTCAACACGCAGCCGCCGCCAACTTTGTAACTGAGACCCTGCGACAGCGAGTGGTAGAGCACCGTATCAGCCTCATCGCAGGCGGCTTCGCCATTGCGACGTAACTCGATCCCAAGATGCAGCCCGAGGCCGCGCACCTCGTGAATAATCGGCAGTTTATTTTGCATCGTCTGCAGCCTTGCGAGTGCATGCCTGCCCAGTTCGATCGAATTTTCGATCAAGCCATCTTGCTGCAGGCAGTCCAGTGTCGCAAGGGCAGCGGCGCAACCGACCGAACTTTTTTCATGGGTATAATGCCCGAGTGCACGGTCACCGACTATGTCGAGCGCCGCGGTCGTGATCAGGGCCGCCATCGGGAATACGCCACCGCCGAATCCCTTGCCGATTACCAGCATGTCGGGCACGACGTCGAAGTGTTCACAGACGAACATTTTCCCGGTGCGTCCCAGCGCCGAAGGAATTTCATCGAATATCAGCAAGACGCCATGGCGATCGCAGATTTCACGGACTTTTTTCCAATACCCGGGTGGTGGTGGTTCGACCGTGGTCCAGCGCATCGGCTCGGCGATCAGCGCGGCGACGTCGCCCTGCATATCGAACAGGTATTCCAGGTATTCGAGGCAACCACTGTGCTGTTCGTCTTCACAGTTAAACAGGCATTTACCGCGGGTCGGCGGCGGGATATGCTCGGTACCCGGCAACAACGGGCCGACATCCTTTCGAAACAGGGCCTCGCCACCGATCGAAATTGCGTCCAGCGATGCACCGTGAAAACTGTCCCACATGGATACGGTCTTGTGCCGCCCGGTGGCGTAACGTGCCAGTTTCAGGGCCATGCCGATCGCCGAGGTGCCGCCGGGTGCAAACAGCACCTTGCTGAGTTCCCCGGGCGCCAGTTCGACCAGGCGTCGTGCCAGGTCGATAGCGACCTGGTTGGTATAGCGTCGCGGACAAAAGGGCAGGGTATCGAGCTGTGCCTTGATCGCCGCTATCACACGCGGATGACCATGGCCGACCTGGTGTACGCTGTTACCGTGAAAGTCCATGATTTTTCTGCCCTGGACATCTTCGAGGTAAATTCCCTGGCTTGCCCGGATTGCATTCAGACAGGGCGTCGACAGCGACTGGTGCAGAAAATATTTGGCGTCCTCGGCGAGCATTGCCTCGGTGTTTTCGTCCAGATGGTTCTCCGCCCAGGCCGATCGGCGTGGCGACAGGTTGACGTCGCCTTCGGAGCGTTCGGGTGATTGTTTATGGGTTATGGACATTTTTTGTTCTCGGATTTTGGTGTATGGCAGGCGCCTGGCGCTTTTCCAGATTATGTCACCCTGATTCGCTCCACAACGGTTTCGATTTGCATACCGTAGCGCAACTAAAAATATTCGGAGCGCAGTTCAACCCCTCCCGATTCGAAACTTCGTCGGCTGGGCTCAACCCCGCATGCGTTCGGCTTTGGGATCATACATCGCACTTAGAGAAGCCTTGGCCGTGACGTGATAACCGCCGACATCAATTTCAAAATGTCCCGAATCGATGTAATCCTTGGTGATTTCTTCCTCGACCTCGATGTAACCGAGGCCAACCGCAGCGCCGAGCGTGTGCCCGTAGTCACCCGAGGTCAGGTGCCCGACGATGACACCGTCGCGCAGAATCGGTTCGTGGTGATACAGCATTGCCTCGGGATCCTGCAGCAGGAATTGCACCAGGCGCTTGTACATGAAGCCGTTGGTTTCTTGCTGCTTCAGGATCGCGTCGCGACCGATGAACGGGATATCCTTGTCGAACGCGCAAACAAAGCCCATGCCGCATTCGAGTGGCGTATCCACCTCGGCGACGTCGTGCCCATAGTGGATGAATTTCTTTTCGATACGGCACGAATTCAGAGCGTGCATACCGGCGAGTTTCAGGCCGTGGCTCTCGCCCTTTTGCCACAGGAAGTCGAAACCGTGGCGGGCCTGGTCGACCGGGATATAAAGCTCCCAGCCCAGTTCACCGACGTAGGAGACGCGAGCCGCCCAGGCGCGTGACATGCCGAGCTCGACCGGCTGGAAATCGCCGAACGGAAAACTTTCGGTGCTCAAATCGTGGTTCAGGGTCTCGCTCAACAGGGCTCGGCTATCCGGGCCCATTACGCCGAGCATCGCCCAGGCATTGGTGATATCGCTGACGCAGCAGAATTCGTCTTCGCGGATATGCGATTTCAGCCACTGCAGGTCCTTGATGGTTTGTGCCGCGCCGCTGATGACCCAGAACTGATCCTCGGCGATGCGGGTTACGGTCAGGTCAGCCTCGATTCCGCCGCGCTCGTTCAGCCAGTGCGTGTAAACCATGCGCCCGGGTGCCACGTCGACATCGGCGCTCGAAATTCGCTGCAATACCCTGACCGCATCGCGTCCCTGCACCAGGTACTTGGAAAAAGAGCTTTGATCGAACAGCACGACCTTTTCACGCGCTGCTTTGTGTTCAGCGGCGCTGTGTTCGAACCAGTTCTGCTTGCCGAAACTGTACTCGTATTTGGGCTCGACACCGTCGGGCGCAAACCAGTTGGGGCGCTCCCAGCCGGCGGCCTCACCGAAGCAGGCATTGTGCGCAACCAGCCGTTCGTGCAGCGGCGAATGACGCAGGTTACGCGCGGTTTCCATCTGCTTGTAGGGGTAGTGATGGTCGTACAGCAGGCCGAGCGTTTCGGTAACGCGATTCTCGATGTAATGCTGGGACGACTGGAACGGGAACATGCGGCGGATATCGTTACCCCACAGGTCCATCGGCGCATGCCCTAGGTGCATCCAGTCGGCCAGCGCGCGGCCGAGGCCGCCGGAGGTCTGGATACCGACCGAGTTGAGTCCGCAGGCCACGTAGAAATTCTTCAGCTCGGGTGCTTCGCCCATGTGGAACTGGTCGTCCGGGGTAAAGCTTTCCGGGCCACAGAAAAAACTGCGCCAACCGACGTCGGCCAGCATCGGTACCCGGTGCATCGCATGTTCGAGCACCGGCATGAATTGCTCTTCCATGTGGCCCTCGAGTTCTTCGAATGCGAAATCGAGTGGAATACCATTTTGTCCCCACGGAACCGCGTTCGGTTCGAATGCGCCTACCAGCAGGCTGCCGGCATCCTCGCGGTAATAGGCGCAGCGATCGTGATCGCGCATTACCGGCAGATTGGATGGCAGGTCGTCGAGCTTTTCAGTGTGCGCGTAATAATGTTCGCAGGCATGCAGTGGCACGTTGACACCGGCCATGCGACCGACTTCGCGCCCCCATAAACCAGCACAATTGACCACGTAATCGGCCTTGATTTCACCCTGGTCGGTGACGACGCCGGTAACTTGGCCGTTGGCCTGGCTAATGCCGGTCACGCGCACACCCTCGAGACACAGTGCACCGCGTCCACGCGCGCCTTTGACGAAGGCCTGGGTCACATCGACCGGGCTCGCGGTTCCATCCTGCGCAACCCAGCTGCCGCCGAGCAAATCGCCGGTCTCGAGGTAGGGATAAAGCGCCTTTATTTCATCCGGGGTGATGATATCGACCCGGGTTACACCAAACGCATTGTTCATCGCCGCAACGCGTTTCAATTCCTCGAAACGCGCCTCGCTGTGTGCAATCGACAATGAGCCAACCTGCTTGAACCCGGTCGACTGACCGGTTTCAGCCTCGAGTTCGGTCAGTACCGCCATCGAGTATTCGCACAGCCGCGCCTGCGATTCGTTGGCACGCATGGTGCCGACCAGGCCGGCCGCGTGCCAGGTCGTGCCGCAGCTGAACTGGTTGCGCTCGAGCTGCACCACGTCGGTCCAGCCCAGCTTGGCTAGATGGTAGGTAACGCTGGAACCGATAACGCCGCCGCCGATGACGACCGCACTGGCACGTTCGGGAATTTGCGTAGACATGAAGGCCTTCTCCTGGTTATGTCGAGTTGCTTATCCGTTCGATACCAAACTGCTGCAGCATACCGGCAACTGCCTTCAGGGCGCCACGAATCTCTTTGGTACCGAGGCGACCGATGCAGCCCATACGGAAGCTGTCGGCCACGGTCAGTTTTCCCGGGTATATTACATATCCCTGGTCCTTGAGCCCATCATAAAAAGCATTGAAATCGAACTCGGGATTCGTCGGCATATGGAAGGTGATGATGATCGGTGCCTGCAGCTCATCGGGTAGCAGGGTTTTAAAGCCCATGTCGCGCATGCTGCTGACCAGCAGATCGCAATTCTCGCGGTAGCGGCCACCCCTGCCAGCCACACCACCTTCGGCCTCGTACTCGTTGAGTGCCTGGTCGAAGGCGAGCAATACGTGGGTCGGTGGCGTGAAACGCCACTGGCGATTTTTCTGCATCGCGCGCCATTGATCGTACAGGTCCAGCACCAGCGATGGTGAATTACCCTCGGTCTTTTCGAGTGCGCTTTCGCGGGCGACACAGAAACCCATCCCCGGCGCACCCTCGAGGCACTTGTTGCTCGACGCAACCACGGCATCGAACTCGATTTCGCGTGCATCGAGCGGCAATGCACCGAACGCGCTCATCGAATCGATCAACAGGCTGCGTTGATGCCGTGCCACGATCTCGGAAACCTGCCTGATCGGATTCAGGATTCCCGACGTGGTTTCGCAATGCACCACGACCACGTGACTGATGTCCGGGTTGGCGTCGAGCGTCGCATCGAGCTCGGCGGTATCGACCGGCACATCCTCCGGCGACTCCTGCACCTCGTAGTCCCGCTTGTAATAGTCGCAGATCTTCGCAATGCGTTTGCCATAGGCGCCGTTGATCAAGACCAGCAGTTTGCCATCGGCGGGCACGAAATTGCCGATCATCGCTTCGACGACAAAAGTGCCACTGCCCTGTAACGGTACGCTGACATGGGTGCCCTGCCCGTGGACGATGTCCACCAGGCGTTCGAGGATGCGCGCGTTCAGGTCGATAAAAGTCGCGTCGCGCGAACCGTAATCGTGCAACATCGCCTGCTTGACCGTCAGCGATGTCGTCAGCGGACCCGGGGTCAGCAGGAAGGGATCGCCGCTCGCGGTGCTGGCGGCCGGTTTGGTAGTGTCGTCGGTCATTAAATTTACCCTGGTAATGGTTGCGTGGTTGCCATTTATACCGCCGATCAATACTATTCGGCAAATCGATATAACAAATGTTTCAAATAGACTGTGCCAATATCACACGCCCACCTGCGCTCGTTTCACGCGGTCGCCACACACGGCAGCTTCACGCGCGCCGCGGAGATGCTGAATATCACCCAACCGACGCTGTCCGGACAGGTTAAGGAACTCGAGGAACGCTATGGTACCAAGTTGTTCCTGCGTCATGGCCGGCGTATCGAGCTGACCGATATCGGCAAATCAGCCTATGCCATCACGCGCCAGCTTTTTCGCCATGAAGAAGAAGTCGAGCAATTGTTGCAAGCGGCGCGCGCGCTGACCTCGGGCCAATTGCGCGTGGGCGCCGATTCACCCTATATCGCGACGCCGCTGCTGGCGCAATTTCAGCGACTGTACCCCGGCATCCGGATTTCGATCCAGTACGGCAACTCGCAGCAGTTGATGTCGTGGCTGCAGTCACGCCGCTGTGATGTCGCGTTTCTGCCGAACATTCCACCGGAAGACACACACCTCTACACGATATCGCTGGCTCCAGGACAACTGGTGGCGTTCGTCAGCCAGGACCACGAGTGGGCCGCGCGCCGTTCAGTCACGATCGACGAAATGGTCACGCAGCGTATCGTCCTGCGCGAGAAAGGATCACGCACACGTTCGATCTTCGAGGACGCGGTGAGCAAAGCCGGTCACATACTGAACGACGTCATGGAAATCAGTGGCCGTGAAGGCGTAAATGAAGCGGTCGCGGCCGGCTTTGGCGTCGGCATCGTCGCTAAAAGCGAATTGCTTGCTGACTCCAGATTGCGCGCGCTCGCGATCAGCGACGCCGACCTGGAGTATTCGGAATTCGTTGCCTGTCTCAACGAAACGCGTTTGTTGCGGGTTACCGACGCCTTTCTCGAAATGGTGCACGCACGGCATAAAGAAGCCGGCTAACGGCATACCAGTAACTATAGGGCAAATCGATAGATAGCATTTGTAATATCGATTTAACCTGATACTGGAATAGCCATATAGTGCATCCAACCAAGCCAACAGGAAAGAACATGAGCCCAGATAAGTCCGTTATCACTGTAAACGGCCGCGACTACCGCTGGCCCAACAAACCGGTCATCGTCGTCTGTATCGACGGCTCGGAACCCGATTATATCGAACAGGCGATTGCAGCCGGGGTCATGCCGTGGATGAAAAAGGTCGTCGAAGAACAGGGCGTGGATATGCGCGCACATTGCGTGGTGCCGAGTTTCACCAATCCAAACAATATTTCGATCGTCACCGGTGTGCCACCGGTGGTGCACGGCATCTGCGGTAACTTTTATTACGACAAGGCCAACGACCGTGAAGTCATGATGAATGAGCCGGAACTGTTGCGTACACCGACGATTTTCAAAGCCTTCCAGGATGCCGGTGCCAAAATCGCGGTCGTGACTGCCAAGGATAAACTACGCCGCCTGCTGGGTAATGAACTCGAATTCGGCGTTGACGGTGCAATCTGTTTTTCGTCGGAAAAATCGGACCAGGTCAGCCTCGCCGAAAACGGTATCGACAATGTGCTCGACCTGGTGGGCATGGAAGTGCCGTCGGTGTACAGTGCAGAACTGTCGGAGTTCATCTTCGCTGCCGGCGTCAAGCTGATGGAAACCGTGCGTCCAGACCTGATGTACCTGTCGACCACCGATTACATCCAGCACAAGTTCGCTCCCGGCAGTGACGGCGCCAATTCCTTTTACGCCATGATGGACAAGTACTGGGCCGAACTCGATGCACTGGGCGCGGTGCTGGCGCTGACTGCCGACCACGGCATGAACGCCAAGCACGATGATGCCACCGGTGAACCCAACATCGTTTACCTGCAGGATGAGTTCGACCGCCTGCTCGGTGCCGGCAACGCACGCGTGATTCTGCCGATTACCGACCCCTACGTAGTGCATCACGGCGCACTCGGCTCTTACGCCACGGTGTACCTGCCGGAAAGCGCCGATATCGAGGGCTTGAAATCGCAGTTGCACGAAATCCCGGGTATTGACCTGGTCTACGACAACCGCGAGGGTTGCGAGCGCTTCGAGCTTGCCCCGGATCGCATGGGCGACCTGATCCTGGTTTCGAAACAGGACACGGTCATCGGCACCACGGCTTCGCGCCACGATCTTTCCGGCCTGGAAGTGCCGCTACGCTCGCATGGCGGCCTCACCGAGCAGGTTGTACCGCTCATCGTCAGCCAGCCGGTTAGCGGACTTGACCGCGGACACCAGCTACATAACTACGACGCTTTCGATGTTGCTCTCAATTACGCGCGCCATTAAATCGAGCGCCTTAACGGGTTAAAAACAATGACTATCAGACACGAAAAAATGCGTATCGCCGGCCAACTGGTCGATGGTGACACTGGTAAAAACATCGATGTTCTCAATCCGTATAACGGTGAAGTGGTCGGTACCGTGCCGCGCGCGAGCCGCGAGCAGGTTGCCGGTGCATTCGAAATTGCCGCCAATTACAGGCCCAAACTGACGCGCTACGAGCGCCAGCAGATCCTGGTGCGTATTGCCGAGATCATTGTTGAGCGCAAGGATGAAATTTCGGATTTGATCACCGCCGAATGCGGTCTCAGCAAGAAAGACAGCCTCTACGAGGTCGGTCGCGCCTTCGACGTCTACAGCCTGGCGGGACAGCTCTGTATTAACGATGACAGCGAGGTTTTTTCCTGCGACCTGACACCACATGGCAAGCAGCGCAAGATTTTCACCCAGCGCGACCCGCTGCTCGGTGCAATTTCGGCGATCACGCCGTTCAACCATCCGCTCAACATGATTTCGCACAAAATTGCGCCGTCGATCGCGACCAATAACTGCATGGTTGGTAAACCGACCGAGCAGACGCCGCTGACCGCGCTGGTCCTGGCGGACATTATTTACGAGGCCGGACTGCCACCCGAAATGTTGTCGATCGTCACCGGGCTGCCCGAAGACATGGGCGATGAAATGCTGACCAATCCGCATATCGACCTGATCTCGTTCACCGGCAGCGTGCCGGTCGGCAAATATATCGCCGAGACCGCCGGCTATCGGCGCACGATACTCGAACTCGGTGGCAATGCGCCATTGATTGTCATGGACGATGCCGACCTCGACAAGGCAGCGGAGCTTGCCGTCGCCGGTGGCACCAAGAATTCCGGGCAGCGCTGCACCGCGGTCAAACGTGTGTTGTGCATCGATTCGGTCGCCGACGAGTTCGCAGCACTGGCCGCGGAGAAAGCGGCAAAGTTGAAATATGGCGATCCGATGGATGCGGACACCGATGTCGGGACCGTGATCAACGAGAACGCCGCGATCCTGTTCCAGAACCGGGTCAACGACGCGATCGAGAAAGGCGCCACACTACTCTACGGCAATGACCGCCAGGGTGCGGTTTACTCGCCGACCGTGCTCGATCACGTGCCTTACGACTGCGAGCTGGTACGCGAGGAAACCTTTGGTCCGCCGATTCCAATCATTCGCGTGCGCGATATCGATCATGCCATCGAAGTCGCCAATTCGACCGCGTTCGGATTATCGTCAGGTGTCTGTACCAACCGCATGGATGACATCGTGCGCTTTATCAACGAGCTCGAGACCGGTACCGTCAACATCTGGGAAGTGCCCGGCTACCGCATCGAGATGTCACCGTTCGGTGGCATCAAGGATTCTGGCCTCGGCTACAAGGAAGGCGTCATCGAAGCGATGAAATCCTACACCAACGTCAAGACCTTTTCCCTGCCCTGGTAAATCCTGTCGTCCCGCGGCTTGACCGCGGAACCCAGAAATTCATGTGGGTGATGTTGCTAATGGATCCCGTGGTCAAGCCACGGGATGACAGTTTATAGGTCAGGCGACCTTGACCGGGAATGCGGTGTTGGCTGCAGCGGTGTAGTTTTCCATCTCGTTGAAGTTGAGGTAGCGGTAGACATCATCGGCCATGGTGTTGATGTCGTTGGCATACTGCAGGTACTCGTCCATGGTCGGGATCTTGCCGAGGATCGACGAAACCGCGGCCAGTTCGGCGGAAGCCAGGTAAACATTAGCATCCTTGCCGAGTCGATTCGGGAAGTTGCGCGTCGAGGTTGAAACCACGGTCGAATTTTCCGCAACGCGCGCCTGGTTGCCCATACACAGCGAACAACCCGGCATCTCGGTGCGCGCGCCGGAGCGACCGAAAATACCGTAATAACCTTCTGCGGTCAGCTGTGCCTCATCCATCTTGGTTGGGGGCGCAATCCACAACCGTGTCACCACCGGCGCTTCGAGTTTATCCAGCAATTTGCCGGCGGCGCGGAAGTGGCCGATGTTGGTCATACAGGAACCGATAAATACTTCATCGATTTTATCGCCGGCAACCTCCGACAACTGTTTGATGTCGTCCGGATCGTTCGGGCAGGCCAGCAACGGCTCGGTAATTTCGACGAGATCGATTTCGATAATCTCGGCGTACTCGGCGTCGGCATCGGCTTCGAGCAACTCGGGACTGGCGAGCCAGGCCTCCATTTCGTCGATGCGGCGCTTGATCGTGCGCACATCGCCGTAACCCTCGTTGACCATCCATTTGAACATCGTAATGTTCGAATTGATGTATTCGATGATGGGTTCCTTGTCGAGCTTGACGGTACAGCCCGAGGCCGAGCGTTCGGCGGAGGCGTCAGACAGTTCAAATGCCTGCTCAACCTTGAGTTGCGGCAAGCCTTCGATCTCGAGCACGCGGCCCGAGAATACATTCTTCTTGCCTTTTTTCTCTACTGTCAACAAGCCGCGCTGAATCGCAGCGTAAGGAATCGCGTTCACGAGGTCACGCAAGGTAATCCCTGGCTGCATCTCGCCCTTAAAGCGCACCAGCACCGATTCCGGCATGTCGAGCGGCATCACCCCGGTCGCGGCCGCAAAGGCCACCAGCCCGGAACCGGCCGGAAACGAAATGCCGATCGGGAAGCGGGTATGCGAATCACCACCGGTACCAACCGTATCGGGTAACAGCATGCGGTTCATCCACGAATGGATGACACCATCGCCCGGGCGTAACGAAATGCCGCCGCGATTTTGCATGAAGTCGGGCAGAGTGTGATGAGTTACTACGTCTACCGGTTTCGGGTATGGCGCGGTATGGCAAAAAGATTGCATCACCAGGTCGGCAGAGAATCCGAGGCAAGCCAGGTCCTTCAACTCGTCACGCGTCATCGGACCCGTCGTATCCTGCGAGCCGACTGTTGTCATCTTCGGTTCGCAATACATGCCCGCGCGCACCCCGGGTAAGCCACAGGCCTTGCCCACCATTTTCTGCGCCAGTGTATAGCCTTTACCACTGTCTACTGGAACCTTCGGTTTTTCAAATAAATCGGTTTCACCCAGACCCAGCGCCTTGCGCGCGCGCTCGGTTAAACCGCGCCCGATGATCAGCGGAATGCGGCCACCGGCCTGCACTTCATCCTTGAGTACATTGGTACTCAGTTCAAAAGTGGCAACCACTTCGTCGCTGTCGTGGCGTGTGGCCTTGCCCGCATGGGGGTAGATATCGATTACGTCGCCCATTTCCATTTTGCTGACGTCCATTTCGATCGGTAATGCGCCGGCATCCTCCATGGTGTTAAAGAATATCGGTGCGATTTTGCCGCCAAAGCAATAACCGCCATTGCGCTTGTTCGGGATGAAAGGGATATCATCGCCCATGTGCCAGAGCACCGAGTTGGTCGCCGATTTACGCGACGAGCCGGTACCCACGACATCCCCGACATAGGCGATCGGATGATCCAGGGCCTTGAGCTCGGTAATCTTTTCGAGTGGATTGTCGGTCAGGCCTTCGCGCGGGTTTTTCAACATCGCGTTGGCGTGCAACGGAATATCCGGACGCGACCAGGCATCCTGCGCCGGGGACAGATCGTCGGTGTTGGTTTCACCAGGAACCTTGAAAACCGAGACGGTAATCTTATCAGCGAGCTCGGGTTTCGACGTAAACCATTCCGCGTTGGCCCAGGATTCGAGCACCTGCCTGGCGTGCTGATTTCCAGCCCCGGCTTTTTCGGCCACATCATGAAATGCATCGAACACCAGCAAGGTATGCGCCAGGGCCTTGACCGCGGCGGGTGCGGCCTCGTCGTCCTCGAGACAGCGGATCAACGGCTCAATGTTATAGCCGCCCAGCATGGTACCGAGGACTTCTACCGCTTTGACTTTATCGATTAACGGTGACGCTGCCTCGCCACGCGTAATCGCGGCGAGGAATCCGGCCTTAATATAAGCCGCCTCATCAACGCCAGCCGGCACGTGCTGGGTCAGTAATTCGAGCAGGTAATTCTCTTCACCAACCGGTGGCTTCTTGATCAGCTCCACCAGCTCGGCGGTTTGCTGCGCATCCAGTGGTTTCGGCGGAATGCCTTCTTTGGCGCGTTCATCACTGTGCTCGCGGTATGCCTGTAGCATTTCGATATTCTCTTTAGGTCAGTAGATACTAATAAAAGGCATCGTTTCAGCGTTTGTCAATCGGCACGTAATCCAGATCGATCACGCCGTTATAAAGCTGGCGTGGACGACCGATCTTGGTTTCGGAATCCGACATCATTTCGTTCCACTGAGAAATCCAGCCGATGGTACGCGCCATCGCAAAAATAACGGTGAACATGTTCATCGGGATGCCCATGGCAAGGAAAATTATGCCCGAGTAAAAATCGACGTTCGGGTAAAGATTACGTTGCACAAAGTAATCGTCTTCGAGTGCTACCTTTTCCAGTGCCATCGCGGTATCAAGCAGTTTCTGCTGCTCGCCCGTGGCATCCATGTCATTGAGCAACTGGTGGCAAATTTCACGAATCAACTTGGCGCGCGGATCGTAGTTCTTGTAAACACGATGACCGAAACCCATCAGGCGGAACGAATCACTCTTGTCCTTGGCGCGATCGACGAATGCCTGCAGCGGTTTGCCTGACTCGTTGATATCGATCAGCATGCGCACCACCGCCTCGTTAGCGCCGCCGTGCGCGGGGCCCCAAAGGGCGGCGATACCGGATGCGACCGCGGCAAATGGATTCGCATCTGAACTACCCGCCAGGCGTACCGTCGAGGTCGACGCGTTCTGCTCGTGATCGGCATGTAAGATCATGATCAGGTCGAGTGCCTTGGCAAGTAACGGGTCAGGTGTATATTCTTCCGACGGCATCGAGAACATCATGTATAAAAAGTTCTCGGTATAGCTGAGATGATTTTTTGGATAAACGAACGGCTTGCCGTTGGCATAACGATAGCTCATCGCGGCTATCGTCGGCATCTTGGCGACCAGGCGATAGGCCGTGATCATACGATGCTCCTCGTTGTGGATATCCATGTGGTCATGGTAGAACGCGGCGAGCGCCCCGACGACGCCAACCATGATCGCCATAGGATGGGCGTCGCGCCTGAAGCCACTGAAGAAACGTATCATCGCCTCGTGTAGCATGGTGTGATTAGTTACGGTGGTCTGAAAGTAGTCGAGCTCGTCTTTGCTCGGCAGGCGGTTATTCAGTAACAGGAAGCAGACTTCGAGGTACGAGCTGTGCTCGGCGAGTTGATCGATCGGGTAACCCCGGTACTGCAACACACCCTTATCGCCATCAAGAAAGGTAATTGCACTGGAGCAGCTCGCGGTGGACATAAACCCGGGATCGTAGGTGAAATAACCCAGTTCCTTGTAAAGCTTGCCGATATCAATCACCTTGGGCCCCGCGGTTGGCGTGTAAAGCGGTAACTTGATCTCTTTACCGGTGGCATCGTCGATAATGGTTACGGTTTCTTCACTCATAGTTGTTCCTCAATAGTCAGCGATTCCCGCTCGGCTGTTTTAGTAATTGGTGTCAGCGGGTACCATCCCGGCCCTTGCGGTCAGGAAGGTTGGTCAATGGCAAGCGCTCAATATACCCATTATTGGATTATCCCGCTAACGGTGTTGACCACTATTAAGTAAATTTATCCTGAGAATTAATTCTTCGCGCCCGCATTAAAACTGGTTTTGCTCCGCGCCGTGCTTTGAGGATTCGATTCCAGTCAAAAAACATTGTTGACAATTACGATTAATATATGCATATTTGCACCGAATTACATAAAATTAACCTTAAATTGTTGACAATTAATGACTGACACATCCCTGCTTGCCGCTACTGAAGAAAAACCAGAATCCCCAACGCTGGCGCGTCGAACCTTCGACAGCATCAAGACTGACATCATCAGCGGTGAGCTTGCGCAGGGTTCGAAAATCGTCGAATCGGACCTGGCGTTGAAATACGGCATTAGTCGTGGGCCATTACGTGAGGCTATCCATCGCCTCGAAAGGATCAAGCTGATTGTGCGCATTCCCCACGCGGGATCTCGCGTGGTGACGCTGGACACCAAGATGATGGAAGATATCTACAGCGCGCGCGAAGCCATCGAAGGGATGGCTGCACGACTCGCCGCGCGCTTGATGACCGATGGCGAAATCGCGTCGCTGTCGACGTTACTCGATCAGCACGAAACCGCGATCAGCGAAACCGATGGCAGGGCGTATTTTCAGCGCGAGGGTGACATCGATTTTCATTTTCGCATCGCGGTTGCCAGCCAGAACCAGTGGATACTGGAAAAGTTGAATGGCGAATTGTACCAGCTGATACGGATGTGTCGCCGTCAATCCGGGCAGTTCCCGGCACGCGCACAAACTGCGCTAGACCAGCATCGCCAGATCGCCGCAGCGATCGCAAGCCGTGACGAGGAACTGGCCGAGTTACTGATGCGTCGCCACATCAGTGGCGCCTGGCAAATTGTTAAACAAATTCTCGAGGATCAATATGACTGAAGCCATCTCGCCGGGTAAAAAATTACGCCAGGTCACCGCCGCCAACAATCCACTGCAGGTTGTCGGTGCCGTTAACGCCTACAGCGCCATCATGGCGCAGAAATGCGGCCACCAAGCGCTATACCTTTCAGGCGGTGGAGTCGCAGCCTGCTCGCTCGGCACTCCGGACCTCGGTATCAGCACGCTGGCCGATGTGCTCGAAGACGCGCGCCGTATTACCGATGCCAGCAGCCTGCCGTTGCTGGTCGACGTTGACGTGGGCTGGGGTGGTGCGTTCAATATCGCGCGTTGTGTGCGCGAGATGATCCGCGCGAACGTCGCCGGCATTCATATCGAAGACCAGGTGATGCAAAAGCGTTGCGGTCATCGACCCAACAAGGCCATCGTCCCGAGTGCCGAAATGGTCGATCGTGTCAAGGCCGCCGTTGACGCTCGCAGCGACGCCGATTTTGTCATCATGGCGCGCACTGACGCGCTCGCAGTGGAAGGCATGGAGGCCGCGATCGAACGCGCCCAGGCCTGTGTTGCAGCCGGCGCGGACATGATCTTTCCGGAAGCCATGACCGAACTCGAGCAATACCAGCGGTTTGTTGACGCGGTAAAAGTACCGGTACTGGCTAACATTACCGAATTCGGTGCCACGCCGTTATTCACCACCGAGCAGTTAGCCTCGGTCGGGGTCAAGCTTGTGCTTTACCCGCTGAGCGCATTTCGGGCCGCGAGCCAGGCTGCACTAAACGTGTACCGGCATATTCTGAGCGATGGCACCCAACAAAACGTGGTCGACAGCATGCAGACCCGCATGGAGTTGTACGACTTTCTCGATTATCACGATTACGAACAAAAACTGGACCAACTATTTAGCGAGGAGACATCATGAGTGACACACCCGGGTTCAAGCCCAAAAAATCGGTCGCGCTGTCAGGGACAGCCGCTGGTAACACCGCCATCTGCACCGTCGGCAGAACCGGTAATGATCTGCACTACCGTGGTTACGATATTCTCGATATTGCGGAAACCTGTGAATTCGAAGAAATCGCCTACCTGATCGTACACGAAAAATTGCCCACGCAGGACGAACTGGATGCCTACAAGGCGCGGCTGAAGGCGATGCGCGACCTGCCCAAATCGGTAAAAACGGTGCTTGAACAGTTACCCACGAGCACGCACCCGATGGATGTCATGCGTACCGGTTGTTCGGCACTGGGTTGCCAGATGCCGGAAGATTCTGATCAAAATGTTGACGGCGCGCGCGACATCATCGACCGGCTGATGGCCTGCTTCGGTTCGATGCTGGTTTACTGGTACCACTTCAGCCATCACGGCAAGCGTATCGAGCTCGTCACCGATGATGATTCCATCGGCGCCCATTTCCTGCACCTGCTGCACGGCGAGCCACCACGCGAGTCCTGGGTAAAGGCGATGCATATTTCACTGATTCTTTACGCCGAGCACGAGTTCAACGCGTCAACTTTTACCGGGCGCGTCGTCGCCGGTACCGGTTCAGACATGTACTCCTGCATTACCGCCGCCATTGGCGCGCTGCGCGGACCCAAGCACGGCGGCGCCAACGAAGCAGCATTTGAAATCCAGTCGCGTTACAGCTCGGCAGACGAGGCCGAGGCCGATATCCGCGAGCGGGTCGCCAACAAGGAAATCGTCATCGGTTTCGGACACCCGGTTTACACCGTCAGTGATCCGCGTAACGAGGTTATAAAGCGGGTTGCCAGAAACCTGGCCGAGGAAAATGACGATTTGCTGATGTTCGAAGTGGCCGAACGCCTCGAGACGGTGATGAGGGATTTGAAAAACATGTTCCCGAACCTGGACTGGTTTTCCGCGGTTTCCTACAACCAGATGGGCGTACCCACCGACATGTTCACGCCGCTGTTCGTCATTTCCCGCACCTCCGGCTGGGGTGCCCACGTGGTGGAGCAACGCATCGACGGCAAGATCATCCGGCCGTCTGCCAATTACACCGGTCCAGAAGACCTGGACTTTGTCCCGATTAGTGAAAGGAAATAGATAATGAGCAAAGCTGCAGTTCTGGACGCGAGTCGTCCCGATTTTGACCAGGTCATCCAGGATATCGTCGACTACGTGTTCGAATACGATGTCACCCGCTCGGAAGAAGCGATGCAAACCGCACGCTACGACTGGATGGACAGCATGGGTTGTGCATTGCTGGCATTGAAGTACCCGGCCTGCACCAAGTTACTGGGACCGATTGTTCCGGGTGCCGACATGCCGGGACACGGTGCGCGCGTTCCCGGCACCGCCTACGAGCTCGACCCGATTCGCGCTGCATGGAACATCGGCGCCATGGTGCGCTGGCTGGATTACAACGACACCTGGCTGGCGGCAGAGTGGGGCCACCCGTCGGATAATCTCGGGGCCATCCTGGCGCTGGCCGATTACCTGTCACGCAAGCGCATCAGTGAAGGCGAAGCACCATTATCGATGCGCGACGTCATGATCGCGATGATCAAGGCACACGAAATCCAGGGCGTGATCGCGCTGGAGAACTCGTTTAACCGTGTCGGCCTGTGTCACGTTATGCTGGTACGCATCGCCTCGGCCGCGGTCAGTGCACAGATGCTCGGCTGCAGTCGTGACGAGTGCCTGAACGCGGTATCGCATGCCTGGCTGGATGGATCCTCGCTGCGGACCTACCGTCACGCGCCCAACACCGGCTCGCGCAAATCCTGGGCCGCTGGCGATGCATCGTCGCGCGGGCTGTTTCTCGCGTTCACCGCGCTGCGTGGTGAAATGGGTTATCCATCCGCGATTACGGCGCCTACCTGGGGATTCCAAGATGTGTCTTTTGGTAAAAAACCGCTCGAGTTCAGCCAGGGTTATGGCAGCTACACGATGGAAAATATCCTTTTCAAGATATCCTTCCCCGCAGAATTCCATGCCCAAACTGCCGTCGAAGCCGCGGTGAAACTGCACCCGGAAGTCGTCAACCGTCTCGACGACATTGACCGTATCGTCATTAAAACCCAGGAGTCGGGTGATCGCATCATCAATAAAACGGGGCCGCTGGATAATCCCGCGGACCGCGATCACTGCATTCAGTACATGGTCGCGATAGGCCTGCTGAAAGGTGACCTGCAGGCGGAACATTACGAAGACGACGTTGCCAGTGATCCGCGGGTCGATGCCCTGCGCGAAAAAATGGAAGTCAGCGAGGAAGAACGTTTTACGCGCGAATACCTCGAACCGGATAAGCGTGCCATCGGGAATTCGTTACAGGTTTTCTATAACGATGGCAGTGAGAGCGACGAGATCGTGGTCGACTACCCGGTTGGCCATCGCCGCCGTCGCGACGAGGGAATCCCCTTGCTGAAGGCCAAGTTCGAACGTTACCTGCGGGGCCACATCAGTGCCAGGAAAGCGGACCAGATACTCGCCATTTGCGCCGATCACCAAGTTTTCGAAAGCACCAGCGTGACGCGGATGATGGAGTTACTGCAGCACTAAATCAATGGGGCCAGAGTCAGTACTCTGCCCCTGCTTGCCGATAAACCGGTTGATCGTAAGTACCAGAATTTCCGGTTCGAACGGCTTCGAGATATAGTAGTTCATACCTGCATCCAGGCTTTTACTGCTGTCTCCCTCGAATGCATGGGCGGTTATGGCGATGATCGGGATCGATTCGAACTGCCCACCCAGGGCCCGAATATTTCGCGTTGCCTCGTAGCCGTCCATAACCGGCATTTGAATATCCATCAGGATCAGGTCGTATTGCTGCTGCTGAACCTGCTCGATCGCATCGGCGCCGTTGTTCGCAACGTCAACTTCGAGCCCGGTGCCGTCGAGCATTTCCAGTGTAATCATTTTGCTGATGTCATCGTCTTCGACCAGTAAAATCCGGTGACCCGTCAGTAGGCCGTTATTTTCACCGGCAGTTGCAAACTGCTCAGAAACGCGCTCCGCACTGAACGCGAGTTTATAGACAACGTCGAGCAAGGTTGCGTATAAACGCGAATGCGACAGGGGCTTGTGCAGCCTGACATCGGCACTGCCACCTTCGTTTTGCCGGTTCAGGGGAACCAGGTGCACAAAGCGGGTGTCTCGCCATTCACTGTTATTGCGCAGACGCTCGATCAAATCATTGACCCCCTGTTCAGATTCGGACTGATCGATAATTAACAGGTCACAGGGATCCAGTTTCGGCAAGTCCCGCCGCCGATCGGCGTCGAATTCCATTTTCTGGATTCTGCTGATATTCCAGTACTTCAGCATCTTCCCTATCGAGTCACGCTGCGATTTTAACGGGCTTAAAATGGCAACGCTCATTTCCTGTAAGGAACGTGGCGGTTTCCAGTCATAGGTAGCACTCAGTCCAGCATCAATCGCCATTTCAAAGTAAAAGCGACTTCCCACTCCGGGACTACTTTCGATTTGCAGCAAGCTGCCCATGGCTTTTATCAGGCGGCGACTACTTTTCAAACCAAGCCCTGGCCAGTCGACCTGCGGGCCAAAATTCCCGTCCTTTTGACAGGGTCGCAGCAATATTTCCCGCTGCTCGGCATCGATCCCGATACCCGTATCCTTGACGCCAATCTCGATCCGATCATCTTTTTTGACAGCATAGATCGTGATGTTACCTGTTTCGGTATACCTGATGGCGTTACTGAGCAAATTGTTTAATACCTGGCGCAAGCGTATGGCATCACCTTTTGTTCGATACGGGATATCGGGGTCAATGTCACACACCAGCTCGAGTCCCTTGTTTATGGCCTCGGGCGCGAGAATACTGGTAACGTCTTCAATCACTTCCGCGAGAACGAGTTTTTCAGCCTCGATCGACAGAAAAGCCGTGTCCATGCGCGACTGGGAAAGGGAATCGTTGATTATTTCCAGCAGCATGTCGGCTGAATTGGCGGCCATGTCGACATATCGCTGTTGGTTGCGGTCAAGCTCGGTTCGTTTCAAAAGGTGCATCACGCCGACGATACCACTCAGCGGCGTGCGAACCTCGTGGCTGATAGTGACCTTGAACTTTTCCCGTGAGAGATCCGACTGCTGCAGGGATTGCCGGGACTCCTTGAGGGCGCTCTGCTGCTTGAGGTAATAAAACAGCCCGATCGAAGCGAATAATCCCAGCGCTACGAATATCGCCAGGCGTTGAGCGCCAGTTAATTCAACACGGTCGGCACTGGACCAGATCAGTCCGAAGACGAGAAAAGCTAAAAAACATGCACCAGTGGTTACTATTCTTGTTGAATTGGGCATCTCTATAGCAAAACGCGACTACTCGAATAAGTCAAGAATATTCTCAAGATCTTTTTTGCCGGACGCAATTTCGGCGACATCGAGCCCTGACAGTTCATGTGGAAACACCAGCCAGTCAGCACTTTCGTGCAAGTAATAATCCGGTTCGAATCCGACACTATTTTTGCTCGGCTTGTACCAGGGACAGGCAACCCGGATATCGCCCGGTGCATTCAGTCGGGACTGCTTCCGAATCGCCTTGACCAGAGCATCGACGCTGCGACCGGAGTCAAACACGTCATCGACGATCAACAGGCGATCATCGGCATTGGCGTTTTCAATCAGGTAGTGTAATCCGTGAACCCGGATTTTCTTGGCCTGCTTGTTAATGCCATAGTAAGACGAGGTGCGCACCGAGATATGATCGGTCTCGACATTCTTGAATTCAAAGTACTCCTGTACCGCGATACCAACCGGCGTGCCACCGCGCCAGATACCGACGATAAACTCCGGATGGAAGCCATCTTCATAAATCTGGTGCGCAAGCCGGAACGAATCCTCGAGCAGCTCCTGCGCCGTAATATATACCTTGTCCACGCCAACCCACCTGCCAGTATCGAGCTCCAATTCTGTCACAACCCCCCAGTCACCACCAGTTTCCAGTCACCGGTTAGCCTTATATAGCCATCATCTCCTACTATATAAAGCGTACACAGCATTGTTCGCAAACAGAGTTCGCTATCGGCCAGGAACGGGCGATCGGTATCAGTGCTAATATGTTATCTGGTTAAGAATAATTTTATCCTGCAGCTAACCCCTCGAAAACGGAACATTCACCGATGGCCGAAATTCGCAAAGAGGAACCGGGAGATCAAGACTCTGTTCGCAGCGTGAATATGGCCGCATTTGATAACGGCCCTGAAGCAGCACTCGTAGACAAGCTGCGTGGCTCCTGTGAAGACTATCTCGCATTTGTCGCGGTCGAAGATGGAATCGTTGTAGGTCACATACTGTTTACCCCGGTAACTGTTGATGGCTGTGGAGTCATCGGTATGGGTCTGGCGCCAATGGCAGTCTTACCGGCCTACCAGCAGAAAGGTATTGGTTCGCAGCTTGTCCACCACGGACTTGCTCACCTGCACAGTTCAGGTTGTCCGTTCGTTATCGTCCTGGGACACCCGGAGTATTACCCACGCTTTGGTTTCGAGCCCGCATCAAAGTATCGACTTTCCAGTCAGTGGGAGAGCGTTCCTGATGAGGCATTCATGGTGGTTATTTACGACAAGGGTGTCTTACCCGGGGCTGGTAGCGTGGTGCGATATCGTGACGAATTCAATGACGCAATTTAGATGGCTAACAAACGCATGCTGTCGAACAAAGAACCCGCGCTTAGTTTCCTTTATATCTCCAAAACAGACACTGAAACAAGGATGCCGAGCCTCGATCCTCGGCCAGAAGCAGACACCTGCACGAGGGAGAACCCCCCATCCTGGGAAAATCTGCAAGCGATTTTGTAGGCAATTGATGCCGCATCCGATCTGGGCATCGCCTGTCTTCTGAAGGAGGGGACACTATCGAGAGCTAAGATTGCTGCAAGCCCGGTCCCTGTAGTTGGCTGAGAGGTCGTCGATATTCTGGGCTGGCCTGCCGGAGATTTTGGGTTAAAATTGCAATCCCCGGTTTGGGGACCAACAACCTGAGGAGGACCAACCATGAAATTTCTTTCCATGTTGACCGTTACGCTAGTCGCCTGCCTGTCGTTTTCGGGTGCGATGGCGGAAGTCCGCAGTGCGGCCGTTGCCTACAAGGACGGCGGTGACAACCTGACCGGCTACCTGTATTGGAACGATGCGGTCGAGGGCAAACGTCCCGGCGTGCTGGTCGTTCACGAATGGTGGGGGCTCAACGACTATGCCAAGAGACGTGCGGAACAGCTCGCTGAACTGGGCTATGTGGCCTTCGCGGTGGACATGTACGGCGGCGACAAGGTCACCAGCCATCCCGCACAAGCCGGGGAGTGGATGAAAGCAACGGTTTCTAACCTGGACGGCTGGCGCCGCCGCGCCCAAAAGGGCCTCGAGAAGCTAAGCTCGCTGGCGATCACGGACGACAGCCGCCTGGCGGCGATCGGCTACTGCTTCGGTGGCGCCACGGTGATGCAGCTCGCCTATACCGGAGCCGATCTCGATGCTGTGGTCAGTTTCCACGGGTCGCTGCCCCTGCCGAACGGCAGTGAAGCGCAGAGCTTCAAGGGGCGGGTGCTGATCGAGCACGGCAATGCCGATGCCTTTGTCCCAGCTGAGCGCGTCGAAGCCTTCACGGCGGCGATGAACGATGCTGGCGTGGATCTCGTCTTCCACGGCCACGACGGCGCGCGCCACGGCTTCACCAATCCCGACGCGGGCAGTTTCGGCATCGATAACCTCAAGTACGACGAGGCCGCCGACGTGGCTTCGTGGCGCTCGATGCTGCAGACCTTCAACGTGGTGTTCTGATCCTTTTGAATTGCCGTCGGTTACAGACCCTCAGTAGCGAAAATCGAGTGTCTGCTGTGACACCCGCAAAGTATGGGAAAAATTACTAGATATTTGGCGGGGCAGGCTACCCAGTTTACCTGCTAATTAGCAAAATTTTCCATTGAATTTTTGGTGCCGGAGAGAGGATTCGAACCTCCGACCCACGCATTACGAATGCGTTGCTCTACCATCTGAGCTACCCCGGCAATAATGCAAGCGTACAAGAGGATAAACCATGACATCTAGAATTACGGGCGCCCATTTCGGGTCGTAAATTGCCGCTGATTACCTGGATTCCAAGGTTCTGCTTTCTCGTAAGCACACCCTCACAAAGCCCAGACGAGAGGCAATCTTCGGCCAATCAGGGACTTTCGCAAGAATTAATTATTCCCTTCGGGAGGGCTTGATTTCCAATCCCTACAAAGACTAGTAGTCGAATGGCGATGTATTCGTTCTTCTACTACAATTTCCTAATCGGCAAGTCGAGCCATACACCGAAATCTGTTTTTTTAAAAAGCCCGACTCTTTTACCACCAACGATCTCGGCGTTACAGGAAATAATTATTCCTTCCGGTCTCACTTTTTCAATTCGCTTCCTGAATAATCTTGCACCCTTACTCGAAAGGTAACCGACAGTCCTACCATCTATCACAACCCTAATCGCCTCTTTGTCGTGCGGATTAGTGTTTTCATAATGCAATTTTGCTATCAACTCTCTATCGCCACCATTTTTCGAGTAGCGTTCAGATAGAACTTTAAGATGCCTTTGGTACTGCGATTCTTCGATCACTTCCAACTCGTAATGCCCGTCACTTTCTATAAAAACATCTTCAGTTTCAGGAAAAAATTCGCTAGTCACCTCCAACAGAGCACCCTATTACCTGGGTAACGACTGATTAGCCCAAGGCGCTACATACAGTTCGTAGTATCGTCTCGATAACTTCCTTGCCAAAGACATTTGTTCCGCCGACAAATGTGGTTCAATTTTCTTTAGCTTTAATAGCGCTCTTCGAGAGTGTTGCGCCGCTGATACCTTGCACCACGCATAAGCCTCGATATAATTTCTTGCTACGCCAGCACCACGCGCATACATAGTGCCCAGTCGATGCTGTGCCTTGCGGTAACCATGTTTAGCTGAGTGCAAGTACCATTTAAACGCTGACCTGTGGTCACGCGCCCAATCATTCTTCTCAAACATTTCACCTAGTTCAAATTGCGTGATGCAGCTTCGGTCTTCTGCATGTAGAGCCATGATCACATCCTCCATTTTCAGATTTATTTTCAGACGTAAAACTAATTCGGGCCGGCGTGTAACTTCATTACAGAAATAACATTTGTTCCAATTTGGAAATATCTTGGGTCTGTGTTCGAGTGTTTAAATATCGCTACTTGTTATCGATGAAGCCCCAGTTTTGGTTGTTCTGTGGGCAAATGCGAATTATAAAATTCTAATGATGAGTGGCATGGCAATCCCCCAAGAATTTGTTCTATATTGTCCATCTTCCAAATTTGGGCATACCCAAATCAAATATATCAAACTGATCCCGTATAACGCATCGCCCATATAAGGTAAATCTAAAAACTATTTATTGTGATTGTAGGAATCACTTCACCCGGTACGCTTATTGCTGCAATTGCTTATCTAGTTCTCTTTTTTGGGTATTCGCGGCATCCAGAATGACCTGGTTAACTTCGCGGGCTTTATCGCGCGGATCAATTAGATTTGTCTCAGCCTGACTCTCAGGATTGGTGCTCAAACTACTTGAGTACCCCTTAAATATCAAAGTGGCGACAATCAGAATCGAGGCCAACATAAGTACCATACGCATACTACCTAGTATAGTCTGAAAACGGACACTCGATCGTAATCAAAAAACTTCAACTAACGGCCAAAAACGGAACCCTAGCGATTAAATGATATTATGTTTAGCGAGGTTAAAAATCTTTTATCTCTGTTTCGTAACGAGAGCTGTAGACACATCCTATCAAATTAAAAGGAGAACCAATCCGATGTTTATCGTACTACTAAAGTTTTCTGACAATAAAGGTCAAGCTGGTGAATTTATGGAGGGCCACAACGAATGGATAAAACGCGGGTTTGATGATGGCGTGTTTTTGTTAGTCGGTAGTCTTCAGCCTGGACTAGGTGGAGGGATAGTGGCTCATAATACATCGTTGAAAGATCTTGAAACTAGAGTAAATGATGATCCGTTTGTGGCTCACAGGGTAGTAAGTACTGAAATTCTTGAGATCACGCCAGCAAAATCTGATGAACGGCTACGATTTCTGGTTGATTAGGTAACATCCTTCTCTCTCCAAAGGAGACGCTCAACAAACCCAGGCGGGAGGCAATCTTCGGCCAGAAGCAATGGGATGGACGCCTCCTCACTCTACCGGCATCGATGTGCCAAACTGATAGTGTCTTTAACAGTTAACGAGAAGAAGGAGTCCATCCCATTGCTTTTACAACTTCTATTAGGTCCTTACAGATGTCTGCGAAGGCTATGCTGTCCGCTAATACCACCCAATATTGTTGGTATATATGTTGTTACTATCCGTATTCTAGAATCAAATAAATCACTAAAATCAGCAGCTTATTTGTTAAATTCGATTCCGCCCCTGATCATAGTTACCTTTCTACGTCGACAGGGAACCAATGTGGTGGTCAGGGGAGCAGGAGCTGTTCGGGTTCGGGGATGTGAAAGTCGATGCAGTTGTTACCGGGGCCACTGCGGTCGACGCAGATAAAGCGCATGGCTGCATAAGGAGTCAGCAACACATGATGCCAGGTGCCGCGTCGATAGTTGATACCCTGGCGTCCGTTGGTGACGAAAGCTTCAAGCTTGCCTAGGTCCGGTTCACTTGCGGCCGCCGTGACGACCACGATGAAAGGACTGGCATCGAGCGGCAGAAAAGCCTGGCTTCCGAGTGGATGATACTCGAGATGATCGACCTTGCGCGGCATATCATATTTCCGACTCTCCACCAGGCTGATGGTCGCGCGTGCCTGGTCACCGCTGAGTTCGACATCGGCCAACGCATGATAACGGTCAGCCATACCTGCGTTGATGGGGTAGGATTCGTGCCCTTCGAATTCGACAACGTCGCCGAAAGGTGAAAATTCGGCACTCGTCAGGGGCTTAATCGTGAGCGCTTCAGGCATCGATTCTACCGAGAATCCTGACCCGGCTGAGGCCGCCGTCCGGGAATATATTAATGCGGATATGGCTGACCGGTCCAATCGCCTGCAGCTCGTCGGCAAACTCGTGCACCTTGTCCATTTCCAGTTTCTGTGGTGGCAATAGCTCTTGCCAGGTCTGGCTCTGAGTAATGATAGAAATGGCGGTATCCGTACCCACCATCGCCGCCTGGATCGAGCAACGATCGGGGTAATTGCCCTTGAAAAAAGCGGTATCGATGATGACCTGTTCCACGCTGCCGGGATGCCCGAGCTCTATAATACACCAGTCGTTGCCCGGTTCGCGCCGACGTCGGGTTTCCCAGCCATCGCCCATGTTGGCTCCCTTACCCGGATTCAACAGGTTTTCGACGGCGCCGAAATGGGCATCGTTACAGGCGATTGCGCGCGCACCGAGCTCGACCGCGGCAAGGTTATGGATGGCTGATTTATCGAGTAGTGCCGGGTCGCTGATGACCCTGCCGTGCACCCGCAGCCTCGCAATGCCGCCATCGGGATAGATATTAATGCGTACGTGTGTAAAGCACTCGCTATTCGTTATTTCGAAATAATGGTGGCTGTCGCCGTTCAGGCTGGTTGACGGTATCAGCGTGATCCATTCACTGGTTTCATCCGGGGCCGTTTCGCTGAAACAGGCATCGAGTGACGCCGCCGGCGGATAGTTACCGGTAAAATGCGTGGTGTCGATATCGATACCCTTGATTTCGCCGGCAAGTCCAAGCTTGACCACGGCATAGTCATAGCCACCGTCACGGCGGCGGCGGGATTCCCAGCCATCCATCCACTTGCCGTTATCGTCAAACTTGCCTTCGATGAATACCGGTGCCTCCGGGCTCAGCATGCGACTGCAGTCGGCGAAAAAGTCATCGCTGCAGGAAACAACCTCGGCACCCAGTCGCGGTTGCGCCAGGTTGATCCACTGGCTGATATATTCAGGTGTTTTTTCAGTCATCTTGATTACCTTTAAAGGCGGCCTTTCGCAGTAACTGCTCGGCCTTTGCATTATGTTGTGAAACCAGGGATTGCAGATCAAGACCGGTGATTTTGCCCTGCTCGAGCACCACCCTGCCATTGATCACCACCAGCCAGGCCGGTACCGGTGCACAAGTCAGTAAACCCGCCACCGGGTCACCACCCGCTCCGGCGTGCTGGATACCATCGACACGGTATGCCACGAGATCGGCCGCCTTGCCCGGTTCGAGGCTGCCGATATCGTCACGCCCGAGCACCGCCGCACCGCCCCGGGTTGCAAGTTCGAGGGCCTCGCGCGCCGAGAAACGGTCGGCACTGGATTCGAAACCGGGCCAGCCGACGCGCTGTAACAGCATCGCCTGGCGCGCTTCGCCAAGCAGCTGGTTGGAATCGTTACTCGCCGAACCATCGACGCCGATACCGACGCGCACGCCGGCATCACAAAGGTCACGCACCGGCGCGATACCCGAAGCCAGGATCATGTTACTGCTCGGACAATGGCAAACACCGCTCGCGGTCGCGGCCAGTAACTCGATCTCGGCCCGGTTCGGATGCACCATGTGGGCAAACCAGACATCGTCACCGGTCCAGCCGAGACTCTGCATGTATTCCAGCGGGCGCAAGCCGAGCTGTTGCTCGCAAAACCGGTTCTCATCGATGGTTTCTGCGAGATGCGTATGCAGATTGACGCCCGCATGCCGGCGCGCCAAATCAGCGGTTTTACGCAACAGTTCCGGGGTAACGCTGAACGGCGAACAGGGCGCAAGCCCGATACGCAGCATCGAACAGGGTGCGGGATCGTGAAATTCGCGGATAACACGCTCGCAATCGGCGAGTATATCCGCTTCGTCTTCACAAACGTTATCCGGTGGCAGACCGCCCTGGCTTTGACCCAGGCTCATACTGCCGCGGGTGGGGTGAAAGCGAACCCCGAGTTCGCGCGCGGCGCGAATCTCGTCGTCGAGCCTGGCATCATTGGGGAACAGGTACAGGTGGTCCGCTACCGTGGTCGCCCCCGATAACATCAATTCGGCGAGGCCCAGTTTCGCGCTGAGGTAAACTGCCTCGGCATCCATCTCCCCCCAGATCGGGTACAGGGTCTGCAGCCAGTCAAACAGTGATTTACCGGCCGCCGTTCCAATACCGCGGGTGAGGGTCTGGTAGAGGTGATGATGACAATTCACCAGTCCCGGCACGAGTATGCAACCACTGGCATCGATATACTGTTGCGGCTGCAATCCCTTTGACTCGAGCTCCCGCCTGACTTCCCCGGACGATCCGAGCATATCGACAATCCTGTCACGAATGACTATGGCCCCGTTTTTTATTTCACGGCGTTCATCGTCCATGGTAACCAGGACCTTCGCATTGTCGATCAATACCACGGACATTACCCGGCCTTCGAGTACCGGCGCTGTCCCAGGACATGGGTCGCCTGGATGCAACGATCGTCACCCAGCATCATCAAAGCAAACAGGCGCTCTTCCAGCGACAGCGCGGACTCCATGCGTTTTTGCATCAGCTCGGTCGCCCGCAGATCGATGACGACGAAATCCGCCTCCTTGCCGGCATTGAAATTACCAATCCTGTGATCAAGATAAAGCGATTCAGCGCCACCCAACGTCACCAGGTAAAAAGCCTTTAGCGGTGTCAGATCCTGGCCCGACAGCTGGCAGACCTTGTAGGCTTCATTGAGGGTCTGCAACATGCTGAAGCTGGTGCCAGCGCCGACATCGGTCGCGACCCCGACGCGAATATCGTGTTCACAGGCCGCATCGAGACTGAACAAACCACTACCGAGAAACAGGTTGGAAGTGGGGCAAAAGGCAATCGCCGCACCGCTGCTCCCCATGCGTTGACGGTCCGCTTCATCCAGGTGTATGCAGTGCGCAAAAACCGAGCGCGGACCCAACAATCCGAAACTGTCGTAAACGTCCAGGTAACTGCGGCTTTGCGGAAACAGTTCGCTAACCCAGCGGACCTCGTCTCGATTTTCAGCGACATGCGATTGCAGGTACAGGTCGGGATGTTCACCCAGCAACTGTCCGCAAAGCGCCAGTTGTTCCGGGCTGGAACAGGGGGCAAAGCGAGGCGTAACGGCATAGTATGCGCGCCCGTTCAGGTGCCAGCGTTTTATCAGCTCAGAACACTGCCGGTAGCTTTCCTCGGCATTATCACAGAGATTGTCAGGGGCATTGCGATCCATCATCACCTTGCCCGCGATCAGGCACAGGTCCAGGGATTGTGCCGCCTCGAATATCGCATCGACCGATTCGCTGTGAACGGTAGCGAATACCGCGCTCGTGGTGGTGCCGTTGCGCAGTATTTCTTTGCAGAAGAATCCGGCAATCTTATCGGCATATTCGCGATCAGAGAACTTGGTTTCGGTCGGAAAAGTGTACTGCTCGAGCCAGTCAAGTAACTGCAGACCTTGACTTGCAATCATTTCGGTTTGCGGATAGTGGGTATGGGTATCGATAAATCCCGGCATGACAAGCAGGCCGCTATAGTCGTAAAAGTTCGAGCCGTCGGGCAAATAATCGATCCATTCGGCCGCCTCGACCAGCATCTGCACCCGTCCCTGCTTCAGGATCAGCAGGCCGTCATCGAGGTATTCGAAGGCATCACCTGACTTGTCCGGATCGGATATGAAATGCAGAAAACTAGCACGGATAGCGGTATCGCAGGAGTCATTGTCGAGGGCGGAGGGTACCACAGTCATATTCTCCTCCCGAGAATTATGGTTGCTGGATCTGCACGTACCAGCGGGCAACCGTGGCACGTTCCTGATCGGTCATTCCAGTCAGGTTGCCGATCGGCATATACCTGGTCTGCACCGTGAATGCGATCCGCTCGGCCTGGTTCAAGATCAGGTCGGGCGATTCCAGCACGATCCCCAGGGGTGCGGCAACGAATCCCGACTGGGTCGGTTGGCTGGCGTGGCAGGAGACGCAGCGGGCGTCGATAATCTGCGAGATCTGCGCCTCGCTGACGCGGTTCGAGTCGTCACTTTCGATTGCCTCGGGCCTGAGATACCAGATCACCGACAGCAGCAGGACCACCGCGATCGTCGGCAGTGCGAGGCTTGCCTGGTGGCTGTGACGCAGTACGAAATACTGTCGGATCAATACGCCGGCTAACATGATTGTGATCAGCACCAGCCAGCCATGCTCATGACTGTAGGTCACCGGGTAATGATTGCTGATCATGATGAACAATACCGGTAGCGTGAAGTAGGTGTTATGCACCGAACGCTGCTTGCCGATGATCCCCGGCTCGGCATCGGGGGTTTCACCCGCGCGTATTTGCGCAACGACTTGCTTCTGGCCCGGGATAATCTGGAAGAACACGTTGGCCGCCATGATGGTGCCCATCATCGCACCCACGTGCAGAAAGGCGCCCCTGGCACTGAACAGTTGAAACAACAGCCAGGCCGACAGTGATACTAAAACGAATATGATCGCCGCGAGTAACGAGTCTTTACCTCGTAGCGCATTGCATAAAAGGTTGTAAACAATCCAGCCACCGCCAAGCACGCCAATGCTGATTGCGACCGCCGAGGCTGGCGACAATGCCATCACCTGTTGATCGATCAGGTAGGTTTTAGCCCCGAACCAGTAAACCACCGCGAGCAACCCCATGCCCGACAGCCAGGTCGTATAAGCTTCCCATTTTGACCAGTGCAGGTTTTCCGCCAGCGGCTCGCCCACCGGCCCGAGCAGGAACTTCTGGCTCTGGTACACACCTCCGCCATGTACCGCCCACAGCTCACCGCTGACCCCGCGTTCCTCATCCTGTTTGCGCGCCGGTTTGCTCAGCGAGCTGTCGAGCATGACAAAGTAAAAAGATGCGCCGATCCAGGCAACGCCGGCGATGAAATGCAGCCAGCGCAGCAACAGGTTAGCCCAGTCGAGGAGATATGCTTCCATAAACGAATTTCAGCCCGGATGAAGCCGGGTAGTGATACAAAGACATCACTACCCGGTACCGCCTAGTTCGGGATCGTGCTGACCACTCCCTGGAGGTAATAATTCATTTTGTTGAGTTCTTCATCGGTCATGTTCCTCCCCTCGGGAACGATGGTTTTTCCGCCCTGGTCGACCACCGGGCCGGCAAAGGGATGCAAGGTGCGCGCCTCCAAAGCCCTTTCCATGTTCCTGATACGGTTTTGTAAAGGCTCCGGGATAGCGTCATTTAATGGCGCCAGTTTTATCATGCCGCGCGGATATCCGCCCCAGATACTGACGGGAGCCCAGGTTCCGGCAAGCACCTGCTTGACCGTGTCGACATAAAAGTCACCCCAATGGTGGGTGGTCGCGGTCAGGTGTGCCTTGGGACCATACTTGGACATATCAGAGTGATAACCAAAGGCATACACGCCCTCCTCTTCAGCTGCCTGCACCACCGCGGTCGAATCGGTATGGTGGGTGACGACATCGACACCCTGCGAAATCAGGGTAATCGCCGCCTGGCGCTCCTTGCCGGGGTCGTACCATGAATTCACCCAGATCACACGCAGTTCGGCCTCGGGATTAACGCTACGCGCACCCTTGATGAACGCGTTAATGCCTTGCAGTACTTCCGGAATCGGAAATGCGGCAACGTAACCCAGCACGTTCGACCGGGTCATTTCACCGGCAATGACGCCGGTCAGGTAACGGCCCTCGTAAAACCGCGCATTGACCAGGCCCATGTTTTTACCGAGCTTGTAGCCGGTGGCGTGCACGAAAGCGGTATTCTTGAATTGCTTGGATACCTTGAGCGCATAATTCATGTAGCCGAAGCTGGTCGCAAAGATGACCTTGTCACCGCGTTTGGCCATTTCACGAATCACGCGTTCGGCGTCGGCCCCCTCGGCCACGTTCTCGACGTAACTGGTAGTGACGCCCATTTCCTTTTCGAGCTGCAATCGCCCGAGATCATGCTGGTAAGTCCAGCCGGCATCACCGATCGGACTCACGTAAACAAAACCGATATTGTTGTCGGCTGCCTGGCTCGCAGTCGTCATTGCAAATGCGAGCACCGCAATGGCGATTTGTTTAATGGTTATCTTTGTTAGTGTCATTTCCAAACCCTCCCGGGGTTACTTGTTTAAGGTTGATGTTTTCGGGTTTTGCAACCCCTGTTTATAATCTTTCATTAATTAACGCATGCTGAAGGCGAACTCTCAGGCCTCCGGTCTATAGGGCTGCCCCAGGGATACCGGCGCGTTCAGGCGCACCGTGTTCCGGTCGCGCGAAATGATTACCAGTACCACGATCGTCGCCAGATAAGGCAGCGCCGATAGAAATTGCGACGGAATGTTGATCTCGAGCCCCGAACCCTGCACGAATAGCTGCGCCACCATGACGCCACCAAAAAGGTAGGCCCCGACCAGTACCCGGAACGGGCGCCAGGTGGCAAACACGACCAGCGCTATCGCAATCCAGCCACGGCCCGATACCATGCCCTCGACCCACAGCGGCGTGTAAAACACCGACAGGAAGGCGCCACCGATACCCGCCATCGCGCCTCCGAAAAGCGTTGCCAGGTAACGAATTTTAATCGCGTGGTAACCGATCGAGTGTGCCGACGACGGTGATTCACCTACCGCGCGCAACACCAGGCCGGGACGGCTGCGATACAGAAACCAGGCAATCCCGGCGAATAACGCCCAGGAAAAGTAAACCAGTGCCTGCTGATTAAACAACGGTTCGCCGATAATCGGCAGGTCGGCGAGCAGCGGAATACGAATGGCCCCCACGGTCGGCAAAATTTCTGACTCGTAGGGTTTACCGATAAAGGCCGAGAGACCGACGCCAAGAATCGACAACGCCAGCCCGCTGGCAACCTGGTTAGCCATCAGGCTCAACACCACAACGGCAAAAATGAACGACATGGCGGCTCCGGCGGCCATGCCGGCAAGCACACCCAGCCACGGATTGCCGCTGTGCAGGGTCACCGCGAATCCCGCAATCGCACCCATCGCCATCATGCCTTCCGCACCCAGGTTCAATACCCCGGACTTCTCGGCGATCAGCTGCCCCAGCGCAACGATAATCAACGGCGTTCCGGCAACGATGGTCGCGAACAGGATCGAACTGATGATTGAGCCATCCATCAGGCCGGGGCCTCCGTCCAGCGTACGCGGTAGTTGATGAAGACGTCCGAACCCAGCAGGAACATCAGCAACATGCCCTGGAATACGTTGGATATCGATGACGGCAGGGCCAGATATTGCTGTGCCTGTTCACCACCGAGGTAGAGCAGGGCCATTAACAGGCTTGCGAAGAATATGCCGACGGGGTTCAGGCGCGCGACGAAGGCAACGATAATTGCGGCAAAGCCGTAATCATTCGATACGTGCTCGGTGAGCTGCCCCATCGGGCCGGCGACTTCGGACATACCGGCGAGTCCGGCCATCCCGCCACCACTTAACAAGCCGATCCAGACCATGCGCCTGGCCGAAAATCCGGCGTAGCGCGCTGCATCTTTCGCGTAGCCCGCGACCTGCATCTGGAAGCCGGTGAAGCTGCGATACATGAATATATATCCCGCCAGTAAGGCGCCGATGGCAAAAACGAAGGCAAGATTGAGCCTGTTTTCGTCACTCAGCAGTGGCAACAGGGCCGGATCTTCAAACATTCGGGACTGCGGAAAATTAAATCCGTCCGGGTCCATCATCGGTCCGTGCACCAGCCACGAAACCAGCAGCTGGGCGACGTACACCAGCATTAATGACACCAGGATTTCATTGGTATTGAACCTTGTTTTCAAAAAAGCCGGAATCGCTGCCCACAGCATCCCGCCGATAGCGCCCGCGATCACCATCAGGATCAACACGTGCGCACCTTCCGACTCGTGAAAGTAAAGCGCCACGGCGCTGGCCGCAACGCCGCCTAAAATGAGCTGACCCTCGGCGCCGATGTTCCAGACATTGGCGCGAAATCCGACCGCGAGCCCGACAGCGATTAACATCAACGGTGTCGCCTTGAGCAGCAGTTCTGATATTCCATACAAATCACTGATGGGATTGATGAAGAAGACCTTGAATCCCTCGAGCGGGTTTTTGCCAAGGAAAGTAAACAGCAGCAAACCACCGATCAGCATCAGCACGATTGCGATTAACGGTGAGGCATACGACATCATCTGCGAAGCCTCCGGACGCCGCTCGAGCCTAATCACGTGCCACGGCCCCCACGGCTGTCGACTGATCCCACATGCCGCTCATCCAGACCCCGATTTCATCGATGTTGGTATCGGCGAGTTTCTTTACCGGCGAGAGGCGGCCATTGGCGATGACCGCGATGCGATCCGAAATTTCGAACAGTTCCTCGAGTTCTTCCGAAATGACGAGGATCGCCGTGCCCTCGTTGCGCAGGTCGATTAATGCCTGGCGTATAAACGCGGCGGCACCGACATCGACACCCCAGGTCGGTTGCGCCACTACCAGCAGTTTCGGGGTTAACAAGATCTCGCGACCCATGATGAATTTCTGCAGATTACCGCCTGAAAGCGAGTTTGCGGCATGTTCGACACCACCACACTTGACGTTGAAGCCATCGATGCATTTGCCGGCAAATGCCGAGATCTTGTCGAACTGGATCATGCCGTGTCTCAGCATTCCCGAGCGATGCGCGGTCAGTAACGCATTCTCGGTCAGCGACATGCGGGGTACCGCGCCTCTCCCAAGACGCTCTTCGGGAACGAAACCCATGCCACTGCTGCGACGCAGGTCGGGTAGATCCCGACCCGATGGCTTACCACAAATCGTGATCGCACCCGCATCGCTAACCGGCTCCTCGCCCGAGAGTGCGTACAGCAACTCCTGTTGCCCGTTACCCGATACCCCGGCGATACCGAGGATTTCCCCCGAGCGCACCTCGAGATTGATATCCTGTAAATCGGTACCGAAAGGATCGTCCGATGTCTTCGACAAGCGGCTTAGCTGCAGGCGGATTTCACCGAGTTCCGTCGGCGCACTATGCTCGGGAACCGGCAGTTCCTTGCCGATCATCAGGCTCGCCATCGATTTCGGAGTTTCCTCGGACGGAATACAGTCGCCGGTTACCTTGCCATCGCGTAATACCGTGGCCACGTGGCAGAGCTCCTGAATTTCGTCCAGCTTATGGCTGATATAGAGAATACTGCAGCCCTCGGCGGCCAGTTGTCGCAGGGTATCGAACAGTTTACGTACCGCCTGCGGCGTTAATACTGAAGTGGGTTCGTCCATGATCAGCAACTTCGGATTCTGCAGCAGGCAACGGATGATCTCGACCCGTTGCCGCTCACCTACCGAAAGCGCGTGCACCAGGCGCTGGGGATCGACCGGCAGACCGTAACGATTGGAGACCTCGGTAATCTGCCCGGCAAGCTGCTTCAAATCAGGATTACCGGGTAATGCCAGGGCCACGTTCTCTACCACGTTCAGGGTTTCGAACAGCGAGAAATGCTGGAACACCATACCAATGCCAAGACTCCTGGCATGCGCCGGGTTCTCGACCTGAACCACTTCGCCTTCCCATTTCATTTCGCCGGCGTCGGGCTTGGCAACGCCGTAAATCATTTTCATCAATGTCGATTTGCCCGCGCCATTTTCGCCCAGCACCGCATGAATCTCGCCACGTTTTACCGCCAGGGACACGTCTTCATTGGCGATTACCGACGGATAGATCTTGGTAATCCCGTGCAGCTCGAGCCTTGGTGTGTGATCGGCATCCGTGCTGGACGTCATGCTCTCCCCCCTGCCTGGTAGGATGATTTATTATTGGTTTGCTTATCGTTATGCGCACGATCGTATACCTGCAGGATTTCGGCAGCAACCGAAATCGCGATCTGGGCCGGTTGCTTGCTGCTGATTCCGTCAACACCGATCGGGCAGGTCATACGTTTTAACTTTTCATCAGAAATTCCACGACGCTGCAGGCGGGTTTCGAAGTTGCGACGTTTCGACCGGGAACCGATTAATCCAAAGTAGGTAAAATCGTCACGCTTGAGAATCTGCTCGCACAGACGCTGATCGAGCCCATGATCGTGCGTCATCACCAGGAAATAACTTCCCGCTGCCGCGGCATCGATTTCCGCTTCCGGGGTATCGGTACAGATCGTGGTGATGCCCCGCTGCGCCTGCTGCGGCAGCACATCGTCGCGAGTATCGATCCAGCTGATCTTTATCGGCAGATCTTGTAGCGCCCGGACCACTGCCTGTCCGACGTGTCCCCCACCGAACAGGTAAAGTTCAACAGGTTCTTCCTCGCTCGCGATGCTGTCCCAGTCACTGTTTTCGGTGAGCCACTCGAACATCAGGTTTACCAGTCCACCGCAACACTGCCCGAGGCCCGCACCGAGCGGAAAGCGCTGGACTCCGTCATCGGCGCCGCGCTGGAGTTGATCTCGTGCAATACGACAGGCCTGAAATTCGAGATTACCGCCGCCAATCGTGCCGTACAGGCGTTCGGCCGTGACGATCATTTTTGCGCCCGGTTCGCGCGGCGCCGAACCGACAATCGAATCGACACTCACCAGCACCGCCGGGGTCTGATTGAGCTGCAGTTCGATCACGCTATCCTGCCAGTCGGTCATTTCGCCTCCGAGCGAACCGCATCGATTGCATCAAGAATTGCTTCCGGGGTCGCGGGCGCCCGTAGCGGCGGATTGATGCGGTTATCGGCGAGGCTTGCGATCGCATCGCGAATCGCGAAAAACACCGAGAAAGGCAGCAGCAGCGGCGGTTCACCCACCGCCTTGGAGCGCAGTATCGTGTCTTCGACGTTGTGGTTCTGGTACAGCCTTGTAGTGAAATTTTGCGGGCAATCGGTGATAGTTGGAATCTTGTAAGTGGAAGGTGCATGCGTCGTGAGCCTGCCCTGTTCGTTCCAGCAGAGTTCTTCGCTGGTCAGCCAGCCCATGCCCTGGATATAGGCGCCTTCGATCTGGCCGATATCGATTGCCGGGTTTATCGAGTTACCGGCGTCGTGCAGAATATCGGCCTGCAGCAACTTCCATTCGCCGGTCAGCGTATCGACAATCACTTCCGAAACCGCAGCGCCGTATGCAAAGTAATAAAACGGGCTGCCCTGCATCGCGTCTCGGTCCCAGTTAAGTCCGGGCGTCTTGTAAAATCCGTCGGACCAGAGCTGCACCCGATTCTGGTAGGCCTGTACCACCAGTTCCTGGAACGAAATCTGCCCGGAGCCCCAGCTGACGATGTTATCGGCAAACTCGACTTCGGATAAGTTGGCCCCATGCTGTTCGGCGACAAATCCGGCCAGGCGGTTACGAATCTGGCGGGCGGCGTTCTGCGCCGCCTTGCCGTTGAGATCGCTGCCAGTCGAGGCAGCGGTGGCCGAGGTATTGGCCACCTTGCTGGTATCGTTGGCGGTGGCGCGTACCCGCTCGATATCGATGCCAAGCTCGAGCGCGACCACCTGTGACACCTTGGTGTGCAGGCCCTGTCCCATTTCGGTACCGCCATGATTGACCAGCACGGTACCGTCGGTATAGATATGAACCAGCGCACCCGCCTGGTTGAAGTGGACCACGTTAAACGAAATACCGAATTTAACCGGCGATAACGCGAGGCCTTTACGCAGCACCGGGCTGCCGCGGTTAAACATGGCTACCGCCTCGCGGCGCGCATCATAATCGCTGCTGGTTTCGAGCTCGGCAACCAGTTCATGGATAACGTTATCCCTGACCAGTTGGCCGTAGGGCGTGGTGTTACGCTCATCCTGCCCGTAAAAATTGACCTTGCGCACTGCCTGCGGATCCTGGCCAAGCTCACGCGCAATATTATCGATGATATATTCGATCGCGATCGCACCCTGCGGGCCGCCGAAACCGCGAAACGCGGTATTGGACTGGGTATTGGTTTTAACGCTGTAAGCATCGATGGCGACATCGCCGAGGTAGTAAGCATTGTCAAAATGACACACCGCGCGCGTGACGACCGGCCCGGTCAGGTCTGCCGAAAACCCGGCCTGTGCCGCCATTTCGACTTTAGCCCCGTGGATCAGGCCATCATCGTCGTAACCCACGTCGTATTCAAACTCGAAGCCATGGCGTTTCCCGGTTATCAACATGTCGTCATCACGATCAAGACGCAGCTTTATCGGGCAATGAAGACGATAAGCAGCGACCGAGGCAATGCAGGCAAAGATCGCCGACTGCGATTCCTTGCCGCCGAATCCGCCACCCATGCGGCGCATTTCGACCACCACCTGGTTAAAATCGATGTCGAGCGCATGGGCGACAACCTGCTGCATTTCGGTGGGGTGTTGCGTCGAGCACCACAAATGGAAACAACCGTCCTCTTTCGGGGCGACGTAGGAAATCTGTCCCTCGAGATAAAACTGTTCCTGGCCGCCAACTGAAATCTGGCCCTGCATCCGGTGCGGCGCCGACTTCAATGCCTGTTCGGCATCACCGCGTCGTAACCGCATCGGTGGCAGCACCCAGGATTGCTGTTGTTTGCCCGTGGCGACATCGAGCACCGCCGGCAAAGGCTCGTACTCGATACTGGCCAGGCCGACCGCCTTGCGCGCCTCGATGTACGAAGTCGCTACCGCGGCAAATATCGGTTGCCCGATAAACTGCACCAGGCCATCGGCGAGAATCGGGTCATCGTGAATAATGGGGCCACAGTCGTTGTGACCGGGAATATCGTCGGCAACGATGACCGCAACCACACCGGGTGCCGATTGCACCGCCTCCAGGTCGATGGATTTGATCCTGGCATGCGCCTGCGAGCTCAAACCCAGCGCAATATAACGGGTACCTGCAAGTTCCGGGATATCGTCGACGTAAGTAGCTTCACCGGCAACATGCAGCGCCGCCGATTCGTGCGGAATGGAAATGCCAGGCGCGGTTTCCCTGGCCTGCTGTATGACCCGGTCTTCCATTAACCCGTCACCGCGAAAACGTTAACTGCAGAAGGCTCGAGCGCCTGCTGCGATCGGGTTTCGAGGTAAAACCGGTACAGCAGGTTGGCCGTGGCACGACCGCGATAGCCGGCGCTTGCGCGCATGTCTGACAACGGCGCAAAATCCTCGGCGAACTTCTGCATCGCCGCGCGTACCGATGGCTCGTCCCAGTTTCCACCAGTGAGTAGTTTTTCGGTTAACAGGGCGCGTTTCGGGATCGCGGCCATGCCGCCCAGGGCGATGCGAATTTCGCTAACGGTATCACCATCGAGTCGCAGTGCGAAAGCAGCACAGACCGCCGATATATCCTGGTCGAAACGTTTGCTGAGCTTGTAACAGCGTAGCTTGAGCTGATCATCCCGCGGTGGAATCTCGATGGCCTCGATAAATTCACCCGGCTGCAACGCGTTTTGCATGTAATCGACATACAGGTCTTCGAGCGCCATTTCACGCACTGCTTTACCGTGGCGCAACCTGACCCAGGTTTTAATCGTGATCAGCGCCGGCATCGAATCGCCGATCGGCGAACCGTTGGCGATATTGCCAACCAGGGTGCCCGCATTGCGCACCGGCACCGACGCAAAGCGACGGAACATTTCGGTAAATTCCGGGTATTGCGCGCAAATAGCATCACCGGCATCGCTCAGTGTCACCGCAGCGCCCACCTCGAGGTTGCCCTGGTCTGACCTGACCTGCCTGAGCTCCGCGACATTACCGAGGTAGATAACCACCGGCAATTCCCGCAGCTGCTTGGTTACCCACAGACCGACATCGGTGCCGCCGGCGAGAATCAGGGCCTCGGGCGTTTGCTGGTAAAGGTTTGCGAGCTCATCCAGGCTGGCCGGCGCATGATACTGCGCCTGTTCGAGTTCCAGAGACAGGCCGGCTTTGCGCCGCATACCAAGCAGCTGTTTACGCAGCTGCCGATCCTGGTTTCGCGGCGTCGGGTAGACGTACATGCGCACACAGGCCTCGACGATGGGCCGATAACCGGTACATCGGCAAAGGTTACCGGACAATGCATCGTCGATTTCATCGCGGCTGGGACTGGCATTATTTTTGTACAACGCAAACATCGACATGATGAAGCCCGGCGTGCAGAAACCGCACTGCGAACCGTGGCAATCGACCATGCTCTGCTGCACGGGATGCAGGCTGCCATCCGCCGCCTTCAACGACTCGACTGTAAACAGGGCCTTACCGTCAAGGGTTGGTAAAAACTGAATGCAGGCATTGACCGCGCGGTAATTAAGTTCATCGTCTATCAGTTCAGCAACCACGACGGTGCAGGCACCACAATCCCCCTCGGCACAGCCTTCCTTGCTGCCCGTGCGCCGCAAGTCTTCGCGCAGATACTGCAGTACCGTGCGCGTCGGTTCGATCTCATCGATTTCGATCAACTTGCCATCGAGAAAAAAACGGACCGAATCCACTAGGATCCCCGGTAAGTCGAGTAAGCCCACGGGGAAACCAGCAAGGGTACGTGGTAGTGCTGCCCGGAATCGGCAATACCAAAACGAAGCACCACTTCATCGACGAAGGGCGGCTCAGGTAAATCAGCATTCCGATTTCGAAAGTACTGCCCGGCGTGGAAAACCAGTTCGTAGATACCGGGAACAAATGCATCGGCTTCGAGGATCGGCTTATCCAGTCGCCCATCGGCATTGGTACTGTCGCGACCCAGTTCCTGCCGCTCTGGATTGACCCGGTAAATTACGATTTCAACGCCACCAGCCGGACAGCCGTGCGCGGTATCCAGAACATGCGTTGTCAGCCTCCCCATATCTACACCCCTCAGTAGCAGACGTGCTAAAGTCGCATTAAATGATAATATTGTCAACACTTTGATAAATTATTGTTAACAATTTTATTATCATGCTACACTCGCAGACTAATGCGACAAGCGACTCGAACAAAGATGGCAGTACAAAAAAACAAACCCAGCCAAACCGGGATCAGCGAAGATGACGTCTTGCGGCAGATCGAGCAGGCGGTACTTGACCATCGACTGGCGCCGGGAACCAAGCTGAAAGAGGTACAACTTGCCAACCTTTTCGGCGTCAAGCGCGGCCTGATACGCAAGGTACTCACGCGCCTGGCGCATTCGCGCCTGGTGGATCAGACGCCCAACCGGGGCGCAACCGTGGCGAAGCCATCGGTCAAGGAAGGACAGGATTTATTCGCCACTCGCAGGGTAATCGAATCGGCAATCCTCGAAACCCTGATCGGTCGTGTGGAGGAAAAGCATATCCAGCAGCTTGGCAAGATGCTGGACCAGGAACAAAAGGCCTACCTGCGCGGCGATAGCGAACGCGCACTGTCGCTGTCGGTCGATTTTCACCGCGAGCTTGCACACATGGCAGGTAACTCTGTGCTTGAAGAATACCTCAACGATATCATTCGCCGTACACCGCTGGTCATCCTGACCCATCTCGGGATTGATGAACAGAATCGTTGCCGTAACCAGGAGCACGAGGCGATTGTTGACGCCATTGCAAAACGCGATGTCAGGACTGCAAAAAAGGTCATGAACCAGCATCTGCTGCATATCGAAAGCAAGATCAAGCACAAACCCGAGAAACCACCGGCCGACCTGGCCACTTTGTTGCGCCCGCAAAAGGTCGAGGAGCCCGCGTGAGCGCCTACCCGCGCGACATGGTCGGGTATGGACGTAATCCACCCCATGCCCATTGGCCCGGCGAGGCGCGTGTCGCGCTGCAGTTCGTGCTTAACTACGAGGAAGGCGGCGAAAGTTCTGTCTTGCACGGTGACCGGGGCTCAGAACAGTTTTTATCGGAAATAATCGGTGCAAAAAGTTACCCGGCACGCCACATGAGCATGGAATCGATATACGAGTACGGCTCACGTGCCGGCGTCTGGCGACTGCTGCGAGAGTTTGAAACACGCGCACTGCCGCTAACCGTATTCGCCGTGGCCATGGCGCTCGAGCGTCACCCGGAGCTGGCAACCGAGCTGGTCAGACTGGATCATGAAATTGCCTGCCACGGGCTGCGCTGGATTCACTACCAGGACATCGACGAAGCGACCGAACGCGAGCATATGCAACAGGCGCTCGGCATCATTACCCAACTGACCGGGCGCACACCGCTTGGCTGGTATACCGGGCGCGACAGCCCCAACACCCGCCGCCTCGTGGTCGAACAGGGCGAGCTGCTGTACGACTCGGACTATTACGGCGATGACCTGCCGCTATGGATGCCAGTCAAAACCAGCAACGGTGAAGACAGGGCACACCTGGTCATACCCTATACGCTCGATGTTAACGATATGCGCTTTGCAACCACGCAAGGGTTTAACAGTGGCGAACAATTCTACGAGTACCTGCGCGACAATTTCGACGTGCTTTATGCCGAGGGCGACGATATGCCCAAAATGATGTCGGTTGGACTGCATTGTCGCCTGGTCGGCAGACCGGGACGCTTCCGCGCGCTGCAACGATTTCTCGATTACGTGCAAACGCACGACAAGGTCTGGATATGCCGCCGCATCGATATCGCCCGCCACTGGATAGACAGGCACCCGCCACGAACTCCATAATTACCGCCATGGGCATCAGCATCGATGAAATCAATCGCAGCAGCGCCAAGCGCTTCGTCGAATTGCTGGGCGGGATTTTCGAACATTCTCCGTGGGTTCCGGAGCTGGTGTACCCCGACCGCCCCTTTGAATCGCCTGTGGCGCTACATCGAGCGATGGCAGCAGCGGTCAGGCGCGCACCGGAGGTACATCGCATGGATTTACTCTGCAGTCACCCCGAACTGGCAGGCAAGGAGGCCAGCGAGGGCACCCTGACCGATGCATCGAAGGACGAACAGGCCGGGGCCGGATTGAGCCAGTGCAGCGCTGCAGAACTCGAGAAAATCGGGTCACTCAACCAGGCTTATCATGCGAAATTCGGGTTTCCGTTTATCATTGCGGTGACCGGCCTTGACAAGCATCAGATTATCGCCGCGATGAAAAATCGACTTAAAAATACCGAAGACCAGGAATTTGAGACGGCGCTTGGCGAGGTCGAGAAGATAGCGCGCATTCGTATCGACGCCCTTATAGATGAGTAGAATCGATACCCTGATCGAACGCTCAGGGGTGCACGATGACTGGCAACAAATCCTCGTCGAATCGCTTTTGACCCTGGACCCGGATTACCTCGAATCCCTGTTACAGGACGACAGCTGGCTGCCCGGTATCGACCGACTGCTGGCCGCGTTTCGGCGTGACCGAACCGGGGTAGGTTACCTGCTAATCGGCGAATCGCCCTACCCGCGCCCTGAGTCGGCGAATGGGATCGCATTCTACGACGCCGCGGTCGGCAACCTGTGGAGTGAAAAGGGCTTGAGCAAGGCAGTTAACCGCGCCACCTCGCTGCGCAACATCGTCAAAACAGCCCTGGTTGCCGAGGGACATCTACAGAAGGACAGCGCAGGTAAAATAACGCAGGAGTCGATCGCAGGGCTCGACAAGGGAGGCTTGATCCAGACACTGATCGAGTTGTTCGCGAACCTTGAACGCGCCGGGTTTCTTATGCTCAACGCGACCCCGGTGCTGCACCCCGGGCGCAAACCCGCCTGGGAAGCGCGCCATTGGCAGGAATTCCTCATTCGCCTGTTAGCCCTGATCGCAAAAAATTCCACCGAGCGCATTACCTTGCTGCTGTGGGGCCGGATTGCGAAGCTATTAGAGGACATGCCTGCTAGCGGGGAATACGACAAGCTGGTTTGCGAGCATCCTTACAATATTTCGTTCATCGATAATCCCGACATGCTGCAATTGTTTGCCGAACTGCGGGTTCTGCAAAAGCACGCAACAGTCAGTTGAGGATTTTCAGAATCGATAGTTCATTCCAATCCGAAGACCATATACCAGATAATCATCGTACGAATCGGTTCTGCCGCTAACCCTGTCCTCTATTTCCCAGTCGGCAATGTGCTGTTCGAGCGTAGCCTCGTAGCGCGCCGACCAGTGTTCGCCTAATCGCTGCAACGCGCCGACACTGCCGATTAGAACAGTCTCGGTATCGGCGTCGACTTTGATATCAAACCTGCCCCCGCCTTTGACATCGCCATCCGCATCATCGACATCTATGTCGGCGATGCCGACACCCAGATTCCAGAATCCGACCCAACCCTCCGAGTCAAGTGCGTAACGACGCTCGGCTACCACCGTAAACATATTCATTGTGCCCAGGGCATCGGTTTCGCTAACACTATCGATGCTAAGCTCTTCGTTCGGTCTTTCCACATCGAAATCGGTCGCATTTTCGAGGCTGAAACCCAGATACCAGTCATCGGATAGTTTACGGTGCAGGATAATCCCAAATCCCAGTATGTCATTGGAAGGCGTGCCATTGGCCCCGACTATATTCAGGTGACCCGATAGTTCATACTGATTCCTAGAATCGGCTTTTAGCCCACCTGGAAGAGTAAATAAGAACGAAGTTAATACGGTAGCTATCGATAAATTCTGCAAGAATTTCATAACATTTCCTGAGTATCAATTGCCAGATTATAAAGAGTAACCTGGCAACCTGAATTCTAGCTTAGGAATTAATGGCGAATTTGATAAGTATCAATCGATTTACGAGTTATCTTAAGCCAATCTTCAGATTCGTCCGCTACAACGAAACCATGAAAGTTCTCGTGGTAGAAGATTCCGCCAGGTTGCAAGATTCGATGAGCGCCGGATTGCAGGCCTTTGGTTACGCGGTCGACGTGGTCGATGAGGGTACCAAGGCAATCAGCTATGCATCGAACCACGACTACGACGTTATTATTCTTGATTTGATGTTGCCGAAAGAATCCAGCCTGCTGGTTCTGCATGAAATTCGTGAACTGGATCGCGAGGTTGATATTCTGATTCTGTCGGCGCGTGATCAAATCCATGACCGGGTAACCGCACTGATCCAGGGTGCCGATGACTACCTGGTGAAACCGTTTTCCTGCGATGATCTGCATGCACGAATTCAATCCCTGGTGAGACGCAGGGTCAATCCAAAATTACCCGCGGACGATCGCGAGGAGGGCATCGACCCCACAACCCACCTGAATCGATTGATCCAGAATCTGCTGCAGCAATGTCACTGTGATCATGGGGAAATCGAGCTGGTGATTAGCGAAATTAAATTCTCCAAACTGCTTAACAGAGTATCCTCAAAGCTTAGGAAAGATGCAGAACAAAATGAAATTTCGCTGCAGTTGCCTGCAGAAAAGCTGCCAACCCTGTTGGTGGATGCAAAATGGATGGAGCATTTACTCGCGAACCTGATTATGAATGCGATTTCGCACAGCCCCGCGGGATCGGAAATCAGGATCGAGGTTCAAGCAGGGGCTGAATACTGTGCGGTTGAAATCGAAAACCCAATGTCGAAGTCGCTCACCAGCGACGAGCTGAAAACAATGTTCAAGGATTTCTATAACGGCAATAACAATGATGGCTACGATGGGCCTTTGGCCCGGTTCTCACTGGTTAAATCTTACGCTGACCTCATGAATCTCAAGCTGAATGCTTCAATCGAAAATGACAACCGCTTCCGAATTCGTGTCTCGAATATCAAGCTAGTCTAGATTCTGTGGCATTATTACGGCTTGCGAGTTTACGGACCGGTAAGGCTGCCAGCATGAACATTCCGACATTTGACGATGTAGTTGAGGCGCATGAGCGTATCGCCCCCTATATTCATCGCACCCCGGTGCTGACCTCGAGCTACCTCAACCAGTTAACCGGCGCTGAAATCTTCTTTAAATGTGAAAACCTGCAAAAGGTCGGCGCCTTCAAGGCACGTGGCGCGACTAACGCCGTGTTTGGCCTGAGCGATGCTGATGCGGCAAAGGGAGTCGCCACGCATTCCTCGGGTAATCACGCAGGGGCACTCAGCTTCGCTGCCGCGCTGCGCGGCATCGATGCAACCGTGGTCATGCCCCATAACGCGCCCGCGACAAAGAAGGCCGCGGTGCGCAGTTACGGTGGCAATATAATTGAATGTGAACCCACGCAGGCATCGCGCGAGGCCACGCTGGAGCAGGTGATTGCAAAATCAGGCGCTGATATGGTGCACCCTTACGATGACCCACGCGTCATCGCCGGACAGGCGACCTGCGCGCTGGAACTGCAGCAGGAGATCGAAGGCCTCGACGCCGTGGTCGCGCCTATCGGCGGGGGCGGATTGATCTCCGGAACCTGCCTGACACTATCGACGCTATCACCGCAAACGAAGATATATGCAGCCGAACCTGCCAATGCCGATGACGCCTACCGTTCCTTTCGGGCGGGGGAAATTATTACTCGAGATGCGCAACAATCCGTTGCCGATGGTTTGAAAACCAACCTGCGACCACGCACCTGGTACTTTGTTTCGAAATATGTCAGCGATGTACTGCTCGCCAGCGAGAATGAAATTCTCGATGCGATGTACCTGACCTGGGGGCGCATGAAAATCATTATCGAACCGTCGTCCGCAGTGCCGTTGGCGGTGATGCTTAAAAACAGGCAATTGTTCGAAGGGCAACGCGTCGGTGTCATCATTACCGGGGGTAATGTCGACCTGAAACACTGCCCGGGTTGCAAATAGCCGAGCGCCAAATGAACATGAAAAAGGGCACCGATCAAGAACAGCTGGTGGTGGGACTGGACATCCCCGCGGCTGTCGGCATGGATCTAAGCGATGTCGCCACGCCGGCACTGATCATCGACCTGGACGCGTTCGAGCATAACGTTGCCATGTTACGCGATCGCCTTGCGGGTGCAGGGGTACGTTTACGCGCACATTCCAAGACACATAAATCGGTCGATATCGCCCGCTATCAAATCGATCACGGTGGTGCCAGTGGTATTTGCTGCCAGAAAGTTGCCGAGGCGGAGGTTATGGTCGCGGGAGGCATTACCGACGTCATGGTTTCAAACCAGGTCGTAGATCCGCGAAAGATTGCACGACTCGCGCAATTGGCGAAAACCGCACGCGTGCTGGTCTGTGTCGATGATTTGCATAACGTTGACGACCTGTCTGCCGCCGCGAAAGCCCACGATGTCATCATCGAATGCCTGGTCGAAATCGATTGCGGTGCCGGGCGATGTGGCGTTCAGCCAGGTGAGGCGGCGCTAGGGATCGCGCAAAAAATCGAATCTTCCACTGGATTGAGCTTTGCCGGTCTGCAGTCCTACCAGGGAGCGGCACAACACGTTCGCGATTATGCCGAGCGTCGCGACAAAATCGACCTGGCCACGCGAATGACTACCGATACACTGGCCTTGCTCAAGCGCAACGACCTCGATTGCACTATCGTTGCCGGCGCCGGTACCGGCAGTTACTCCTTCGAAGCAGCTTCCGGCATCTACAACGAAATGCAGTGCGGGTCCTATATCTTTATGGATGCCGACTACCAGCGTGTGCTCGACAGTCAGGGTGAACAGATTTCTGAATTCGGAAACAGCCTCTTCATCTGGACTTCGATCATGTCCAAAACGCGATCAAATGACGCCATTTGCGATGCTGGTCTCAAGGTGATGAGCGTCGATTCGGGACTACCGGTAGTCTACGGACGTGACGATGTTGAGTATATCGGTTGCTCGGATGAGCATGGGGTCATCGCCGATCCGGATAACCGACTGAAGCTAAATGACAGGCTTAAACTGGTGCCCGGTCACTGCGATCCAACCTGTAATTTACATGACTGGTATGTCGGGATTCGCAACGATAAGGTCGAATGCCTGTGGCCGGTTAGCGCACGTGGCATGGCCTTTTAGACGGCTCCGCAGAGCAGACAAAAAAACGCCGGCATGAGCCGGCGTTTTTGGTTTACATCTGCTGGCTAACGGCTGGCAAGATAGCTATTCAGATCGTCCAGAATCTGATCCTTATTCACCTCGGCACCCATGTCGATCATCGCATCGGCAAAGCGGCCTACGATTTCGTTTATGGTATCAAAATTCAGATGGTTCAGAATCCCTACCCGTATCTGCGCTGGTTCCGACAACGTATTCCAGATTGCGAAACCCGCCGCGCGGCAACCGGTAACCAGTTCTTTCTCCTTACCCTCGAAAGCCTCGGGCAGATCAAAGACCACCAGGCTGGTCATGTTTGAGGTGACCTTGCATCCCATCGCCGCGATTGCGCTGCTCAATCCTTTTTCGAAAAACGCATAATCGGCCGCTTTTTGCTCACGGCCATGCCGCAGCAACAGGCGCAGGGCTTCGTGGAAAGACGCAACCGCATAACCCGAATGCGTACGGTGGTAGGCGGCGGTTTCGACATCCTGGCCATCGGCGATACACCAGTGACGCGCTTCCAGAATCGGATGGTGCACATAGGTGTAGCAACCGCGTTTTTTGAGTAATTCGATAACCTTGTCGTTAAAACTGATCGGTGCGTAAGTCAAGGGCAAACCGAGTATCCCTTTTTGTGGACAGGAGGCCCAGGTGGTTACCGCCGGGTAATCATCGATATTAAAGTAAGCGATCCCGAGGCTGGAAACCGCGTCGACGATACCCATTGCACCGTGTTTAGCACAGGCATCGTTGAAACCCTGGATGTCGTTGATACGACCGCTACCAGTTTCCCAATGCGCCATGAATGCCCACATCGGTTTGTGCTCGGCGAGCGCCGCCTCGACGATGTCGCCAGTAACCGACTCACCGTGTGGCACATTAATAGTTATAACATTGGCAGGTTTCGGATTCAGCGGATCCGCCGCAAGATCTTGCGGGGTTGATGCTTTCAAGCGGATATTGAAATCATCGATACCGCTGAAGGTACCGTTGACGAATGTAACCACGGTGTCGCCGGGAAGAATGGGCGAGAAGGCGCAATCAAGGCCATCCCAACCGGTACCACAGACCGCGAAGGTGTACACATTTTTGGTACCGAACACTTCACGCAACATAATCTTGGCTTCTCTCATACCCCGCACCACGTCGGCTTGCATATGGTCGGCAACCCCGGCCGCGGCAAATCTTGCGAGGACGCGTGGATCCGTGTTGCCAGGTCCCGGTCCCGCGGCTAGCGTGTGCGGAATTTCAAGTTGTGGGAACATTTCATTGCCCTCTGCTAATTTCTGCTTAGAGTCTGGTTGTGCTGACATTTGCTTGTCTCTCGTTTCTCTAATAATTGTTAAGCCGTGTCTTCCAAGCCGGCGACATGGCATTTATGGCTCAGGCTGGTCGATAACCACCCAGTGCCTGGGTAATTTCATCGGCTGCCTGCTGAACTGCATGGCCGAGTTCGCTCAGGCGGCCATCCATTATCCGCACTTTTGGTCCCGATATCGAAATCGCGGCGAGTGGCTGGCCGTTCTCATCAAAAATGGCCGCGGCCACGCAGCGCAAACCAACCGCGTGTTCTTCGTCATCCAGTGCGTAACCCAGTTTTCTTACCTGTTTGAGTTCCTCACGCAGCTGGGTTGGATTATCAATCGTGTGATCGGTATAGCGTGCCAGGCCCCGACGCTGCAAAATGCCCGCGACCCACTGTTCCGTCATGTTCGCCAACAGCGCCTTACCAACGCCCGAGGCGTGAATGGGCGACCGGCTGCCCAGACTAGCGATCATGCGCATGACTTCCCGCGATTCCACCTGGCTGATAAATACCACTTCGCCATCATCGATCACGCCCAGGTTGACTGTTTCACCGCACAAATCGACCAGTGCATGCATGTGCGGCCTGGCGCTGGATACCAGGTCACGTCGATTTAAAAATGCATTGCCGACGGTAAACGCCTTCAAACCCACGAACCACAAACCCCGCTCGGCGTCCTGCTCGACAAAATTGAACTCCTCAAAGGTGTTGAGCAAGCGATGCACGGTCGCGGTCGGCATACCGAGCTGATACGACAGATCGGTCAAATTCAATCCCCAAGGCGTCTCGGACAAACGTTCCAACAAGGTTAATGCCCGGATTAATGACTGGTTCTTGCCGTCGCCGGCACGACTATTCGGTCCCGGGGGTCTGCCGCGTTTGCGCGTAATATTGGCAACCTGGTTTGTCATGGCGCGTAATTTACCAGCCAGCAGTTAATGGAACATATCCAAAAACGACATTTATCTTTTAAAAATATATTCCAAAATAGGTAAGTTGATTATATATATTTTTATAATTCTTTGAATTTATTAACTATTATTTGAAAATTAGGTATCTTTTAAGTAATGAAAAATATTACCATTTTTTAGTTAACTTGTTATTGCTCGGACAATTTTACTGCCCCACAGCGAACGATCTCCGGCCAATCAACCGGCAGCTTGCGGTCAAATATTCATTTTGCGTGACGCCGGTTCCGGAATTTTTCTTACAAAACAATGACACTGCGCCATAATGTCTGGATAAATCTATCTTTTTCAGTGGAGACAAAATGCGTATAGCGGTCTACGGCAGTGGCGGCGTAGGAGCATATTTCGGTGGAAGACTGGCCCAGCTGGGCCAGGATGTCGTCTTTATCGCGCGTAACCAAAATCTATCGGCGTTGCGCTCGAGCGGCCTCAAGGTCGGCAGCATCGCCGGTGATTTCAGCATCGACAAGATCAACGTTACCAATAATCCCGCAGAAGTCGGTATCGTCGATTACGTGCTGTGTTGCGTAAAGGCCTGGCAGGTACCATCAGCCGCGCGCGCGATGAAGCCCATGGTGGGCCCGGACACCCTGGTTATCCCGCTGCAAAACGGTGTCGAGGCACCCGAGCAGCTTGCCGGTATTCTCGATGCGGAAAACGTGCTGGGTGGGCTTTGCGCCATTGTCGCCTTCCAGGCGAGCGCCGGGCACATCAAGCATAGTGGTGGCAATCCCCTGATTCGTTTCGGCCACCTCGACAATCGGCCCGATCCCCGCGTTAACGCGTTATCCGAGATCTTCAATCATTGCAGCGGCGTCAAGTCGAGCATTCCCGAAAATATCCAGGTCGCGATGTGGCAGAAATTCATGTTGATAGCACCCTGGAGTGGCCTCGGTGCGGTGTCGCGAGCACCGATCGGTGTGCTACTCGACCAGCCGGAAACACGTGACCTGCTCACCGAAGCAATCGAAGAAGTGTTACGGCTCGGGCGTGCCAAGGGCATCGACCTGCCGGCAGACAGCGTTGACAAGACCCTCGCCACCCTGGGAGACATCCCGCCAAATTCGACTACATCGATGCAGCGCGACCTGGTTGCAGGCCGGCCGTCGGAGCTTGATGCTCAAAACGGAGCGGTGGTGCGCCTGGCCTACGAAGTCGATCTCGATACCCCGGTCAATCGTTTCATCCTTTACAGCCTGCGTTCACTTGAACTGCGCGCGCGCGGCGCTTTGAAATTCAACCGCCGCTCGAAACATCGCTGAAGCTGGCTCCGATACCATATAAAACTGCTACGTTTAAATTGCGGCGGGCTCAAGTCGCGGAAACTTTAACGCCCAGATAGTATTGACCACGAGTGTTGATATGACGATGGCCCCGCCCAGCAAGGTACTGGCCCCGGGCTCTTCCCCGAGCGCCAACCAGACCCAGACCGGCCCCAGGATCGATTCCAGCAATAACAGCAGGCCCACTTCAGGCGCGGGGATATAGCGTGGTCCGAGAAACATTAGCGCGGTGCCGATGGGCAACATGTATAAACCCATGACCATCAGGTACCCCAGGTCCGCCTGGGAGACCGACAGCGGTGCGGCGAAAGGCAGTATTACCAATGCCGTTAACAGGCCGCTGCAGGATATTGCCGAAAATGCCGAAACCTGCGGAAAACGGCGCACGAAGCTAAAGCCGCAGGCCAGAAAAAACGAGCCCAGAATTGCCGCGAGGTCCCCCAGCAACCCGTTCTGCTGATTAACACTGCCCGACGTCATAATCGTTATCCCGGTCGCCACCAGCAAAATGGCGATGATGGTTCGTGGCTGGATTTTCTCATGCAGCAAAAGGCGCCCGATAATAGCCGCGAACAGAGGTGTGGTACTGAGGATGATTAACGTGTTGGCGACACTGGTATGCGTAATCGCAAAAATAAAAGAAATCGTACCCAGTGAATAGGCTGTGACCATCCATAACCCGGGGCCCTTGACCGTTCTATACTGCTGCCATACCCGGTTGGGGTAGGCAAAACTGATTACCAGCCACATGCCAAAGGACAGAAACAGCGCGCGCCAGAAAATCATGGTCCAGTGATCCGTCACGATCAGGCGCGTCAGCAGCCCATCGGGAGAAATCACCAGGACCCCACATGCTGTGATCAGCAAGCCTTTCAAATGTGTCGACTTCATGCGTGAGATTCTAAGTTCTTCTGCTATCTTCGCCTATCCATTTTTTCGCGCGAGAGCGGGGGATTTTCGGCCAACCGATCGCAACAACTTCAATCTTTGACAGGCATTGCTTTTTATCGGGATCATGGCGAAGATACGAGTTCCTCGTTCCCGGACGCTAAAAAACAAAATCCGACGCCGGCATAAATGGGGTACAGCCCGATTCATTTATATTGGCGATAGTTGTTGTGACGACACCAGACAAGTTCCGCAGTGGAGCCGAAGTTTTGATCGACGCCTTGAAAATAAACTCGGTCGAGCGTATTTTCTGTATCCCCGGTGAAAGCTACCTGGCCGCGCTGGACGCGCTATTTGACCGCAGCGAAATTTCACTGATCGTGTGCCGCAACGAAGGTGGTGCGGCTTACATGGCCGAAGCCGAAGGCAAGCTCACGGGTAAACCCGGCATCTGTTTCGTGACGCGCGGGCCCGGCGCCACCAATGCCAGTGGCGGTCTGCATGTCGCCATGCAGGATTCAACCCCGATGATCCTGCTGGTGGGACAAATCTCACGCAAGGACCTGGACCGCGAGGCCTTTCAGGAAATCGATTACCGCCGGATGTTTTCCGAGGTGGCCAAGTGGGTCGCGCAAATCGACGACGCGGATCGCATCCCGGAGTATATGAATCGCGCCTTCAGCATCGCTACCGGTGGTCGCCCCGGCCCGGTCGTGCTGGCGTTGCCTGAAGATATGCTGACCGATCAAACCGAGGCCACGGATGCAAGACCCACGCAAATCGTCACAACCAGTCCCGCTGCGGCCGATATTTCGCATATGGCAGAGCTGCTGGAATCTACCGCACAACCGCTGGTCATTGTTGGTGGCAGTGGCTGGAGCGAGGATATACGCCTGCAGCTGCAGGATTTTTGCACAGCCAATAATCTTCCACTCGTCAACTCGTTTCGCTGCCAGGATTTTATCGACAACCAGCATCCAAATTATATTGGTGACCTCGGGATTGGCGTCAATCCGGCGCTGGTCCAGCGCATCAAGGCCGCTGATTGCCTGCTGGTTATCGGTGCCAGACTGGGCGAGATGACCACCGGTGGTTTTACATTAATCGATATTCCCTGCCCGCGGCAAAGCATGATTCATGTCCATCCGGGTGCCGATGAGCTCGGACATATCTACCAGCCCGACCTGGCGATTAATGCCAGCGCCGGCCCCTTTGTATCGGCTATAGCCGACACCAGGCTTAAACCGGCAAACGCCGATACCTGGCGGGAACAGGTTACGCAGGCGCACCAAAATTATCTCGACTGGAATCGCAGCATCAGCATCGACAGCAAGGTCCAGCTATCCGATATCATTCATCAGATTCGTGACCGCACCGACAACGACGCGATTATATGCAATGGTGCAGGCAACAATACCAGCTGGTTGCACCGGTTTTTTCGCTATCGGCAATTTCGCACCCAACTGGCAGCTACCAGCGGCACCATGGGCTATGGTCTGCCTGCTGCGATCGCGGCAAAATTGCGCTACCCCGGTCGTTGCGTGGTGGCCTTTACCGGCGATGGAGACTTCATGATGAACGGCCAGGAACTTGCCACCGCGATGCAGTACCGCGCCAATATCATCGTGATCGTCGTTAATAACGGCATCTACGCGACTATTCGCATGCACCAGGAGCGTGAATACCCGGGTCGCGTGATCGGCACCGACATGGTCAATCCCGATTTCGTTGCGCTGGCCAAGGCCTACGGCGCACATGGCGAGCGAGTCGAAAATACCGGTGAATTTGAAGCGGCCTTCGAACGCTGCCTGGCAACTGACAGACCGACCCTGATCGAGGTGATGCTCGACCCCGGTATCCTGACCCCGACTACGACCGTCGATAGTTTGCGTGCCCAGGCAAAGTGAACAGCGTACAGCGAGACCCTTGGGCTGCCAAACTGCTAATTTACAACGCTTAAAATGACCGCTTCATATAGTATAATTCGCCGTCTTTGCGCATACCGAACGAGTTGCAATGGAAATTGAAGCACTTTTGACGCAGAGCTTGCAGTTACTGGGCCTGGGTATGGGCACGGTGTTTATCATTCTGATTTTGCTGATCGCGATTATTTCCATGGTGTCAAAAATAGTCCCCGAAGAGATTGTAAAGCCACCTGAGGTCATAAAAAGCACTGTCGACAATAAACATATCGCCGCAATATCCGCAGCAATCCATCTACATAAAAAGAACAGGTAGCCAAATATGTCGAACCCACTATTGATTACCGACCTGGTATTACGCGATGCCTCGCAGTCGTTACTGGCCACGCGGGTGCGCATCGAAGACATGCTACCCATCACCGAGAAGCTCGACCGGGTTGGCTTCTGGTCGCTCGAAACCTGGGGGGGCGCAACCTTTGACGCCTGCATTCGCTTTCTCGGTGAAGACCCCTGGGAGCGCCTGCGGCAGCTCAAGGCCGCAATGCCCAACACGCCGATGCAAATGTTGCTGCGCGGACAGAACGCTCTGGGCTACCGTCACTACGCCGATGACGTGATCGAAAAATTTGTCGAGCGCTGTGCGGTAAATGGCATGGACGTATTCCGCATCTTCGATGCGATGAACGACATGCGTAATTTCGAAACCGCGGTCAAGGCAACTATCGCCGTCGGCAAGCACGCCCAGGGTGCACTGTCCTACACCTTGAGCCCGGTGCACAACGTCGATCTCTGGGTCGACATGGCGAAGAAGCTGGAAGACATGGGCTGTCATTCAATCTGCATCAAGGACATGGCTGGCCTGCTCAAGCCCTATACCGCCGAAGAAATGGTTACCCGTATCAAGGAGAGTTGCGAGATTCCGTTGGCTATACACAGCCACGCAACCACAGGCCTGTCGACTGCGACCCTGATGAAGGCGATCGATGCCGGCGTCGATATTATCGACACGTCAATCTCGTCGATGAGCCTGACCTACTGCCACTCACCCACCGAAACCTTTGTTGCGATCATGGAAGACAGCGAGCGCGCCACGGGACTCGATCTCGACCTGCTTGAAGAGATCTCGCTCTATTTCCGGGAGGTACGGAAAAAGTATGCAAAATTCGAAGGCGCATTAAAAGGCGTCGATCCACGCATTCTGACCGCGCAGGTTCCAGGCGGAATGCTGACCAATCTCGAGCATCAACTGCGCGATCAAAACGCCAGTGACAAGCTTGACGAAGTACTGAAGGAAATCCCGACGGTGCGTAAAGACCTGGGATACGTGCCACTGGTTACGCCGACTTCGCAAATTGTCGGTACTCAATCCGTGATCAACGTCCTCAGCGGCGAACGCTACAAGTCGATCAGCAAGGAAACCGCGGGCGTGCTGCGCGGGGAATATGGCGCTACCGCGGCGCCGGTAAACAAGGAACTGCAGGCGCGCGTACTCGATGGCAAGGAGCCGATAACCTGCCGACCTGCCGATTTAATCGAACCCGAGATAGATAAGCTCAGCGCGGAGCTACGCGAAATCGCCAAGGCCGAAAACATCAAGCTGGCCGCAGACGAAATTGATGATGTTTTAATTTACGCGCTGTTTCAGCAGGTTGGCATTAACTTCCTTAAAAATCGCGGCAATCCAGACGCCTTCGAGCCCGCACCGGGAAGCGAACCGGTGGCGGCACCGGCACCAGCCGCTATCGCGGCGGCGCCAGCGCCTGTCGCTGACGCAACAACCGAGAGTTACCGTGTCAGCGTAAACGGAACCCAGTACGACGTCGTCGTGGGCCCAGGAGATGGCGATATCAGCCAAGTCACCCCGGTCGCGACAGCCGCTGCCGCGGCTCCAGTGGCAACTGCAGCACCCGTCAGCGCGGGTGGAACCGAAATCAGGGCACCACTGGCCGGCAGCGTTATCGATATCCTGGTCGCGGTCGGGGACACCGTCAATGAAGGTGATCCGGTGATCCTCGTCGAAGCGATGAAAATGGAAACCGAGATTCGTGCCAACGCGAGCGGCAAGATTGTTTCGATCGCGATCAAGAAGAGTGATGCGATCCAGGCCGATCAATCCCTGATGACCATAGGCTAAACCAGATGGAGCAAGGCCTACTGCAACTCTGGGCTTCGACCGGGTTGTACAATTTCACCTTCGGCCAGGTGATCATGATCCTGGTGGGTGGTTTGCTCATCTTCCTCGCAATCCATAAGGGCTTCGAACCCCTGTTGCTGATTCCAATCGGCTTCGGTGGCATTCTCGCCAATATCCCGGTCGCCGCCATTGCTGGCCCCGACGGATTGCTCGGTATTCTTTACCAGGCAGGCATCGAGACCGGCGTGTTCCCCTTGCTGATTTTCATGGGTGTTGGCGCGATGACCGACTTCGGCCCGTTGCTGGCGAGACCCAGCCTGATGATACTGGGTGCCGCAGCGCAGTTTGGGATTTTCTTTACGCTGTTTGGCGCGATCGCGATGAACCTGATTCCGGGTATCGAGTTCAGCCTCGCCGACGCGGCCGCGATCGCAATTATTGGTGGCGCCGACGGACCGACCGCGATTTATGTCGGTTCGCGCCTGGCACCGGACCTGCTCGGCGCGATAGCGGTTGCGGCTTACTCCTACATGGCGCTGGTGCCGATCATACAGCCGCCGATCATGAAGTTGCTGACCACCAAGGAAGAACGCAAGACCAGAATGACGCAACTGCGCAAGGTTTCGAAACTGGAGCGGATTTTATTTCCCCTGATCCTGCTGCTGGTAACGCTGCTGCTGTTACCGTCGGCGACCCCACTGGTCGGGATGCTCTGCTTCGGTAACCTGCTCAAGGAAAGCGGCGTGGTCGATCGTTTGAGCAATACCGCGCAAAACGAGTTAATCAATATCGTGACTATATTCCTTGGGCTCTCGGTTGGCTCCAAGCTAGCTGCCGACAAGTTTTTAAGTGCCGAAACCCTCGGCATTCTGCTATTGGGCATGATCGCATTTTCAATTGGAACCGCGGCCGGTGTCATCATGGGTAAAATCATGTACCGGGTCACAGGCAAGGCGGTTAATCCCCTGATTGGCGCCGCCGGGGTTTCAGCGGTACCGATGGCAGCACGTGTCGCCAACAAGATCGGCTTGCAGGCAAACCCACAAAACTTTCTGTTAATGCACGCGATGGGCCCGAATGTGGCAGGGGTCATCGGCTCGGCCGTTGCGGCAGGCGTGTTGCTCGCGATTGTCGGCTGAACCGAAGGTCAATCCGGAGAGGTTGTTGTTTTCCACTCGCTGAAGAAATACGGGAGCCGGTTACCCGGAAAGCGAATTGTTGAAATTATCTGGATCAAGCTTCGAAAAACAAACCTGTCAAACCGATCCAAGCATGCTTTCGATGGCGGCGACTTCAGTTCGGGACTCCTGGACAAAGCTGGCACTGTCCTCGGCGCTGAATTCCAGCTGCAGTTTTAAAAATGCCGGCATCTTTGCAAGCGCCGGCAGACCTTTCTGGGCACGGGTACCGATGAGACTGTAATAGCGAGCAACAAGCACGAGGTCACAAAGGTCGGCGGCGTCGCGATGGTTTCGAAACCATTTACGGGATTCCTCGCCAACGGTGACGATATCGTCACCCAACTTCCACTGGTAAAGGAACATGCCATTGATAGGGGAATGCATCGCGCGGATGGTCTGGTCGAGGGCCTCATCATCGTCGTAGAGATCGCCATGCGTTTGCGCATAATCCAGTATTGCGACTATCCCGAGGTCGCATATCAATCCCGCCATCTGGGCCATTTCAGGATCGAAATGTCCCGACCTGACTGCAAGAATACGGCTGAATGCAGAGACTTTACGACTGTTTTTCCATAGTGACTGCATTCGGTTTCTCATGCCTGCTGATTTTGACTGGAACAGTTCCGACGCCGCGTAAATCATGATCTGCTTTCGAATCACGTCCATTCCCATGCGCAGGATGGCTTGCTGCAAGGTCTCGATAGGTTCGCTACCTCGATACAGCGGGCTGTTGGCCGCTTTCAGCAGCTTGGCTGTTATCGACGGATCAGACTGGATCAGCCCCGTTATCTTAGCTACATCAAAGTCATCGCCGGCAAATTCCTGCTTGATCTTGTGAACCACTTCTGGCATCGTCGGCAGTGAAATGCTGCCGCTGCTGATATCCTGGCACAGGCTGATGGTAAGACGATTCGCTTCTTCCGATTGCTCTATGATATCGACTTCCATGCCGGCGCTGGCGGTTTCCTCGAGCAATGACATCTGGGTGAGCAGTTCGTTGGGAATCTCGAGATATACAACCGGTGAAAGCGTTTCGATATCATAAAGACTCGGCCGAATCTGCGCGATCGGCTGTAGCTGACCATCGCTTTCGGATACCACCTTGCACCGGGTGCCTTCCCGGTCCTGGCTGATTGCTTCGCCACTCAACAGGTACAGACCGTAGTCGCCCGTATCACCCAAGCCGATGATGCGCTGCTTCGGCTGGGCAGTTTTTAGTTCAAGCCTGGCGGCCAGGTTGTCGAGTTGTTTATCGTTGAATAGCGCCAGACTTCGAATCCGTTTCAGAGCCGAATGGTCGAGTGTTGCAGTATTGCTTTGCATGCTTATGCTTCCCCGGGGAAGAATCAGATTATTCAAGGACCATAGAATATATTAGACCTTATCGGCTGATGTCGGCCGGACTTAAACCGGGATTTACGCGGATTTTATTGATCTGCGTCGATAGCCGTTTCCCGATTTCATAGTAGAGTCAATTTATTTATCCAATATCTAGGGGGTACGAAAATGTCCATATGTGTTGTGGTCGCAGACGGCAGTAAGGCAAGAATTCTGGTGGCTGAGAGCGGGCAAAGCCCGTTGATCGATGACAGGGATTTCATTCATCCGGAGAGCCGCCTGCGCGAGCAGGACCTTGTCAGCGATGGAACCGGTAGCGAATCCGATGCAGGGGGATATGGTAAACATTCCATGGGGCATGAAAGAACGGCTCACGACAAGGAGATGAAAAATTTTGCCGATGAATTATGTGTTGAAATTGACAGGCTTCGACAAGGCAGCGACCTGCGCAGGGTTTACCTTGTCGCATCACCGAAATTCCTGGGTTTGCTGCGCTCTTCTATGAACAAACAATGCAGCGCGCTGCTCGAGGGCGAGATAAGCAAGGACCTGGTCAACCACAGTATTGACGACATTCGTTCTCATTTACCGAAACGACTCTAAATAAACGCCCGAATTGCTAGGTCGTGGTGGAGCGCTGCAGCGTTTCCCAGTCCTGGCCAAGACCGACATTGGCGTCGGAGGCTTCGAGCATGCCCTTGCCCTTGATGATATCCGCCGCACGCTCGGCCAGCATAATCGTCGGTGCGTTCAGGTTGCCGTTCGGAATGGTTGGAAAAATCGACGAGTCCACCACGCGCAAGGCATCGATTCCGCGCACCCGGGTTTTCGAATCGACCACGGCCATATCGTCTTCACCCATGCGGCAGGCACAGGAGGGATGATAGGCCGATTCGACCGCGCTACGCACGAAGGCATCGATTTCTTCATCAGTTTGAATCGATTCGCCGGGTTGAATTTCGGGGCCACGATAGGCATCCATCGCCGGCTGACCAATGATCTCGCGCGTTAAGCGCACGCAGGCACGATAGGCCTCGATATCCTCCTGGCGTTGCAGATAATTAAAAATAATCTCGGGCTTGTCCTGAACACTCGGCGTGCGTGCCTTGATGGTGCCACGACTATTGGGCTTGTTATGGCCGACATGTACCTGGAAACCGTGTCCATCGAAGGCGGCATTGCCATCGTAGCGCATCGCCCCCGGCAGAAAGTGATACTGGATGTCGGGCCATTTCACCCCGGCCTTCGAGCGAATAAACGCACAGGATTCAAAATGGTTAGTCGCGCCCAGGCCCTTTTTGGTCAGCAACCAGCGGGAACCGATTAAAAACTTGCGCCATGGGCTGAGTTCGGCGTTCAGCGTAATGGGCTGGTTACAGCGAAACTGGAAGTAGAATTCGAGGTGGTCCTGCAGGTTTTCACCGACACCCGGCAGATCGTGGGCAACCTCGATACCGGCCGTTTGTAATACCGCGGCCGGGCCAATGCCAGATAGTTGCAGCAAATGGGGTGACGCAATCGGGCCGGCGCTGAGTATCACCTCGCGACCGGCATTCAAGGTCTGCTTGCCACCTGCGCGGATGAACTCGACTCCAGTAGCGCGCTTGCCGTCGCGCACAATGCGCTGGGTCAGGGCACCGGTGATAACTTCCAGGTTGGGTCGCTCCCGTGCCGGCTTTAAATAAGCATTTGCCGTTGACCAGCGCACGCCGTCCTTTACCGTCATGTGCATCGGACCGAAACCTTCCTGCTGGCGACCGTTGTAATCCGCGGTTTTCATGTAGCCGGCCTGTTCACCCGCTTCAATGAATGCCCGGTACAGGGGATTCTGCATATTATTGCCATTGCAGACTGCCAGTGGACCATCCTGGGATCGATATTCGTCACTACCGAAGGCCCAGTTATCGGCTTTCCTGAAATAGGGTAGGCAATGGCGATAGCCCCAGTCTTTCGCGCCCTGGCTTTCCCATTCGTCAAAGTCCTGCGCGTGGCCGCGCACGTAGACCATGCCGTTTATCGATGACGACCCACCAAGCACCTTGCCGCGCGGGCAATCCATGCGACGGTTATCGAGATAGGGTTCGGGCTCGGACTTGTAACCCCAGTTGTACTTCGCCATATTCATCGGGATCGACAACGCGGTCGGCATCTGGATAAAGATACTGTTATCGCTACCTCCAAATTCGAGCAATGCGACCGTGACCGCCGGGTCTTCGCTGAGACGATTAGCGAGTACGCAACCGGCCGAGCCCGCGCCGACGATGATGTAATCGAAAGTTAGTGCCATAAATTGCTGTCTGAATTAAGCGATTTCTGGAGATCCTATTTTGAATGGCCGCTCATTATTTGCAAATCTTTCTTTATAACTGTAGGCGGGACGAGCCTTCAATAACAAGCCGACCCGATCATCAAAATATTCTTGACTTACAACCATATGTCGATTATCGTCGACATATGGACATATCTAATGCAGCAAAGGCGCTCAATGCACTGTCGCAGGAATCCAGGCTGAAGGCTTTCCGGCTGCTGGTACGCAGCGGCAGCGAGGGCTTGGCCGCCGGCCGCATTGCCGATGCGCTGGAAATCCCGCATAACACCCTGTCGACACACCTGTCGACCCTGGTCAACGCGGGCCTGGTCAACTCCAGGCGCGAAAGCCGCTCGATTATCTACAGCATCGACTTCGATGGCACCCGCGCGCTGTTTTCGTTCCTGATGGAAGAATGCTGCGAGGGTAATCCCGAGGTCTGCTTGCCGGTACTCGAGAGCCTGCTACCCCGCTGCTGCGACCCAACCAACCTCAATGGAGTAAACTCATGAAACGCCTGCACGTTAATATTTCGGTTTCCGATCTCGATTCCTCGGTCGGTTTTTACAACTCGTTATTCGACGCCGAGCCCACCGTGCTCAAGGAAGATTATGCCAAGTGGATGCTGGACGACCCGCGCGTCAACTTTGCCATCACTACCCGTGGTGAGCGCAAGGGCCTCGATCACCTTGGCATCCAGGTCGAGAACAACAGCGAACTCGGTGAAGTCTACGCGCGCCTGAAAACCGCCGGCGCGCCGATGATCGAGGAAGGCGCAACGACCTGCTGCTATGCCAACTCGGAGAAGAGCTGGATCTTCGATCCCGACAGCATTGCCTGGGAGACTTTCCTGACGCTGGGTGAAAGCCCGGTTTACGGCACCGATATCATCAAGAATGCCAATGCTGATTCGGCCTGCTGCGGTCGCCCGCAAGACAAATCCGGTTCCAGTTGCTGCTAACAACGATTTCAACCAATACGACACGACTTACGGCCAAAAAATAATGGGCATCTTCGAACGTTACCTGTCAGTCTGGGTGGCACTTTGCATCGCGGCCGGTGTGGCCTGTGGCGTTGCGCTACCGCAACTTTTTCAACTGGTTGCCGGTATCGAGTACGCCAGCGTCAACCTGGTGGTGGCGGTGCTCATCTGGATCATGATTTACCCGATGATGGTGAATGTCGATTTCGCGTCGATCAAGGGTGTTGGCAAGAAACCACGTGGACTGTGTATCACGCTGGTGGTCAACTGGCTGATCAAGCCTTTTACCATGGCCGCACTCGGCGTGCTGTTCTTCGAGCATGTCTTCGCCGGACTGGTCGATCCCCAAACCGGCAGGGAATACATCGCTGGCATGATCCTGCTGGGCGTTGCCCCCTGCACCGCGATGGTGTTTGTCTGGAGCCAACTGGTGCGCGGGGACGCTAACTATACGCTGGTACAGGTTTCGATCAACGACATCATCATGGTGTTCGCGTTCGCGCCGATCGCGGCCCTGCTACTCGGCGTGACCGATATAGTCGTGCCCTGGGAGACGCTGCTGCTATCGGTAATCTTGTACGTGGTTATCCCCCTGGCGGCAGGATACATGACTCGCAAGATGCTGGATAATACGGGTAACCACGAGCACATCGCGGATTTCACCGCGAAGATCAAACCCTTCTCGGTCATGGGGCTACTGGCTACCGTCGTGTTGTTGTTCGGATTCCAGGCGCAGACCATCATCGACAAGCCGATGGTTATCCTGCTGATCGCAATCCCGCTATTGATCCAGAGTTACGCAATCTTCGCCGTTGCCTACGGCTGGGCTTACCTGTGGCGGGTACCATTTAACACCGCGGCGCCGGCCGCGCTGATCGGTACCTCAAATTTCTTCGAGCTCGCTGTGGCGGTTGCGATCAGCCTGTTCGGCCTGAACTCGGGCGCCGCGCTTGCCACCGTCGTCGGCGTGCTGGTCGAAGTGCCGGTCATGTTATCGCTGGTGGCCTTCGCCAATCGTACCCGGCTGCATTTCGCCTGAATCCTGCCCGCTATCCTCTGTACCCGTCAGCTCCAGGGAAACGGGCTACTCGATACCGGGTGCAACCTGCCCTCAGCGTAACGCGAGAAGCGAAACGGTTCCAGTAACCTGCTTTTCTGACCGCACAGCTCTTCGGCTACCAGTTTGCCAACGCCGAGCATCTTATAGCCGTGATTGGAATCGGCGATCAGGTAGCAGTTTTCGCGGAACACATCGAACACCGGGAAACTATCCGGGGTGAAAGAACCGATACCACCGGAAGGCTCATTCTTGTAGAACTCGAACTTGCCCTCGAAACGCTTCTGGCAATGCGCGAGCGCCGAAACCCACATGTGGGCAAAGTCTTCGCCAACCACGAAATCGGGGGAATCGACGCCGTAGGGATCGACCGCGACATCATCCGGGTCGGTATCAATCGCGTACGGTGCAGCACCACCCTGGATGCCGCCGAAGTGAAAATCAGGCTTGTAATAGATGCCCCACATCTTGTCGGTGATCAGGCTGCCATCGTACGTCGAATACAGCGGCGCGTTGCTGTCGACATGGATAACCGGCGGGAACTGACCATCGTTGGTTTTCTGCAGCTCGGGATCGACGCCGAGCGTGCCTTCCTGCAATGACCAGTAAATCCACATCGGTATATTGTTGTGCATTTGACCGTCCGCGCCCTTGATGCTGATTGCTTTTGGGAGTTCGAGCATATCCCAGACGGTCTTGGCCCAGGGTCCGGCGCCAATGACAACCTGGTCGCAACCTATTTCACCCTTGTCAGTCGCGACCGCCATGATCGCGCCACCGGCCGAATCACTCTTGAAACCAGTAACGGTACAGCCGGTCAAGATGCGTACGCCCTCGTTCTCGGCCCTGGTCGCCAGCGCATAGATCGCCCTGGTGTTGTTGGCATAACCGCCGCGCTTTTCGTGCAGTACCGAGGTGATACCCTGGGCCTGCCAGTCATGGAACATGTTCTTCATATAGTCCGCCGATTCCTTTTCACCCTCAATGAAGACAGACTCATAACCGATATCCTTTTGCTGCTGCGCAATGGTAGCCACATCGGCATGCATACTTTCCGGACTGATTTGCATATAGCCCACCGGGTGGTAGCTATAGCCTTCTGGATCGGTTTCCCAGATGCTGACGCTGTGCGCCATCAATTCGCGCATTGCCGGTTGAAAGTAATTGTTCCGTACCACGCCGCAAGCGATGCCGGAAGCACCAGCAGCAATACCACTCTTGTCGACAACCAGGATATCCTTTCCGTCGCCCTTACCCTGGGCTCTTAACTGCTGTGCCAGGTGATAGGCGGTACTAAGACCGTGGATGCCCGCCCCAATAATGAGATATTTAACATGTGTCGGAATTGCCATTACTTGACCTGCTGTATTTGTTGTTGCCAGCTCGAATAGAGCACCGCTGCCGTACTCCGCTTAATTAATCAAAGGTTATCCGAATTAGATCGTTTAACGCCGCACTAGAACGACCTCGGAAAAGACAATAACGACATGACCAATCAAGTCCGCAGCAGGAAAATGATCGCTTCTAGACAAGCGCCTCGACGGCCTTGCGAATGCGTTCGACGGCCTGCTCCACGCGCTGCCGTGGACAACCGAAATTAAGCCGCATGTAGTTCACATCACCAAAATCGCGACCGGGCGACATCCCAACTCCGGCATTTTCGAAGAATTTCATCGGATCCTCCAATCCGAGTGCCGACACATCGATCCAGGCCAGGTAAGTTGCCTCGATCGGACCCAGCTGCAATCCGGGGATGCGGTTGATCGCATCGATCAGGTAATCCCGGTTGGCGGCGAGGTATTCACATTGCTGCCGATTCCATTCGTCGCCGAATTCGTAAGCCGCTTCTGCTGCGGCGAGACCCATCAAATTCACGTGCGGAACGATGTACGGATTTACCTTCATGCCCCGGCGCAGACGCGGATTCGGAATAATCGCAAAAGCGCAACCCAGACCCGCGAGGTTGAAGGTCTTGCTCGGCGCCATCAGGGTGATGCTGTGTTGCTCAATACTCGGACCGAGCGAGGCAATCGGAATATGCGATTTGTCCCTGTCGAGAATCAGGTCGCAGTGTATTTCATCCGACACCAGGGTTAACGCCTGTCGTTCAACGATGTCCGCAAGCCGCTGCAGTTCCTCCTTTCGGTAGACCGAGGCGCCGGGATTCTGGGGGTTGCAAAACAGCAATAATTCTCCGGGGCGACGCGGTTGCTGCTCAAGCCAGTCCATGTCGATGATCATGCGCTGTTCGCGGTGACACATCGGGATTGGCTGGTTAACCATGGCGTTAAAGCCCGGGGCCTTGGCGAACGGGGGATAGATGACGGCAGGGAGGTATACCGGATCTCCGGCTTTACCGTTGGCCCGACAGGCAAGGTAGAGCGCGCCGACAATACCTGGCAAAGACACCAGCCACTCGGGATCGACCGTCCAGTTATAGAGTCGCTGCATGCGCGCAACGAGAAGCTCTATCAGGTGTGCAGGTGTCTCGGTGTATCCGAAAACAGGGTGATCCGCCCTTTTATGCAAGGCCTGTTGAATTTCGGGAGCAACCGCGAAATCGGTGTCCGCAACCCACATTGGCAGGATATCCCGGTTGCGGTATTTCTCCCACTTGGCGCTATGACTCCCGCTTCGATCGATTTCACGATCGAAATCAAACACTTCAGTCATGTTTATCCCTGCATTTTTAAGAACGCTTCGATCATATGACAAGCCCCTCCGCCATCCAAGCAAATTGATCAATTTGGTTTGACCTCAAGTAAAACAGTTGCGATGCTCTGCGCATGAAACCCGAATATGACTACATCATCCTCGGTGCGGGATCAGCTGGGTGTGTGCTCGCTAATCGCTTGAGCGAGAGTGGCGAGTATTCGGTGTTAATCGTCGAGGCCGGTCCGATGGATCGCAAGCTAATGATCCACATTCCAGCCGGCGTGAGCAGCGTATACAAGGATCCCAGCATCAACTGGAATTACCAAACTGAGCCCGAGGCGAATCTGCAACAACGCCAGGTCGAGCTGCCGCGAGGTAAAGTGCTTGGCGGTTCGTCATCGATCAACTCGATGGTCTACATGCGAGGCCATCCTAAAGATTACGACCGCTGGAATGACACGCTGGGATTGACCGGCTGGAGCTACGCCGACTGCCTGCCTTATTTCAAAGCCGGTGAAACTTCGGAGCGCGGCGCCAGCGCCTGGCGTGGTGACAGTGGACCGCTGAGCGTATCAACCGCCAAGCTGGAAAATCCTTTATTCGACGCTTTCCTGGAAGCGGGTTCGACCTCGGGCCAGGGTAAATCGGACGACCTCAATGGTTATAAACCGGAGGGACTGGCGCGTCTGGATAGCACGATCCGCGATGGTCGTCGCTGCAGCGCCGCGGTCGCTCATCTGAAGCCGGCACTTTCACGGCCCAATCTGGATCTCGTCATATGCGCCCTGGTTGATCAGGTGTTACTCGACAAGCAGCGTGCTATCGGTGTCAAGTTTCAGCATCGAGGCAAGATACAGATTATTCGTGCCAGCCGCGAAGTCATCGTTTCCTGCGGCGCGATAAAATCACCCCAGCTGCTGATGCTTTCGGGTCTGGGTCCGGCAGAAGAGTTAAAGAGACACGATATTGTAATCCGGCAAGTAATGCCGGGGGTGGGTCAAAACCTGCAGGACCACCTCAAGATTCACTGCACCTGGAGATGTACACGGCCGATCACTTATCAACACGTCGCCCGTCCCTGGAACAAGCTCAAGATTGGTTTACGTTGGCTTAGGACTCAAGATGGCTTCGGCGCCTCCAACATCTGGGAGGCCGGGGGCCTGATTCGAGGCAATCAGGACGTCGACTATCCAAACCTGCAATATCATTTTGCACCGATCGCGGCGACCTACGAAGGCCGAAAAATCAGGCTTTCGCAGGGATTCACGCTGCAAGCCGACCAGCTAAGGCCGGCCAGCAGGGGTCATATTTCGCTGCATTCGGCTAATCCGGCTGACAAGCCAGCGGTAAATTTCAACTACCTGGGCGAGGAATCTGACCTGCGTGAACTGGTCGAGGGCTATCACAAGATTAATGAACTGATTTCCCAATCCGCATTCATTGCTTTTCGCGGTGAACGCACAGAGCCCCACGCCAAGGCCAGGTCTCATTCCGACATCGAGAACTGGATTCGGGCAACGGCATCCACTGATTTTCATCCCAGTTGCAGCTGTCGCATGGGCGACGATAACAATTCTGTCGTTGATCGGGAGATGAAGGTGCATGGCATCGAAGGATTGCGCGTGGTAGACGCCTCGGTGATGCCCGATATAGTCAGCGGTAATCTCAACGCGCCTATACAAATGATCGCGGCCCGTGCCGCGGATTTTATTCTCGGCAAGAAGTCACTGGAGCCCGAACAGGCAAGTTTTCATTTTCAGAAATAGCAAAACAAGGCTGTCGGTGTCAAAATTCGGGATGAGCCCTCAAATCGGTGATTAGAAACTGGCGAGATTTACAGTATGAAACAAAAGCTACATAAAGAACTTCAGGCATTGCTCGATTTTTACCTGCAACAACGCAATAACCTGCCCGAAGCCTTCACTCATCGTTCCGGGGTTATTAACAATCCCAGTTTTTTTAAAGTGGAAGACCTGCAACGCCATCTGAACAATCCATTGCTAAAACCCGAGTGGGTACACGTCAAGCTTGACGGGATTCGCGTGGAACTGGAAAAGAGTTGTTTTTACAAAACCGTGCAGAGCAGGAAATTGTATTTCATGGACAAGGAACTGCTGAATAACGAAATCAACAAAGGTGCAGCGGTTGTACTTGAAGGGATCGATGTGCTCGATTCTAACATCAACGATTTTGCCGCCCGGCTCGATAATTCCCTGCCCTGTGTGCTGACCACTGCCGAGGTGTTTTTTTCACAGCAGGATAATGAAGCCTACGAGGGTCACTGCGATGCCGACGATGTTCTCGTGGTTCAGCTCGCCGGTAAAAAGAACTGGCAATTGTTTCAACCGCAGCAGCGGCGCTATGCCGAGATACAGGACCTGAACGATCAACAACTAGGGCCCGTGATGCAGGAAATTCCGATGCGACCGGGCGATGCGCTTTATCTTCGCGCAGGTGTGCCACATCGCTGCATAACGAGTGCCCCTTTCAGCCTGCACATGTCATTCGACCTGGTTGACAATACCCCAACGACCGCGGATATCGCAGGTGAAGCGACTAACCAGTACAGACATGCCTGCGAATTACCTTATGAACCCGCCTCGCGCGTCGTGGATCGATATGTTTCAATCCTGAAATCCGAAGAATTTCAGGCAGCACTGGAGGAAGCCACAGCCTACAAGCGCGAGGATATCGGGAAGTTTCGGCAGATGCTCGGACGCTCTTCGGCGATCAGAAGTTTGAGCAAGTTCAACTAGCCCTGGAGGTATCGTGCCGGATCACAGGCTCGTGGCGAAATCGGTTGATCGCATCCGTCGATAAAGTTGGCAATTAACTGTCCCGTGACCGGACCCATCGTCAGTCCCATGTGTGAATGCCCGAATGCAAGCCACAGGTTTTCATGATGCGGCGCCGGTCCGATCAGCGGCAGGGTATCGGGTACCGTCGGGCGTCTTCCCATCCACGGATCCCGCATGATGACGTCACCCACCGGAAAGGCCTCGCGCACTCGTGGAATAACCAGCGCGACCTGGCGCGGGTCTGGTGCTGTTTCACGTCGCGTCAGATTGGTTCCGGTTGTGACCCGAAAACCCATATCCATCGGTGCCATGACATAGCTCGCATCAACATCGAAGATTGGGCGGGATAAGCTGGCCGATCCTGCCGCTGCAAAAACCGTGTGGTATCCGCGTTCAATTGCGAGTGGATTAGAGTAACCGAGCTGACCGATCAGTTCGGGAGTCCACGCACCCATACAGACAACCAGCCGGGTAACAGTTTCAATACCCTGGTCGTTGGTCAGCTCCCAGCCCTTGGGCTGTTGACGCAGCGTTTGAATATTGGCGCGCCTGATCTGCCCGCCCGCTGCGACAAACATTTGTGCATAAGCCTTGCAAAGTTTCTCGGGATTGCGAATCGAAACCGATTCATCGATCAAAACACCGCGTGCGAAAACAGGTTTCAGATACGGCTCTAGCGCGTAGACCTCATCAGCGTTGAGTAATGTATGCTTTACCGCACAACGTTCCAGTAACTCACGCTCTAACTCATCGCGCAGAAAAGTCACTTGATGTCGATATAGTTTCAGGCCGCCGACCTGATTTAGCAAATCCTGTGCATTCGCCTCTGCAATCCATTGTTTATGCAGATCTATCGATGCCAGGGTCAAAGCGGCCATTGCATCTCCATCGTGTAAAAAGGTTTTCCGTCGACAGCGTAAAACGAATCTCAGCAACCACGGAAACAGTGAGATCAGATGGGGATAGTGCATCAAAAAATCGGCATCAAGATTCAGGATCAGTCGATGTAACCGCGGCAGTAGCGAAGGATCAGCCAGTGGTGTGATATTGCTGTAACTTAAAATACCTGCATTGCCCGAAGATGTTTCCTCCCCGGGGCCCCGGCGGTCGATGAGTGTTACGCGGTAACCGCGCCGCTGCAACTCGAGCGCACAGCTGATTCCGACAATACCGGCACCTAGTACTAGGACGGGCTGGGTCATTTCAGTGTGACTAATCTTTTATTTCGGTAGCCACCTGTGACCGATGGTTACGCGGTGAACTCCCGAAATGCTTGCGGTAGCAAGCAGTGAAATAGGACTGGGTTTCAAATCCTGTGGCTAGCGAAATATCGATCACGCTATGATTGGTATTGAGTAAAAGCTGCTTGGCATGCATCAAGCGCAACGACAGATAATACTGGCTCGGCGTTACATTACGGTACTTGTGAAACAGGCGTTCTATCTGGCGCAGCGAAAGCTTACACTTTGCGGCAATTGCAGGCAGCGGCAGCGGCACTTCAATATTATTTTCCATCAGGTTGATAACATCGATAAGTTTCGGCGCATTCATTGCCAGGTCCATGCGATCTGCCATTTGCTGCGAATCGATCTCGGTACGGATACGGTCGTGTTGAAACTGCTGTGAAATCTGCTGGGCGAGTTTCCGCCCGTACTGATTTTCAATCAACTTGAGCGTCATATCGAGTGCCGCGATACCCCCGGAACAAGTGAAGCGGCGCTCGGCAATTTCGTAAAGTGTGAAGCTAACATCGAGCTGGGGGTACAGTTCCTTGAAAACCGGAATGTTTTCCCAGTGTATTGTGCAACGACATCCATCGAGCAGGCCGGCGCGCGCGAGGATGAAGCTGCCTGAGCTTGCCGAACCCAGGTTCACTTTCTGCCGATCCATCGTCTTCAACAGTTTAATCGTATTGGCGTCGTCAAAATGTTGTGCGGTGTTGGGTGCGACAATGATCAGGGTTTTCAAATTTTTTACATCAGCGAGTGCCCGGGTAGGCACGGTAATACCACAGGATGCAGATACCGGTTCGGCATCGGGTGCGTAGTACTCACATTGATAAAGTTTCTTGCCCGATAAACGATTGGCCGCACGCAAAGCATCGACCACGCAGCTGAAAGGAATGATCGGGTAACCCTCGATCAAAAGGATACCGATTATTTCGGGATCATCGCTGATAACCGCAACCTCCGTTGATTTCTCTGGATTCGAACCTCATTCTAGCGATATTAGCTGCATCCACAACTGCTAACACTGCCCTCCCAAAAACCGATATGGCGCTGGCAAACAGTTCAGGGTCGCGCTTAGATCAGCCCTTAAAATGGTCAAAAACCATACTTGATTGTTTATTTCGCAATTCCTTCGACAGGATTACGAGGAACCAACCATGAGCGAAGCAAGACGGGCATCCAGGAATCGACGCGGACGCGGCGGGCGTGACGCGCGACGGGCTGGTGTCACGACCGAAAGCGTCAGTGCGCCATACATAAAACGCAAGATCCCCGTTTTCGAGGTGCTCGACGAGGAAGGGTTGCAAGTTATCGAAAACAACGCCGACACCATTCTCGAGGAAGTCGGCATCGAGTTTCGGGATATGCCCGAGGTACTCGAAATCCTGAAACAAGGCGGTGCCGAAGTCGATGGTGTCACGGTTCGTTTTCCCCGCGGCCTGTGCCGCTCCATTATCCAGGCTTCGGCGCCGGCTGAATACACGCAACACGCGCGCAATCCGGCACGCAGCGTTCGGATTGGCGGTAAAAATACTGTTTTTGTTCCCGCCTACGGTAGCCCGTTCGTATTTGACCTGGACAAGGGTCGTCGTTACGCGAACCTCGAGGATTTTCAAAACTTCGTCAAGCTGACCTACCTGTCACCAAGCCTTCATCACTCCGGTGGCACCATTTGCGAGCCGGTCGATGTTCCGGTCAACAAACGCCACCTGGATATGGTTTACTCGCATATCAAGTATTCCGACAAGGCATTTATGGGCTCGGTAACCGCGCCCGAACGTGCGGTTGATACCGTCGAAATGATCAAAATCATTGCCGGTGAAAATTATATCGATCCCGAAACCGGACGCCCGCGCACCTACGCAACCAGCCTGATCAACGCAAACTCGCCAATGACCTTCGACGATACCATGCTGGGTGCCGCCAAGGTATATGCCGAAAACAACCAGGCCACGATCATCACGCCGTTTATCCTTGCCGGTGCGATGTCACCGGTAACCGTAGCCGGCACCGCGGCCCAGTCTCTCGCCGAGGCACTCGCCGGTATTACTTTCGTACAGCTGGTTAATCCCGGTGCGCCAGTTATTTTCGGCAGCTTCGCGAGTTCAATGTCGATGCAGTCGGGTGCCCCGACCTTTGGTACTCCGGAACCCGCGCTGGTACTTTATGTCATGGCGGCCCTGGCGCGCAGACTCGGCGTACCATTCCGTTCCGGTGGCGGGCTCTGCGGTTCCAAGCTACCCGATGCACAGGCGGCCTACGAGGCTGCCGCCACACTTTACCCCGCGGTGATGGCCGGCGTTAACTTTGTATTGCATACCGCGGGCTGGATGGAGGGTGGTCTCGCGATGGGTTATGAAAAATTCATCATGGACGCGGATCAGGCGGCGATGATGGAAATCCTGCTGGGAGGTGTCGATCTCTCCGAGAACGGCCAGGCCATGGATGCGATTCGCGAAGTCGGTCCCGGCGTACATTTCCTGGGATGCAATCACACACAGAATAATTTCAAAACCGCGTTCTACCGATCACCGATTACCGACAATAATAGTTTCGAGCAATGGGAATCCGAGGGTAGTCTCGATCATGCACAGCGTTGCAACAAGCGCTTCAAGAAACTGCTCAACGAGTACGAGGCACCGCCTCTCGATCCCGATATCGACGAAGCCCTGCTGGCCTACATCAAGCAGCGCAAAGATTCGATGCCCGACTCCATGGTCTAACTTACCATCCCCTCGAAACAAATCTGCACATGTGATCGGTTTCTTGACTGAGCATTAAATCCAGGTCGCTCGTCGCGTTTAAACTATACGAACGCCCTCTCTGGATATAGCTCGCAAAAGACGCTCCCAACCGGCGCAAGCGCCGGTTGGTCCATCCATGGAATCGCTTGGAGCGCGGCATCCCTGCCGCGCTACACTTTTGCGAGCTATATTCGGAGAGACTTACCATACGATGAGGCACCTCGACGGGCTCAAAGTCTGCTGTAAAAATGACGTGCAATGGGGGAAATTAGGGGCTAGTATTTTGGCGATTGATCACTTTGTGATCAAATTCGAGACGCGCTCCGCTACAATCAACCCTATGACTGACGAAAAAACCGCATCAAAACCCGAGCACTTCGGTTTTTTACAAGTCCCAAATTACTCGATGATTGCGTTTACCTCGGCCATCGAACCGTTGCGTATGGCCAATCGCGATGCCGGCAAGGAACTCTATTGCTGGAGCGTTTACACCATTGACGGTTTACCGGAAAAGGCCAGTAACGGACTGGAAATAACTCCCGACGACAGCATCGAAAATGCCGGCGAGATGTCCATTTTGTTTGTTTGCGGCGGCGCCGACATCGTCGATGCCTGGTCCAAGCAACTGCAGTTTGCGCTGCGCCGAATCGCCAAGCGCAACAATATCGTCATCGGCGCCCTCTGCACCGGCAGCTACCTGCTGGCCCGTGCCGGTTTACTGGACGGCTACAAATGTACCATTCACTGGGAAAACATCGCCAGCCTGCGCGAGGAATTTCCCGAGGTTAACGTTAGCGATGATCTGTTCCTGATTGATCGGGATCGAATTACTTGCGCGGGCGGGCAAGCCTCGATGGACATGATGCTGAAACTGATCCAGGACCGTCATGGCAATAAACTGGTTACCCACATATCGGAACAATTCATGTGTGAACGTATCCGCAATTCGGACGATCGCCAGCGCATACCCCTGCACCTGGCACTGGGTTCGAATCAACCCAAGCTCACCGAGGCCGTGACTTTAATGGAAGCCAACATCGAAGAACCGATCAGTCTCGACGAGCTCTCCAACTACGTCGGAATTTCGAGGCGCCAGCTCGAACGCCTGTTTCAAAAGCATCTGAACTGCGTTCCGACGCGATATTACCTGAACCTACGCCTCAACCGCGCGCGCCTGTTACTGCTGCAAACCAGCAAATCGATTGTCGACATTGCGCTTGCCTGCGGATTCATTTCTGCGCCACATTTCAGTAAATGTTATCGGGACCTGTTCGGTATACCACCACGCGATGAGCGTCGCAAACTACAGCAGAAATCCGCCGCCGAGGAAGCCGACCTCGCGAGCTAATTGCGATCGCGACGACGACGGGAGCGGCGCTTGCGTTCGTCGCCCGGGCTACCTTCAGCCTTGGCTTTGGGCGCGGGCAGTTTTACGACCTTCGAGAGTTCCTCGTAAGCATCGGTTTTGTGCGGCAGTGCCATCGCGTCAATAAAATACTCCTGGAATTTGGGCTCTATCGCGGTTTCGATTTTTTCCACCTTGGGCAGAATTTCACCGATTTCAATACGTGATGGGAAATTCAATAACGCGATTCGCGCACCGGTACCCGCCGCGTTACCCACCGACCCGACATTGTCGAGATCGCAGTCCGGTATCAATCCCAGCACCATCGCGTACTTGACATCAATATGGCTGCCAAAGGCACCGGCCAGGCCGATGCGATCGACCTTATCGATGCCCATGTGGTCGATTAACAAGCGGGTCCCGGCATGCAGCGCTGCCTTGGCAAGCTGAATCGCACGCACGTCATTCTGGGTAATGCGTATCGGACGCTCGCCATCCTGCAGCAGGTATGAATAGGTGCGGCCATCTTTAACAATGCGCTCGCTGTTTTTACCCGGGACAGGTCCAATCACGCCGTCCTGATCTATGACGCCGGCGAGGAACATTTCCGCAACCACTTCAATAATGCCGGATCCGCAAATACCACTAACCCCGGCCCGTGCACTCTTGTCCATGAAGTCAGGTTCGTTGGACCAGGCATCGCATCCGATCACTCGAAAACTCGGTTCCAGTGTCCCCGGATCAATGCGGACACGCTCGATCGCACCAGGAGCCGCACGCTGCCCGGACGTTATCTGGGCACCTTCGAAGGCAGGACCCGTCGGGCTGGATGCCGCCAGCAGGCGATGGCGATTTCCGAGCACGATTTCGGCATTGGTGCCGACATCAACCAGCAACACGTTTTCCTCGGCCAGGTCTGGTCGTTCCGACAGGATGACCCCGGCAGTGTCGGCACCGATGTGGCCGGCAATACAGGGTAAAGTGCATATGCGCGTTTCCGGATGCAGCTGAATATCGAGTTCGGCGGCACGCAATACTTGGGTTTGATCGGTCGTCAGCGTGAAGGGTGCGGTGCCCAACGGCGTCGGATCGATACCCAGAAACAGGTGGTGCATGATTGGATTCGCAACCACGGTCATGTCCAGGATATCCTCGGGCTGTACGCCGGCCGACTTGGCAGCACGCCTGGCAAGCTGGTTAAAGGCTTCCCGAACCACCTGCGTCATCGCGGTGTCACCGCCCTCATTCATCATTACGTAAGAGACGCGACTCATTAAATCCTCGCCGAAGCGGATTTGCGGATTCATCGTGTCTGCCGTGGCAACCACTTCGCCCGTATACAAGTCACAGAGCTGCGCCGCGATTGTGGTCGAACCGAGATCTACCGCCAGCCCGAATATTTCCTTTTTTTCACCCGGCCAGACACCAATTATCTGCTGGAACTGGTATACCGCCACGGTAATCTTACGGCCGGCTTTTGCGAGCGCGGGCTGCAGCAATCGCAGTTGCGACAGTTCGCAATCCATGACGGGTAATTCATGTTCTTTCACCAGGGCCTGCTGCAGGCGTCGTTTATCGGAAATCGGGGAATGCATGTCAGGCTCTGGCAAGGTCACGGTGTACAAACGTACAGCCGGCAAGACCTGGATATCGTAGGCGGTAACTGCCTTGGCGATATGCTGCTTGTGCTGCTGGCTTTCTTCGGGGACGTCGACCACCAGGTCACCGAGAATACGGGCATTACATCCGAGGCGCCGACCGTTTTTAAGGCGTTTCCTGGATTGGTGATGAAGCTCGGTCTCGGTGAGGCCGGAAAGATGCTCGGCGCGCGAAACAATACCGTGTTTCGAAAATTCACCTTCCTGAGGTAACACCTGGCACTTGCGGCACTTACCCTGGCCGCCGCAAATTGATTCTAGATCAACACCCAGGCGTTGGGCTGCCTGGAGTACCGTGGTCCCGATTGGCACCTGGCCACGCAGACCCGAGGGCATGAACAGAACACTGGCTTCTTCTTCCAAGGTAATGTAACCCGGGTTCAGAGAATCAACTCAGGCGACCGAGCGCCGTCGACGTCCGCCACGACGACCGGTTCCGCGAACCATACTACCCTCGGGTGCAGGCTCACGAAAATGTTTGATCCAGCGTGCGCAATCCGGGTCCTTACCGAGCATGACATCGGCGCCCAGACTCGCTGCGACGACTTCGGCATGCAACGGATTGGTAATTGCCGAAGTCATCCCGGCCTGGATCGCCATGCTGATAAATGCACCGTTGAAACCATTGCGATTGGGCAATCCGAAGCTGACGTTGGACGCACCACAGGTCGTGTTGACCTTGAGTTCGGTACGCAAGCGGTGGATCAACCTGAGCACCTCGCGTCCGGCACTGTTGATCGCGCCGATCGGCATAACCAGCGGATCGACCACAACGTCGCTGGCTGCAATGCCATGATCAGCGGCACGTTCAACAATTTTTTTGGCGACGCTATAACGCACGTCGATATCTTCCGAAATACCGGTTTCGTCGTTCGAAATTGCGACCACCGCGGCCCCGTGCTTCTTGACCAGCGGCAGAACCCGTTCCAGGCTCTCGTCTTCACCGGTCACCGAATTAACCAGCGCCTTGCCCTGGTAGACGGCGAGCCCGGCTTCAAGCGCATCGATGATGGACGAGTCGATACTGAGCGGTACGTCGGTAAGGCTCTGCACCAGTTGTATCGATTCGGCCAGAATGCGCGGCTCGTCCGCCAACGGGATACCAGCGTTGACGTCAAGCATATGTGCGCCCGCCGCAACCTGGGCGAGGGCATCGCTTTGTACACGGCTGTAATCGCCATTCTTCATCTCGTCGGCCATGATTTTACGGCCGGTTGGATTGATGCGCTCGCCGATCAGTACGAACGGACGCTCAAAGCCAATCACTAATTCTCTGGTAGCTGAACTGACAACCGTTTCTGTCATTGTTATATCCTCAAAATATCAACTTCTCTGACTCTTGAACCGATTCGAACCCGGATTCAGGCAGAATTGGACTGAACCTCACAACCCGGGTACCACGGGACTCGCCCATCAAGCACGCCAGACTGTTGAATGATTTCACCGACCGCTTCTTCCTGGCGGTAGGCCATCACATGCACGCCGCTGACACCTTCGATCTCCTTGATCTGCTGAATCAGCTCGATGCAGATTTTGCGGCCTTCTTTCTTCGGTTCCTGCGCTCCCTCGAGCCGCTTTATGATTGCATCCGGGATATGGATGCCGGGTACGTTGTTGCGAATCCACAGCGCGGTGCGGGCCGAGGCCAGAGGTCCCACGCCCGGAATAATGAAACACTGCTCGAGCAATCCGAGGTCATGCGACTTTGCCATGAAGGCACGCAAATGATCGATATCAAAAACATACTGTGTCTGAATAAACTGGGCACCCGCGGCTATCTTCTTGGCCAGCCGATAAGGCCTTAAATCAAACGGAGGGGCGCTCGGATTCTCCGCCGCGCCGAGAAACAGTTGTGGTGGTGACGTAATTGACCGGCCGCTCAGGAAGCGCGATTCGTCGCGCATGATGCGAATGGTTTCAAGCAGCGACATGCTGTCGAGATCGAATACCGGCTTGGCTTCCGGATGATCGCCAACCTGAACCCCGTCTCCGCTCAAACACAGGACATTGGAAACACCCATCGCCGCGGCCCCGAGCACATCTCCCTGGATCGCAATGCGATTCTTGTCACGACAGGATATCTGCAACACGGGCGAGTAGCCGACATTGGTGAGCAATGCACACATTGCAACACTGGACATATGGCAGTGCGCCCCCGACCCATCGGTCGCATTCATTCCATCGACGTACCCGTCAAACAGACGCGCGCGTTCGTAAACGTCTTCGGCCAGCGCGGAATCCGGTGGTGCCAGTTCGGCGGTAACCACGAATTTCCCGGAACGCAAAACCCGCTCGAGCCGGCCGGTCGAAACATGACCTTCTTTTTGCGGCAGTGGATTTCCAGAATGCGGTTCGCGAGTTACGGTCATTGGACGGTCTCTTTTTCACGTGCGTCATACACGTCGCGTACCACGCGCAACCACGACGAACTGCCTTTGAGCAAATGGTTGACGGGTATCTGCACCTGCTGGATTGCCTGCGAATCCCGCATTTGCTTACTGCCCTGCCAGGCATCTACCCAGACACAGCGCATTTCGGGTTTGATTTCACAGTGACCATTGAGCCTCACACCACCACAGGGACCATTACGAATCGATTTCGGGCAGTTCATCGGACAGGACATGCCGGTGGCGCTAAGCGCGCATTTACCGCACATCTGGCAATCGAACATTAATCCCTTTACCGTTTTCTCGAGGACACGCACCGGTTTCTCAAGCCGCCCGTAACCAAGCGTCTTGAATATCGGGTGCAGCTTGATCAAAACCGGTTCAAAGTTTCGATAAACCGCTTCCAGTTTTCTCGAATGCTTAACCGACCATTGACGAAATCTATACAAGGATTACTCCGATCATGCGTTTCGGCTACGGGTTTCGTCAACGCCGCTGGCTCGAATTAAAGTTTCCAGAACGTCATCCGTGTAACGTTCCTCCAGCTGTCGTACCAATTGCGCTGCCTGCTCATTGATGTCACCTTCAAAAGACTGGGTAACATCGTGCCAGGGCTCGAATAATGCATCCTGCTGTTTTTTCCTGAGACGATACCCGGCGCGCTCGATCGCTTTCATGAATCGCAGCGGCAGCCGCAACCGCTTACTGCGTCGTCCTTCACGAACCACGACCTGTCCGGGAATATCGCGCCAGTAGACAATTTTTATCTGCCCCACATTGCCTCCTGCATCGCCGCATCCAGTTCCGGCACCATTTCACCCATGCCGGTGAACTTGCGCTCGAAACGCAAACCCAGCTGATCGGCCGCAGCGCGCGCCAGCTTCGTCAACTCGCCCGAATCCGTCTGCGCCAGGTAAACCAGGCGCGTGTAATTGCCGAAGTACATCTCCAGTAATTCGGGATGGCGATCGATGCCCAGTATCTCGATCACCAAACGTTGAAAATGCTGCGCCAGGAAGTCGGTCAGGTAAAAAGTGCCTGGTTCCTGTTCCTGCATTTGCTCGTAGTTTTTGCGTCCGGCAAGAAAATCGTAACAGTGCGCGCCCGGCAAACGCTTGACACCCTTCGCCTCAAGCACCCGGTCGAGTTCGCCGCTGGTTCCGCAATCACCATAGGCAACAAATATATGGTCATACTGGTCGCGCGCACGGTCAATCTTGTCGGCAACCGCGGCCGGGATTTTTTCGGGTCGGGCATGCAGGTCGGCGGTGATAGCCTGCAGATCCATTTGCGACCACTGCCCGAGTTTCTTTATTTCATTGACTTCGCGCGCGATCGCAGCACAGGTGATTACCAGTATCGAGTCTGATTTTTTCATCCCGCGCTAACACTCCGGCAGCCTGGCCCGACGCCCCTAGCCGGCCCGCTTTTCGGCAACGAGCTGCTTGGCGGTATCGGCCGCAACCGCTGCATCACGACAGTAGGCATCGGCACCGATGGCTTCACCGAATTCCTGGTTCAGTGGCGCGCCACCCACGAGGATGATGTAATCATCACGGATTCCCTGCTCCTTCATGGTATCGATGACGACTTTCATGTAAGGCATGGTAGTAGTCAACAGTGCCGACATGCCGAGAATCTCGGGCTTATGCTCCTCGAGCGCGGCCAGGTAATCTTCAACCGGCGTATTGATGCCCAGATCGACAACCTCGAAGCCGGCACCTTCCATCATCATGCATACCAGGTTTTTTCCGATGTCGTGGATATCGCCCTTGACAGTACCGATGACCATCTTACCGGCGGTGGGTTCGTCCGATTGCGACAGCAGAGGCTTGAGGAGCGCCATACCGGCTTTCATCGCGTTGGCTGACATCAAGACTTCCGGCACGAACAAAATGCCGTCACGGAAGTCGATGCCGACGATCGTCATACCCGCAACCAGGGCTTCGTTCAAAACCTTGTTGGCATCCCAACCACGTTCGAGCAGAATCTCGGTACCCTCGGCTATTTCTTCCTTGAGGCCGTTGTACAAATCGTCATGCATTTGCTCGACCAGTTCATCATCGGGCAGAGTGCTTAAATCGAGATCGTCTTCTTCGTCGTAGTCGTCGTCATCGTAATCTGTCATTAAAAAAACCTCACGCGTTCAATAACCGCCCAGGCAGGCAGTTAAGCTACTGAGAATAGGTTCTAACTGGCAGTTGAGCTAACACTGCAGCGACTTCACATTGCCTTAACGCGACACTGCCAGGGGGTGCGGATATTGTTGATTATTAGTTAGTTTTCTGCACAACACGCTATATATTTTAGAGACTCAAACCGGGTTAAGCGGGGTGAACCTCACCCTGTGCTCGATCGCCGATATAAATACTGTAGTTCCCGAGCCTCTTTTCACGGATAAAACGTTCGAGCATCGCGATAATCGCGCTATCGCTAATTTCCTCCCAGGTGATGTTATCAAACTCGTAAAAACACATGGTGCTGGTTTCAACCGCATCATCTATCGATAACAATTCGCCGAGGTAATAAACAAAGCGCTGTGAATCTTCATGGTAAGCCGCATAGATAAACGGTAAATCAACCTCGATGCCTGCAGAAGCGAGCTTGGCGAGCAGGCTGCCGGGCGTTGCGACATCGCCTACCGATTCAGACGCGGGCAGGTGTAACTGACCGGTTTCATGATTGCGCTCCAGCAATATCTTACCGTTGGACTCTATGATGGCGCCAACCCGCAGACTACCCGGAGATGAAACCAGCTGCAGCATGCCCGGTGTCATGCCGAATGAAACATAGGCGCCGCGACAAAAACCGAGCGGCGCATGCGTGTTATAAGCGTACTGCAACACCCTGCCAATCAAAATGATGTGATCGCCCGCCTCGACCTGCTCGAAATGCTCACAATCAAACCAGGCTACAACTCCTTCGATTATCGGCGAACCGGTAATCTCGGCATGCCAATCCTGGTTGGCGAATTTATCGGTACCCGCCCTCGCAAAGCGATTCGACAGGTCGCGCTGGTTGGCGGCAAGAATGTTGACGGCAAATCCGTGCGACCCGGTGAATGCATCACATCCGTAGGCTGACCTCGCTATATTGACCAATAGCAGGGGTGGATCAATGGAAACTGAGGTGAACGAATTGGCGGTGAAACCACAGGGAGCGCCGGTTGTATCAAGCGTAGTTACCACGGTAACGCCCGTGGCGAAATGTCCGAATGCGCATCGCAGATCACGGGCGTCGATTTCGGCTTCTTGATTATTGGTCATACGGTGGAGTTCCGGCTAATAGATCAGCGCTTCCATTTCCCGGGTTTTTTCGAGCCCATCTGGCAAGTCACTGTCATCGTAAATTTTGCCGGCCTGGTCGAGATAGCGCTTGGCCCTGTCCATCGCGAAATTAGAATTGTAAAGCACCGCGATAACATCGGCCTGGCGCTGATACATCGAACGGTCACTGGTATTGGCGAGAGTTTCGCTGGACTTGATTCTGAACTTCCAGGCGCGCTCAAGCTGGCCTATGCGCAGGTAGTGATGATAGAGCATCTGGTAATCACGCGCCTGCGAGGTTTTTATCAGGTCCTGCTGGTGTTGCTGGAACAAACCCTCGATTTCGTTCTCGATATCACCCAAATCGGCATCACTAATCAAACTGCGATCCAGACCGTCCATCAAACGGTGCACATGGCTCATTTGACCGGTTGAGGCAAACAACCTGGCCGCTTCGATACGTGCCTGTTGCGCCTGGTAGTCATCGTGAACCTTGTCGTGTAGCGAAGCCAGTGCTTCCCAGGCATCGGCAGCGGCACCGAAGCGCTTGATTTCAAGGTTATCCTGAATGACCTGTTGCAGATTTTCGTTTACTCCGTGGTAGAACCCGCGCGCTATCGAGTTACGCGCCTGCCAAAGCTCGTCATAGGTGTTGGCTGCGCGTCGCGCCAATTCGCGTGCACGGATATTCAATTGTCCAAGTAACTGGTAACAGCGCGCGGTACCGACAACATTATCTTGCGACATGGCCAGGTAAAGCGCTTCCTGCAGATAAATCTCGGCGGTCGATAATTCCTGCTGATTGATCGCGACTTCACCGAGTAACTGCAGGGTATCGCCCAACCGGGTTTGATCATCCTGCAATATCGACGCTGCTGCCACTTCAAGTAACTGGGTGCGTGCCTGCTTGAATTTCCCCTGGTGCAATAAATCGCGAATCAAGCGGTCACGTTTGACATCATCGAGTTCGAGCCGCGACAGTTCGGCATCGATGTCAAACTCGTCGACTTCGGTGCCACGCTGCCAGTGATCGTAATAAGCGGGGACACTCGAAGTGGACTCGATTCCACTATCCGCGGGATCGTCGGGTGACAGGAAGTAGTACAGCGCAACCAATAGCGCGAGCGCCGGTACTGTCGTCACTGCGTGGTCTGGAATATAGCGCTTCAAATTCATCATTCAGTCAATGTTACGCCGCTCACCAACCATTGCAAACGGGCTTGTTAAGATAACTTCATGGAAGAGTTTAGCCTGGATCCCGCGGTTAAACCGCGGGATGACATGACTAAGCTGGGAGGGACTTGCTCGGCGTCTCAGCCCTGCGTGGGATGGCGAATGGCGGACTAATCCAGGCTGACACCCATCGCTTCGAGGTAAAGCTGCTGGAAATGATGCACCGCGTGCTCGGATAATTCACTGCGCTCGGGATCCACCACGAAGCGCCCCTGGTTATAGCCTTTCGATTGCAATCCCCGGTAAACACTTTCACAAAGACCAACGTCTTCAGGTTGCAATACGTCGCGCTGGTAGTCCATCGCATCGAGTTGCTGCTGGCTCGGTTGTGGATTCGGCAGGTACCAGTCCTGGTATTCGATGGTGCGTCCGACCCCGTCCGGTATCATTTGCAAGACCGAAATATTGGGTTCACCCGGGTAGATCCAGATCGTCTGGTTAGGCCATAAGAAAAATCCGGCATAGCCAAAATCGACCTCACCTTTTTCGAAGTGATAGGCGCTGCTCTCTGTCGTGGCGGCAGCATCGGACACATGGCTCGAGTAGATATCGTGCACCGTGGTGGTATAGCTCTTCATATCGACCAGGTTTACAAAATCCTTGTGCGCCGGATGGCAGTGATAGCATTCGAGGAAATTATCGACCAGTACCTTCCAGTTGCTCGCAACTTCGAACCGGTCACGTTGCGCAAAGACAACCTCATCGACGCGTGGACAAAATGCACGAATTTCGGTTTCCAGATCCGCCGCCTGTTGCTTAAGCGGGGCAGCATCAAGATCGAGATTGACAAATACCAGTCCGCAAAATACTTCGACCTGCACCGGTTTCAGCGCAAACTGGCATTTGTCAAAATCGATCATCTTCTCGGTATTACGCGCGACCTTGAGTTCGCCATCGAGACCATAGGACCAGGCATGATACGGGCAGGTAATCGTGCGCACCTTGCCGCTGCCGGTCAACAACTCGTGACCGCGATGCTGACACACGTTGAAATACGCATTGAGTTCACCGTTGCGATCACGGATAACGATAATGTTCTGATCACAAACCTGTACCGTCAGGTAACAACCCGATTCCACCAACTGACTCTGGTGTCCGGCATACCACCAATTGCGATAGAAAACAGCTTCCTTTTCCTGTTCCATCACCGTGTCGTCGAGGTAATAACGCGCCGCTATCGTGAAAGACTTTTCGGGATTGCGATTAAACGGCAGATCGTCGACTCGCTTTTTCAGGGCAGTAACACTCATGTCTGTCTCCGGGATACGATTCTTTCGAATTCTATAATTTAAACTAATGAATAAGCTGGTTCAAATGGTCAATATTTATTAAGATGGATAATGAAATCTTATTGATCGATGTTAAAAAATCGCCTGCCACCGCTTGACCCGTTGATTGCTTTCGAAGCAGCTGCACGCCTGCTCAGCTTCACGCGGGCCGCCGAGGAGTTACATTTATCACAGGCCGCGATCAGTCAGCAGATTCGAAGCCTCGAGGACAGTTTACAGGTCAAGCTGTTCACGCGTTCGCATCGTGCGGTGCAATTAACCAACGAGGGGCGTGAATACCAGCACACAGTGGTCGCGATACTGAAGCAACTCGCCGGTGCGACGATGGATATCCAGAATGTCGAATTCGCGCAGCAACTGGTCATCGGCTGCGACCAGTCCTTCGCCACGCAATGGTTAAGCCCACGACTCACGCAACTGCGGCAATTGATGCCGGCGGTTACGCTACGCATTATCGCCTCAGATGACTACAACGAGAGCCTCGGCAGCGAGGTACAAGTGGCCGTTTTGCACGGTGACGGCCTGTGGCCAGGGTTTCAAAGCGTAAAGCTGTTCGACGAGGAAGTATTTCCGATATGCAGTCCCGGGTTTGACTACGAGCTAGCACAACAGGACTGGGTAAGCTGGCTGCTGCAGACGCAGTTGATCGATCTTGCCGACAGCCACTGGAACTGGATGAACTGGCGTTTATGGTTCGGAGGCAACAATATCGATCAACCGCTTGGCAATCGTAACCTGCAACTAAACAGTTACCCGCTGGTCATCGACGCTGCCTGCGCCGGACATGGTGTAGCACTGGGCTGGGGATACCTGGTGGACGAGCTCGTCGCAACCAACCGATTGGTGCGTCCGATAAAACAGTCACTCAAGACCGATCTGGGATACTACTGTATATGCCGCGAAAACCTGGAAAATGATGTCAACGTGGTACGCTTTCGTGACTGGCTGGTGCAACAAATTGGTCCGGTCATCGAACTCTAGAGAACACTAAATGCCCTTACAATATTTAAAAATTAATAATTTAATCGCATAACCTGTCCCGGGTTGGATTACATTTATCAATCAACATCAAGAATCTCCCATAAGTATTTATTAACCATGCCAATAAAAGGTGCCATTTGCACCCAAATACATGCCGTTTACCCAATTTCGTGAATAGAATTTTACAATTAGTGTTAGCCGGACTGACTACTAATATAGGTTGTTCAGCCCCCGGAAACTGTCGTCTTAATGCAGAACACTCAATTCAAGGATCGTGTCAACAGCCTGTTAGCAAAAGGCAACCGTGAACTATCGACGACGCTCGGGGTAGTCGCACGAATCGATAATAATAATTACGAAATCTTCGCGGTGCAGTCCAACTCGGGCGCTTACATACCCGGAGAAATATACGCGCTTGGCGAGACCTTCAGTCGAGAAGTATTTGAAAATCAGCTACCCGTTGTCAAAAACCATATCGACAACTCGGCAAAGACAACACACCATCCTCTATATCGGTCGCTACCCATCGAGTGCTATATCGGTGCGCCAATCCTTGTCAACGGCAAGCCCTGGGGCTGCGTCGATTTCAGCAGCATGGCCCAGCGTGACGGAGCGTTTGACGAGCAGGACGCTGACCGGATCAAATCGCTGGCCGCGGAACTCTCGGAGCTCATCGCCTCAACCGGCTAAGCTTCCAACGGCCTAAAGCGAGTAATAGTGCCCCATGATGCCGGCGAAAACCGCAGCGCCGACCCAGTGGTTGTGCAGAAAAGCAGAAAAATAATGTGCCGGTGCCCGATCGGCTATCAGGAATTGTTCGTAAGCCATGAACAGTGTTGCGACGCCGAGCCCCAGGTAGTAAACCAGGTTAAATTCGAGCTCCATACCGACCAGCACCAGGGCCAGTAAAAATAACAGTTGAAAAATGGCCGTCATGGAGCGGTCATACGCGCCAAACAGGATCGCCGTCGACTTGACACCAAGTTTCAGGTCATCTTCGCGATCCACCATGCTGTACATCGTATCGTAAGCAACGGCCCATACGATGTTCGCCACGAACAACAGCCACGCCTCCTTCGGCACCGCCCCGGTTTGCGCCGCGAAGGCCATTGGAATCGCCCAGCCAAAGGCGGCCCCCAGGTGGACCTGGGGCAAGTAATGTAAACGCTTCATGAAAGGATAACTCACGGCTAGCAGAATTCCCCCGAAGGAAAGCAGTATCGTTAGCCGGTTCAGGCTCAATACCAGCAGAAAGGCAACCAGGGCCAGTACAGTGAATACCGCAAGCACCTCTTTTGGTGTGATTTTCCTGCTGGTTAACGGACGTTCCCGGGTGCGTTTCACGTGGCGATCAAAATCACGGTCGGCGAAGTCATTGATCGCGCAGCCCGCCGAGCGCATCAGAAAACACCCGAATACAAACACGAACAGAATCCAGCCATCCGGTGAGCCTTGACCAGCCACTGCAAGCGCCCACAGCGTCGGCCACAGCACCAGGTAAAATCCAATGGGTTTTTCAAAGCGTATTAACTGGGCGTAGAGGCTTAGCCGTGTGCCAAGCGCGGGCGGCAGGTCAGGTATTGTCAGCCCTTTAATTTTCACCAAAAATCGATGCGTGTCGCGAAAAAATCGTTACTATACGCGTTTCTTTCAGCAGGGCGAAACAATGATTCGCAGTTTCAAGGATACGACCCCGACTATTGGAGCAAACAGCTATATCGATGAAACCGCGGTTGTCATCGGGGATGTCGTAATCGGTGAAAACTGCTCGGTTTGGCCGTTGACCGTGATCCGGGGAGATATCAATAAAATCCGTATCGGTAATAACACCAATATCCAGGATGGTAGCGTGCTGCATGTTACCCACCACGGTGAATACAGTCCCGATGGTGCCGAATTACATATCGGCAACGAGGTTACGATCGGGCACAAGGTCCTTTTGCACGGCTGCCGAATAGGCAACCAGTGCCTGGTCGGCATGGGTTCGATTATCGTCGATAACGCGGTAATCGAAGACCGCGTCATGATCGGCTCCGGCAGCCTGGTGCCGCCGGGCAAGGTTCTCGAATCCGGATTTCTTTACCTCGGTAATCCGGTAACACGTAAACGGGAACTCAGCGAGCGTGAAATCGAGTATCTGTCTTACGTCGCCGAGCACTACAGGCTGCTAACTGAAAATTACTGAGGTTTGTTCGATGAAGCGCTGGGAATGCATCGTGTGCGGGTTTATCTATGACGAGGGCGAGGGCTGGCCAGAAGACGGTATAGCTCCCGGTACGCGCTGGGATGATGTTCCCGATGACTGGATATGCCCGGACTGTGGTATGGGCAAGGACGATTTCGAAATGATAGAGATGGAGACTTAAGGCTCCATCTCTAATCATCCCGGAAACCCGCGAGGGTTACCGATGCATCGGACCGCCGGAATCTTACGATCAAGCTGTATTTTTTAGATTCCCCCTCACCCAGCTTCCCATTGGCTCGCGATCTCGCGTAACCCGGCTAAGGCCAGGTCGAGGGTTTCCTGGAAACGTGCCACTTCTGGGTAAACCATGTAGGCCGGGCGCTTCATCTCGGGCGCACCCTGCACCAGGAATAGTTCCTTTGTATCGATAAACGGCTGCACCACGCGCATCGGGAAGTAACCCGAGCCACCGTTTTGCCTTATATACTCGAGCCCGAGCGAACCAAGCCCCACCGAAATCGCGGGCGTGTCCATATCGGGGAAGGCCTCGCCGTGAAGGCGACGGAACTCTTCACCCCAGTCAACGAAAACGTAGTCCTCGACCCAGCCATCCACCATTTCGCGCGGATTCGTTGCTACCAGCAACAGGGTTTCCTCGAGCAGATCCTCGACTACGAGTCCGGGGGTCTGACGCGGGTTATACATGACGCCAATATCCAGCAGTCCGTCGGAGAGTTGGCGCATCAGGCTCGGTGAGTAGTCGGCTTCGACATGAATCGCGATATCGTTGGCGTTTTGCCGCATCCACGGTATCCACCGCAGTATCAGGCTATCCCACAGGCTGACCTGGGACCCGAGACCAATGCCATGGCTGAAATTTTCGGGCAGCGATACCCGCTGCTGCGCCTGCTGCCAGAGTCGCTGAATATTGAGTGCATACTCGCGAAAATGCTGACCGGCAGAAGTCAGTTCAACCCCGGAATGACCCCGTGTAAACAGCGTTCTGCCAAATCGCTCTTCCATGGCCTTGACGCGGGCGCTGACGGTGGACTGCGTGACGTGCAGATTCTCGGCAGCGCGATTAAAATTTCCGCAATCCGAGATCTCGAGGAAAGTGCGAATGTGATCGATTTTCAAGCGCGACTCCTAATGTTAAGGGCTATCGAATTTATCGATAATACTAACCATAAAAATTCACTTTTCAAATACTCTCGAGCCACTAGACTACTTCGTCAAATCGAATCCGCGGAATAGTATGAGCGCCAATCCGGCAATTGCCGTCCCCAATGCGACCAATGCAGCCATTGTCCTGGTTGTCGGGCTGTTCCTGTTTTCAATTCAGGACATCATCATCAAGTACTTCAGTGATCATTACTCGGTCTTGCAAATCGTTTTCGTGCGCGGGATGATCGCGCTCGGCCTGTTGCTGTTAATGATCAAGCTCGCGCGTGAAACCATTACGCTGAAATCGCGTCGCCCGGGTTTAATGGTGGCAAGAGGTTTGCTCGGGTTCAGTTCCTACACCACCTACTACCTCGCGGTTGCGGCGATGCCATTGGCCGAGGTGGTTTCGATAACGTTTACGATGCCCCTGTTTGTCACCGCGATGTCGGCGCTGATACTCGGTGAAAAAGTCGGCTTGCGGCGTTGGAGCGCAGTCGTGGTCGGTTTTGTTGGCGTGCTGATAATTTTATCACCGCGCGGTGAATTCAATTCACTCGCGGTCGTTTTCGCGTTTACCGCAGCCATAACTTACGCCTCGCAAACCATCCTCACTCGTTTTCTCGGCAACCACGACCACCCCATGACCATCGCCTTCAACGCGATACTGGTTTTTTCCATTGCCAGCGGAATCCTGAGCCTGCTGCTGGTCAGCGGGATTATGTCGATTCCGTCGAGCCATCCCTCGCTGGCTTTTTTTGGACGAGAATGGGTCATGCCGACTGATGTCGATTTCATGTTAATGCTGGTAATCGGAGTAATAGCCGCGGTCGGATTTTACTGCCTGTCCCGTGCCTATTGCTCATCGGAGGCGAGTGCAATCGCGCCCTTTGAATTCACCTACATCGTCTGGGCCGTAGTCTTTGGGTACCTGTTCTGGGACGAAGTGCCGGGATCAACGACGGTTATCGGCATTCTCGTGCTGATCTCCAGCAGTCTTTACATCTGGTACCGCGAGCGCCAGATCGAGCACAACGAAACCGTGCTGTTACCGGTTCAGGCTGCCGAATTGCCGCAGCAGAATCCGAATTAATCCCACTGGTAGGCGCTGGCGATAAATCCGGCGACCGGCTCCTGGAAAACCCGCTTCGCCGCACCCTGACCGATGCCATAGCATACCTGTAATGGCAACAAATGTTCCTCGCGCGGATGACAGTAGCGCGCATGCGGTGCCGATTCCCAATCAATCAGACGCTGCTCCCGCTCGCCAGCGGACAGGTCGGGAGCGCTGCAGGTTTCGGCCAGCCAGTTTTCAAATTCCTGGTTACGCGGGTCAATAGAGTCATCGCGCTTGCTCATCAAGGCCTTCATGTTATGAAACGAAAATCCGGAACCCAGAACCAGCAGATTTTCAGTTTTCAATGCTGCCAGTGCCTTGCCGATACCGACATGCTCGGCCGCATCGAGACTCGCGGCAAGTGAGACCTGGATACACGGAATATTGGCCTCGGGATACATCAGCAATAACGGTACAAACATGCCGTGGTCGAAACCACGCTGATGATCGAGACGCGAATCAATTCCCGCCCGCCGCAATAATCCCTGAATCCGTTCGGCAAGCTCGGGATGACCGGGCGCCGGGTACTGGTACTCGTAGGTTTCGGCAGGAAATCCGTGATAGTCGAACAACAATTCCGGCTTTGATGCAGCGGTAATCGCAATTACGGTCTCTTCCCAGTGCGCGCTGATGACAACGATGGCATCAGGTGTACCGATGGCTGCCGGGTGGGTGCGCAGAAATCGCTCCAGATTGGCGTGACCTGGATCATCGAGTAACGGTAACGGTCCCCCGCCGTGCGGAATATAGAGAATGGTGGTGCCGTTACTCATTCTGCAAAAAGTCGGCTAATCGCCGCGTGAATCTGCCCTGCAATTTCGTCGTTGGTGATTACACCCGCCTCGATATCGAAATTTTCTCCGAACGAGGGCACCGCAACACTCGCCTTTACCAGTCCACCGAAGCGGGGTATCTGACTCAAGGCCAGCTCGAGCACCGATTTACCGCCACGACCACCCGGTGAAGTAGACAGCAGCACCATCGGCTTGTCCCGGTAAACCTTGGGCTGTATGCGTGAAACCCAGTCATAGAGGTTCTTGTAGGCGGCACTGTAGGTACCGTTGTTCTCGGCAAAGGAAATAATGAGCCCATCGCAGTCAGCAATCTTCTGTAAAAACGCCTTCGCCAGATCCGGCTGACCCAATACGTCTTCACGATCGACGCTGAATAACGGCATTTCGTAATCGTTCAAATCGAGCACTTCCACGTCGACATCGTCGAGTAACGAAATGGCATAGGTCACCAGTTTTTTATTGATCGAACGACTGCTGTTACTGGCACCAAAAGCGATAACTTTTTTCATTGATCAGACCTTCATCAGAATCAGGTTTTCACGATTGATTAATTCGGGATCATCCTGGTAGCCGAGAATTTCCGGAATTTGATTACTGGCCTTACCGATGATTTGCTTGCATTCATCGGAAGGATAGTTCACCAGGCCACGCGCGACCTCGGTACCGTCTGGCGCAAGGCAGGCAACCACTTCACCGCGATTGAATACACCTCTGACGGCCTTGACGCCGATCGGCAGCAGGCTCGCATTCTTGTTCACCAGCACATCAACGGCACCGTCATCGAGGCGCAGCTCACCGGCGCAACGCATGTGCCCGGCGAGCCATTGCTTGCGCGCGACTAGATGGCCTTCACTCGCTTCCAGGAAGCTACCCAGGGCTTCACCCTGGACGATTCGAGTAATTATATTATCAGTTTTACCTGAAGCGATGACAGTGTGCGTACCCGACCGTGCGGCGAGTTGCGCCGCGCTGACCTTGGTCTGCATGCCGCCTCGACCTAGCTGGCTGCTGCTGGGCCCCGCGTATTCAACTAATTTGGGATCTTGCGCATCTGCTCGTTCAATCAGTTTTGCCTGTGGATTATCAATGGGATTGTCATCAAACAAACCCCGCTGGTCCGTCAGAATAATCAATAAGTCGGCTTCGATCAGGTTCGCAACCAGGGCGCCCAGGGTATCGTTATCGCCAAAACGAATTTCTTCGTTGGAGACGCTGTCATTTTCGTTAACCACCGGCACCGTGCCGAATTCAAGTAGCGTGCGCAACGTGGTGCGGGCATTCAGGTAGCGCTGCCGGTTCGATAAATCGGCATGAGTCAGCAGGATTTGCGCGCTATTGATTCCGTGTTCCTGGAAGCATGCCTCGTAGGCCTGCACCAGTCCCATCTGCCCGACCGCCGCGGTGGCCTGCAGCTCCGAAATACTGCGGGGCCGGGATTTTAATCCGAGGCGGGTGATACCTTCGGCGATCGAACCCGAGGAGACCAGTACCACGTCGACCCCCTCGGCACGCAACTGCGCCATTTGATCCGCCCAGGCGCCGATCATCTGCCGATCCAGTCCCTTACCGCCCGCCGTGATCAGCGCGGAACCAATCTTGACGACAGCTTTTTTATATCGATTCATTGTTTTCAAGGAAACTCATAATATCGCTGCAAAGTGGCTCGACACCCTGCCGATTGATCGCACTAATTGCATACACCGGCCCTGACCATTCGAGCCCGGCGGTTATGCCAGCGCACACGTTTTCGCGTTCCTCGTCGGTTAACAGATCAAGCTTGTTCAACACCAGCCAGCGCGGCTTGTGATAAAGCGCTTCATCATAGCGTTTCAACTCTCGCAGTATCTTGCTTGCCGACTCAACCGCAGTATCTGCACCAGGGTCCGGCAAGACGTCGATTATATGCAGTAGTAGACGGGTTCGCTGTAAATGTTTCAAGAACCGTATCCCAAGGCCAACACCGTCGGCCGCACCTTCGATGAGCCCCGGGATATCCGCCACCACGAAACTGCGGTGGGTACCGACACTGACCACGCCCAGGTTTGGATGCAAAGTGGTAAACGGGTAATCGGCCACCCTGGGCCTTGCCGCCGACACGGCGCGGATAAAGGTCGATTTGCCCGCGTTGGGCATACCGAGCAGGCCAACGTCGGCAATGACCTTGAGTTCGAGCTTGAGATCGAACTGCTCGCCCGGGCTGCCATTAGTGCAATGACGCGGCGCGCGATTAGTCGAGCTTTTGTAGCGCGTGTTGCCCAGGCCGTGGAAACCACCGCGCGCAATCAGTACCGGTTCCGTCAGCGATGTGACATCGGCGATCAACTCACCCTGATCCAGCGTGGTTATCACGGTACCGAGTGGTACTTCGATAATGACATCTTCACCCTTGGCACCGGTGCAGTTTTTGCCCCGCCCGTTGGCACCCCGCCTGGCAACAAAGCGGCGGGTATGACGAAAATCAGCGAGGGTATTCAAATCGTTTGAGCCGATTACATATACCGAACCACCGTCACCACCATCACCGCCGTCCGGTCCGCCCATCGGAATATATTTTTCGCGCCGAAAGCTGACAATGCCGTTACCGCCATTGCCAGCCTTGACGAAAATATTGGCTTCATCGATAAATTTCATCGCGGGATCATACCATCGGGAAATAAAAAAGCCCCGCGAGGCGAGGCTTTCAGAGTTCGTTTAGGACCAGGATTCCGGCTAGCTCACCACACTGACGAAAGTGCGGTTGCGCGGCCCCTTGACCCTGAATTCGACCTTGCCTTCTGCCTTTGCATACAGGGTATGGTCCTTGCCACAACCGACATTGATACCAGGATGAAACTTGGTGCCACGCTGACGGACCAGGATGTTACCCGGAATAACTGCTTCACCACCGAACTTCTTCACGCCGAGCCGTTTGGATTCGGAATCGCGACCGTTGCGGGTGCTGCCCGCTGCTTTCTTGTGTGCCATGCTTTAGAACCTATGCCTTGATATCGGTTACTTCGATTTCAGTATAGCTTTGACGGTGCCCTGCCTGGGTACGCGAATGCTTGCGGCGGCGGAATTTGATAATTTCGATCTTGTCGCCACGACCCTGTGCCATGATCTTTGCCGTCACGGATGCCTTGTCTAGAGTCGGGGTTCCCACGGAAACCTTGTCGCCGTCGGCAACCATCAATACCTTGTCGAGCTTGACGGTCGATCCTTCCTCGCCGTCGAGCTTTTCGACACGCAGGGTTTCACCCTTGGTTACCTTGTACTGTTTTCCGCCGGTGGCGATGACAGCGTACATGTGTGGCTCCGATGCAATACTGAAAAAGGTGGCGAATTCTAGCGGCTGCCAGCCCGCAGGTCAATGCCTTAGACCCCTCGCCGTCACAAATTGATCCAGGCACCTTGCCCTCCCCGGATTATGTTCGCAAAAGACGCTCCCAACCGGCGCAAGCGCCGGTTGGTCCATCCATGGAATTGCTTGGAGCGCGGCATCCCTGCCGCGCTACACTTTTGCGAACATAATCCGGGGAGGGCCTGGGTTCGCTAGTTGTAAAGGCGCGGGCATCGTAAATTGTTTGCGAGACGCTGCGCAACAGGGATGTTGCGCGCGAGCCTACATGGAAGTATTCACGGCGTTCTCGCAAACAATTTACGATGCCCGCGCCAAATCGGAGGGACTAATTGAAATAAGGCTTGAAGCTGCGGGTGACGGCGAGCGTCACCAGCAGTAACGCGGTAGCGCTGACGACGATAGCGGGACCGGTCTGCCAGTCGAAATGGAACGAGCCGCTGATACCGCCGACAAGCGCGCCAAGGCCGTAAAGCGCACTGACCAATACCATTTGTTCCGGGCTGCGACTGAGCAGGCGGGCACTGGTGGTCGGTATGACCAGCATTGCTGCAATCAGCAGCACACCCATAACCTTCATCATCACCGCGACCAGCAGCGCAATCATGATGTACATCAGGAACTGGACCTTGCGCACCTCGATGCCCTCGGCCTGGGCCATTTCGCGACTAACCGAGACCGCGACAAACCCTCGCCAGTGGTGCAGCAACACAAACAACAACAGTACAGTCGTTATCAGTAATGTCGCCAAATCGGTGGTCGTTGTAGCGAGCAGGTCGCCAAACAGTATCGCCTCGAGATTAACAGTATTTGCCGGCAACAAGCCCACCAGGATAATGCCGCCTGCAAGTCCTGTATGGGAAATGATTGCGAGCGTGGTCTCGGAAAGCGCGGTATTGAAACTGGTTACCCGGCTCAGCAAATACACGATCAACAAGGCGACCGCCAGTACACCAAAAATCGGCTGCACCTGCAGCAACAGGCCAAGACCTACGCCCATGACCGCGGCATGTCCCAGGGTATCACTGAGGAATGCCAGTCGCTGCCATACCATCAGGCATCCCATGGGCGCCGCAATCGTAACCATGATGAGGCCGGCAATCACGGCGCGCACCATGAAATCGTCGAGCCACTCAGTCATGACGATGCCCCGCCGACTCAACGTCGACATCGTGCTCGTGGTCGTGATGATGCGCGTAGATCGCAATTGAATCTGAAGCCTGCTGCCCGAACAGCGCCAGGTATTCCGGATGCTGGCTAACCGATTCGGGCAACCCGGAGCAGCACAGGTGCTGATTCAGGCACAACACCTGGTCGGTTTGCGACATCACCAGGTGCAGGTCATGCGACACCAGTAACACTGCGCACTGCAGTTGGGAGCGCAGTTCAACGATCAACTGGTACATTCTGATCTCTCCGCTGACGTCGACACCCGCAGTCGGCTCGTCCAGTACGAGCATGTCAGGTTGTCCGAGGGTCGTGCGGGCCAGCAATACTCGTTTTAACTCGCCCTCGGATAACGAACGCACCTGGCGCTGCTTCAGGTAAGCTACTTCGGTCTGCGACAACGCCTGATCGATCTCGCTTTCGCTAGCGTTATGAGTTAATTGCATTAAGCGTCTCACGCTGAGCGGCATTAACGTATTGACATAAACTTTTTGCGGCAGGTAGCCAATCCGTAAATCAGGTGCGCGTTCTATTACACCCTCGAAATCGTCAATCAGGCCGGTAACGATATTCGTCAACGTGGTCTTGCCGGCACCGTTCGGACCGATGATCGTAGTGATCTCCGCGCGCCGCAGTTCGAAGCTGATGTCATCAAGGATCTGCCGTTTACCCTGCACGTAATTGAGATTGCTTGCACGCAGCAATAACTCAACCTGCATGTTTCCGACACTCCGCACACACGCCGGTAATCTCAACCACCGAGTGGTCTACCGCAAATCCGAGGTTACTGGCTTCAATCAGCAAGGGGGGATTACTGCTCTCGAGTTCAGCCACCTGCTCGCAATCCCGACAGATCAGGAATTGAGCGGTACATTCATGCCCCGGATGCACACAGGAGATAAACGCGTTGAGACTCTCGATCCGATGAATTAATCCTTCGGACATCAGGAACTCCAGTGCGCGATAAACGATGGGCGGTGCAATTCTTTCGGCGGGATGAGCGCGGTTAAGCTCTGCCAGGATATCGTAAGCTCCCATGGGCTGGTGACTGACGAGCAGGATTTCCAGCACTTGCCGACGCCGGGACGTCAGGCGCAGCTTGCGCAAATCACACAGCTGCCTGGCTTCGGACAATAACTGGCGCTGACAGCGGCGATGGTCGTGCTTGCGAAAAGCGATATCGGGATACTTAGTTTTTGCGGACATAATGTTATATTATAACGTAACTATAACTTTCACCACCATTCCTGCCGCATGCGTCTTATTATTCTGCTGTTATGCCTGCAATCGGCTGCCGTGTCCGCGGCTCCCCGCGTGGTTACCTCGATTGTACCGCTGCAAGAACTGACAGCGTCAATAATGAAGGGCATTGCAGAGCCGGATTTAATTATCGAGGACCCGATTTCCACGCATCACTTCGCCTTCAGGCCTTCACATATGCGCCTGCTGCAACAGGCTGACCTGGTGATCTGGATCGGAAGTCAATTTGAAGCCGGATTTAACCGATTGCCGGAAATTCTGCCAGGCTCGACGCGCCCGCTTGAACTGATACCTGAACTTGGCATCAACAACGGAGATGGTCACATCTGGTATTCACCGAAGCAGTTACTGCGCAGCATAGAAATCATCGCAACCGCTCTGATGGAACTGGATCCAAAGCACCAGGCACAATACAGGCTGAGTGCTAACGAGCTGGCCAATGCGATAGCACGCTGGCGCCAGGATACACAGGCTAAATGGCAAGATAAGTATCCGCGCTTTATCGCCGATCATGCTTTTACAAACCATTTTGAAGCAGACATGGATCTCAGGGCAATCGCAACCATTCACGATCAACACGATAGCCACGGAGGCTTCAAGGACCTCGAGCGAATCGAAAACCAGCTTGATTCGAGCCCGGCGGCCTGTTTATTAACTCTGGAATATCCCGCATCACCGCTCGCACAAAGCCTCGCACAAAAATACCAATTGGAGATCGTTAACGTGTTGCTTGTAAAAACAGACGGCCAGCAGATGCCACCGACCGTGCAACGCCTCGAACAACTCAACATGGCTCTACTGGGATGCCTCTAGCGAACAACGCTAATAAACCCTCTGAATACACCTAAAACCAGATTCGATTGCGAACTGCGTCGGCAGTCGTTACATTTCGCTATATCAAAATTATTAAAAAAATCCCCATGACCAACCCAGTCGGCACAGATAGCCTTAAACCCCTGTACGTTTCTGACGAAACGCAGCGCAACGCACTCATCGAGGAGGCCCGACAGCTGCCTTCGGTGGAAATCAGTTCGGCTGCAGCCGCCAACGCGGTCATGCTCGGAGGTGGCTATTTTACCCCGTTGACTGGATACATGAACCTGGCCGATGCGCTCAGCGCTGCCGAGCGTATGCATACCGTCGATGGGCGCTTCTTTCCGGTGCCGATCCTGAACCTGGTGGAATCGATCGCCGATATCGAGGACGCCGACAGGATCGCGTTGCGTGACCCGAACGTTGACGGCAATCCGGTCATTGCCATTCAACAGGTTGAAGCGATCGAGCTGGTCAACGATGAGCAGATGGCGCTGATGACTGAAAAAGTCTATCGCACCACTGACAATGACCATCCCGGTGTAGCAGCATTCAACAGTCACGGACACTATGCGATCAGCGGCCCGATCCAGGTGCTCAATTTCAGTTATTTCGAAACCGACTTCCCCGATACCTTCAGGACTGCGGTGCAGATTCGCGAGGAAATCGAGCGCCGCGGCTGGAAACGCGTGGTCGCATTCCAGACGCGCAACCCTATGCACCTGGCGCATGAAGAATTGTGCCACATGGCGATGAAGCGTCTCGACTGTGACGGGCTCGTGATCCATATGCTACTGGGTAAACTCAAAACGGGTGATATTCCTGCCGACGTCCGCGACGACGCGATTCGCACCATGGTGCGACTTTACTTTCCGGAAAACAGCGCAATCGTTACCGGTTACGGATTCGATATGCTCTACGCCGGCCCGCGCGAAGCGGTGTTACACGCCTATTTCCGCCAGAACATGGGCGCGAGCCATTTCATCATTGGGCGTGATCATGCCGGTGTCGGTGATTACTACGGCGCCTTCGATGCGCAAACGATATTTGACACCGAGGTTCCTGAGGACGCGCTCGAAATAGAAATTTTCCGCGCCGACCATACCGCGTGGTCGAAAAAGCTGAATCGCGTGGTGATGATGAACGAGGCACCCGATCACAGCAAAGACGATTTTGTCCTGCTTTCCGGCACTCGGGTGCGCGAAATGTTGAGCGAGGGAATCGCACCACCTAAGGAGTTTTCTCGCCCCGAAGTCGCCAAAATCCTGATCGATTACTACCAGTCTCTCTAAATAAAACCTGCGCTTATGCTAGATCGCAAGCAGTGTCTTTGCGATACTCCGCACTATGTCTGAAGCCGCATTTACATCGAATCAGTCGTTCACACTGGAGGACCTAAAAAATCTGACCGATAGCGATATGCTGCGGGTAAACCAGGTGATCACCGACAACCTCGCATCGCAGGTGGCACTGATCAACCAGCTTAGCCAGCACATTATTCTAAGCGGCGGCAAACGCCTGCGCCCGATGCTGGTTATTCTTTCTGCGAAAGCCTGTCGGTACTCGGGGGAACAGGACGCACTGCTGGCCGCGGTCATCGAGTTTATTCACACCGCAACCCTGCTGCACGACGATGTTGTCGATGATTCGGATATGCGTCGCGGCAAGGAAGCGGCCAGCGCTATCTGGGGAAACGAGGCCGCCGTGCTGGTCGGAGATTACCTGTATTCACGCGCATTCCAGATGATGGTGCGCGCGCAGTCCATGACGATCATGGATTTGCTGGCAAACACGACCAATACCATCGCCCAGGGAGAGGTGTTACAGCTGCTTAATATCCGGAATCCCGATACCGACGAAGCCAAGTACCAAGAGGTGATCTACGCCAAGACCGCTTGTCTGTTCGAGGCCGCGGCACGTATTGGCGCCCTGCTCGGTGACGCACCTGCGGAGCAGGAGCATGCGCTGCAGACCTACGGCAAGCATCTGGGCATGGCATTTCAGCTGATCGACGATGCACTCGATTACTCAGCGCAAAGCGATGAGCTCGGCAAAAACGTCGGCGATGACCTGGCCGAGGGCAAGCCGACCCTGCCATTGATTCGCGCCATGGAAGTTGGCAACGCTTCACAAAAAAAATTGATCCGGGATGCGATCGAAAATGGCAAGGCCGAGCGTTTCCCAGATATCCTGCAGGCGATTAAGGATACCGGTGCCCTTGAATACACCATCGGAAAGGCTCAATCGGAAGCTGACCAGGCTAAGCGCCAAATTGCCGATCTCGAACAGAGCCCGTATAAACAGGCATTGATTTTCCTGGCGGACTACGCGGTTGAAAGACGCTGTTGAATCGGATCGATAAACTACTCGGCGAAAAGGCTACCTTGCTTGCCGACGGCGCCACCGGCACGACGTTCTTTGGCATGGGTCTGCAAAGCGGGGATGCTCCGGAATTATGGAACATCGACTTCCCCGACCGGGTAGCAACACATTACCAGTCATTCATCGACGCCGGGTCCGACCTGATACTGACCAATAGTTTCGGCGGCACCCGTTACCGCCTGAAACTGCACCAGGCCGAATCTCGAGTGGCCGAGTTAAATATCGCTGCAGCGGAGATACTGCGTGAAGTTGTCGAATGCTGCAGCCGCGAAATCGTGGTGGCAGGTTCGATCGGTCCAACCGGCGAAATTCTCGCACCGCTGGGTGATTTGCAGGCCGAAGATGCCATTACCGCGTTTGCCGAGCAGGCACTGGCGCTGGAGCAGGGTGGTGCCGATGTGATCTGGATCGAAACCATGTCGTCGCAGGAGGAAGTCGAGTACGCGGTACAGGGCGCACAGCAAACCGCATTACCGATCATTTTCACGATGAGCTTCGACACCAATGGCCGCACCATGATGGGCGTTGGCGCCTCCGATGTGATGGCGTTGCACCAGCGCCTGGGCGTGCACGCCTGCGGTACCAACTGTGGTATTGGCGCATCCGAAGTGGTTGCAACGATCCTGAACATGCAGTCCAGCAAACCCGCCGACAGTGGCGACCCGATTCTCGTGGCCAAGGCGAACTGCGGAATCCCCGAATTTATCGACGGCGAAATTCATTACAACGGCACACCCGAGATCATGGCGCGTTATGCCACCATGGCACGCGATGCCGGGGCGCGTATCGTCGGTGGCTGCTGCGGCACCACGGCTGAACACGTGGCGGCAATGCGTCATGCACTGGACAGCACTGCTCCTGGCCCTGCGCCGAGCATTGAAGATGTCGAACGCGAGCTCGGCGCAGTGACTAAAGGTGCACAGGCCCAGGCCAGCGGCCAGCACGAAGTGCAAACCCGTGGCAGTTCACGTCGCCGCAGAAGACGCTAGATCCCATAGTCGTCTCGCGACTTGATAGCGGGACCCAGTTTTCTATATCGACTGTTCCCGTGGATACCGAGACCAAGCCGCGGTATGACAGTCTAAAATGCAGTTTCGATTGCCAGTTTCTTGCAGAGCTGCGACTAGCTGCGGTATTCAACACCGGGGAACACGCACAGCATTTCGAACAGCAGGTTGGCCGCCACCAGCGCCGTATTACCCGAGGTATCGTAAGCAGGTGCCACTTCGACCAGGTCGGCACCGACAATATCGAGCCCTCGACAGCCCCTGACGATCTCTAGTCCCTGGTGCACGGTCAGACCACCTATCTCCGGGGTTCCGGTGCCGGGCGCATAGGCCGGGTCAAGACCATCGATATCAAATGTCAGGTAAACCGGACCGGCACCCAGCTGTTCGCGCACTTCGGCCATCAGCGGAGCCAACGACTGGTACCAACATTCCTCCGCCTGCACCACGCGCACACCCTGCGACCGCGGCCAGTCAAAATCATCCGCCTCGTAACCGCTGGCGCGCAGTCCGATCTGAACCATGCGTGTTGGCTCGATCAGGCCTTCCTCGATGGCACGTCGAAACGGCGTACCGTGCGCGATTGGTTCACCAAACATATGGTCATTTATATCGGCATGCGCGTCGACGTGGACAATACCGACGGGGCCGTGTTTGTTGTTAAATGAGCGCAGTATCGGCAACGAAATGGTGTGATCACCACCGAGTGTGATGGGCTTGCAATCGGCCGCCAGGATTTCATCGTAGGCCTGTTCGATAATCGCTACCGATTTTTCAAGGTTGAAGGTGTTGATCGCAATATCGCCGATGTCGGCTACCTGCAGTGAATCGAAGGGGGCCGCACGCGTCGCCATATTGTAGGGGCGGATCAGGCAGGACTCGGTGCGAATCTGTCTGGGACCGAAGCGTGCACCGGCGCGGTTGGAAGTTCCGATGTCGAAAGGCACGCCGACAAAACCGACATCGAGTCCGACGGGATCAGGTGAATGCGGCAACCGCATCATCGTCGCGATACCGCCGAAACGCGGCATTTCGTTGCCACCCAGGGGCTGGTTGAATTTGTTATCGCCCATGCTCTAGATTCGAAAAGACGCGGCTCCCTTGGCGGGTTTAATCTCAAGCGCTTCGCGCGGGTAAAGGTGCTGCAACCAGTGTTTTTCCCAGAGACGAAATCCACGGGACACCGCCAGCACGATAATAAAGTAAAGAACCGCAGCGGTGATGAAACCTTCGTAGGCGAGGTAATAGCGACCGTTGAGCCATCGCCCCACGCCGAGCAGGTCCTGGATCGTAATCGTGCTTGCCACCACCGATCCATGCAGCATGAAAATGACTTCGTTCGAGTAGGCTGGTAGCGCACGCCGAAAGGCGCTCGGCAGCACGATGCGTCTGAGGCCCATCCAGTTGCTGAAGCCGCAAGCCCTGGCGGCTTCGATTTCGCCCCTGCTGGTATTCACGATCGAACCACGCAGCAATTCGGTGGTATAAGCCGCGGTGTTGAGTGAAAATGCAATCAGCGCACAGTACCATGCTTGCGAAAGAATCGGTCCCCATAGGAATGTTTCGCGGATCCACTCGAACTGGCCCAGACCGTAATAAATCAGGTAGGTCTGCACCAGCAGCGGGGTACCGCGAAACAGGTAGGTAAAAGCCCACACCGGCGCGTTTAAAAACGGATTATTGCCGGCGCGTACGATCGCCAGCGGAATCGACAGAATTCCGCCAATTACTAGCGACAGTACCGTCAATTGCAAAGTTGTCAGGGCGCCCCACAGGAAACGATCGAAATTCTGAGCGATCAATACAATGTCGATCGGTGACCAGGTTTCGAGAAACTGGATGATCGAATCACCCATCGTCGGTCCTCACGATGCCCTTGCTGTATTTTTTATCGAGCCAGCGCAATCCAGAATCAGATATCGCGGTCAAAACTAGGTAAATCATTAGCACTGCGAACATGAAGGTAAACAATTGCCGCGTCGAACGCCCGGCAACAAATCCGTTGTAGACGACGTCCTGCAGCCCGATGACCGAGACCAGCGCGGTTGATTTGATTTGTACCAGCCAGTTATTGGAAAAACCCGGTAGTGCGTAAACCACCATCTGCGGCCAGATAATGCGGCGAAATATGGTCAGGCGTGACATGCCACAGGCGACGCCGGCCTCGATCTGGCCTTTCGGTATTGCCAGGATCGCGCCGCGAAAGGTTTCGGTCATGTAGCCACCAAACACGACGCCGATGGTACCGACGCCGGCGGCGAACTGGCTGATTTCGGCGTAGTCCCACAGGCCGGTCAGTGTGCCGATCGAGTTGGCCAGCTCCTGGCCGCCGAAGAACACCAGTAAAATCAATACCAGGTCGGGGACGCCGCGCACGATGGCGGTATAACCATTCGCGGTTTTCTGTGCGACGATATTCTTGGACAACTTGGCCCAGGCGCCGATCAATCCGAACAATACCGCGATGACCAGTGACAGCAGCGCGAGCCTTATCGTCACCCATGTGCCGGATAGTAACTGGCCCTGGTATTCGATGATCAGATCCACTTTAATGCCTGTCGATCAGGTTATAAAACCCGGCCTGGAAAAACACAGGCCGGGTTGGGTGCCGGCGATTAACCGCCGAAGATATCGAAATCGAAATACTTGGCGTTTATTTTCTGATAAATGCCTTTCTCACGAAGCGCCTTGATCGCCGCGTTGAGCTCCATGCGCAGCTCCTTGTCCTGCTTGCGCACGGTCATGCCGGCACCCGGACCGTGACATGCCTCGTCATGCTGGTCGCCACCGGTAAACTCGAAATCTTTTCCGGCATCGGTTTTAAGGAAGCCATCATCAGCTGCGATCGAGTCTGAAAACTGGGCATCGATACGACCTATCGCGAGATCCTGAAATACCTCGTCCTGGGTTCCGTAGAGCACCAGCTCGACATCGGGAAACATCTTTTCCATGAAACACTGGTGCGTGGTGCCGCGCTGCAGGCCGATTCTTTTACCTTTCAATCCTTCCTTGGTAATTTTCAAACCGGCGCCTTTTTTGGCGACGAATTTAGCGGGCGTGTTGTAATACTTGTCGCTAAAATCGACGCGCTTCTTGCGCTCCTCGGTAATCGACATCGAGGCGATAATGGTATCGAATTTCTTTGCCAGCAACGCCGGAATCATGCCGTCCCAGTCCTGCTCTATCAGCACGCATTTGCGCTGCATTTCGGCACAGATGGCTTCGGCAATTTCGATATCGAAACCTTTCAGGGTGCCGTCGGATTCTTTCCATGAGAACGGGGGATAAGCGCCTTCAACGCCGACACGAAGATCCGCGGCCTGTACGCTTCCCATTCCTAGCATCAGTGTAACAGCAGTCAATGCTGTCATTAATTTTCTGAACTTCATCTTACTTCCTCACTTTGGTTGTGTTTCACTGAGAAACTGTTTTGTTATGCCCTACGGGCGGTTACTGCATCGTCCTCGATAGAAATTTTCGAAAACGATCCGAATTCGGATTTTTAAACATTTGATGGGGTTCGCCCTGCTCTTCTACCCGACCCTGGTGCAAAAATACGACCTCCGATGACACGTCACGCGCAAACCCCATTTCATGGGTAACGACCAACATGGTGCGCCCTTCTTCGGCAAGATCGCGCATAACTTTGAGCACTTCTCCAACCAGTTCCGGATCTAGTGCCGAGGTCGGCTCATCAAACAACATCACCTCGGGATTCATCGCCAGTCCACGCGCAATGGCAACGCGCTGCATTTGACCACCAGATAATTGCGCCGGATAGTAATCCTTGCGTTCCAGAATTCCGACCTTGTCGAGCAAGGCTTCGGCCTGCTCGGTCGCCTCGGCCTTGGGGACCTTAAGTACATGCACCGGCGCCTCGATCACGTTTTCAATTACCGTCATGTGCGACCACAGGTTGAAACTCTGGAAAACCATGCCGAGGCGTGCTCGCAGGCGCTCTACCTGGTGAATGTCTTCGGGTTCATAGCGACCGGATCTACTGGTATGCATGCGTATTTTTTCGCCGGCAACAAAGACATCGCCCGCGTTAGGGATTTCAAGCAGGTTAATACAGCGCAGGAAGGTACTTTTTCCGGAGCCCGAGGCTCCCAGTATCGAAATGACATCACCTTTATGCGCGCTCAGCGATACGCCGCGGATTACTTCAACATCGCCAAAGCTTTTATGAAGGTCTACGACCTCAAGCGCCGGTTGGTCGCCAGCTGCTTCGCTCATTCGGTTTCCCCTCCTGGGATTATCGTTTTTGTCGATATTTTCTAGTTGTGCGCGCATGGTAACACTTTTTTCAGCCCGCAAACCAGTCGGAATTGAACCGCTGAAATCGGCTTTATAACGCCAACAGACGCTCGATAATACCTCGCGCCTGCGAAGCATAACCACCGCCAAACAAATTGGCATGGTTCAGTACGTGGTAGAGATTGTAGAGCTCTCGTCGCTCGGCATAGCCGGTATCGATTGGAAAATGCTCATTGTACCTAGCGAAGAAACGCTTCCCCGGATGACCGAATAACTCCATCATCGCAAGATCGGCTTCATGGTCACCGAAGTAGCAAGCCGGGTCGTAAATAACTGGATTGCCGTTCTCGTCGGCGCCCTGGTTACCGCCCCACAGATCGCCATGCAGCAGAGACGGTTTGGGCTGATAGCTGGTAAAAAATTTTCCAAGATCTCCTGCCAGGCGATTACCGGCGTCAATCAACCTGGTATCAAATCCTTTTTTTCGTGCCAGCTCCAGTTGAAAGTCGAGCCGCTGTCGGCGCCAGAAATCAATCCAGTCCGCATTAAAGGTATTGTGTTGTGGCGTGCTGCCAATGGTATTGTCGTACTCGAAGCCGAACTGTTTGTGAAAACAGCGGTGCATCGCGGCCAATGCCGTGGCAAATCGATCCGCATCGGGCAGTCCTCCGAGCTCGATGTATTCCATTACGATGTAGGCAAGATCACCTTCACATCCGGTCAGGAATACTTCGGGTACCCGGATCGCTTCGCTGTCACGGATCGCATCAAGCCCCGCTTTTTCAGCGACAAACATTGACAGTAATTCACTTCGATTGACTTTGACAAAGAAATCCTGCTCGCCACATTCAAGCCGAAAGGCCTGGTTGATATCGCCACCGTGTATCGCTACTGCGCGAATTTCAGTCGGCGAACGTTGCAGCTGTTGTGCCAGCGAAGCACTGAGTGATTGCCAGTTAATCATAACAAACGATGCTCACCCGGCTGCAGTCCGTCTAATGACCAATCGCCGATTTCGGTCCTGACCAGGCGCAGCGTGGGATGCCCGACTGCCGCGGTCATGCGTCGTACCTGGCGATTACGCCCCTCCTGGATCTTAATCCGCAACCACTGCGTCGGAATATTCTTGCGCACCCGAATCGGCGGGTCGCGGGGCCAGAGCCAGCTCGGCTCATCAACCTGAATTACGTTCGCGCGACGAGTCGGACCGTCTTTCAGTTTCATGCCCGAAGCCAACACCTGCAGAGCCTCCGGTTCGGGTATACCCTCAACTTGCGCCAGGTAAGTTTTCACTCGACGGTAACGCGGATTTGAGATTTGCGCTTGCAGAACGCCGTCATCTGTCAGTACCATCAAACCCTCGCTATCGAAATCTAACCGCCCCGCCGCGTAGACGCCGGGCACATCGATATAGTCAGCCAGCGTCCGTTTATCTCCTGATGGCGAAAACTGGCTCAGCACCTGGAAGGGTTTATTGAAGAGCAATGTCCGCGTCATGTTATTACCCGCTGGCGATTGCCGCGTCCAGGTAGTTCAGCCAGCGAGTGCTGCGCGCTGCCTCGAAAGCCTGCTCGCGCATCATGCGTTGCAGCTGTTCGATATCCGCCTGCTGGCGCAGGATATCAACCTGCCGCATCTCCTCGATCTCGCAGTTGATCCGGGTTAACGCGAGGCTGACATCGAGCAACGCCTCATGCTCGATCAGGGAACGCTGAATTCTTCCTGCGTAACGAAACTTCATATCAGCCACTTCGTGTAAATGCTGCCGAAGTATATCGATCGTGTCGTATTTCTTCAGCAAGCGCGCCGCCGTTTTCGGTCCGACTTCCGGAATCCCGGGAATGTTGTCGACCTTGTCGCCGGTCAGGGCCAGTTGATCGGCGATCTGCTCCGGGCGCACGCCGAACTTTTTGCAAATCGCGCGATAGTCGAGTTTCCTATTATCGAGATAGGCCCACCAGATATCACGCTCGGTAATTAATTGCGCCAGGTCCTTGTCGGCGGTCAGAATCGTCACCGGTAGCCGTGTCGAACCATGGTAGTTCGCCAGTGAACCAATCAGGTCATCGGCTTCCCAGCGCTTGCTGCTGACACAGGAAATACCCAGCGCTTCCAGCCATTCGCGGCACCAGGCAAACTGTCGCTTCAATTCTTCAGGAGCCGGACTGCGGTTCGCCTTGTAATCGGCATATATCTCCTTGCGCGCTGATTTGGACAGGCTTTCATCAAACGCGAAGACAAGATGACGTGGCGCCTGCTCGGTCAGGAGCCGGAACACGAAATCGCTGAAACCAACGAACGCCTGGTTAGGCAGCTGCTGCAGGTTTACCCGTTCGGGATACGGACCATACCAGGCCCTGAAAATGAAAATACTCGAATCGACCAGGAACAAGCGCATTATTAAAAAGTGATTACCACAATTAAGGAGTAAAGATTTTACAACGGTGTTTGCTATAATCGCGCGCAATAATTCGAATGCATAAAACAAGATGCTGCGCTTTCTCCTCATTTTCCTATGCTTGCTTGCCACTGCCGCAGCCTCGGCCGCAACCTCGATACAGCAATTACAACAGTTGCTCGAACAACAACAGTATACCGACGCGGCTGATACGGGCGAGCAGTTGCTTGCGCAAAACCCGCAGCACGCGCGCGCGCGGTTCCTCACTGCCTATGCCTACCAGATGAGCGCGCAACCAGAAAAGGCAGAGATGCTCTACCAGGACTTGATCAAGGATAACCCCAACTTACCCGAGCCGCGCAATAACCTGGCCATGATCTATCTGGCAAAGGGCGACTATGATCGCGCCAGCCAACTACTGGTCGAGGCGCTCAACACCAGTCCCAGTTATGCAACCGCTTACGATAATCTAAGCCAGATTTACAAGGGCATCGCGAGTGAAGCCTATCGGCGTGCCGTCAGCGAATCGAGTGAACCAGCCAAATACACACATAATATACAGCTTACTGCACTCACCAATCTGGATTCGGTGGACGAGGAACCGGTGACAGATAAGATCCCGGATGACCAGACCCTGATCAACTTAGCCAACCAGGAAACCCGGTTGATCGAGCGGGTCAAGAATTGGGCAAAAGCCTGGAGTGGTAAAGACTTTGCTACCTATACCGATTTTTATAGTGCTGATTACCACGCAGATTTCAAGTCCCACGACCAATGGATTGAACAACGACGCAAACGTATTTCACGCCCCGGCAAAATAAAAGTCGAGATCGAAAACATACAAGTCAAGTGGCGCAGCGAAAATAAAGCTATTATTGATTTCAAACAGGCCTATGATTCAGTACGCTACAGCGACCGGGTGGTGAAACGACTTGCCTTTAGCCGTATTGGCTCTCAATGGAAAATTACCGAAGAGCGGGTATTATCTGTTTTATGAAACTTTTTTTTACATTACTGTTATTGCTTGGTTTGCACTGCAACCTGATGGCGGGTGACCCGCCCGGGAATAATTACGAGCAAAGTCTCCTTGAAACAATCAAGGAAATTCAAAGCCTCAATCACGATCAAGCCCTGAACAGTACGCGCGACCTGATCAAGCGATATCCGCATAGCCGGCTCGGACACATGCTCTATGCCGACCTGCTGCTGGCCAAGGCCGAGCCACTGACCGGGATTGGCTCCGGCATAGATACCGATCGTGCAATCCAGGACTTCCGCGACGAAATCCGAAAACGCTGGCAACATGATGCCAGCCCGGCTCATCAGGGCCTGTACCCGGACAACATTTTATTGCTGGCCGACGATCAACCCTATGTCATCCTGGTCGATCAACAGCGCTCTCGCGTCTATATCTACCGCAACGAGGGCGGCGATCTGCGTCTCGAAACCGATTATTTCATCACCATCGGTTTGAACGGTTACGGCAAGCAAAAACGCGGCGACCAAAAGACACCCATCGGTATCTATCATGTGACCCGATACATCGATGGCATGGAGCTTCCGGATTTATACGGCGAGGGCGCGTTTCCAATCAACTACCCTAATGCCTGGGACCAGCGCCAGCAGCGCACCGGTGGCGGGATCTGGATCCATGGCACTCCCTCTTACACCTATAACCGTTCGCCTCGGGCCAGCAACGGCTGTATCGTCGTCAGCAACCCCGATTTCCTGCATATCGATAAATATATCCAGCCTTCGCTGCACACGCCTGTCGTCGTCGCGGAACAAGTTAACTGGATCAAACGCGAGCAATGGTTGGCGAAACGCCAGCAAGTCATGCAGCTGTTATCGAGCTGGCTAATCGACTGGGAAAGCCTTGATCATGAAAAGTACCGTCAACACTACTCGAAATCCGAACTGGATGCCTATGGACGCGACTTTAAAAGCTGGGATGATCATAAACGCTGGGTAAACGGCAACAAGACCTGGATCGAGGTCGAATACAGCAAGCTTAATATCTTTAACTATCCCGGTGAAGACAACCTGATGTTGATGCAGTTTGAACAGAACTATCGCAGCAACAATTTGAATGTCGAATCGCCCAAGGAACTTTTCTGGCGCAAGACGGGCACCAACTGGCAAATTGTCTACGAGGGCAATCGTAGATTTCCGTCAATCGAAAATACGATCGTCAAAAACTAGCCCGGGATTTAAACATGTCCGAAGCGCAGGAATTTGCGACCCACATCGTCGACCTGCTGGATTCGTTCGGACCCTGCGAAGCCAGACGCATGTTCGGCGGTTACGGCATTTTTCACCAGGGATTGATGTTTGGTCTGATTGCCGACGGCAGCCTCTATCTCAAGGCTGACGATGAAACCCGCGAGTTGTTTAGCGCCGAAGGTTGCGAAGCTTTCAGCTATTACAAAAAGGAAAAGGAGTATCGGCTTTCCTACTATCTTGCGCCCGAGGAGTTTTTCGAGGACCCGGACGCCTGCCTGCGCTGGGCGAGGCTGGCCTTCGACACCGCCCTGCGTAATCCGAGTAAAAAAAGTAAGCGGCAGAAAGCATGATCGAGTGGATAATCCTGGCCGGAATCATCGGGGTCGTGGTTTATGGCATCACCATATACAACAACCTGGTGCGCGATCGCCAACGCACCCGTGCCGGCTGGAGCGATATCGAAGTACAACTCAAGCGTCGTCATGATTTGATACCGAAACTGGTCGACGCGGTAAAGCAATACGCGGCTTACGAGCAGGCGACGCTTGACCAGGTCACCACACTGCGAAATCAGGCCGGCAATATCCAGGGAGTAGAACAGCAGGGTCAACTGGAAAACGGTATCAGCCAGGGCCTACTATCGATTTTCGCGCTGCAGGAAGCCTACCCCGAGCTCAAGGCTAACCAGAGCTTTCTACAATTACAAAATGACATCAGTGCCGTCGAAGCCGACATTCAGCATGCGCGGCGATACTACAATGGTGCGGTTCGGAATTTAAATACCCGGATCGATAGCTTTCCTGACCTGTTCATAGCCCGCCTGTTTAACTATCGGCCTGCCCAGTATTTCGAATTCGAGGAAATTCGGCGATGATAATGCTGCGCGCCCTGTTCGCCGCTCTACTGCTATCTTTGTCTTTCAACGGCCAGGCAGAAGAGTATATAGAGTCTTTTCACAGCGACATCGAAGTGCGCCGCAATGGTGATTTACAGGTAACCGAAACCATTGTTGTCAGGGCCGAGGGTCAATCTATCCGGCGCGGAATTTTCCGTGATTTTCCAACCCGTTATACCACCGCAAAAGATCGCACCATGTCGGTCGATTTCGAAGTTCTGTCGGTGCAACGCGACGGCCGTTCCGAGCCCTACCACATCAAGAATCAATCCAACGGTAAACGGCTTTATATCGGCGCGCATAATGTTTACCTGTCACCTGGCTTCTATGAGTATCAAATTCGGTACCTCACCACTCGACAGCTCGGCTTCTTCGACGATTTTGACGAACTCTACTGGAATGTCACCGGTAACGGCTGGGCCTTTCGAATCGACCGGGCATCAGCCCGCGTGACGCTGCCCGATGCCGTTACCGACTTCCAGCTTACCGGATATACCGGCCCGCAGGGCTCGACCGCGCAGAACCTGCGACATCGTCGCAGCACCAGCAATCAGGCTTATTTTGAAAGCAGCCAGCCGCTGGGACGCCACGAAGGGCTTACAATCGTCGCGGGGTGGCCGAAAGGGATCGTTAACGAACCCGGCGCTTCCCAGCGCCGCGCCTGGTTTTTCGAGGATAACCAGCCCGCGCTTATAGTTGGCGGAGGCGCACTCGCGCTGTTTGCTTATTATCTGACGCTGTGGCTATGGTATGGCCGGGATCCCGAGTCGGGCGTGATTATACCGCGTTACCAACCACCCGTGGGGTACTCACCCGCATCGATGCGGTATGTGCAGAACATGGGCTACGATAAAAAATGTTTTACCAGCGCAATCATTAATCTCGCGGTGAAGGGCGCCGCTGATATCAATGACGACGAGGGACAGTTCAAGTTGACCAAACAGGAAGCGACCGAACTACCGCTTGCCCCCGGCGAAGGGCAGGTCCTGAACGGGCTGTTCGGGGATGGGCGCGACAACATCAGTGTCGTGCAGTCAAACCATGGCATCCTGTCAAAGGCTATCGGCAAACATAAAAAATCACTCAAGCGCGATTACGAGAAAAAATACTTCAACACCAACAGCGGGCTACTGATTCCGGGCGTCCTGGCGACCGTGATTGTCATTGCAACTGCCATCACGAGGCTGCCATCGGAAGAAGTCATCATGAAAACGATATTCTTCGTCGTTTTCTCGGTCGTTCCAATAATCATGCTTTCAGCCATTTGGCGCGGTTTAAAGCGCCTTCGGAAGAGAGGTAAAATCCAGGTTGCGGTTAACGTCGTGGTGCTATTGGTCTTTGCCTGGGTAATCTTGAGCACGGGTATCCCCATTGTGGGGTTCTCGGAAGTAGTACCCCTGCCCCTGGTTACTGGCGTTATCGCGATGCTGGCCATGCACTATTTTTTCTACCAGTGGTTAAAGGCACCGACACTTGCAGGGCGACGGCTACTGGATCAGATCGAGGGCTTCAAACATTACCTCAAGGTGGCCGAAGAAGATGAAATGACGTTATCGGGTGCTCCCAGCTTCACCATCGGTTTATATGAAACTTATCTACCCTATGCGATTGCGCTCGATCTCGAAAACGAATGGACTGCCAAACTCAATCATGCGATTGCACAAGGCCTGATCGAAAGCAACTATTCTCACCCAGGCTGGTATCATGCTCGCGGTCACCGCGACAATCATTTTTCAAACGCGCTATCGAGTTCTTTCGATTCGGCGATCGCATCTTCGTCGGTCGCCCCCGGATCTTCGTCGGGATCGTCCGGAGGCTCATCGGGTGGCGGTGGCGGTGGTGGCGGTGGCGGCGGCTGGTAAACCAATCTCTACACCTCGTTTTTCCTCCTGAACCAATATCGATAGCGGCCTCGATCAATGTCGAGCTATTTATGCTTGGTTGAGCTGAGGACAACAAACTTGCTGTCAGAGGCGATGGTTTCGCAATTGCCAAACAGTTTTTTCAGTTTGCTGTGATAAGCCATGTGACGGTTACCGACGATCCGCAATTCGCCACCTGGAGTCAATACGCGTTGCGCCTGCCTGAACATTTGCCATGCGGTCGCATCACCGACACCGTGCTGCTGGTGAAACGGTGGATTAATCAAGACGAGGTCGTGGCGATTGGAATCCACACCCTGCAGGCCGTCGCCTACCCTGAACGTGGCGGCACGCGATCCTGCAAACGCGTTGCGAAAATTATCCTCTGCACTTGCGATCGCCATGTACGATTCGTCGCAAAACAGCATGCTGGCCTCGGAATTCAGGGCGGCGGCGATAATTCCGATGACCCCATTGCCGCAACCCAGGTCAACAATACGTCGAAAACGATCCGCCACCGGCATATTCTCCAGCAACAGCTGACTGCCCCGGTCAAGTCGATCACGGCTGAACAGGCTCGCATGATTTATGATCCGGTAGATTCGATCCACCTGCAATTCGTAGCTGTCAGGATAAGGGCTTTGACCCTCGTTAAGCGATTGATCACGCTCAACCAGGATAAGACGGCTTTTCTTGCGCGCCCGCGTTGTCGTTGTCGGCCCGAGGATGGTTTCAAACAGATCCAGCGTCGATCGGTGGATATTGCGCGCCATTCCAGCCGCGAAAATATGCGTATCGTGATGCAAAACCCGGCGTAATGCATAGAGCTGGTGTTCGAGCAAGGCGAGCGCTTTTGGAATCTTGATTAGTACGCAGTCAACGGACGCCGTGGGAAAATTGATACCCTGGTTGGTCTTGACCTGATCAACAGGATAACCGTTTGCGGTCAGGTTATCGCGTAGTGCTTGCTGCGCCAGATAGGAATCGTTCCAGGAATAAACCGGGTGATTCGCGAGAGCTACGGCGAGTGCGCCGAAGGTATCATTCAATATCAGTAGCTTGCCGTGGCGCGACAGCACCTTGATTTCATCAAGATAGTTCAATAGAAATTCATCGGCGGAGTCCCAGGCCTGCAACAGTTCATCGCGCGGATTACAAACCAGCTCAAACTCGCCCTGAGGCACCAGCAGTAACTTCTGGCTATCGATTGATAAAGGCTTGTTCATCGCTTACCGACAAACGGTAACGCCAGCATGCCCGGTAATCGATCAACCTGCCTGGCATTGCGAAATTCTGCGAGCCCTATCGTCATTGCCTGGTGACCCTTTTCGGGCTGATCGATATAGGTCCTGAAGACCCGGTCCCAGATTGAAAGGTTGAAACCATAGTTACTGTTGGTCTCCCGCACCAGCACCGAATGGTGCACCCGGTGCATATCCGGGGTGACCAAAAAACAACGTACTAATCGATCAACAGCGCGCGGTAAACCAACATTGGCGTGATTGAATATCGCCATACCGTTCAGCACGATCTCGAACACGAGTACCGCGATCAGCGCCGGGCCGAGCAGTATTATCACCAGCCATTTGAACAACATCGAAACGATGATTTCAATGGTGTGAAACCGGGAACCGGTGGTCAGATCGAAATCGAGATCGGCGTGATGTACACGGTGCAAACGCCACAGGATCGGTACCAGGTGCATCAATCGATGCTGCAGGTAGATCGCAAAATCGAGCAATACTACTGCAGCTGATACCTCGAGCCATAAGGGTAAATCAACGAGGTTAAACAATCCCCAGCCCTGCTCCGCCACTGAATAGGCAATCCCTACCGCTGCTGCAGGAAACAATAGCCTCAGCACCATGCTGTTCAGCAGTAACAAACCCAGATTACTGCTCCACCGCAGCGCCTTGGGAACGCTCAGCTCCCGTCGAGGAGCTATCAGCTCCCATAGCAACATGACGATGAAAACGAGCCCGAAAACACCAAGGCGGATAATGGCCTCGCGTTCAAGGATGAAGGTTTCGATTTCGACCGCGTCCATGGCCTGCATTTTCGAGCATTATCGATGACATTGACAGTCTTAAAAAACAGACCCCAAATCGGAATCGTGGTGTGCGAGTAATTAGAACCACACTCGCAGGACTCCTCTTTTTTATTCCTGTCACTAACTTGTTACAGTTGTTATCTGTTTAAATGCATTAGTGTGTTATACAGACCCGGATTAAATTAGACCAGTCCTCAGATGTTAAACGATATCCTGATCATATTGATACTGTCGGTGATGGGGGTCGCTGTGTTTAAACTCATCGACATCCCCGCAGTGCTGGGCTACCTGGTGGTAGGTTTGCTTGCCAGCGACAATGCTTTCGGCTTGATTCATGACTCACATGCGATCGAGCAAATTGCCGAAATCGGGGTGGTTTTCCTGTTATTTACGATCGGTCTCGAGGTTTCTATTCCGCGCCTGATCTCGATGCGTAAAATCGTCTTCGGCATCGGTGTTGCGCAGGTTACTGTGTCAACCTTGAGCACCGTGGTGGTTGGTATCTGGCTGGGACTGTCGTGGCAGGTCGCTTTCGCCCTTGGTGGTGCACTCGCAATGTCATCCACCGCAATCGTGGTAAAGCTGCTGACTGAACAGTACGAGTTGCATCAACCACATGGCAATATATCGCTCGGCGTATTGCTGTTCCAGGATCTGGCGGTAGTGCCATTCCTGGTATTGATACCGATTTTCGCCGCACCCGGAGTAGAATCTTTGCTGATGCCGATCAGCCTGGCCCTGGCCAAGGGCGCTTTCGCTTTCGCGGTAATATTCTACGCCGGCCAATACCTGGTCCGGCCCGCGGTGCGTGCGGTTGCCGCCACCCATTCGCATGAACTGTTCACGCTGTTTATCCTGCTGATCGCGCTGCTGGCTGCCTGGCTGACATGGCAACTGGGGCTATCGCTGGCCATGGGTGCTTTTCTCGCCGGCATCATGCTCGCCGAAACCGAGTTTCAGCATCATATCGAAAATGAAATCAGGCCTTTCCGCGATGTTCTGATGGGATTGTTCTTTATTTCCGTCGGTTCGCAATTCGACTGGCGCATCATCATCAATGAACCCCTGACGGTCGCGATTTTGACCCTGGGCCTGATCGCTGGCAAGGGTATCGCGATCGCAGTCATCACACATCTGGCCGGCTTTACCAAGGGAGTCGCGATTCGTGCTGGTATTCTACTCGGCCAGGGCAGTGAATTCGGATTCGCGTTGCTGGCAGTCGCGCTCGCTACGGGTCTACTCGAGCTCGGACTTAGCCAGCCCATCATCGCGGCGATTATCCTGAGCATGGCGATATCACCGATGCTGATTCAATTCAATGAAAAGATTGCCTGCCGATTTGATCCGGATTATCGCGACAGTCTGAACCAGGTCGAAACAAGTATCGAGGAAGCCTGCAAGGATATCGCGGACCACGTTATTCTGTGCGGCTTTGGCCGCACCTCGCAAAATCTCGCGCAGTTCCTGCGGCGGGTCGGCATTCCTTTCGTTGCGCTGGAAATCGATACCGACATTGTCACCGAGGCGCGCGAGGCGGGTGAACCGGTTTTCTATGGCGATAGCAGCAAACCCGAGATTCTGCAAAGCGCCGGCTTTGCCAGGGCCCGGGTACTGGTCATATCATTTACTGAATTCAAGGCCAGCGAGCATATCGCCAAGACTGCGCGCGAGTTAAGTAAGGATATTCCGATGATCATTAGAACCCGCGACGATCGTCATCTCGAGCACCTGCTCGAGTGTGGTGCCGATGAAGTGATCCCGGATACGGTCGAATCAAGTATGATGCTTGCCAAGCATACCTTGACAGCGCTGGGTGAGGATCCCCATTCCATCGATGAAATGCTCGACGAGGCGCGTGAAGGGCACTACGCCCGGGTACGTGCATTTTTTCACAGCGTGGACGACGTCGATCTCGATGCGCCCGATCATCACCATATGCACAGTATAGAAATACTCGGTACTTACGCTTCGGTTGGTCACAGCATCGAATCCTTGAAAAGTCTCGACAAGGTCAAAATTATTGCGTTACGTCGTAACGGAGTCAGCTGCGACAGCCCGCTCATCGATGTTGAATTTAAGCCGCACGATGTCTTTGTCATCGAAGGTCACCCGGATGATATTCAGGCAGTCGAGATAGAAATCATGTCAGGTTTATAGGGCAACTTTATGGTCGACGAAGAAACCGTATCGCCGTTAGCGCTAAAGTGGAAACTGCGCGTATCGCCGCGGGCACGATACGCCAGGCTGCAAATCAAACCGTATGGCGGACTTGAAGTGATTATTCCGACGCGTTTCCCACGCAATGAAGTTCCGGACCTGGTCGCAAAACACGAAGCCTGGGCACGACGTCAACTTGCACGGCAGTCAAAGCTGCGTCAGTCCATACGCCTGCCGCGGTTGCTGACTCTAGCTTTCGACAACAGTTCTATTCCGGTGGTTTACAAGGGTGATTCGCTACAGTTCAATTTCGACTTGTTCGACGAGCCCAGCACAGATCAAATAGTTATCCAGGCGAGCGGCCATCGCGAGCGTGTCCATGAGTTACGCGACTGGATTCGAAGCAAGGCACAGGCGTCGTTTCCTGCACTGCTCGAGCAGATATCGACCAGAACCGGGCTCGAATTCAATAAACTGAGTGTTCGCAGTCAGAAGACACGGTGGGGAAGCTGCTCAAGACGCGGTAACATCAGCCTCAATGATCAGCTTCTATTTCTGCCGGTAAAAACCGTGGAATACCTGATGATTCATGAGCTTTGCCATACGCGACACCTGAATCATTCCAGGGCCTTCTGGACGCTGGTGGAAAAACATTGCTCCGACTTTCGAGCACACGAGCAATTACTGAGCGATTCGCGCAACCTGGTACCTGACTGGTTCCTGCTCGACCTTTACAGCTGAGCCGGGGGCAATCCAGCTAATTGTGCTAGTTTGCCTGGTTGCGCTCGATATACTTGATCCTGTTTTCGATCAGCAGGTTCTTGGTGCGTGACAATTTGGACTGACTCGAAAAAGGTCCCAGCTCTACACGATGCCAGGTTTCATCATTGACGACGGCGGACTTGATGGTCGCCTGCAGGCCCAGGAATGCCAGCTGCGCCTTGAGGGTGTCGGCTTCGCCAGCGCTTTGGAAAGAACCGACCTGCAGTATCGACCGGTCGACAGCTTCCTTATTGATACTGGGATTTTCGATGGCTTCACGGTCTTCCTCTGAAATCGGGATTTCGACTTTACGCTTTGGCAACACCGAGTAGAAATCGATGGTTGGTTTATTCGGACTGCCGGTCGATGCCTGCTGCTGATTATCTGCGCCGCTGTTTTCAACAATTTTTTGATCGAGAAACAGAACCAGTGCAATAAACGAGGCCAGCACCAATAGCAGGAATGCCCAGACCCAAAGCGATGTCGACTGTTTTTTTGCCATCAGAATCGTTACATTGTTTCCGGCGCCGAAACACCCATTAACCCGAGGCCATTGCTTAATACTTGCTGTACGGCCGATGCCAGCGCCAGACGCGCGGCACGCAACTCAGCGTCATCGACGATAAACTGGTGCGCGTTATACCAGGAGTGGAAATGATTGGCGAGTTCGCGCAAATAGGTAACCACCAGGTGGGGTTCACGGCGAAGCGCGGCGGCTTCTACCCGCTCCGGAAACTGGCTCAGTTGCTTCACCAGGGCTTGCTCGTGTGCGTTTTCCAGACGCTCCAGGTTAGCATCCTGGACAGCCGGGTTAATCCCCCTCTCGACGCACTGCCGTCGGACACTGCAAATTCGTGCATGCGCGTACTGCACGTAATAAACCGGGTTATCGTTGGATTGCTCGCGCGCCAGATCGAGATCAAAATCCATGTGTTGTTCCGATTTGCGCATCACGTAAAAGAAGCGTGCGGCATCCAGCCCGACGTCTTCCCGCAATTGTCTCAACGTGACGAATTCCCCGGAGCGTGTCGACATCGAAATCTTCTGGCCGTGTTCGAACAAATTGGCGAATTGCACCAACTGAACCTCGAGGTTGTCGGCATCATAACCCAGCGCGCTCAATGCCGCTTTGACCCGGGGAGTATATCCGTGATGGTCCGCGCCCCAGATATTGATGACCTTGTCGAATCCCCGGTCGAACTTGTTCATATGGTAGGCGATGTCAGAAGCAAAATACGTGGTCTGCCCATTTTCACGCCGCACCACGCGATCTTTTTCATCGCCAAAATCGGTGGAGCGAAACCACAGTGCCCCATCCTGTTTATAGACGCTACCTTTATCCTGCAACCGCTGTATCGCTTGCTCAATCAGACCGTCGTCGCTCAACGAGCGTTCCGAAAACCAGTTTTCGAAATCAACCCCGAAGGCATGCAGATCATTACGTATCACATCGACCAATGTCACCAACGCCAAGTCGAAAACGACGCGGTACCCGGTGTCGCCAAGCAGTGTCTGGGCGTTCTCGATCAAGTCATCGATGTGTTTTTCCTTGTCTCCTGCGGGCGCATCTTCACTGACATCGGCCATCACCTCGAGCACAGGCTTCTGAAAACGAGCAGCGTTTTCACGGTGCAGCGTCGCCGCGATGTCCCAGACGTAATCACCCTGGTAACCATTGCTCGGAAAACTGATTGTCTCCCCGCAGAGTTCCAGGTATCGCAACCAGACGGAGGTGGCGAGAATATGCATTTGCCGCCCGGCATCGTTGACGTAGTACTCTTTTTGCACTTCGTAGCCAATAAAGCCCAGCAAGTTGGCAAGCGTTGCACCGATCGCGGCACCGCGACCGTGACCAACATGCAGCGGTCCGGTCGGATTGGCAGATACAAATTCGACCTGGATCTTGCTCTCCTGCCCGATTGCACTGCTTCCAAATTCGGTGCCCTGCTCGAGTATCCTGTTAATAATCGAATGACTCGCGGCGCTGGCGACAAAGAAATTGATAAAGCCCGGGCCGGCCACTTCAACCTTTTCGATCGTGTCGATGGCGTCTAGCTTACCGACGATCAGTTCTGCCAGAGCCTGCGGCGGCGTGCCCACTGCCTTGGCCAGTGTCAGCGCAATATTCGAAGCAAAGTCACCCTGCCCGGGATCCCTGGCAGGCGTCACCTGGATATTGGCATTGAGTTCAGACGGAATCTGCGAAGCCTGCTCAAGCTCGCGTAGAGCCTGCGCGATCAGATCGGTGATGATTTGCTTCAAGGGCTAAAACTCGTACCCGGATGGGAAAAATGATCGTGGATTTTACCCGAGCTGTCCTGCCTGGGCCACCCATCATTTCTGCAAACCATTTCGCTATCTCGGAAGATCGCCCGTAAAAGACGCTCCCAACCGGCGCAAGCGCCGGTTGGTCCATCCATGGAATCGCTTGGAACGCGGCATCCATGCCGCGCTACACTTTTACGGGCGATCTTCCGAGATAGCTACCAGTTTCAAAGGCGTGGTCATCGCAATCTTATAAAGTTCATTTACCAAATGATTTCCGCATTCGCGGAAATGATGATTTTAATGTTGGAGCTCGTTGCGAACCAACAAGGCACGGTCATCGGGATATCTTTGTGAGACGGCACTCCGGGCGCGAGCCTACACGAATGTATTTACGGCGATCCTGCAAAGATATCCCGATGACCGTGCCGCACTATTACGCTTTCTCACTGGGTAGCTCTTTATGACAGCTACGGGGTTAGAGGTCGGGAGGATCGACATCGATGCTCCAGCTGACACGGGCGCTGCTGGCGAGTTGCTCGAGGGCTGGCATCGATTGCTGCAGAACCGAGCGCAACGCCTGGTAATCCTGCGAGATCAGCGTCAATTGCGCGCGGTAGCGACCGACCCGGCGGGTCATCAATGCCGGCATCGGCCCGACGCAGGACAGTGCCTCGAAACGAGGCGCTGCCTCGAGCAACGTCCTGATATCTTCGAGCCTGGCAAGCGCTGCCTTAAGCTCGATTGCATCGGCACGAAACATAACGACCCGTGCAAAGGGTGGAAATCCGAGCAGGCGACGCTCCTGTAACAGCTCGTTCGCGATATCGCGATAGTCTCGCTGGCTTAGTGCCTGCATTAACGGATGATCCTGAAACCGGGTCTGTACGATAGCCTCGCCTTCCCGATCGCCCCGCCCCGAGCGTCCGGAAACCTGGTACAGCGTTTGCGCCAGGCGTTCGCTGGCACGGTAGGAAGCGCTAAACAATGCCTGGTCTGCATCCAGAATCACGCTCAGCGTAATTGCAGGATAATCGTGTCCCTTGGCGATCATCTGGGTGCCAATCAGAATGCAGGGTTGTCCACTCTGCAATTGTTTCAGCCGCGCCTTCAGCGCGGCACGAGACGCTATCACGTCTCGATCAATACGCAGCACGGTGGTGTCCGGGTAGCGCTGAATCAAACCCTGTTCAAGCTGCTCGGTACCGATGCCATAATGCCTGATCTCGGCATGGCCACACTCCGGACAGGTTTCGGGTACGGCCTGGGCATAGCCACAGTGATGACATAACAGGGATTGCACCGATTGGTGCAAGGTCAACCGTGCATCGCAATTTTGACAAAGAGATTGCCAGCCGCATTCGTGGCACATCACGATCGGTGCGAATCCTCGGCGATTCAGATACATCAAAACCTGGCCTTCCTGCGCCAGATGCCGCTCGATCTGCGCCAGGGTTTGCACGGCGCAGCCAAATTCGAAGCGACTATTGCGCACATCGATAAGCCGGATTGGCGGTGGTGCAAACCGGGTTGGGCGCTGGTTAAGACGATAACGGAAATAAGTGTCACGCGTGCAGTTGGCAATGGTTTCCAATGACGGCGTAGCTGAGCCAAGGACGATCGGTATATCCAGCATCTGGGCACGTTTGATCGCAACATCGCGGGCGTGATAGCGCACACCGTCGTCCTGACGATAGGATTGATCATGTTCTTCGTCGATGATAATCAGGCCGAGTCGATCGCATTGTGAAAACAGGCTGGAGCGCGTACCCAGCATAATCCTGACCTCACCCCTGCGAAATCGATCCCAGGCCTGGTAACGCTGAAACTCGGTGAGACCCGAGTGCGAAATAGCGAAGCACTCTCCAAAACGCTGCTCGACCCGCTCGATCAGCTGGTTGGTCAGTCCAATTTCCGGCACCAGGTAAATAACCTGAAGATCGAGTGCAAGTCGACCCTGGATCAGCCGCAGGTAGATCTCCGTCTTACCGCTGCCAGTGATGCCATCCAGCAAGTGCACGGCGAAGCGATCCACGCGTGGTTCGAGTTTAGCAAGACAATCTTGCTGCTCGTGACTCAGCCTGGGCACATTATCGGCCGGCGTCTCGAGAAGAGGTTTTTCCATCCACTCCCAGCGCACCAGTTGTTTGGACTCCAATGTCTTCACCACCGTATGCCAGGCAGGATTGATCTGCTTGAGCTGGATTGCAGTCAGGCCGGACTCATGCTGGAAAAGAGCATCGCAAATTTCAAACTGTCTGGGCGAACGCCGTTTGAGCCCTGCAATCAGGTCTGGATCAGATTTAACGAGACGCCAGCGTTTTACCCGTACCGGATTGTGCGGACGCAAACCTCGCAGGTAGCCCGGTAAGCACTGGAATATGACCTCACCCAGCGATTGCAGGTAATAGTCCGACATCCAGCGGGCCAGCGCCAGCATGTGCTCATTAATAATAGCAGCATCGTCAAGCCGCTCTTGTACCGGCTTGATTCGGTCGGGATCGAGCTCACTGACGTCGCTGGAGTCCAGCAGTACTCCCGTTTTGACACCGTTGCCGAAGGGCAATCGGTAACGGGCACCAACCACCGCAGAATCATCTGGCGTAATCCGGTAATCAAAAACACGGTGCAGCGGCAGTGCGATGGCGAAAGAGGCATATCGGGATTGCGGCACGCGGATTACTCAAGCGAAAAGCTGAATCATACTCGAATTGAGTACCGACCTCAGCGACACATTTGCACGAAGTTGGAACATCAGTTACCGTCCAAAGTTAAAGTTGTTTCTGGAAATTAAAAGCTAAATTGTTAAGAAATGGTAACAAATGGATTTATCCACATATTCTGTGGATAAGTCTGTGCATGAAATGCACATAACACGCTGCAAGCCGCATTTCCATTGATCATCTATTAGATTGCTCATTTTTGCATCGATTTAAATTTCTTTTATATATCAAAGGGTTATAGCAACTGGTCAATTTTTGATCGATAGTGTGGAAACTAATTGGGGACAGATACCGATCGATTAACCTCATGTGTATATCTTGCCCTTGTCAATAGGGAAGCAACACATTTTTAAGTAAATATATAAATTAAAAGTATCTCATTAATAGTGAAATCTTAAATCCGCCAAAACCAAAAAAATCAGCGCCCTGTTTCGCAGTGACTTTGCCCGGTACCACGATTAAACTAGCGACGTTTTTGCACTCGAGCCATTCACCATGTCCGCCAAAATCGCGGTTCTGCTGACCAACCTTGGAACACCGGACCGCCTTGAACGAGCCTCGGTGAAGCGATTCCTGAAGGAATTTCTTTCTGATCCACTGGTGGTTCGGCTGCCCAGCATTTTCTGGTTGCCATTACTTTACGGCATTATCCTGCCGCTACGAAGCGGTAAAACACTGCAAGCCTACAGCCGGGTCTGGAGTGAAGCAGGCTCCCCGTTGATGGCATACTCAAACAAACAGCGCGCGGCATTGCAGCAAAAACTACTTGAACAGGCGCACGTCGACCTCGCGATGCGCTATGGCAACCCCTCTTACGAATCGGTACTGCGCCTGCTGCGCGATGCCGGGATCGACAAGCTGGTAGTGCTGCCGCTTTATCCCCAGTACTCGGTGACGACAACCGCGACCAGCTACAAGCATTTAATAAACACACTGAAAAACCTGGACTTCACGCCGGCGCTCGAGTTCGTCGGTTATTACCCCGATCACCCGGCCTATATCGAGGCGCTGGCCGAATCGATTCGTGAGCACTGGCAGCAAGGGCAAAGGCATCTGCTGATGTCCTTTCACGGTCTACCGCAGGCGAACGTCGACCGTGGCGACCCCTACCAGGCACAATGTGAAAAAACGGCCAACCTGCTGGCGGCCAGCCTCGGACTCGGCGAATCCGACTGGTCGATCGGTTACCAATCGCGTTTCGGCAAGCAGGCCTGGATCCAGCCCTATACCTCAGACATGCTGCAGCGACTGGTTGCGCGCGGCATCAAGGCAGTTGATGTCGTTTGCCCCGGATTCTCTTCAGACTGCCTCGAAACCCTGGATGAGATCGAGGTCGAGTACCGCAACGAGTTTATCGAACTCGGCGGCGAGCAGTTCAGCTATATCCATGCGCTCAACGACCGCGACGCTCACATCGAAATGATGCGCCAGCTGGTCGAACCTCACCTCACCTAGGCCGGCGCTTCAGAAAGGGCCGCAGTTTTGATATTCGACTCGAACGCCTGCAATCGCTTGTAGATCGAGATCAGCTCGACAATGGTCGACCACGAATTCACAAGGTACTGGAACGAGCTTTCCACTTGCTCGAACGCGTTCGTAATCTGCCGGAACAGGCCAAAGGTAATCGCTCCCGCAACGATGGTCGGCCCCATCGCAATCAGTGGCAACAGCACGCTGTACTGGATATAGGCGAAGCGTGCGAAATTAAAATATCCGTAGTGCAGATAAAGTCGATAGTAATTCTTTCTGACATGGCCGAACAGCTCCACCACGGTGAGCGGTTCCGCCCGGTCTTCGTGGTCCTCGCCGTAAACCAGTTCCTTGCGGTAGGCGGCTTCGACCAGCTGGTTGTTGAATTCAAGTCCCGGCAGCTTAATACCGACCAGTGCCACCACCACGGTTCCGAAAATAGCCGACAGGATGGCAATATAGATTAATGAATGTTCGACCGGGCCGATCCAGGGTAATTCAGTAATATGTTTGCTCAACTCGAACAGGATCGGTAAAAAAGCAATCAGGGTCAGTATCGAGCGAAAAAAATGAACACCGAGGCTTTCAACGATGCTGGCGAAGCGCATGGTGTCTTCCTGCACCCGCTGTGCGGCCCCTTCTACCTTGCGCAACACGGGCCAGTTCTGCATGTAAAAGTTGTTCATCGCGGTGCGCCAGCGAAACACGTAATGACTCGTGAAAAACGAAGTCCCGACCTGAATCAGGATCCAGAAAGAAGCCAGCTTGAGGAAACCCGTCATGACGCTGAAGAATTCATTGAGGGTAATCTGGTTGGGCGCAGACAGGGCTTTCTGGATCATATTGTAAAACTCACCATACCAGTCGTTAATTTGTACCGACAGATCGACCTGGTACCAAATCGACCATAAAATTACGATCGATCCCGCCAGTGACCAGTGCAGCCAACTCTTGTTCATGAAAAATGAGCGAAACATCGGATTCCTCTTTATTTAATGTTATAGGGCAGACATCCAGACAACCCGCGAGTTGCAAATCTGAAGACTAAATACCTCGAAGCGCGGCATTATAACAGCGAATTAATAACCGAATCCTTTATACTTCGCGCTCATGTGCCTGATCCTGTTTGCCTACCAACAGCATCCCGAATATCCGCTGATCCTGATCGCCAATCGTGACGAGTACTACGTACGACTCACCCGGGACGCGCACTGGTGGGATGACGCAGAAATTTTTGCCGGGCGCGACCTCGAGGCCGGAGGCACCTGGCTCGGGGTTAATCGCCAGGGCCATATCGCCGCGGTCACCAACGTGCGCGAACCCGGCGGTATGCGCGCGGGCAAAAAGTCTCGGGGTGACCTGACTCGAGATTACCTCGCTGCAAATGAGCAACCCGAGGATTATCTGCACCGACTTTCGCGGCACGACCAGGATTTCGCGGGATTCAACCTGCTACTGGGGAATCCAGCGGGACTCTGGTTTTATTCGAACCGGGATCACGGAATCCACAGGATCGAACCCGGCGTTTACGGTATCAGCAACGGAGGATTCGACGAACCCTGGCCCAAGCTCAGCTCGGGCAAGGCCGAACTCGAGAACTTGCTCAGTGGCGATATTGATACCGCAGAACTCATGGAAATACTCACCGACCACCAGATTGCGCAGGACCATGAACTGCCGAGTACCGGTGTAACTCTCGATATTGAACGCATGTTATCGAGCCGGTTTATCCGCTCCTCCGAGTATGGCACCCGTGCTTGTAGCGTGGTGACTATCGGGACCAATAACCGGATTAATTTCAAGGAACAAAACTATCCTGACGCGGAGCATCGCGGTAAGCTTGTCGAGGAATTATTCGAGCTAACCCAGTGATCAGCAATACCGTTCCTCAACTGCGCTACGCCAACCTCGACAACGGAATGGTGGAGGTAGTCTGGAGCGATTCCAGCAGCAGCATCTTTCACCCGCTCTGGCTGCGTGATAACTGCCGCTGTGAATCCTGCGGCGATCCCGCAATCGGTTATCGAAACCTGCGCCTGACTGCGCTCGATCTCGACATCATGCCCGGCGCACTCGCGCTAGAACCCGACCTGCTCACGGTCAGCTGGCCTGACAGCCACCGCTCGACTTTTACCGCGCCCTGGTTGCACGTGCATGCCGGCAACATGACCGCACGCGAGGCGCGCGTGTTTAAACCCAGGCTCTGGGACCAGGATTTTCGTGACGCACCGCCTCGCTTTGATTACGCCGGGCTCGAAGATGACGATGCAGTCCTGCTACAGGTGCTGCAACAGGTTCGCGATAGCGGAATTTGCCTGCTACAGAATGCACCCACCGAGCCCGGGGTCGTGGAGGCATTTGCACGACGCTTCGGCTTCCCCCAGGAATCCAATTTCGGGCGCGTACAGGACCTGGTTTTCGATCCAGGCAGGCGCAGCATCGCGAACGATATCAAAGCGCTCAAGCTGCATACCGATGAACCTTACCGGGCTTCGCCTCCCGGATTGCTATTGTTTCACTGCATTGCCCACGATCAGACCGGAGCCGGATCATCGCTCTTCATGGACGGTTTCGAAATCGCGGAGCAATTACGGGCCAGGGACCCGGACGGATTTGAGGCGCTATGCACCCATGCACAATCCTACCGGCGTCATTTCGAAAACGACGTCGATCTGATCGCCGAGTTTCCGATTCTAAGCGTCGACGAGTTCGGCAACCTCTGCGGAATCCGCTTGAATGATCGCGTCGCGGCACCCCTGTCGATTCCACCCGACCAGGTTGCAGTCTTTTATCGAGGCCTGCTGTACCTGCTCGGGCTTGCCGAAGACGACAAGCTGATGATGAAAATTACCCTGCAGCCGGGTGATATTGCAATATTTGATAATCACCGGATTTTACACGGGCGCAGCGACCTGTCGATAAACGGTCAACGCTGGTTACAGTGGGTTCAAATCGAGCGTGGCGATTTTTATTCCAGCCTGCGTATCATTGCCGATCGGCTCGGGCTTGCGCGAGACGATAGCCCGCTGCTGCGGGGGGCTTACGGATCCTTTGGATACCGGGGACGAAGATGAATGAAGCTGCAGTGAAATCAAAATGAAAGTATTGCTGGTAACCGGCAGCAGCCGCGGCATCGGGGCCGAGATTTGTCGCCAGGCGGCGGCCGACGGCTGGAAGGTCTGTATCAACTATGCCCATTCCGAGGATGAAGCCGATCGCGTGGTTGCCGAGATTCGTCAGCGCGGAGGCATTGCGATTGCGCTGCAGGCAAACGTCGCCAACGAGGATGAAGTCATCAGGATGTTCGAACGCATCGACCTTGAACTGGGGCCTCTAACCGGGCTCGTCAACAATGCCGCTATCAACGGGGGCGGCACGCGAGTCGATGAAATGGATGCCGCGGTGTCGAGGCGGGTTTTCGATATCAACGTACTGGGGGCTTTTACCTGCGCCAAGCACGCAATCAGGCGCATGGCGAAACGTCACGGCGGCGGCGGCGGCTCGATCGTCAACGTTTCGTCGGCCGCGTCCAGGCACGGCGGACCCTTCAGCTACATCGACTATGCAGCCTCCAAGGCTGCAATCGATACGTTTACGGTCGGTCTCGCCAAGGAGCAGGCTGACCAGGGCATACGGGTGAACTGCCTGCGACCCGGTGTCACGATGACGGAAATCAGTACCGAGTACGCAAAGGAACATCCCGAATGGCTCGACTGGGTATTGCCACAGGTGCCGCTGGGGCGTCCGGCCGAGGTGGCCGAAATAGCCAACGGTGCGATGTTCCTGCTGTCCGACAAGTCATCCTACGCCACCGGCGCAATCCTCGACATCTGCGGTGGCTGGGTCAGCCCCTGAGCTCTATTCAACCTCAAAAGTAAGATGACTAAATCGTTTCAAGCCGGCAACCGAAGGCACCTCCGGGGATAAGCCGCAAAAGTGTAGCGCGGCAGGGATGCCGCGCTCCAAGCGATTCCATGGATGGACCAACCGGCGCCAGCGCCGGTTGGGAGCGCCTTTTGTGGCTTATCCCCGGGGGTGGCTTTGGTGAGCTTTATATATTAAAGAGAGATTCGGTGTTGCGGGTGAGGGTGACGGCGAGGTCTTCGACGCCGCAGTTGCGCAATTCAGCCATGGTTTGCAGGTGATCGACGATAAACGCCGGCTCGTTCAGTTCACCGCGGTGCTCGGCGCCCGGCTGATCGGGTGCATCGGACTCGATTAACAGGGCATCCTTCGGCATCGCGGCGACCACCCTGCGCAACTTCTGCGCCCGCTCAAAACTCAAGGTTGCGGCAATGCCCAGCTTGAATCCCGTGTCATACAGTTGCTGTGCCTGCTGCTGGCTGCCCGAGAAACTGTGTACGACGCCGCCAAACCGGGCCTGTTTGCGCACCAGGCTGATGACTTCATCCATAGCCTTGCGCACGTGCACGATCACCGGTAGATGGTGGTTATTGGCTAGCTGCAGTTGCTCGGTGAATAACTGCAGCTGCCATTTTTCATCGACCCGTGACGCATAGAAGTCGATGCCGCATTCGCCCACCGCGACCGGCTGCTCGCGTTCCAGCCATTCGTCGAGTTCACGTAAATGGTTGGCCTGGTGCTGTTCGATAAACATCGGATGCAATCCGTATGCAGGGTATAGCCCGTCTCTGCCTTCGCAAACCTGTTTTACTTTTTCCCAACGATTAGCGGTGGTCGCCGGAATAACCATGCGCGTCACATTGACGGCCGTGGCCTGTGCAATGACATCTTCACGACGACTATCAAAGCGGTCATCATCAAGATGGCAGTGACTGTCAATCAACTCCATGATTTCATACCTCGTGTCGGCGATTGATCAAATCACGGATAATCGGGGTCAGAATAATTTCCATAGCCATGCCCATTTTCCCGCCGGGCACCACGATCGTGTTGCGCCTCGACATAAAGGCACCGCTGATCATGGACAGCAGGTTGGTAAAATCGGTATTGCGTATGTCAGGCTTCCTGAAGCGAATCACGACAAAGCTTTCGTCCAGTGTTGGAATGTCTCGCGCGATGAACGGATTCGAGGTATCTACCGTGGCCACGCGCTGGAAGTTGATATCCGTTTCCGAAAACTGGGGCGTGATATGTTTCACGTAGTCCGGCATGCGACGCAAAATATTATCGACAACCTCGTCCTGGCTATATCCCCGTTCGGCACTGTCACGGTGAATTTTCTGGATCCACTCGAGGTTGACCACGGGAACCACCCCCACCTTCAGATCAACGTAGCGCGTCATGTCCACGTTTGCGGTTTTAACGAGTCCGTGCAGTCCTTCGTAAAACAATAGATCAGTGCCGGACTCGATATCTTCCCAGGGGGTAAATTGCCCTGCCGCGAGCCTGATACCGAGGCGTTTAGCGTGCTGTTGCGCCTCTTCCTTATCGTGCAGGTAATACCTTTTCTGGCCGCCGCCCGTTTCACCATAGACTCTAAACAACTGTTCCAGTTTCTCAAACTGGTTAGCCGCTTCCCCGAAATGACTAAAGTTGACGCCGGCGCGATTGGCTTCAATCACTTTCTGCTGCATGCCTTCACGATCATAGCGATGAAAGCTGTCACCTTCGATGACGACGGGTGTTAACTTTTGTCGATAAAAAATCGCTTCCAGTGCCTTTTTAACCGTCGTGGTTCCGGCACCGGAGGAACCGGTGATGACGATGACGGGATGTTTTTTCGACATGATTTAAATCCTGGTCAAATTCCTTGCAGATTCCGGCACTTATTATACTCGACCAGGGTGACGGGCAAACCGGGTCTGTCTTTGTGGCTGGTGGTAATATTGTGTACACTCATTTGGATATTCCTGTCTCATCTTGTCAGCGCTAAAATCTTTAGCACTACTGGATTCAAACAGATAAGCAACATCGATGCAGGACCAGCGGGAACAGTAACCCCGACTGGTAGTAATTTAGTGAGGATTCGACCAACACTTGAGCAGATTAACAAGAATACTCAGGGTCAGGCTTAAAAAAGTCAAACTCAAAAAACTGCGCAGCGTAAAGTGGATTGCCGGAATAATTTTTGTCGAGTTTGGCTGGTTTATAACCGACCTGGCCCCCAGCTCCGACATTGCCTGGGTCACGGGCATACTGCTCTTTACCATATACCTGTTTGTTTTCGAAATCGTCAGTGTCGATGAAACCGCGATTACGATCATGGTGATACTCGGCCTGACTTCCTTGCTGGCCCCTTCAATGGGACTGGAACAGGGGCTGGTCGATACCCAGCACCTGTTTGACGGCTTCGCCAGTAATGCGGTGATATCGATCATCGCGGTCATGATTATCGGCGCGGGCCTCGACAAGACCGGGATGATGGGCACGGTCGCGGGATTCATTCTAAGGATCGGCGGGAGTTCCGAGAACCGCATAATTCCGATTGTCTCGGGGACGGTCGGAATCATTTCTTCGTTCATGCAGAATGTCGGCGCTGCCGCGCTGTTCCTGCCGGTGGTGAGCCGCATTTCGGCGCGCTCCAACCTGCCGATGTCGCGTTTGCTGATGCCAATGGGCTTTACTGCGATTCTCGGCGGCACCGTTACGATGGTAGGGTCTTCCCCGTTAATTCTGCTGAATGACTTGATCCTGACCTCGAACGTGGCCCTGCCACAGGACCAGCAAATGCAGACCTGGGAACTGTTCTCGGTCACTCCAATCGGGCTGGCACTGGTGGCAACCGGTATTATTTACTTCATGCTGGCCGGCAAGTACGTGCTGCCAACAATCACCCACGAATCTTCCACTGCCGTTGCCGGCAGCACCAAGTACCTGGAAGAGGTCTACGGGGTTGATTACCTGACCTTCGAAGTCAATATTCCCGAGGACAGCCCGCTGGTTGGCGAGACACTCAATGATATCGAATCGGTCAACAAGATCCGTATCGTTGCGATCAAGGCAGCTGGTGCTGGTATGCGCGCAGGTCGAGGTGATCTATCGCGTGATGTCGAGTTTGCCGCCAACTCCACAATCGGAATACTTTGCTCCCCGGCCCATTTAAAGGATTTCGTCGACGCCTATGGCTTGAATATCCAGAAGGGACTAAAAGTGTTCTCCGAGGTATTGTCGTCGACACAGGCAGGTGTCGCCGAAATCGTAATCCCACCCGGTTCGGCCCTGATCGGTAAATCGGCACTCGAGGTCTGGATGCGCAAGACCTACGGAATTGCGATGGTGGCCCTGTATCGCGATGGCGAAACCATGGTCGAAGGTGACAACATTCGCGACATGCCGCTCGAGGCCGGCGACACTATTCTGGCCCACACCACCTGGAGAACCCTGGCTCATCTCGAACGTGATCGCAATTTTGTTATCGTCACGTCGGAGTATCCGCGCGAACATACGCGCCCCAACAAGGTCGGCTGGGCCACGTTTTTTTTCTCGCTGGCACTGTTCATGGTGTTGTTTACCGATTTACGACTCTCGATTGCGCTGATGACCGGCGCCATCGGCATGATTATTTCAGGTGTACTTAAAATAGAGGAAGCCTATGAATCGGTGTCCTGGAGTACCGTCTTCCTGCTGGCCAGCCTGATTCCACTCGGGCTCGCCGTCGAAACCAGCGGTACCGCGAAGTGGATCGCCGAACAAACCCTGCTGGTGGTCGGCGACATGCCGATCTGGGTGATCCAGGCGGCGGTCGCCCTGCTGGCAACCTTTTTCACACTGGTAATGTCGAATGTGGGGGCCACCGTCTTGCTGGTGCCATTAGCAGTTAACATTGCCATCGGTGCCGACGCCAATCCCGCGGTATTTGCACTCACCGTGGCACTGGCGACCTCCAATTCTTTCCTGATACCCACTCACCAGGTCAATGCGCTGATAAAAGGCCCCGGCGGCTACCGGGTGCCGGATTTTATGCGGGCCGGTATTTTTATGAGTATCCTGTTCATCGTCGTCATGCTGGTGATGATGAATCTTATTTTTTAGTGAACACCAGGTCGCAGACACCGTGCCCGAGCCTGAGGCCACGTTGCTCGAAGCGTGTTTGCCCCCGGTAGGCCGGGCGTTCAGCGTAACCGCTGTCATCACCCTCATTTGAAAAACGGGCATCCGCCAGAAACTGCGCCGCGATGGACTCGGCATAGTCCTGCCAGTCGGTCGCCACGTGGATCGACGCGCCCGGTTTCAGGTCCCGGTAAACCAGATCACGGAAGTGTTGATTGACGATACGCCGCTTGTGATGGCGTTTTTTATGCCAGGGATCCGGGAAAAACAGCAGGATTCGGTCCAGCGTCCCGGGCGTAATCATATATTCGAGCACTTCGACTGCATCGTGCATGACCAGGCGTACGTTGGCCAGCGCCATCTGGTGGATGCGGTTCAGGCAGCGCCCTACACCCGGGGTATGCACTTCAACCCCGATATACAGGCTGCTGCGGTCTGCCTCGGCCATATGGAGTAACGCATCACCGTTACCGATGCCGATTTCAAGTTTCAGCGCATCGAATCCGGCGGGCAATTCCAGCCCGTTTTGCTGAAACTCCAGACCGTATGAAGGCCAATATAGCTGGATCGCATTTTTCTGCGCATCGGTCATGCGACCGCGCCGGCGAACAAAGCTTCTGATCGAACGCGGATACTGCTTGTCGGTGGACATTTGTGACACGCTTCTCAACTTGTAGGTGCTTGATTTTAACGGTTTTTAGAGCTATGTACCGTTTATCGGTGCTTTTTCATACCCTATCTTGTTTAAGCAGACTTTTCTCCCGATTGAATTAGGATACAAGCATGAAAAAGAATTCAGGTTTTACATTATTGGAGTTGGTTCTGACGGTTACGATGATATCTGTCGTCATGGCGATCGCGATACCGTCGATGTCAACTTTTAACCAGAACGACCGGCTGGTCACGAACATCAACACCATCATCGGTCACCTGGCTTACGCCCGCAGTGAAGCGGTCAAGCGAAGCCAGCAGGTCTCCATCTGCGTCAGCAACGATGCAGCGACCTGCACCGGTGGCAACAACTGGGAAGATGGCTGGATAATTTACATCGACGCCGACGGCAGCAATACCTTTGATGCGTCTGAAGAAGTGCTGCGCGCCCAGCAGGCGCTGAACACCAGCCAGACTCTGACGCCAACCACGTTTGCAAGCCAGGTCACCTACGACTATCGCGGATTTGCCACTTCCACCGGCAGCTTTCAGCTTTGTGACAATCGTAGCGGCCCGTATGGCAAAACCATTTCTATTTCCAATACCGGTCGCGTCAGGCTCCAGGATGGTTCAGCATGTTAATCAAGAAACAAATCCAGCAGGGCGTAACCCTGATCGAAGCAATGATTGCATTGCTCGTGATTTCGGTTGGTTTACTCGGTATTGCATCGTTGCAGATTACCGCGATGAGCCAGAATTCCAGCTCGCTTAATCACAGCCAGGCTGTCTGGATGGCGTATAACATGTCAGACCGGATTCGGGCCAATATCAGTGAGTTCACGACTTACGATGGCGCCGACACTGCCAGCAGTGCTCCCCAGGATTGCATCACCAATAACTGCTCCAATGCACAAATGGTGACCGCTGATATCGCGGACTGGGCAACCATGGTTGGCAATCTTCCCGCTGGACGCGGCATCATCGGCAGCAACGCCGATGGATTGTTGATCAATGTCATGTGGGATGATGATGGCACCGGCGCAACCGGCACCGGTTGTGATCCAACGAATTCGGGTGATTTAACCTGTTACACACTGGTGGTGGCACAATGAGACGCTTCAGCAAACAAATGGGTATTTCCCTGGTCGAGATACTGGTTGCGCTTGTCATCAGCCTGTTCCTGCTGGCTGGTATCGTGCAAGTGTATGTCGGCAACAAGGCCACTTTCGCCTTTACCAATGCACTCGCCGAAATCCAGGAAAACGGCCGCTTTGCGCTCGACTCGATGAGCCAGGACCTGCGTCTCACCAATCAATGGGGATGCATCTCTTTCAACCCGGCTGACACCGACAACATTAACGACGCGTTAAACGCCGGCAATGTAACTGGCTACGACACAGACTTTCACGATTTCCTCGGCGAGGAAGCGATCCAGGGCACCAACGATACCGGTCTTAACGGCTCGGACACGTTGATCATTCGCGGCGGCAAGCCGGGCCAGACCAATGTTGAGGCGCCTTTCCTTGCCGCAACGGATCAAAGAATTTACACCGATACGATTAATACGATCGGTGCCGGCGATCTTATCCTGGTAGCGCGCTGCGGGGAGAATGACCTGTTGATCGAAGCCGAGGCCGATATTCTGCCGGTAACGGGCGTCGTCCCCGGAACGACTTCAGACCAGCGCCTGATTAGCCTGGGCGCGAACAAGAGCCAGCAATTCGAAAACGACGCGATGGTCATCGAACTGCAAACCGTCACCTATTCCATCGGTGCCGGCGCCAGCGGCTTACCCGCGCTGTTTCGCCAGGAGTTTAACGGGGCAGCCCAGGAACTGGTTGAGGGTGTGCAAAGCATGCAGGTCCTGTACGGCATCGACAGCGACAACGACCAGTTTCCGAATCAATACGTAACCTCGAATAACGTCGGGCCCAATTTCCAGAACGTGGTATCGGTCAGAATCATGCTGCTGTTGCAGTCGATCGACGATTTCGTGGCTGACGACCCCCAGGTTTATTCTTATAACGGCGTAACAACCACGCCGGCCGATCGTCGGCTGCGCCAGGTTTTTACGACCACTATCGCACTGCGTAATCGCATAGGTTCATCATGATTTATTTTAACCGACAAAAACAGCAAGGCGTCGCACTGGTAGTCAGTTTGATTATCCTCGTCAGCCTCACCATGCTCGGCCTGACTTCAATTCAGCGCACGACCACGGATCTCGCCATGGCGGGTAACCAGCGCGAGACCGGGCTCATGTTTCAGGCGGCCGAAATTGGCCTTGACAGTGCCGAGGATTTTATCGAAGCCTCGAACACGAATGCAGATTTTGAAAATACCGGCCCCAACAATGCATTGGGACTGTATACGGTAATGGCCAGCGATGCGACTTACTACAGTCCGAATTACTTCGATGACACTACCTGGACCACGGCATCACAAACATCCACGACCTCGCTGGATGCTTATGAACAACCAAGATACATGATCGAATACCTGGGAGACCGCTCACAAAACCCCCTGGCCGCAGTCAATATCGGGGGCTATGGAACACAACAGACCGGCAAGACCGTATCGATTTACCGTTCGACCACGCGCGGCGTGGGACTGACCGGTAATTCGTTCCGATACGTGCAGTCGTACTTTGGCAAAGACAAGCCATAACACATATTTTTACTAGGATAAGAGCCATGTTTACCAAAAAACTTTGTAAGGGACTTGCAGTGATCGTTTCAACCACGGTCTTCAGTATGTCAACAATCCAGTCGGCTTATGCCGGACCAGGCACGCTGGCGACAGCACCCCTGTTCCTGTCCACCATCGTCGAGCCCAACGTGTATTTCACGCTCGATGACTCGGGCAGTATGGACTGGAATCCGATGCAGGCGGCTTCGAGCATCTCTCCCCCTTCAGCCGCTCCGAGTGGTGGCTTGCCGATTATCGATACCCGACGTCGCGCTTATTACACCCCGACGTTTAATAATCTGTATGACCCCTGCCGGGAGTACTTCATGGTGCCGCCGTTCACCAACGGCGTCATTCCCGAATGGGACCGGGCATGGATCGTTCGTACCCACCTCGCGAACCGGAATTATTATAATCCCAACATCACCTACGAGCCCTGGCCTGGTACCAAGGCGGATGGTTCGCCGATGTATCTCGATGCGGATCCGACCAATGCGCTGGAGCATCCCGACAATCCGGGTGGCGAAAGTATCGATCTGACAGTACCGCACCTCTATACCGAGCCCTTTAACTGCGGTACTGATCCTGCCTCGCCTAATATGGGCGCGACCGTCACGCAGTGGATCCCGGTTTACTATACCTGGGCCCCGACCGACGGTGATGGCGATGGTATTATCGAAGACACCGACTTCACCCTGCCAGCTGATATTGCCGCACACCGGGTAACGATTGCCGCCGGTACGACGGAAATGCAGAATTTTGCCAACTGGTTCCAGTATTACCGCTCGAGAATGAATGCAACCAAGGCGATCATCGGTAGCACCATTAACAATACCGACGCGTCACGCATGGGTATGCGCATGTTCAACACGGGACACATGGAAGACATGGAAACCATGAGTGATGCCGCTAAAAAGCGCGACCTGCTAGACACACTCTATCAATATGTTACACAACGCCAGGGCACCCCGGCGCGAACCTCGCTGCTGGCAACCGGAAATTACTTTGATGACACCGGTGGCAGTGCGCCGATCCTGGATGCGGCCAGCGGTGGTGAGTGTCAGCAAAACTTCAACATCCTGATGTCGGATGGTTTCTGGAATGGTGGTAGCCCCAATGTCGGTAACAGGGACCGTGATGGCGGCAGTAATGATACGATATTCGATGGTAACGCTGCCCAATCCAACGATGGCGGAAACTATGCCGATACCGACAGCAACACCCTGGCCGATGTCGCGATGTATAATTATGAACGAGACTTGCGCGGCGACCTGGCGGATAACGTACCGACTCAACCCGGCATCGACGAAGCCGATCACCAGCACCTGGTGACCTATACCATTGCTTTCGGTCTGAACGGCACGCTCGATCCGACGGTTGATGATCCACTCGCAGTCGGCTTTCCCGGGTGGCCGACACCGGTTGCCAATACGAACACAACCGTTGACGATATGTGGCATGCGGCTTACAACGGACGTGGTGCGTACCTGAGCGCACAGGATCCGGAACAGCTCAAGGACTCGCTGAATGCGGCAATCGCCGATATCGCGGAACGTACCGCGACCGCGGCGGCGGTATCGATCAACTCGGCCAAGCTGACGACCCAGTCGGTAGTCTACCTGGCGCAATTCAATACCAACCGCTGGCAAGGTAATATATTCGCCTTCAAGATCATCGATCTGGACACCGGCGAGCTCTCCCCGACTCCTGAGTGGACCGCGGCAGACCAGCTCAACGCTCGCAATATTGTGACCAACCCGCGCACCATCCTGACCCACGATGGTACTGACGGTGCGCCGTTTCAATGGACCGACCTGAGCGCCCTGCAAAAGGATGATCTCAAGACCAATCCGGCGGGCGGCGTTGATCCTGATGCGGTCGGCCTGGCGCGCCTTGAGTACCTGCGCGGAGACCGTACTAACGAGGGTAGCGGATACTTTTTCCGTGAACGCCTGTCGTTACTGAGCGACCTGGTTAATTCCGGCCCGGTATTCGTCGGTGAGCCTGCGCTGAACTGGCCCGACACGGCGCCTTTCCCAAGCGCGCCCGGTGAGCGCTACTCGGACTTTAAGAACGGTCCGGCCAAGACCCGGGCCGGCATCGTTTACGCCGGTTCCAACGGCGGCATGTTGCACGGTTTTGCCGAGGCAGATGGCGAAGAGAAGCTCGCCTATATTCCCAGCAACCTGTTTTCGACTGCGAGCAGTGCAGGTTTACACTACCTGACCGATCCGAATTACGGTCACAGGTATTACAACGACCTGACTCCCACGGTTTCCGATATCTATGCCGATCTTGGCAGTAGTCTCAAATGGAGCACCGTGCTTATCAGTGGACAACGTGGTGGCGGGCGTGGCATTTTTGCGCTCGATGTAACCGTTCCGAGTGGTTTTTCTGAAGTAAACGCAGACAAGATCGCACTTTGGGAATTCAGCAATGCAGATGATGCTGACATGGGTTACACCTATAGTCGACCACAGATCGCGTTGACTAACGCCGGTACCTGGGTTGCGATATTCGGAAACGGGTATAACGACACCGGTGATGGTAAGGCGAAACTTTTCATCGTTGACATTGCCAAGACTACAGGCGGAGCCTGGATCCTCGGTACTGACTACTACAAAATCACCACCAATTCCGGTGGGACCGGCGTCGACCGCAATGGCCTCGCGACCCCAGCACTGGCCGATCTCGACGGTGACGGAGATGTCGATCGGGTTTATGCCGGCGATTTGAAGGGCCAGATGTGGGCGTTCGACCTGAGCAACTCCTCCCCCGGTGCCTGGGACCTTGCGGATGCCAGCGGCAAGCCGTTGTTCACCACCAAGGGCGATGAGCCAATCACTTCCAAGCCGACGCTCGCCTTGCATCCAACCGTCTCGAGTGATGGCACCAATGCGCCGAATGTCATGGTGTACTTCGGTTCAGGTCAATACCTGGTTGATGCTGACAAGGCCAGCATCAATGACAACTACTTCTACGGTGTCTGGGACCGGGGCGATTACGATCTCGACGACGGAGACCTGCAGGAGCAGACCTTCATTCCGGCCTATGCGCCCGAACGCGTGCTGACCCGAACTGCGGTCGACTACCTGGGCAGCAAATACGGCTGGTTCTTCGAACTGGATGTTAATGGTGAGCGCTCGGTGACCAATCCCGTGGTAAGGGGCGGACTCGTGTTCTTCAACAGCTTTGTCCCGGTCAGCGACCCCTGTTCGGTCGGTGGCTTCGGTTATCGCTTTGCCGTCGATATGATTAGCGGCGGTTCACCCGACGAGGTCGCGGTCGATGTTAACGGTGATGGTGTTATCGATGACAACGACAAGGCGTCCGATGGTTCGGGTAACACCGATACCATTGCCGCGATTCGCCAGGAAGGCTTCCTGCCGGAACCGGTATTTATCGAAGACATTGCCTATACCGCGGAAACACCGTCCAAGGTAATTGAGCTTCCAGAACCCCCAACCGGCCGCTTCGGGTGGCAGGAGTTAATCCAATGAAACAGTTTAAATCTTTCCTGACCCAGCTACTGGTTATTACGGCTCTGATGCTTCCGTGGGCAACCACGGAAGCGCAGGAGACTTTCGAACAGGCCGGCGGAATCTATTCAATCGGTTCTGGCAAGCTTGTCGTAAATGGTCAAGTGTACAGAATTGCCTCTGGCGCCAAGCTTCACAGTAGTGTTGCCAGTCGAAAAAAGTTTTCGGATTTTAAGAAAGGAGACGAAATCTATTTAAAGGGCAAGATACTTAATGGAGTCAATTGGGTCGATTTGATCATCTACTATACTCCGGAACCGTCCTAGTCAATTACATGCAGAGCAATACTATGAAATACTCAAAAGGCTTTACATTGATCGAATTGATGATCGTGCTTGCGATTATTGGCATTCTCGGCGCCATCGCCATGAGCTTTTACGGCGGTAACGTTATTGCCGCAAACCGTTCCGACGGTCGCGGGGCATTGACCCAGGCAGCGGCAACGCTGGAGAAATGCAAGAGCCTGTACGGCGCTTACAACCACGCCAATTGCACCCTGATTCTGCCGTTTACCACGACTACCAACTACTACACGATCAGCGCTACGACGCTTAACAACACCCAGTTTACGCTGGTCGCAACCCCGGTTGGTGGTCAGCCCCAGGCAAACGATACGGATTGCACCAGCCTGTCACTGACCCATACCGGCGTCAAGGCCGGAACCGGCGCCGTCCCCGCTGAATGCTGGTAAGCTAGACTTTTTACTGCTAACCACGGAGTCGATTTATCGACTCCGTTTGTTATTGGTATACTTCGCGTTTTAACCTGTCAGGGTAAACGCATGACCCGCAAAGCTGTTGCGCTTATTTCCGGCGGCCTCGATTCCCTGCTGGCCGCCAGCCTGGTCCAGCGACAAGGCATCCAGGTCGAAGGTATCAATTTCTTTACCGGCTTCTGCGTCGAAGGACATACCCATGCGATTCGCAAGCACGATCGCAATCGGGCGAAACGCAACAATGCGCTCTGGGTCGCCGAACAGCTCGGTATCAAGTTGCACATCATCGACATCGTCGACGAATACAAGGACGTCGTGATCAATCCCAGGCACGGCTACGGCGCCAATTTAAATCCCTGCCTGGATTGCAAGATTTTCATGGTGCGCAAGGCTTATGAATGGTTACAACAACATGATTTCGACTTTATCGTGACCGGTGAAGTCATCGGTCAGAGACCCAAATCCCAGCGTAAACGGTTGATGCCGGTGGTGGCGACGGAATCGGGTGCCGAGGATCTGCTGCTGCGGCCGTTATGCGCCATGAACCTGCCGCCGACGCTGCCCGAAATCGAGGGCTGGATCGATCGCGAACAACTGAAGGATTTTGGCGGACGTTCGCGTAAACCCCAGATAACACTGGCCGCGGAACTCGGGTTCGAGGACTATGCGCAACCCGCTGGGGGCTGCTGCTTTCTGACCGATCACAGTTACTCGGTCAAACTGCAGGATCTCTGGGATAACCGCGGTCAACGCGCTTACGATCTGGACGACATCATGCTGCTCAAAGTCGGGCGTCACATACGCCCGAGCCAGGCCTTCAAACTGATTATCGCGCGTGAAGAAGGCGAAAACCGGTTCCTGAGCGGTTACAAGCGACAATTTCAGACGATCAGCACCGTGAGCCATGCCGGTCCGCTGACACTGATCGAAGGCGAAGCGCTCGATTCCAAACAGCTGGAACTCGCCTGCGCGATCACCGCCCGTTACAGCAAGGGCCGCGACGCCGATTCGGTCGAGTTGCGTTTCAGCGACCGTGAACAGGGATCGCGCAGCATTCACGTCAAGCCGCTGCCCGCGGCACAGATCAATCCGGACTGGGTCATTGTATGAGCCCTGTGGTGGAGCTCGATGCACGTCGTCTGCTTTGCCCGATGCCGGTGATTCGCTTGCAGGATTGCGTCGAGAAACAGGCCAGCGGCGCTAAGGTCAGGATTACCTGCACCGATCCGGGTACCATGATCGATATCCCGACCTGGTGCCGGATCAACGGGCACCGAGTGCTTGTGAGCGAGCAACTGGAGCAGGAGTTTGTCTTTCTGGTGCAAAAAGACCTCGATGGAAATTAAACAGCGCCACCGTATAACGCGCCGGGTTACACTCACCGGAGCAGCAGTCAATTGCGGTCTTGCGGCGCTGCAAATCACCTTTGGTCTTCTCGGTAAGTCACAGGCGCTGCTCGCCGATGGATTTCATACACTCTCCGACCTGAGCACCGACTTTATCGTGCTTTACGCGTCCGGGCGCGCCGCCAAGGAAGCGGACGAGGACCATCCCTACGGCCACGGTCGTATCGAAACCCTGGCATCGCTGCTGCTGGGTAGCATTCTTATCATGGTCGGGGTCGGCATTGGCCTGCGCGGAGTAGAAAGTATACTTGCCCCGCTAACGGTAAATCCCGAGGTTATAACTGTTGTTTTTGCGCTGCTTGCCGTCGTGGCGAAAGAAGGTCTTTACCACTACACGCTGCGAGCTGCGCGTAAAACGCATTCGACGCTGCTCGAATCCAACGCCTGGCATCACCGTTCCGATGCACTCTCGTCGATCGTCGTCGTGATCGGTATTTCGGCGCAGTTGCTGGGTGTTCCATACATGGACGCACTGGCCGCGATCGTGGTCGCCGTGATGATTTCGGTAATGGGATTTCGCCTGGGACAGAAAGCACTGTATGAGTTGATCGATACGGGTCTCAACTTCGACCTGGTTGAGGAAGTGCGCCAGGCGATGCTGGCTAACGCGAGCGTTGTTGGAATCCACAACCTGCGCACCCGCTCGATGGGCGGTTTAGGGTATATTGACGCCCATATCGAGGTCGATTCGGATCTGACCGTTTCCGAGGCGCATTTTATCGCGCACAACATAGAACATCTCGTGAAAAAGCAGTTCCCGAAGATCATCGACGTGCAGATCCACATCGACCCGCTGGACGATGCGGTCAAGGATTCGGTGCTCGCGAAACTTCCCGAACGCGACACCATCGAAAAGGATCTTCAACATGCCTGGGATAAATTGCCCGGGCATGCGCAAATCATCCAGACCAAGCTACATTACCTGGATGAGCTCATCGAGGTCGACCTGGTGCTGCCGGTATCGATGTGCACACCAGAGCAGGCAGCAACTATAGGCAAATTGCAGCATGCGGCCGCCAGCCTCGACTATGTGGGTAAGGTGAATATCTACTACGTCGCTTGATTTTGCACTTTATTGGTGCAATTTTGTCATAATTGACTCCCAAACCCGGATTTTTGCACGATAAGTTGGCATCGAGGCATTAATCGGTACAATCTGCCCTGTTTTTGGCCCCGATTTTGGAGAACTGAATCATGTCTGCGTCTGATGTGTTGAGCAAGATTAACGAGTACGGCGTGAAATTCGTCGATTTCCGCTTTACCGATACCAAGGGAAAGGAGCAGCATGTCTCGGTCCCGGCAAGTACCCTCGGGGAAGATACCTTTACCGAAGGCAAAATGTTTGACGGCTCCTCGGTGGCTGGCTGGAAAGGCATAAACGAATCCGACATGATCCTGATGCCCGACCCGGCAACCGCGGTGCTGGATCCGTTTACCGATGAACCCACCATCAACCTTACCTGTAACGTGGTCGAGCCCGCCACGGGTGAAGGCTACGAGCGCGACCCTCGCTCCATTGCCGAGCGCGCCGAGGCTTACCTGAAGGCATCCGGAATCGCCGATGCTGCTTACTTCGGCCCGGAAAACGAGTTTTTTGTCTTCGACGACGTCAAGTGGTCGACCGAAATGGGGCATTGCTCTTACCAGATCGAGTCCGAGGAAGCCGCCTGGAGCTCGATTAAAATGTACGAAGACGGCAACATCGGACATCGGCCAGGCGTTAAAGGGGGCTATTTCCCGGTACCCCCGGTGGATTCGTTACACGACATTCGCTCGGCAATGTGCCTGGCGATGGAAGAAATGGGCCTCAAGGTCGAGGTTCACCACCATGAGGTCGCAACCGCGGGACAGTGTGAAATAGGTGTGGAATTCAATACCCTGGTGCGTAAAGCCGATGAAATCCAGGTGCTGAAATACTGTGTCCACAACGTCGCACACAGCTACGGCAAGACCGCAACCTTCATGCCGAAGCCACTGGTCGGTGACAACGGTAACGGTATGCACGTGCACATGTCCCTGGTCAAGGACGGGGTTAACCTGTTCGCCGGCGAAGGCTATGGCGGTTTATCGGATACCGCGTTGTACTACATCGGCGGGGTGATCAAGCACGCGCGCGCGATCAATGCTTTTGCCAATGCTGCCACCAATAGCTATAAACGACTGGTACCGGGTTTCGAAGCTCCGGTCATGCTCGCCTACTCCGCGCGCAATCGCTCCGCTTCGATACGTATTCCCTACGTCAGTAATCCGAAAGCACGCCGTATCGAAGTACGCTTCCCGGATTCAACCGCCAATCCTTATCTCGCGTTTGCCGCACTGATGATGGCGGGACTGGATGGCATCAAGAACCAGCTGCACCCGGGTGAAGCGATGGACAAGGATCTCTACGATTTACCGCCCGAGGAAGAGGCCGAAATTCCACAGGTCGCCTTTTCATTCGACCAGGCGCTGGATGCGCTGGACCAGGATCGCGAATTCCTCAAGGCCGGAGGCGTCTTCACCGATGACGTGATCGACGGCTACATCGAACTGAAGGACGAGGAAGTACAGCGTCTTCGCCTCGCGACCAATCCGGTTGAGTTTGACCTTTACTACAGCTGCTAGGCTTTCGTTTGTACGACCGACAAAAAGGCCCCTCGCGCGGGGCCTTTTTTGTCTGCAACCGTATGATCATGATTCGAGTCAGCAGCGATTAAATGCAGCAGCCAAAACTAAATTCGGTCCAGGAGATCGACAACGGTTATCGTATTCTCGATACGCTTAACTCGTCGATACTCTGTCTCGATGGCGAGCGTTGCATCACCTACGTTAACACAGCCGCAGAAGTGCTGTTCGAAAGCAGCGCCTCGAGCCTGATCGGGCGCAGATTCGACAGCCTGCTGAGCCAGGTAGAACCTTCCAGTATCCTCTCGAAGCTGAAACTCGACTCAATTGCGTTTACCGAGCACGAAGCGGTGATCACTCTTGAAAATGGTAAGGCCATTACGGCCAGCTACAGCATCTATCCGCTCGACGGGGGGCAGTCGGATGACGCGCTCGTCATTGAAATTCGTCAGCACGAGCACCAGGCACAGTTTGCACAGGACGAACTCAATCAGTTGCAGAAACAGGCCACTCAGCAGCTCGCGCGCGGGATCGCGCACGAGATCAACAATCCGCTGGGTGGCATTCGCGGTGCGGCACAATTGCTACAACGCGCGCTCGATCGTCCCGAGTGGAACGAGTATACCGAGATCATCGTCAGCGAGGTCGATCGCCTGCAATCCCTGACCAGCAAGATGCTGGTGCCCGGCAACAAAATGCAGCGCAAACCGGTAAATATCCTCGAGGTGCTGGAGCATATCCGCAGGATCATACTGGCGGCCGAGCCCGATCGAATAACGATAGAGCGCGATTACGACCCGAGCATTCCGGAAATCATGGCGGATCGTGACATGCTGATCCAGGCCTTCCTGAATATCGTGCGCAACGCGGTACAGGCAATCGACGGAAGCGGTGCGGTAATCTTCAAAACCCGCGTAGGACGTCAGTTTACAATCGGCCGGGTCACTCATCCGCTGGTGGTACAGGTCGATATCATTGATAGCGGCCGCGGCATTCCGCCAGATCTCGGCGAAACTATATTTCTGCCGATGATTACCGACAGGCCCGAAGGCAGTGGCCTGGGTCTGCCGATTGCCCAGGAAATCATCTCCCGACACGGGGGTACCATCCACCTGCACAGTTCGGAAACCGGAACGACCTTCAGCACCATTTTGCCCATGGAAAAAACATGACTCAAGCGACCAATAAAGTACCTGTCTTAATCTGGGTCATCGATGATGATCAATCAATGCGCTGGGTACTGGAAAAGACCCTGACCAATAATGGCTACCAGGTGAGGGCCTTTGAATCCGGCTCGGTAGCACTGGCAAGTTTCAAGCGCACCGATCCCGGGGCGCGACCAAGCCTGATTATAACCGATGTCCGCATGCCCGGAATCAACGGATTTGAATTGCTCAAGCAAATCAAAAACATATCACCACAAACACCGATCATCGTGATGACGGCCTATACCGATCTCGATACCACGGTGCAGGCGTTTCACGATGGCGCTTTCGAGTATCTTCCCAAACCCTTCGATATCGACGACGCGCTCGAGCTCGTGGCACGCGCCTGCGACCCGGTGATCGAAGCCAGCCCGGGGCCATCGCGACTGCCGGCCCAAATCAGCGACTGGCAGGAACAGCTGCGCCTGTGGGCGAAGCAGCAATTGTCCCAGGGCGAAACCGACATTCTGAAAAATGCCGCCCGGACCTTTGAAAAAACCCTGCTCGACTGCGCCCTCGAGGCCACGCGTGGACGTAAACAGGATGCCGCACGATTGCTCGGCTGGGGTCGTAATACGCTGACGCGTAAATTAAAGGAACTCGGCTAGAATTGTCATTCCGGCACAAGCCGGAATCCAGTCTTTAATGGACGCGCGAAAAAATCCCGCTACCCAGGAATAGGTCACAGGAGCAACGAATCATTCGGAAATGCATTTCATGTAGGCTTGTTCAAGCGTTTCCGCCTGGTAGTGCTGCAGGCAATCGTCCGGGGTACCCTGGTACTTCATTTCGCCATCATGCAAAATTCCGAACCGATCGCAAAGATCTTCAGCATCGGTGAGCAGATGGGTGCTGTACAAAACCGTGCGCGCGGAAGATTTTTCATCGCGCATCAATTCCTTGAACCGGTAACGCGCACGCGGGTCGAGACCGCTTAAGGGTTCATCGAGGATCAGCAACCGCCGCTCAAGCATGAAGCAGCTTACCAATCCCAGTTTCTGCACCATGCCCTTGGAGTACCCGCCTACCCTGGAATCCAGCCGCCGGGACGGAAAGTCGAGGCGTTCAGCGAGTTCGTCTATTTTTTTACGGCCGGGATTCTGATGGTAAACCGCGGCGATAAAATCGAGGTACTGGCGCCCGGTAATGTTTTTCTTGACGTTGAATTTTTCCGGCAGGTAAGTGAGTTGATCGCGGCATTGCCGATCCTGGTTATCGAAACCGAAGACACGTATCTCACCACCGGGTTGAGGCCGGATTAGATCGAGAATTAGCTTGATCAGGGTTGATTTGCCGGCACCGTTTACACCCGCGATCGCGCAGTATCGCTGTTCGTCCACTTCCAGGTTGAGGGCTTTAAGGATTTCGAGGCCCGAAACCGAGTAACTGATATTGGAAATCGAGAGCGCCGGGGTCATAAATTAACAGTATTCAAAAATCTCCGTCCTAAACAAAAATGGCCCGCCGAACGGGCAGGCCATTGTGGCAAACTAAGATTGTGATTTATAGACGAAAAGCCATATTGTAGCGCACATTGTCATCATAAGGCAGGCCGGCCTGGGTATTAACCGCGCCAGCATCCATTGGTGCGGGAGGTACATCCGACTGGATACGCCCGGAATCTGGGGTCCCGTCATCGAGCCTGCCCTCGATAATTTTCGCGATCGGCCCCTCAATTGCGCCAAAAATGGTGACATGACCGGAAATCGCCAGTGATCCATCCTGGACCCCGATTTGGCCACCGTAGGCATTGGATGGACGGGTAGTGTCTTTCGGATCGCCTGGAACCAGTCCCGCCGCGCGCAAATGAGCATAAAATTTTAGCGTTTCATCAGCGCCGACAGCCCAGGGAGGGGCAGCTATGGGAGCATCCCAGTCATTTCCAAGACCAATAACGCCGTCGCCGTTACCATTGGGGTTATCGGCGGGCGCGTATACTGTGAACCTATTTACGGCGTCACTGTCATCCCCCGGCAGCTGCAGATAGCGGTCCTGGTAAGAAAACATGGCCGCAGCGATACCCGCGTTATCGCTTTCGATACGCTTGAGCTTGGCATTGGTAATCATTTCCTGGCCCTTCAGGACGCCGCCTATCAGCAGGCCCACGATAACCAGTACGATGGCGATTTCTACAAGCGTGAAACCTTTTTGTTTTATTAACTGCATGTAATTCTCCCTATGTTTCGGTTGTGTCTAAAAATATGTATGCATTTAACATGCCAAAACGAATAAATCTATGTAATTCTTAGCCACACAGCAGATTTTTTACTCAATTGAGGGTTGATTGTCGGGATTCAGTCAGCTTTTGTTGAAATTCCAACAGCTTACTTTCGAGAAAACGCCTTTCGTCCGGGTCGTGCACCGCACTCGTCTGCAGCAATGACTGGACGATTGCGATTGCTGATTCCAGTTCATTCAGGTCGGCAAGCAATAAGAACTGGATATCTCGCGCCCAGGGCGGGATTTTCAGGTGGGTCGGTTGCTGTGCGATTTTCTCGGCCAGTTTCAGCGCCAACTCCAGGTCGGCGAGACGGTGCTTGGCAATCACGCTGGCCTCCGCCAACCGGCGCCAGTGTAGCTGGGGATTGTCGTCGAAGCGGCGCTGGATAAAATCGAGAATCAATCGCAGCCGCTGATGATCTCGCGTTGTCGTGTAAATCCGGGACGACAGCAGCATTGGGTACTCTGTCCCCGGGCTGACCAGAGTGATCTGCTCGAGCCAATCGATCAGCACATGGTAATCGATCTGGCTGTAGACGAAGTGTTGCCCGGCCTGGCTATCGTGCAGCTGCAGGCGGACCGCCAGCAAGTATCCCAGCAATTGTTCCGACCCCATCGCGATACTGCGATAAATCGAGGCGTCAAACGGTGGCGCAAGCGCTCTGAAGCTGGTTTCGAAGCGTGACTTACCAGTGTGGTAGTAGCAGATCTGAATGCCCAGTAAAACCAGGAATCCCAGCAGTACGGGTCGCGGTAACTGTAGAATCGGACGTTCGGATCGATGCACTAGAAACTGATTTCCTTGCGATAAAAATCAACCAGGCAGACCGCCAGGATGAACAGCGCATAGATTGCCACCGTGACAAACTGGTCCCCCAGCGTTGTCAACAGATCGACGCCGCCAAAGAAAACATCATTTTCGGCAAAGCTATTGACGCCCGGTACGATATAGAGTATCGAGCTGAAAATAAATTCAATCGCACGGCTAGTAGCACTGCCTTCTGATAGTCTGACCGTTTCGCTCAACATCAGGGTTATCAGTCCGGACAATTTTGCCAGCAGGTATATAGCCAGCGCAAAGAACACCGCCTGCGGTATTTTTTCGAGGCTCAAGATAGCGAGCAATCCGAGCACACCCAGTAAAAACAGCTCCATCCACAGGGCCGTGGCCCAGTAAAATCCGATTGCGATACCGCTGTACATCGACACCAGCATCAATACCGGTAATACCAGCAACAGGCATAGGCTCGCAATCACCAGGGTTTGTGCCGCTACGTATTGCCAACGTGCCAGAGGCATTGTCAATAAACGCTCAAACTGGCCCGACTCATAGTCTTCGGCAACGCTGATGGCTATCGTCAACAGGGCCAGCAGCGCAAGGCTGTAGCGTAAAAAATCGGCGATAAAAGCACTCGCGATCGCCTTGCCATTAATGATTGCCAGTTCACTGATGAAGCTTCCCGTCAATACCGAGGCAAGCACGAGAAGTATCAGCAACACAAGCAATCGTCTACTCATAATTCCAAGCATCAGGTAACGGAACAATGATATAGTTTGAGCGAGCATATGAGTTTCCTGCACCTTTGATTAGAATCAATTCGTTACTGCAACATGGCCAGCAAATCCTGGCCTCCATCTTGTTGCTTTTCCATTTACTGATCTGGGCGGTGGATCAGCCTTTACAGCAGTTTAGTCTAACTTTCATATTGTATGGCCTATTCCTGCTCTGGCAACCACTGTGGAGCAAGAAAGTAACAATCAAGCGGGCGCCAGTTGTTTTTTTGGCACTGGTATTCATGGGGCTGGCTTATTCTTTTCCCGACGAATCATTGGTCTTCTTTGGCCTCATTTTGTCCGGTTTGATTGGCAGCCGCTTACTCAGTCAGACCGCATTCCGATCCTTTGACCTGCTGGCGCTGCTGATTATCACGCTCGAAATGTCGGTTGGAGTGATTCCGGAAGCGTTTCCACAGATCCAGTTACCATCCTTATTTGCAGAGTACATGCAAACCGTGATCCTGGTGCCGGTGCTGCTGTTTTTCTTTGCGCCCAATCCCGACCACCAGACGCAGGGCCGCAGCCAGGTAGACTTGATGCATGGACTGCTGGCATCAACCCTGCTGTTTATCGTGTTACTGGGTGGTATTGTCATCAACCTGCTTTACGGGGTTGATTACATTGATGGCCTGCTGCTGACGGTATTTATCGTTGCAACCCTGACTATCGGCATTAGCTGGTTCTGGAATCCAGGAGTGGGTTATTCCGGCATTGGAGTTTTGTGGAATCGCTATGCAATGACGATCGGGGGACCATTTGAAGCCTGGATTAACACTTTGACCACCCTGATTGAAGAGCGCTACCTGACGCCTAGCGAATATCTCGAGGCCGCCTGCGAACACCTGGTCAACAACGACTGGCTCAACGCGATTGAATGGTCATTTGAGCACTTCAAGATCGGCGCCGGTGAAAAAATCGGCACCCGGCTCAAACACCAACTAGATGACAAACTGAGCGTTGTACTTTACTTCAAGGCCGATCCAGGCACTGCACTCGAGCAACACACCTTTCTTTTAGTCCGCATGGCCTACCAGTTCTATCTGGCCAAACTAAATCAGGAAAAAATACGCGCGCAGGAACATTTCGCTACCATCCACCACACCGGCGCCCGGCTGACGCATGACATCAAGAACATACTGCAATCAATCAAAACCTCGATTGATATTCTCGATACGGATAGTGGAACCGCAGATTCACAAAAACTGTTGCAAACCAACCTGAATCAAATTGGGATTCGCCTCGAAAATACGCTCAACAAGCTGAAAGCACCAAAGCTCAACACCCAGATCACCCTGGTCGATTGCGAAAAGTGGATCAAACGCATTTCCAAGCGGCATAATGCAATCGCGCGCCTGCATTTTCACCACGATATTGACAATAACGTGGCGGTACCGGTCGATTTGTTCGACAGCGTCGCCGATAATCTGATCAACAACGCGCTCAACAAACCATCCGCTAAGCTGATCGATCTGCGCCTGTTATCCAGCAAAGACGTTATCGTGTTATCCGTTTGCGATGACGGCGAGGCGATCGAACCCGAAATCGAAAAGAACCTGTTTATGCAACCGGTATCGTCCGGGAGTGGCATGGGTATCGGCTTGTACCAGTCGGCCATCATGGCACTGGCGTTCAACTACGAACTCGAACTCAGCCAGAATGAACACGGTCGTGTTTGCTTCAATTTAATTCAGCAACTGGGGGAGTGAATAACCGGTTACGACCCTCGGCGACGGGCTGCGCGTATCAACAGTAGTACCATTAAAACTCCAGGCTCCTGCAAGATGGGATCCCGGGTCAGGGCGCGATTGCCCGGAATGCGAGGTTTCAGGGGAGTTGGCCTGCTTCGATCATCTTCGAGTAGAGGACATGCGGTGATGCCCACCTGACGACGTCGTCGAAATCGTCGGCAAAACCGGTGGGACGACGTACGAACGTGGTTTGACCGACGCCAACATCCTTGAGCAGGTACTCGTTGCCACTGGGTCCGAGTACCATGCCCAGGTTGGTAGTAGTTAAAACACTTCCAATGTTCTCCAGTTCATCGTTGACCGGAACAACCGCATTCCAGTTCTTGCCCTGCGAAAGCAACACAAATGGCGCGCCCGCATAAGCTCCGACACCGTTGGCATTGCCGAACACTTGATTCGCCCCGGTGCACTCGTCATCGGTCGTGGTGCCATTGTCATCGCAGATCAGGTAGCGACCGTCGAGATCAATGTATCCATCCGGTGGACCAGGTAACACATCCACCAATCCAACGGTACGCATTTGCCCATTTCGCACAAAATCGGAACCACCCGCACCATTGGCATCATTATTGGTCACATAATACCGGTAGGGATTACCCCAGGGATCGAGCAACAGGGTATCCTGATTGAGTTTTCCGGTAAGCCCCAGTGTATTTACCGGGACAAAGCCGCCGTAGTTGTTACAATCGACTCCACCACCGCCATCTTCGTTGCCGTTCGAGTTCGGAATTGCCGGGCAGGGTAAGCGACCGTTAACCTGCGCAAAGCCGATGATCGCCTCGATCACCCGGTCCATTTCCACCTCGACCGCGCGATACTTTTTCAAGTCCTGCTGCTTCGGAAACAAAGCCACCGTATAGCCGAGTAAAATTCCCACAATCAACAGTACGATTGCAATTTCGACCAGGGTAAAACCCAGTTGGCCTTGTTTCCTGCTCATAACTCGTCCACCACAAGGATTTTATCATTGCCGTTCAAGGCCCTGACATCGAAGTTATCATCTATATCATCGTTCTCAAGGTCGAAAACATCGCTAACATCATTACTTAAATTATCCAAAGCTTCATCCACCCAGTCATGTTGACCGGCTATCGCGAGGATCGATATCTTGTCATTATTACCGCCGGCCAAGTTCTCGACCTGCAGGCAGTCGGTTCCCGCGGTGCAGGGTCCGCCAGCTCCGCCCGGCAGATAATCGCTGGCGTAAGCCATCTGAATACTGTCATACCAGGCATCGCTAAAGGCCCAGTCGGGCAGCTCCGGGTAGTAGCGCAAACCAAGTGTAACGTTACCGACAGTCATATCGCCGGCCACTAGGGTGCCGGTTTCCTGTATGTCGAAATTATTTAAGTAAAACCGATCGATTTCATAGCTTAAGGTTACCGGTACAGCCAACATATCCGCCCCAAGATAAACACCCTGGATCGTCGCGTGACTGCCGCCATCGGCGGCACTGGTAGCTGTTATAACAGGCGCATTGGTGTAATCCATATCGAAATTGACCGGCGTACCCACCGGAAAATCTATTTCGGCAATCACGCGAAGTGCCTCGACAGCGGCCAGGTTATTGGGGCTTCCCGGTGTCGGATTACCGATCGCATCACGATTGCAGTCCGACAACTGGTCCCCACCGGCAGGGCATATGGTCCAAATGCCGGTAGCTGGGCCCAGAGCATTCTCATCCCAGAACCAGCGTTCGACCTGGAAAGTCTCATTGACGATTGCGGTAGCCGATAAGCGGCCGTCATCCCCGACCACATCCGCGATATCATTAAAGGAAATCGTTTGTGGCAGTGTCGATATCGCGCTAAAGACGTGCTGAGCTCCCGCGTTAAAGTCGAAAGTACCGGTTGTAACTATCGGGGTAAGCTGATCGAAACCGACCTTCGTAGGGGTAACCGGGTAGCTCAGACTGAAATCAAATTGAAGCTCGGACTCGATAGGCTGACTTCCCGCTTCAATAAAGTAATTGCTGTAAATGGACGGGACGCGCCCGATACGCCCCAGAAAATTAGCCTGCTCGGTTGCAAACACCGGGTCGGATGGATAGTCGTCGAGCTCCGGGTATCCACCGCCCAAATCATTGACCGCGTAGTTATACAACCAGGGGTAATTATCGCCAGCCGCCACGTCGTTATCGATTCGCAAATCGTAGGCCGTAAACGCATTTCGATAAGCCTGCAGGGTCGCTTTTTCCGCGACTTCGATCACTTCCGCGGCGGTGATCACCGCGAATTGATCATTGACGATAATCGACGCCGACGTCAGATCGTCAACCCGCCCGAGGATAAAGCCGTTGGTTGCGCTCTGAGCGAACTGGGCGTTGTCCTCGATGCCGAAAAAAAGGTCAAGATAATTAACAGGGTTGATAATACCGGGATCCGTATCCGCAGTGGTATCAAAAGCATCATCGGCGTTGGCAATGCTGCGATCCTGAGTGACTCCGGCGCGGGCAGTGGGGGCGCCAGGAGCGATAATCACCGCGGCCACGCCGTTTCCAGTCGAGCCATCAAAAATGATATTGCCAACCTGATCGCGAATGGTGATCGTACCGAAAGCGTCGCTGTTGATGACATTACCACCTGCAACATTGGTTGCAAAACTATCAGATACCGCGTACCACAATCGTTGCCCGTCGGCGTCACGTATATCGTAGAGATTTAAATCAGGCTGGCCCCAGGGCAGTCTCCCCAGCTGTATACAGGTGCCAATAACCGTGTTCGGTGTACCATCATTATCAGTATCCGCACAGGGAAGGCGCCCCGGTCCGCGCTGGTTAGTCGCCGGGTAGTTATAAGCGAATTGCAGCAGGGCCTGTTTGGCCTCAGCGAGTACGCGCTTGTTGTGAAGATATTTCTCGTGTTCAACCTGCTGCTTGGCATCCTGGGTGAAGCCAGCAACCACAACGCCACCGATTCCCATCAACGCCAACAGTGTCAACAATAGTACGTAACCGTTTTGCCTATTGTCGCCGCTACCCATCACGACTAATTCTCGACAGGGGCCAAGAACGTAATCTCAATTGTTTCGCCACTGGCAGCATAGTAATGCTTACCATCTGGTGCGGTAATCCTGACCCGGATATCGCCGTTCATCATTACCCTGATCTTGCTGTTGTTATCGAGTGCCGCGCCATCCTCGTAGGCCTGCGAATTAATCCATACGGTGCGTGATCCGTCGCGCGAAATCGTAATTCCAGAAATTTTATATTCGCGGATAACTTCTTCCTGGAACCTAGCCTGAATTGGCCCTTCGATCGGTTCCTCCACCACAACCAGTTGTTTTTGCTTTATCTCGTCACTCTTATAACGATTTGAATTGATAATCTGGCGCTCTTCTGGCGTCGTGAACAATGTCGACAATTCGGCCGCGCTTGCCACTTGCGTCACCAACAAAAGCAAGGCTACCAGCCCCGTGTTTGCCTGTTGTTTTACGCTTTTAACTTGCATCGATGGTCACCCAGCGAAAAGTGCAATCGGTACTCAGGTTTGCTCTTTTTGTATCAAGCGAGCGATTGATATTGGTATTCCGACTGATCGAGCAACTATCTACCGTAAATAGGTTTTTTATCGACAGGCGCAATCCTTCCAACAGCGCAAACAGGTCTTCTTCGTGCAGTAAACCAATGTTCAGGTTCATCGGCGAACTCTTTACCGTAACGCCGCGTTTTACCTTGAATCCAGGGCGCTTGAATTCTTCCTGGGGAAGCAGGTTGTAGGTCAGAGTCGGCAAACGCAAAACCTCGTTGGTGGTTTCCAGACTTTCGATCCAGCTCAGGCGGCGTTCCTTGCCAATCAACCCCGAAGCTTTGTACCCGTTATACAGATTGCGGTACTGCTCGAGCAGGTCAATATCGTTGATAATATTGCTGTAAAGTTTATGAGTTGAGCGTAACGTGGAAACCGCTTTTTCGTATTCTTCCTGCCGCGCCTTTTCATACTGGAAACCCGCGACCACGAGTGCTGCTGCAATCAGGATTGCCACCCCAAACATGATCAGGGGTCGCCTCAGGTAAAACCAGTCTATCTTATTCATTCTCTGGCACCTCCCTGACAACACGAAACGCTAGTTCAGCAACCGACACACTGTCCCTGCGCCCTGTGCCCGCATCGCCAGCCAGTTGATTCTCCGATTCTATATTCAGTGGACGCTTAGTGATTTCAACCGAATAGTATTTCCCCGATTCGGCCAACGTTTTTTCGAGGTCTTCTACTGCGCTTAGTGCATAACGATAGTTGCCGTCAAAATTGAGGAATTCGCCCTCAACCAATGCGATTTCAAAATATCCCTTTTTCGGTTTAGGCAGGTTCTTTGCCTTATTATCAGTCGTGCGCCTGCGTTTTCTGGGTTTGCCCCAGCTGACTTCTCGATAGACCTTACTGTCCGAATAGTTCGAGACAAACCAGTCGATCTTTTTGACGCGAATGTCGGGAAAAATGCTGACATCGTTACTGATCAGGGCCAGCAATTCTTCCGGATCCCGCAGGTATCGATCCTGGATAGCGTCCACGGTTTGCACAACATGCTGCATGCTCGTGGTCGACGTCGTCGAATCAATCCGATTCTCGCTGAGTTGATTATACTTGGCCTTGTATTTTTGCTCGATCAGCGTCGTTTCGTTGATGGTGTCCTGATAAAGCCAGCCTTTGACCCCGCTGGTTAACGCCATGCCTAATCCCAGCGCAAGCAACGCGATGCTGGCAAAACGCAGTGCCAGTCCTGCACGATGGTGCTGAAAATAGCGGCGTTCGTTCGGTCTGGCATAATGATTGAGCATTAATTTTTTACTCGCCAGGTAGCAATAAAGCCCCGAACTGAAATCCTGTTCGTCATCAACGTCGATTTTTTCGCGTTCAAGCAACTGGTTGATTTCATAAATCTTGAAGTCGAAGTAACTCTCCTGCTCACAGCGTACCGTCAATTTATCGAAATGCCGTTTATTGGTGAGAATGTGGACCGCCACGGTTTCCGAGCGCTCAACAATGCGCTGGCTGATCAGGTATCGCTGCGTCGATTCGACATCGCGCAGCACATCAGAAGCATAATCACCCTGGTAAAAGCTTGCGATCGGAACCAGACGACTCAGCACCAGTTTGCCATCGACGAAGACCGATTGACGCAGATTGCTGGGTACCTGTTGACTAACCAGGATTACTGCCCTGTTATCTGACTGAAGTTCCTTGATGTAATTTTCAGATAACAGGGGCAAGCTGATGATGCCTGACAACGGGGTACGTGTTTCTTCGATTATTTTGAGCCAAGGCTCAAGCAGGTATTGATTGGTAAGACCAATCAGTAATAGCTTTTCTTCCTTGCGGGTTTTCTTCTCCACCGATTGCGATATCGCAAACTTGTATTCCGAGGTGCGGAAATACTTGGCAAAATTACGATTCAGGATAGCCTGACGATCGGAACCTCTCAGTAACGGCACCCTGACTTGACGGAATTCTTCTTCGATCAAATCAACCAGCAGGCGCACCGGCTCGTTCTTGAATGAACGCAGGTAGGCACTGAACAGATCAAGGCCCTGGTCATCGGGTTCGAAGTAAACGCTGCTCATTAGTTTACGACCGGACCATTCCTGCGCAACCATTCTGTAACCTGTGAAATATAGGACTCTTCTCATGTCTATACCGTTAAAAATCGATCGTCGAGATGGTGTCGTAAATCGGCCCCAGTACAGAAAGTGCAAGCCAAAGAACGATGATGCCGATAGTTGCCATCAAGGAAGTCTGCAATACCGGCTCCATTTTCTCGATGCTGTCGTTGATGTCACGATCAAAAAAGTAGCTCACGTTATTCAAAGATTTGTCCATCTGACCACTGGATTCGCCAACCCGCAACATGCGTACGACAAGTGGCGGGAATATCCCGATATTCTTGAACGCTTCGCTAATACTGCTACCTTCTGAAATCTGCTGCCAGGCGCGGTCGATACCGTCCTCAAGCACGGCGTTACTGACGACACCCTTACTCAGGTCGATTGCATCCAGTACCGTAATTCCCGAGGCAAACATCAGCGAAAAGTAACGCGTGAAGCGCGAGATTTTGATCTTTTCATTTACCGGACCAATCACCCACAGTTTCAGCAACAGGCCATCCAGTCGGAAGCGCGCCTTGCTGCTCGTCCGGTAGAGATACTTGAGAACAAAGAAAATCACGAAAGGTGCGGCAATCACCAAGTACCAGTAATCGATCAGAAAGTTCGACACCATGATCAACATTCGTGTTTCGAACGGAATCTCTCCGCCCAGCGAGACAATCGCATCCATGATGTCCGGCACAACAAAGATCATCATAAACATGATGACCGACAACACCAGCGTGCCGATAACCGCGGGATAGGTCATTATTTTCTTGGCCTTGGAAAGCAGTTCATCCTGCCACTTCAGGGTTTCGGTAATGTCGACCAGAACCTCGCTCATCTTGCCGCTACGCTCGCCTACACGGATCAGGCTGATGAATACATCGTCAAAAACTTTGGGGTATAGATCCAGCGCTTGCGAAAACGAGTTACCACCCTCGATCGCTTCAATCAGACCGGTAACAATATCTCGAAAAGTCGGATTCTCTTCGCCATCACGTAAATCGGCTAGCCCCTCTAGCAGCGGCACCCCGGCACGGGTTAGTTGCTCGAGGTAAAACGAAAAGTTGATTAAGTCACGGCGGCCGATCTTGTTGCGCCCAAACAGGTCTGAACCCAGATCCTTTTGTTTGTAGGTAACGAGGTCCATCTCCATTTTTTCAAGACGCACCTCGAGATCATTGATATTACCGGCATCGAGACTGCCCGAGATAAATTTGCCGCTGGCATCAATGGCCTTGTATTGATAGAGCGGCACGCCTATTCCATCCGCTCGGTCAGATCGGCAACACGCGCGACTTCCTTGATTGACGTAACGCCCTCGATGATGTGACGAATTCCATCATCGGCAAGCGTGAAAAATCCCTGTTTGTAAGCCGCGTCCCTAATCTCTTTAGTGGTCGCTCCATGCGCGAGGAGATCGTCGAGGTCCGAATTCATCTTCAGGATTTCGAGCAGGGCCATACGTCCTTTGAAACCCGTGTTATCGCAGCTGGTGCAACCTTTAGCCCGGTAAATCTTGGCGGGAACATCACCGCGAGAGTTGCTGAGCATTTGCATTTCTTCCTTGCTGGGCTCGTAAGCAACTTTACAGAACTTGCACAGCTTGCGTATCAGGCGCTGAGCGACGACGCCGATAATATTTCCCGCCATGATTTCCGGGATAATACCGATGTCCCGAAGTCGCGGCAGCGCACCGATCGCGGAATTGGTATGCAACGTCGAATAGACCTGGTGACCCGTCATGGCGGCGCGAAACGCCATTTCAGCCGTTTCCTCGTCACGCACCTCGCCCACGAGGATAACATCCGGGTCCTGGCGCATCAGCGACTTGATTCCACTCGCAAAATCCATGCCTGCAGCCTCGTTAACCGAGGTCTGTCGAATCAAGGGGAACGGATATTCCACCGGATCTTCGAGTGTCATGACGTTAATTTGCTCGCTGCTCAGATAGTTCAACAACGAGTATAGCGTCGTGGTTTTACCGCTACCGGTTGGACCGGTTACGAGGATGATACCTTCCGGGCGCGACATCATGATTTTGAGTGTACGCAATGACTCCGCGGGCAATTCCAGATTTTCGAGTGGAATTACACCTTTCTCACGGTCGAGCACCCTGAGCACGATATTTTCACCGTGAATGGTCGGTTGAGAAGCAACGCGGAAATCGATCTGGCGACCGATGATGGTGCGCGAAATACGACCATCCTGCGGCGCCCGGGTTTCGGCAATGTTCATGTCCGCCATGACCTTGAGACGTACTGCGATCGCCGGCCAGTAAGTCTTGTGCAGGCTTCGAATCTGGCGCAACACGCCATCAATACGGTAACGGATGCGGAGGAAGCTCTCTTCGGGTTCAAAGTGTAAATCGGAGGCGCCGCGCTTGACCGCATCGGAAAGCATAACGTCGACAAGACGCACCAGCGGCTGGCTATACTCCTCGATATCACCCTGGTAATTGGTGTAGTCGGCTTCCCCGGTTTCGATTTCACGCAGAATGCCATCAATCGACAGTTCGTAACCGTAGAACTGGTCGATCGCGTTGGAGATTTCAGCCTCGCCGGCAAGTACTGGTAATAATTCAATATGTTGACCAATCTGAATTCGAATCCGGTCCAGCGTAAACAGGTTGAAGGTATCTGACATCGCGATCGTCAACGTGCTGCGGATCGGGTCATAGTTGAGCGGTATGATCTTGTGCTTGCGCGCGGTATCCGAATTGATCATCTTGATCGCATCGGGATCAGGTACCACGCGCGACAGGTCAACGCTCTCCTGCTCGAGCGCTTCTCCGAGCGCCGAACGCATGATGGCTTCGGTCGCAAATCCCAGATTGACCAGCAACTTGCCTAGCGGTTCGTGAACCTTCTTCTGTTCGGTCAGGGCGATGTTCAGCTGATCTTCGGTGATAACACCTTCATCGATCAGGATCTCGCCTAAACGCTTGGGCTTGTTTTCCGCGTTCATTGTTTTGCTAGCAACTCCAGTCGCTGGTCGACGACGTCTCTGCTGAACGTCGCGGGTCCATTCTCGAAATTATCCAGCGCGCGTCGATAGTATGTGATCGCACTAGCGGGTTGGGAAATGTGTTCCAGGCTTACGGCAAGATTATAGGCGTAATTCGGATCGCCCGGATTACTCTGCAGCGCCCTGAAATAATAGCCCTGCGCTTCTTGCCAGCGATTTTGCGCGCCATAGACATTTGCCAACGTAAAATTCAAATGCGGCGAACCGGGTTCATCGCGAAGCATCAGTTTCAACTGCGACTCGGTTTCCAGGGGAGAATAATTGGCAACGGATATTAACGATGCCATCGCCAGCGAATCCTTGGGATTAGCCAGCAACAGTGCCTGGTAGTCCTCAAACGCGGCTCTGCTGTTGCCATTTTGAACATTGATAGCTGCCCGCGCCAGGAGTGCATTGCGGTTACCGGGATCTATATCAAGCACCTGGTTATAGCGCGTCATCGCCAGTTCGTCATTACCGGATTTATAGGCAGCATAGGCCTCACGCAGCCAGATATCTTTTTGCCCAACCTGGCTGCTCAATGAAATCTGGAGGTTTGACACAGCGCCTTCAGGCTCTTTCGCCGGGGTTTCGGCCTGATCTATACTTGCGACCTCGGTATTCGTGGCCTGGTCCATTTGAGGCTGAACCTGAACCTGCTCCGGGCTTACATAAGCAACCTCGGGCTCGGGTTCCGTGATCACAGCCTCGGGCTCGATCGCCGCTTCGATTTCTTCAGATCCGACCGCAACTTCACCTGTATCGGTAGTGCTTTCGGCACTTTCGATTATTTCCATCGCACGCGTGTCTACACTGGGTTCGGGCTGCGCAAACAAATTCGAATCCTGATCCTGGCTTCCGGACTTTATCAAGCCCGGCATGGGATCACGCTTTAACGGGCGTAAACTGGTGTCAATTTGGTCCGATTCAAACTGAAACTCGAAGGCGCCAAAGATGCCGATTGCGAGAATGATCACGATTGCAATACCTGTGTAAATTTTGGCATTATGCATGCGCTGCGCTGACGATTTGCTGCGAAAAACCTTCTTCGCATAGTCTGGCGTCATTACCGCCTCGGAATCATTTTTCATACCGGCAAATAATCGGGACGCATCGTCACTTGGCAGTTTCATCAAAGTGCGATCGTAGTTATCCGGGGCATAGGTGTAGGTACCGGTAGAATCTGTGCGCGTGGCGGTCGACTGGGTATCAAGCGCAGTACCGGTGACGCCGGTTTGTGTTGCCGATTTGGTCTGGGTTGCTTCGCCGGGAGGAGGTTGATGCCGCGTGGTATCCATCAGCCCGAGACCATCGGTTTCGGTAGCATCGCCCGGGATCTGCTCCGTCTGCTGCCGGGGATCGGTCAGCGATGTATGACTGGTAAAATGCGTGTCGTCACGCTCCACCAGTAATAGGGACATGTCTTCCTGCAATTCGGTCAGGTCATCCTCGACTTCAGCACGGGTGGACTCTGCATCATCAGCCTGGACATTAGTTTGGTGAAGGGTTTGATCGAACTCGGTTTCGTCCCTGTCCGCCTCGATCTGGGTTGATTCCAACTGCGTCTGAAGGGCGGTCTGATCAAATTCGGTATCTTCGCCAACTGGAGGTTCATCCTCGGGCTCGATATGCGTCTGAACTTCGGTTCGATCTTCGCTTGTCGTAACCTGGCTCAGTTCGGTAACATCTTCTGCCTCACGCCTGACTAGTTCCGGTTCTCCCATAAAATCCGAGACATCTTCCTCGGCAAAGACAATGGTTTCATCCTCGCCGGTTTGCATCTGGGTACTTAAATCCGTCAGCTGTGTGTCGGCGGTTTCGACGATAGTTTCATCATCGCGCTCAACATGCGTATCTTCAACCTGAGTTTGTAACCTGGATTCGTCAAATTCCGTCTGATCCTGCATGTCACGCTGAGATTTCTGAAGATTGCGATCCGTATCTTCAAGCTCGGAAATATCTTCCGGGGCCGAAACCACAATGGTCTCGTCGGACGTTTCCGCCCCCGGAATATCTTCCTTGCTCTTTTTCGCCTTTTGCTCGGCGGCTTTCTTGAGCGCGTCTAGCAGTAAACTCATCAGTTATCTCTTATTCCGCGGTCCCAGAGAATGCCTCGGGTTTCAAAAATTTCTTAAAGTCGCTCAGGTTGGTCTCGATGCTGGCATTGTCCAATATCCGTGGCCGCAGGAAAATAACCAGCTCTGATTTATCGAATTCACGTGTTTTCGTGCCAAACAACAGTCCGAATCCCTTGGCATCGTGCAGCCCTGGTAACCCAGCGTCATTTTTACTGGCGGTATCCTGCATCAAGCCCCCGATGACCGCGGTATCACCGCTTGTTACCCTGAGCACGGATTCCATTTCACGGACCTGGATTTCCGGAACCTGTGATGTAACACCTGCTTCCGCGAGGGTAGGGTTGGGATCATTTACAAATCTCAGTATCCGCGTGATGGTAGGACGAATATTGAGGATGACTTCATTATCTGCGGTTATGAACGGTGTTACATTCATGACGAAGCCAACCGGAACTGTTTTTATATTGGTATTAAAGGTTCTGGTTGTCACGCCTTCATCGGTATCAGTGGTTGCATCTATTTCAAAATAAACCGTGTTGTCGGCAACTTTCAGCAACGAAGTCTGATTATTCAGGGCCATGATTTTCGGGCTCGACATAACCGATACATCGCCAAAGGTATCCAGCGCCCTTATCGCGGCGGTAATATCCCGGTCTGAATTGGTGTTGAGGTAAGCGGCCTCCACAACGGGTCCTCCCCCGGATAGCGATCCGAGCGTCGTTGTCGAGCCTAGCAGTTCCTGTCCCACCGTCCAACCATCGCCGACGGCCATTCGCCTCCAGTCGATGCCGGCCTGAAATTCATCGTTGAGGGTAACTTCAACCACCGTGGCTTCGATCAGCACCTGCCGACGCGCGCTGCCCATCACTGAATCAATGAATCGCTGAATATCTTCATGCGCGCTGGAGGTTGTCAGTACCGAAATGGTACCGGATTCCCGGTTCGAGATAACCGTGCCCTCCACGTCGCCGCTATTGGCCAGCAAACCGATATTCGCCTCCAGAGTTTGCCAGAAATCGTTATTGGATTCATTACTGACCGAGGTGGACGAATCACCAGTGCTGCCGGTGTCTTCGTCGCCAGCAGCTAATGCTGTCTCGATACCAACGCTAGAGGTGGTTACTCGCGACATATTAAGATATTCAATTCGGTAAAGGCGGACAAAGGGTCGATCCTGTTCGACTACCAGGTTCGGGCCGTCGAGATAATAGCGCAACTGAACCTGGCGCGAGATCCGCTTCAATATCTGGGGCAAGGTCTGGTCGATGGCATTGATGCTGACACGGCCATCGATCGCGGGATCGATATCAAGATTCAGTCGGGCATCGCGAGCCAGCGCAAACAGCAATTCATTCGCCGGTAAATCGGTCGCAACGACGGTGTAGGTTTGCATGGGTTCCGCAGGCTCAGGCGCCGCTATGATTGGTACCTGCTCGACCACTGGAGGTATTCCAGGGGCGGCCTGCTCAACTGCCGGAGGCGGCGTATCGACGTGGCTATCCACGACCTTGAGGCGTTCGTCTCTGTCTTCCATGAGACTCGCACAGGCTACCAGGTTTACGAGAGCAAGTAACAATACAATTTTTTTCATCGTTTTATTCCAGTTATATTACGGACTGCTACAGCAAGGCTTTCTGCATCCGGTAAACCGAATGCAGGTAAGGCGAATTTTTCTTTACCGAATCGGGCAGACGTTCCAGTTGATTCCTGCCCAGGGATAGAGAATTAAACTCGCTATAAAAAACCCGATAGATGCTTCTGGTATCGGTGTTTACCTCGTACAAATACGTTTGCGACAAATCCAGCGGCCATTCATTACGTAAATAATAGACCAGTTCTCGCGCGGCGGATTTACTGCGCATCAGGACCTGGATCGACACGTTATCCCGGTTTGCGTTCACCAGCCAGTCACGGCTCTCACGCAACTTTGCATTTAGCCACTGATCGTAATCCGCGGTCAAGCCCAGATCACTGCTGCTATCAGTCACGAGCGCATCGCTCGAGGCGGCCTGATCAAGCGCACTCTGCAGGACTTCGTCTTCTACAACCGGTACCGGTGCAGCTTCAACCGGTTCCTTTTCCGTCGCCTGCAGCACGGCCACATCGACCTTTGTAATCTTTTTTTCGGACGGCTGATCCGATACTGCAGCTTCCTGCACCAACGGGTCTGGTGTCTGTATGCTCTCCTGGGTCACCGTTTCGGCCGGTGTTGCATCCGTGCTCAATACGGGCTCTGTAGCAACCTTAACCGGTGCATCACTAGAGTCGGCTTCAGCGCTCCCATCCGTTTTTAACGTCGCATCAGTTTCTAATGCCCGGGGCGCAATATCTGTGACCGGATTGTCAATTTCTGCAGCATTTTCCGATTTGGGCATCTGATCCGAGGCCTGGGTCGAAGTCCACAAATCCGAAACCTGGATCGAGGTCCATTGTGACCGGGTCTGGTAAAGTGCCACGGCCAGCGCAATGACGACCAGAATGCCGAGCCACCACAAAGCGCGGGATCTGCGCGGCACCTTCGGATTAAAAGTGCTATCGTTAACGGCCGCGGTTACGTGCTTGGCGCTGAGGTTGTGGGTACCCTCTGCAAACGCCGACAGCAGGATTTTGTCGGCAATGATATTGATGCGGCGTAATAGTCCATTCGAATGTTGCTCGACCTTCTTCGCGACCGTGGGATTAATCAATTCTGGGCCGGTGTAACCCACCTCCCGCATGCGGAAATTCAGGTAATTATGTATTTCATCCTGCGTCAATGGCTCAAGATCAAAACTGTGCGTAATCCGTTCACGTAATTGTCGAATCGACTGTTGTGCCAGGTTGTGATCCAGTTCAGGTTGCCCGAACAGGACGATTTGCAGCAGCTTGTTTTGATCCGTCTCGAGATTTGACAACAGCCGGATTTCCTCGAGCGTATCGAGCGGCATGCCCTGCGCCTCCTCGATGAACAGGACCACCTGCTTGTTTTCCATGTGCCGCTGCAGCAGGTAATCCTGCAACAGATGCATGACTTCATGCTTGGAATCATCCTTGGTCACCGGCAGCGCCAACTCGTGTGCGATGACAAACAGAATATCCTCAGGCGATACACTCGGATTGGCGATGTAGACGATTTCTATCGTGTCCGGTAACTTGAGCTGCAGCATTCGACACAGCATGGTCTTGCCGCTGCCGACTTCACCGACAACCTTGATGATGCCTTCACCGCGATGAATTGCGTATACCAGCGCGGCGAGAATATCGCCACGTTTGCCGCCTTCGTAGAATAAGCTGGTGTCCGGAGTAATTTTAAACGGCGGACGTTCGAGGCCGAAATAGTCTTCGTACATGATCTATTCCTTGACCTCGAGCCGGTCCATGCGGCCATACAGGGTCGTCCGGTTGATGCCCAGCATTTCAGCCGCCTTGCTGACATTGCCATCGTGCTTGTGCATCGCCAGATCGATCACTTCTTTTTCAACCGCCTTGAGCAATTGATCAAGCTGAAAACCGCTGTCGTGCAAGGCATTATTAAGCCAGTCTTCGTTGCTAGACGAACCGTTGTGTCGCTGTAGTCCTGACATTTCCCTCTTCAGCACCTCAGGTTTTATGGTCTGTCCTGGATACTTCGCTGAAAGCCTGATTATTATGTTGCGCAATTCTCGCACATTTCCCGGAAATGTATAATCATTCCAAAGCCTTAGTGCATCTTCATCGAGCTGAAATGCAGCCACTTCTTCAGCGACCTGCTGCATGAAGTAAAACAGTAATTCATTCTTGTCGCCGTTGCGTTCTTTAAGCGAGGGCACGCGTAGGGTCAGAACACTGAGGCGATGGTATAAATCTTCACGGAACTGGTTACTCTTGATGGCCGAAAAAATATCCTTGTTAGTGGCCGCCAGAACCCGTGCCGAGGAGTGTCGCGGCTGGGTTTCGCCAAGCCGATAGTACTCGCCATTTTCAAGTACACGCAGTAGCTTGGCCTGCAGATCCAGCGGCAGGTCGGCCACTTCGTCAAGCAATAAAGTCCCCGAGCCAGCCTCTGCAAAAAATCCGTTCTTGGTGTCGGTGGCCCCCGTAAATGCACCCTTGACGTGCCCAAACAGCTGCGACTCGAGTAATTCACCGTTGAAGGCGGCGCAATTCAGGGTCATGAAGGGTGCCTGGTTGCGCGAACTGCAGCGATGTAGATTGCGCGCGGCCACTTCCTTGCCACTTCCAGACTCACCTTCGATCAGCACCGGGTAGGGTGAATCTGCCAGCTGGCGAATTTGCATACGCAGCAGTTCGATTTCTTCGCTGGAACCGACAATGCCTTCGATATCATCGTGCCCTGAATCGGCGCCACCGCCGGCGATGATCTGGCGTTTCAGGCGCACCCTGATTTCAGCGATATCACAGGGCTTGGCGATAAAATCGACAGCACCGTCGGCCTTGGCCTGAAACAGGTGTTTCTTGTTGTCCTGTCCGGACAGGACCAGGATACGGGTGGACGGATGCAACTGCGATATCTTTCTGATTACCGCCAGACCTTCATCGGGACGATGCGTATTGGGCGGTAGCCCGAGGTCGACCAGTGCCAGCGTCGGCGAGTCAGTCATCTGGCTCATCAACTGGAAGCTGGAGGCTCGATCTGAAGCGCGCTCGATTTCATATTCTTCACTGAGCACATACTCGAGACTGTCGGCGATAATTGCATCATCGTCGACCAGTAACAGTGTTGGTTTCTTTTCACTGTCCAGCGGCATTCGAAGTAACCCAGCGTTTAATCAATCAAGTATAGTGTCTATATTTCAACAACTCAAATCATACTTTAATATTGAATTAAAAGTATCTGAAATATAAAAGGAAATTTAAGTTGAACTGCAAGTAAGTGTCGAGTTTATCGACAATAACCGCGCATCTCTGTTAACTGCTTCAAGGTTTCTCATTCGCTTCTCGCTGATAAGCGGATACCACTAGGGCGGATCCTGAGAAACGGTTGCCTGGATTCGACGTTGAACGTAGTCGAGCGAACCATAGATGCCGCTGCTCGCGATCGCGGTTAACTGAAACGTATCGATCGGCGTAGTACCTTCGATATGGGTAGTCTGGCCACATTGGACTTCGATGTTAAAGCCTGCGAATGCAGGATCGGTGAAGCTCGCCGACCCGGCACAGCTGCCATTGACAATTGACTGGTAAATTCCCCATTCAATGCCGCTGCGAGCCGCCTGGGTTGCCCGTGCACCCTGCACCCCGTAAACCAGCGTGGTCTGCTGTACCGCGCGTATATTGGTCATATAGACCACCAGGGCGGCAACGACGACCAGCAGGAATATTGCCGTAATCAGCGAAAAACCGCGCTGCAGAGTTTTCATGGCACGTTCACCACGTGCACCTGGTGCAATAAATTAATCGATTCACCGCTGTCAGTAACGGTGATTTCAATGGTCAGTATACCGCCTCGCTGCGAGGTTCCCGGGCTATAGGTCATACTGCAGCCGCTCAACTGCGATATGACCACACCGCTGGTGCCGCCCACCGGAGGCGTTGGTTGCGCCGCACTAAAGGCGTAGTTACTGTATCGCAGCATCCGATTTGTGGCCGGATCGCAAATATAGCTGGTCGGCCCGTCGATCACGAAAACACGCTGCCCCGGCGACTGCTGCGCAAACTGAAATGCCGGGTTCATGTTGATATGGTGTTCGTCGTCCTCGGTTGCCGGCGTAACAGTCGACAGGGTTAACGTGGTTCCGACGGTGGTAACGATACCCGGATTGTTGTTTAACGCCGCGTCGGTATAAATCCCGGCGGCCGAGGTATTGTAAATTACCAGGCGGCGTCCGGGGGTGAGCACGCCCGGAGTATTGAACAGGCCAAGCAGGTTGAAATCGGTATCACTTGTGGCGAACTCGAGCGTATCGTTGGCGGTAATGAATTCACCGCCCACCTCGTCGCGATAGCGGGCGCCGTCAACCGTATTCACCATTTCGACCGCAAATCCCGCCCCGAAAGGCGCGACACGAACACTGTTCGGCAACGCCCGGCGTACATCACGCGCAATCTGGCGCAGCGCCATTTCACCCTGGTCGACGAGTTGCTGGCGACGCACCTGGTCATCGTAAGCTTCGATTGGCTGGAGAATCAAAAGCCCGGCGCCACCCGCCAGCACCCCGAGCACTACAACTACGACGATCAGTTCAACCAGCGAGAATCCGGATTGAGCGATGGGCCTATGCATCAGTAATCGGTCCGGAAGGCGCTTAACACGATAGTACCCGTTGCCGGATGACTAACACTGACATCAATCTGCATCGCCGCAACCGCATTGAGTACAGCCCCGTTGACAGTAACGCTAACCTGGTAATCGCTCAATGCAGCGATTGGATTATTGTTCTGATCACGCACCTGCGTAGTACCGAGGCTATTGTAATCCTGCACATCATCATAGGTCGGACGGGTTTCACCGGCCTCGGCCCCGCCCGATTCGGCCACCTGTGGATCGTCATATGCCCGCAGCATGATTTCTTCCAGATAGGCTTCGGCAATCGTAGTTGCCTGTTGCTGGATCATCGGATCAGCACTGCCACGAATCATGTTGGCAAATACGCCCAACAATGCGGTGGCAGCGACGCCGATCACGATGATGGTGACGATAATTTCGATCAGGGTGAAAGCAGATTGCCGACGCATCAGTGCTCTATACCCCTGATAACGTCGAGTTCAACGAGGCTTGAAAACGTTGACCGTAAGGAGAACAGGACACGAACTAGAGCACCTCGACCAGGCCGGTGCTGGCGTGCACGCGAAAGCTGTAGGTTGTCGAGCCGTCGCTGACGGTGAAATCCGAAGTTGCCCCTTCGCGTCGGCCACGTGCATCGAACGTGATGTTACCGGCAGTCAACGAAAAACCTGAGGGAATATCGACGTTCTGGTAGTTATTGCCACGATTCGCCGGATTGACAACCGGGTTGGTGAAGTCATTGGCAGTACAGGTCGAAGATTGACGCAGTTGATAACTGCTCGCGGTGGTGATGACGCGCACGTCACAACCGGTACTGAGCGCGAGTTTCTGCGCAAAACGCACCGCGTTCACGGTATCGTCGAAAAATCCTCTTGCAGCGATCAAGTTCTGGTCGGTGAAGCGCCCCAGCGCGACGATACCGAGTATTCCGAGCAATAAAATCACGGTTAACAACTCGACCAGAGAAAATCCTGCATTGTGGTAATTTTTTACTAGACTCATGTGATTCAGGTCACCGTTTCAGGTCCAATTTTGAATAATTTCACAAAATAAATCTGACAGAAATCATTTACTTATAGCATTTATAGCCTATATTACTTTAACTTGGATTATTTGAACTATACTCAAAAAGTCATCAAACATTTTTACTCTACGGTAGGGAGTATAAAACATGTATAAGACACAAAAGGGTTTCACGCTGGTAGAACTGGTCGTCGTTATCGTTCTGCTGGGAATTCTCGGAGTTACTGCCCTGGGTAAGTTCGAAGATTTGTCGGGCGATGCCGCCAATGCCGCCAATAGTGGTGTAGCTGCCGAAATTTCATCGGCCGCGGCAATCAACTATGCAGCCAACATTGTCAACGGCGGTGGCGTGGCCATGACCAGCGCCAACGACGACTGCGCCGAAGCAAGCCTTGCGCCTTTATTTCAATCTGGAGCCTTCCCCACTGGTATCGACAGTGCGGCCGGCGCGGGCGCTTGTGCTGCGGCGGGCGACACTTATACCTGCACCATCACGGATACTGCCGCCCTTGGCGTAGCAGCTACCGCCACAGTGGTGTGCACCGGTCCTTAAGAAGATATTCCTGCCTACACAATAAAAACCCGCGCCAGTCGCGGGTTTTTTGTGTTGGCTGCAAGTCACGTTCCAATCAAATACCTGTAAAGCTGGCCGACAGGCCTCCAGTTTTTACCTGTCTTTTGAACTATTGCACGCCGAGGTGAAAGTGATACCAACTCATAATTCAGCAATCTTGACGAATCGAAGACTTTGAAACTTATCGGTAGCTGGCTCGTATGAGCCTGACTTGTCGTTGTCCTGGTAGTTCAACACGATTGTGAAATAGCTATCGGGTTGATTGAAATTCGAATGGTAAACAACCTGCCTGCGATGCCTCAGGTAATACCAGCCTGGTATCTCTTCTGTGCTCAAATCATGGCCGATTTCACCGACATAGGCGGGCGGCAGTATTTGGTATTCCTTGAGAAAAACGAAGGGGTTGCCGCCATCAAGTTCGTTCAGCTGATGCAGACGATTCTTGGTCGCGTAGGTTGCAAAAACAACCGCAAGCGCGCTATCGATAATCTTCTTGGTCTGCAGCACAGACGCGCGTTCCAGCTCTCTTTCGGTATCGTCGACATAGGAAAAGAATATTACTGTCAAGATCGCAATCAGGATAACCATGATACTGAGCCGAAATAGTATCGCCCCCGGATGGGAGCCGATCGTATTCATCGCCCCGCGAGCTTCGCCACATCCCACATCGGCACGAAGATACCCAGTGCAAGCACCAGCACCAGTCCGCCGATTGCGACATAGATCAATGGTTCAATTTTATCCGACAGGGTTTTGACGTCGTAATCGACTTCTTCTTCATAGAAGTCAGCAATGAAGGTCATCATTTCGTCGAGATTACCGGCTTCTTCACCAACTGCAAACATTTGCATGACCACCGGCGTAAACATGCGAGTCTGATTTGCGGTTCGTGTTAACGCCTCGCCACGCTCGATGCCTTCGCGCATACCGTTGACGTGACCTGAAATATAATCATTTCCGATCGAGCGTGAAATCACACCCATCGCCTGAACAATTGGAACCCCGGCACTATAAGCCATCGCGAAGGAGCGCGCGAAACGTGCCATAAACGAGCGGTGCAGTATTTCGCCAACAACAGGTGCTTTGACGATAAATCTGTGCCATCGGTAGCGTCCATCCGGGGTATTGATGTAATGCTTGAATCCTAAAACTGCGACAATTAACGCGGCGCCGATATACATCCAGTATTCGACGACAAAGTTGGAGGTGTTCAGCAGCAACAGCGTCTGCCAGGGCAATTCGAGTTTGTTTGCCTCGAAAAAACTTGCAAACTTGGGAATCACGAACAAATTAACAATCGCCATCGCAATTGCAATCGCAATTATCACTGTGGTCGGATAACGTAATGCGGTCTTGATATTTTGCGTGATGCGTCGATTACGATCGATATAGTCCGCCATCAATGTAAATGACTCTTCCAGGCGACCGGTATTTTCACCAACCTGGATCATGCTGATGTAAAGATTCGAGAACACCTTGGGATGACGAGCGCATGAAATCGACAGGCTGCGCCCCGATTCGAGTTGTTCAAGGATATCTCGCAAGGATCTTATCAGCAGAGGATTTTCTGCCGATTCAAGGATCCCCGTGATCGCTCGCGTAATCGGAATACCCGCCTTAATTAACGCTCCCATCTGCCGGGTAAACATCAGCAGTTCCTCGATACTGATCTTGTGCAGATCGAAGCGATCCTTAATAACCTCAATGACGTCTATCTGCTCTGTCTTTTCGACGATCGATATCGGGATAATGCCGCGATCCATCAACAGGCCCGCGACGGCGTTGGTGCTCGAGCCTTCGATTTCACCGTCGACCGGTTGCCCGTTGCTATTTCTACCCTTGAACTCGTAAAAAGGCATTAGTCGTTTATATCCCGCACCGGAGGATGATCGAGCACATCATCAGGCACTTCACCGGCCAGGCGCAGCATTTCTTCGATCGTCGTCAGGCCACTAGCAGCGTGAGTATGTGCGACCATGACCAGCGGTTGGTAGCCGGGCGCGCGCTCGGCCGCCTCGACAAAACCCTGCGAATCGTCATGGCGTAGTTTTTCGGCTAACTCCGCATTCATGTCGAGCAGCTCGTAAACACCCATACGTCCCTGGTACCCGGTTTCTCCGCATTGCTTGCAACCGTTGCCTTTCTTATATCGATACTGGTTGATATCAATCAACAGATCATCGCGCAGCCAACCGGCCTCGAACTCGGTCGGGGAATAGTCTTCACTACAGCTTGGGCAAACCTTACGCACCAGGCGCTGGGCAATGATGGTACGCAACGTGGAGGCGAGTAAATAACCCTCGACACCCATATCCATGAGGCGAGTTGCTGTCGATATGGTGTCATTGGTGTGCAGTGTCGACAGCACCAGGTGCCCTGTCATCGCCGCGCTAACACCAATTTCGACGGTCTCGGCATCGCGCATTTCACCTACCATGATGATGTCCGGATCCTGGCGCAAGGCGGAACGCAGTACGCTGGCAAAGCTTAAGCCGATGCGCGGATTAACCTGCACCTGGCTGATGCGATCGAGACGATACTCGACTGGGTCTTCAACCGTGACAATTTTCGACTCTTTTACGTTTAATTCCGAAAGCGCAGCGTAGAGCGTGGTGGTTTTACCACTTCCGGTAGGCCCGGTAACCAGAACCATGCCGTTGGGCAAATGGAAATTTTTTCGAAATCGGTGCAGCAATTCCGGCGGCATACCCAGTTGTTCCAGATCAAGCGCACCGCTGGTCTGATCTAGCAGGCGCATGACCACCGATTCGCCGTATTGCACCGGCATGGTCGACAATCGCACATCGATATCGCGATGGTTGACTAATACGTGAAAGCGACCGTCCTGCGGCAGCCTTTTTTCAGAGATATTCAGCCCGCACATGAGTTTCAAGCGCACCACTACCGCCGGCGCGATCTGGGTTTCCTGCATGACTTGCTCGTAAAGCACGCCATCGATTCGCTGACGTACTCGAATCACATGCTGGTCGGGTTCGATATGGATATCCGAAGCCCCAACCTGAACCGCATCTTCGAAAATTGATTGCAACAGTTTCGCAACTGGTGCATCGACCATTTCGGACTGCAACATTTCATTGAGATCAGTAGCCGATTCGGTGAGATCCTGTCCGAGCTCGGATGCCAGTGCGCTGATTTCTTCGGTGCGTCGATAAACCAGGTCAAAGTTTTCTAGTAGCGCGGACTCGCGCACGATCGCCTGACTCACCGGTTTTTTCAATTTGGACTGAATTTCATCAAGCGCGTAAATATCGGTGGGATCCGCCATTCCACCAGGTAATCGCGATCACGATCTTCGATTACAAGCGCTCGGTAGCGTCTCGCAATCGACTCCGGCAACAGCTTGGCAACGTCGTTATTGTAGTTGTAGTTATTGATATCGATTAACGGAATACTCAATTGGCTGGCCAGCAGATTGAGCAGGCTGTCTTCATCGATCATGCCCAGCTCTACTAGAGTGCCACCGAGTTTTCGACCCAGTTTCTTTTGCTCGCTAAGCGCGTGCTGCAACTGCTGCTCGGTGATCAGCCCTTTATCAACGAGCAGATCACCCAGCCTGATTTTTTTGGTGAACGCCATTAATTCAACACCTGCGCTAGCGTGCGACGTTTCTTGTCAACAAATGCCTGCAGGCGAGCATTCAAATTACCCAGTTTCGCGGCACGTTGGTAAGAGTTCAGCGCGTCTTCAAACGCTGCAGTGTGCTCCTGGGAAATGCCGAGTCCGATCCAGTTTTTGGCATTGGTCACATCCTGCTCGAGCGCGAGTTGGTAATGCCTGATCGCATTTTGATGCTCGTCAAGGCGCTGATAACTGGCCGCCAACAGCGACTGTTGATTTGCGTCCACCGGATCCTCGGTGGCAAACAGCTGGACCACCGCGGTGTAAGCTGCTGATTGGTATAGCGACCGAGCGTACTCGGTTTTAAACAGTGTATCGTCGGGATACTTCGCCATCGAATCGCGTATCAGGCGCCGAAATCGATCGCTCCGATTCTGGCTGTTGTAAAGTGCGAGCAAATGCTGGCGGGCCGCGTAGTCCTCGCTACCACCCAGTAGTTCCTGCAATATCGCCTGGGCCTTCGCAAACCGACGTTTGTTGATTAATTCGAGCGCATAGCCGAGTTGATTGATCGATTTTGCATTCGGATTGGTCGATTTTATATCAAGACTAACAACGGCTGACTCCTCGGGGGCGAGGGATTGTCGCGACTCTGGTTCGACTTCGTCCACAGCTGTTTGGTTTGCTTCAAGTTCTACTGTTTCCAAAACCCGCTTCGTATCGATCGTGGCAGGTTCATCGACGGCAACATTTTTAACCGCGGTATCGATCACCACCGGCTCAGCAGGCTTACGCAAATTAATGACCCAGTTCGGTTCGCCGTTAACCAGGCTCTGGCGAGTTTCGACCAGGATATCCTCTGCGGTCTGAAAACTGACGTCTACCCCTGAATCAGAGGAAGTGATAACGAGTTTCCGGATCCAGCGGTTATCGCTTATCACCGGTGCCAATATCTGGCTTTCGATATCACGCAAATGGTAACTAAACCTATTTTCGCCACGCTCCTTCAGGAACGCTACTACCTTGTCGCGCAACGCGAACTCCATACGCATATCGTCTTCGGATTCGCGGATCTGCAAACCGATAATCTGATTACCGATCATTTGATCCGTGACCACGACTTCCTTGATTTCTGGTTCCGTCACCGGCTGTTCAGCGACTGATGGGGCCGGGCCGGGCATCGCCGTTGACGGAAAAACCTGACTGCCGGTGAAATGATCCAGCAGGTAAATCCCTGCCGCCACCATCAATAGCAATAGCAACAATCCAGCCAATAACAGTGGTTTCAGATCACGCGCCGGGGCGGGCCTGAGTCCGACCGCATCAATTTCGATTGGGGTAAACTGACTTTCCCTGCTTTCAAGATCCTTGAGAACGTTATTAATAACACTCATTGCATCTGGCTGTCGGCAGCGGCGACCTCAATGTGCCTGCCCTTGACGTAGAATTCACCACTGGCGTAGGAAAGCATCAGTGCCTTGTTGCACAAGACGTTGATAACTCTGGGAATTCCGTGGCTGTGTTTGTAAAGCCGACGTTGCGCAGCATTATCAAATAACTCCGGTCCACGATAGCCCGCCGCTTTGATGCGGTGCTGAAGATACGATCGAACTGACGCCTGGTTTAGAGGTTTGAGTTGATAAGAATGCACGATTCTCTGTTTGAGTTGCCGGCTGGTGTTTTGTGCCAACCTGACATCGAGCTCGGGTTGACCGAACATAGCGATTTGTACCAGTTTCCGTTTGCGCGTTTCGAGGTTACTGAGTAATCGAATCGCCTCCAGGCTCTCTTGCGGCATCGATTGCGCTTCATCGAGAATGATGACCGTGCCGCGATGTCGGTGCGCGTTTTCGATTAAATACTCGTTGATACAGGTAAGATAATTGGCCTTGTTCAGTCTATCCGTGATGCCCATTTCGACTAAAATTGCGTGGAACAACGCATTGCAACCCATGTAGGGATTGGGGATGTAAATGGTATCGAAATTTTTCTCTAACGCCTGCAACAATTTTCGACACAGCAGGGTCTTGCCCGTGCCTACCTCGCCGGTCACCTTGATGAATCCATCACCGGATCTGATAGCCACCCGTAAGACGTTGAGTGCTTCCCTGTGGGTAATTGACTGGTAGAAAAATCCGGTATCCGGGGTCAGGTCGAATGGCTTTTCAGCGAGTCCATAGTATTGTTCGTACATTACTCACCTTTCACAGGATTTATATTGATCTGTTGAACGCGCTCAGCGCTTTTTTGAATATAGTTAGTCCAGACCTTGTTATTGTCGACGACAATCGGCCGTAACAGGATTACGAGCTCGCTGCGTCGATTGAGTTTGCGCTTTTGCTTAAATGCCTCGCCGAAAAACGGTATATCGGCAGCACCCGGAACCGCGCCGAGCTCATCGCTGGTAATGTTTTTCATGAGCCCACCGATGACAACCACCTGACCGTTCTGGGCCTTTACGATAGAGTCCGATTCGCGCACCGTGCTTAACGCCAGCGGCAGCTCAAAGGTTTCGCCACCCAGGGTTATGACCTTCAACTGGTCGTCGACCTCGCTAATACTTGGATGGATATGCAATATAACTTCACCCTTCTCGCTAATCTGTGGCGTTACGTCCAGCGCAATTCCCGAGAAAAACGGGGTCAAAGTCAGCTCGGGAGTCGTGGTAGTCCCGCTGGCTGTACTGGTACTGTCGGAGGAAACTTCGGTAACAAAGAATTCGTCTGAGCCCACCTTGATCACCGCCTTTTGATTATTGACCGTGGAGACACGCGGGCTCGACAATACATGTACGTTACCCTGGGTGCTGAGAAAAGTAATCAGCGAGGCAAAGGTGCTCGAAGAACTGCCCACGGCAAACAAATTAGCGTACGGAATATTGCTGACATCGAGGCCGGATGAAATCACCGCGTCGCCAGCCGCATTGAGCAGGGGTGCGCCGGCCTCGTCCGCAAGCACTCGCCCGGTGCCCCTGACTACACCGGCGTTACCGACCGCCAGGTCGCGACTGGACGATATCGCGGCCCAGTCAATACCAGACTGGAAACTGTCGTTGAGATCGACCTCGATCACCTTGGCCTCGAGTATCACCTGGCGCTGCAAGTTATCCTGCGCATTATTGAGATAGGCTTCAACATCACGCAACTCACCCGGCATGGCGCGCACGATGACCAGGCCGGAATGACGATCTACCACGATCGAACGCCCTTCGCCGGCACCGACGATCGAAGTTAGAGTGGACTGCAGTTCAGACCAGAAATCTGCTTTGCTGATGGTATTGATACTGCTTGATTTAAGTGAAGTCGAGCCAGAATTCGAATTATTGTCGCTGCCTCCGTTGTCGTTATCTTTAATCTGACCCGAACTCACGGTCATTAGCGATTCGCCGGCGCGACTGACATTGAGATAGTCGACCGGAAAAATTCGCGATTGAATGCGCGCTGGCAAAACAATATAGCCGGTCTGGTTTTGCTGGTATTCGTAGCCATAAACTTCGCGGGTAAGATTCATGACTTCGCGCACCGTGACATTCTTCAAATCCAGCGAAATTACACCTTCCACGCTCGGGTGCACCACCATGTTGACGCTGGTATCTTTCACCAGGCTCATGAAAAATAAACGCGCCGGAGCATTAGACACCGAGACATCGAATGCGATTTCGAGTTCGATATCCTGATCGAGGCCCGGCACCGCAATACTGCTTCCCGGCACCAGGTCGTCAAGGATTTCATCCGATGGTGATTCCACGTCAGGTATTGCTACCGCGGCAGCTTCGTTTAATGCATCATCGATGCTTTGTCGATTCTGTTGTGCGATTTCCCGGTTTAGTGAGGAGGCACAGGCGCTTAAAAAACCAGCCAGTAAAATAATACTCAAGTGTCGTCTAATCATAAGTCACTCTCGACAGCTTTTCTCTTGATCGCTGTTAAATTGTTGTCTAGACTCAAATTTATCACCTTCCCCTTGCGCACAAGGCGTGCTGTTGCACGGGTCAACTTAACCAGCTCGGCACCCCTGATACGATCTCCGACCGCGAGCATCTGATCATTGATGATCGCGATTTTGCGATCCTTTGCATAAAGGATTGATGTGAGTTGCAGGGGTTTCTGTTTTGGTTTTTCCGCCTTTTCTTTAGAGGTCGTGGGCTTGCCAGCCCATTTGGCTTCGCGAAATTTCTGCAACGCAAATGGTGGGGGTTGCATCGGGTCGCGCAGTTCCTGCGCCGAGGCCAAAGTACCGAAACCAGAAAACGCGGGCGCCATCAAGACAATTAACGTGACATATGTTGCATCAATGCGCGGCATCTAGATCCCAACCCATTCTTTGCGTGTCGACAATGTCGAAATCACTACCTTGACGGTAACATTCGGATATTCGTCGCTTGCAAGTTCAATCTCGTCCCAGAGCAGTTTCCAGTCGAGCGCCTCGAGTTTCTGCATGTACTTGAGAATATCGAGATACTTACCGGCAAATTCGATTTCGAGCACGTGCCGGAAAATACTTACTTCATCGACTTCTTCTTCGTTGATCGGAGGAATCGCAGGTTTGACTTCACGGCGCTTGAGACTTAGCAACTTCAGGCGTGAATCCCGATAAATCAGTTCGTTCATTAACAGGAACATTTTTTCAGGATCGATCAACTCGATTGTGGTTACCTGTAGTTGATCCTCCAACGCGGCTAATTCTTTGCTTAGCTTGAGTATCTGTTTTTCTTTCTCCTGGTAAACTCCTGCTTCGATGGCCTGGCGGGTATTGCGCACAATGGCACGGTTACTTTCAATTTCGCGAGCGATACGTTGATTTTCCGTTTGCAGAGCCTCGACATTCTGCATCATCGGGCTAGCGTAATTAATCCACCATAAAAAGCAGATCACAACAATTATCGAAATCGCAATCAATCCACGCTCGCGCATGGAATATGCGTTAAACTGCTGTGCGTAACGTTTCAGCTTGTCATTCATTGAAGTCACCACTGGTTGCGATTTCAAAATCCACTTTCCAGTCGCTGTCCTTGGCGCGGCTTAGCTGAAACAAATCGAAGCGATTGCCCTGAAATATCTGTTCTTCACCAAAACTATCGAAGTAACTCGGAACCTCCGTGGCACTCAGTGCACTACCTTTGAGCTGAACAAAGTTCTCTGACAGCCTGATCCGGTTAAGCCAGATATTGTCGACTTGCAGGTTCGATAACGCGACCAGGTAATCCGCGAACCCTTCTCCAGAACCAAACCGGTTGGCTTCGACAAATTTTAACACCCGCTTGCGCGCAGAAATCTGGCGTGCAGTACCTTCGATTTTCTGATCGAGCCGTTTGTCTTCAAGCAGTTCGGCAAGCTCGGAATTAACCACTGCGACTTCAACCGCGACGCTGTCCCGGTCTGCTTTGAGCGCCAGGTTACGCTGCTCAGTCTGACCCAGCTCGAAGCTCAACACGAGACTCCAAATCAGGCCAGCGGCTAGCACGATCAACAATGTTGCCGCTACCTGGGTCGCCGAAATCCAGAGTTTTTTCTCCCTGAATCGTTCCTGGTAAAGATTGATTTGCTGAACGATCACAGGCTTAAATCCCTCAGGGCTGCACAGTAAGCATGAAAGCACTGCTGTTCGAGTACAGGCCTTTCTTTAACCTCACCGGAAGTGTGCCCGTCATTTATCGCTCCATTGTGAGCACTATTGAAGCTCAAAAAGTCGATATCGAGGTTGGAAAAATTCTGCAGATACATCGCCATTTTTTCGGTCACGTCAAGCTGCGGGAATATGCGCAAACTGGTGACGTTGCCCATACCGTAAAAACTTTCGAAGTAATCCAGCGAGCGCTGTATTTCGAGCAACAATGCATCGAAAATGCCTTGGTCGTCACTGGAAGCCTGTGCTAGCTGATCGATACCGATCATGAACTCGCGTGACACGTATAAATCGGTGTCGTGGTAGACGCTGAGTAATCCCTTGTCGGAGGTCAGCGTCAGCAGCGTCAGGCTTTCTCCGGTGCTTTTTTGTACTGCCTCAAGATTGGAACGCACCAGTTCATGAACATCGAGTGCTTCCAGCTCGAGGGAGGTAGCCTTGATACTTTCGACATAGCTACTGACAACGTTTTCCCGGGCGGCAACCACCCCCACCTGCTGCTGTTTTTTTTTGCTCGAAGCCGGCATGGGATAACTGTCGATTACCGCATTGGTGACGTCATAGTTGATAAGGTCTTTAATTTTCCAGGACACCGCCTGAATCATCTCGGAATCATCGACTTCGGGTCTCTCTACCTGGTATATATCGCAGTCATCGTCAGCAACCAGGCAAACACAGGGCGTTTTTTGCAGGTTGTTGTCGCTCACCCATTGCTTCAGAGCCTGAACCTGGGCCTGGGTCCCAGCAGCCGCGATGAATTCACTGCGAATGACGGCACCCGGATCCTTCTTCCCGGTGTGCACCTGGGTGACTGCTACTCCAGTCGGCAGAAAATCAACGCCGATTTGAGACTCTTTTTGTGCAGCGGAAAACAGACCCACTTTTTACTCCAAGTGTTATCACTATTACCTAATGCTGACCAGGCAAGCGGACACGATCACCGGCTGCCTTCGAGCAAATCACCTTGCGTTGCATAGCACGCAAGGTGATGACTCCATTCCGACTCGAATTTAGTCTAGAGTTTCCTTCAGAAAATTGACCTAACTTATTGTCATTGCTAGAAATATTAGATCATAGTGGGGTTTATTCAAGTTATTAGCTAAAATAATTCCCGGTATGCTGAACATCGTTCTTTTTGAGCCTGAAATCCCGCCTAATACAGGCAATATCATGCGCCTGGCGGCAAATACCGGATTCAGCTTACATTTGATCGAGCCCCTGGGATTTGAACTTGACGATAAACAGTTGCGTCGTGCCGGTCTCGACTATCTCGAATGGGCCGATACCGAGCGTCACGAAAGTTACACAGCGTTTATAAATAACTGTGAATTCAATAATTTATATGCATTCACGACCCGCGCCAGCAGAATTTATAGCGAGGCCACATTCAGCCCCGGGGACGCACTGTTATTTGGTCCGGAAAGTCGTGGGTTGCCACTCGAAATTCTCGAGTCACTTAATGGTGACAATAAACTTCTGATCCCGATGGTGTCGACTTCCCGCAGTTTGAACCTGTCCAATACGGTTTCGATCGCGGTTTACGAAGCCTGGCGACAAATGGATTTTAAGCGTTAGCGATACTACTCGTGGCCCTGGGGACGCTTTTCGAGATCACGCACGGCGTCATGGGGGTCCTTGTTCTCGTAGAGCACGCTGTAAACTTCCTGAATGATGGGTAAGTCGAGCCCGAGCTGTTTCGCCTTGTTATGTATGGCGCTGGCAGCACGCAGACCCTCGACCGTCTGACCGACTTCGATCTCGGCCTGCGCTATCGTTTTACCCTGCCCAAGCGCCAGCCCGAAGCGCCGATTGCGGCTCTGGTCATCGGTACAGGTAAGAATAATGTCACCGAGCCCGGCCAGTCCCATCATGGTTTCCTGGTGGGCGCCGAGTTGCTTCCCCAGGCGCATGATTTCCGACAACCCACGGGTCATCAAGGCAGCCCGCGTGTTAGCGCCGAAACCCAGCCCATCCGCAACCCCAACCGCTATCGCAAGTACGTTTTTAAGCGCCCCGCCAAGCTCGACGCCAATAATGTCCTCGGTCGTGTAAGCGCGAAAATGATGACCGCGGAGCCGCTCTGCAATGGCTGCCGTGGTTTGCGCATCATTGCCGGCACAGGCAATCGCCGCTGGCAGCCCCCTGGCCACCTCGGTTGCAAAAGTCGGGCCCGAAATCACGCCATAGCGATGAAGCGGTAGTTCCTCGTCAATAACCTCGTGCAAAAGCATACCAGTTTCGATCTCGAATCCTTTGCTGGCCCAGAACAGGGCCTGGTCTTCAGTTATCAGCGGTTTTAATTCCTTCAGCAGCATACGAAATCCCTTGCTCGGAATGGCGATCACCAGATAAGGCGCCTGGGCAACGGCCGCTTCCAGGGTCGCTACCGGATCAATGTTTTCAGCCAGGGCGAAGCCGGGCAGGTAGTCTGTATTTTCTCGCAGCGTCTGTAAACGTTCTATATGAGCAGAGTCGTGACCCCAGAGCCTGACCTGTAATTCGTTGCGTGCCAACTGTATCGCGAGCGCAGTTCCCCAGGATCCTGCACCGAGTACGGCAATGGTTTCAGCCATCGGCCCTAATGGGTGGCGTCTGTTTCGCCCTGTTCTGCCTGCTGTCGCTGCAGGTGCTGTTGATACAGCGCGTCAAAACTAACCGGTGACAGGGTCAGGGGCGGAAAACCCCCTCTCACCGACAGATCTGAAATAGCTTCGCGGGCATAGGGAAAAAGAATGTTCAAACACTGGCTGCCGAGCAGGTATTTTTTCTGGTCCTCGTCAAAACCACCAACCTTGAACAAACCGGCCTGTTGAACTTCGACCAGGAATGCTGTTTCATCCTCGTGAGACACGGTTACGGTGATTTTCAACACGATTTCGTAAAGGTCTTCTTCGATGTGCTTCTGCTCATTGCTAATGTTCAACTCAATCTTGGGATTCCACTTTTCAAAACCGAATAACCGTGGTGAATTCGGCGATTCAAAAGAAGCATCCTTGACATACAGCTTCTGGATGGCGAATTGCTTTGTTGCTTCGGTTGTCTCGTTCATTTGCTATTTATTGCTCACGGGTAAGTGGGCATCCTGCCACGCTGACAAACCACCATTCAAACTGTACACCTTGTCGAACCCACTCTTGCTGAGCTCCTTGCAGGCAATACCGGCACGGGCGCCGGATTTACAGTAAACCAGCAGGGTCTTGTCTTTATATTTTTCCAGTTCACCCACGCGTTTAGCGATCGCACTAACGGGAATCTGGATTGCTTTCGCAATTTTTCCACCAACCGTTTCGGATGGTTCGCGCACATCGAGCACGACGACATCTTCTTTATTCATCAACTGTACCGCAGCGGCCGGTGTCAGGCTGGCAAAGCGCTGGGTCGCGATTTTCAACTCGTTAAAAAAAACCAGCGCCAGCAACACCACAAATGCCATCACCAGATATGGATGATTCACCGCAAATTCAGAAATTTGAGTCAACATACGTGCTGAAAAAAACGAATCGTCAGGGGTAAAGTTTCAGTCGGCGGAACAAAATACTTCCTGCATCATTCCGATCAGACGCAGGGTGCGTTCATCACCGACACGGTAAAAAACCTTGTTCGCATCCTTGCGCGACGACAGTATACCTTTATCCCTTAAAATGGCGAGATGTTGCGAGATATTACTTTGCGAAGTGCCGACATTTTCGACGATTCCCTGCACGCAGACTTCCCGATTCCCGAGTGTACAGAGGATTTTCAGTCGCAATGGGTGCGACATGGCCTTCAGTGAGCGTGAAGCAACTTCGATGTCTGCTGCTCGCGCCAGTAGCTGCTCGCTATCAATTGCTGCCTGGGATTCAGTTTTCATTTGCCTAGGAGTATTACCAAACGTTAATATTAGAGAATAATTATGGATAAACATCGAGCCAATGTCTACATCACCGCTCTATAAACTGTTACTGCCATTGCTGCTTATCACTCTCGTGGTGCATCCGGTGTCGATGGCGGATGACAAGTCAGCTAAGGAGAAACAGCTCAAAACGCTGCTGCGCAAGATTGATAAATTAAAACAGAACATCGATCGCAAGGAAGACAGCAAATCGAGTTCAATCAAGGAACTTAAATCGATTGAGCGCAAGATTGGCAAGGTCAATCAACAAATAAGGGCGACAGGTAAGAAAATCAAGGCCAAGAAATCGGAACTCTCCAAGTTACGAGCCACGCGTTCGAAACATCAACGTCAACTCAGCAAGGAGCACGATTACCTGGCCGAACAGGTATACGCGGCATTTACCGTTGGCAGACAGGAAAAAGCAAAGCTGCTGTTCTCCCAGCAGGACCCGCAGGCGCTGCAACGTAACCTTGTTTACTACCAGTATTTTTCAAACGCCCGGGTCGCTTTGATCAATGAAGTGCAGGGCAATATCGATAAAATTATCGAAACAGAGCAGCTGATTCAGCAGGCAAAGGCAGACCTGGAGAAAAACCAGCAACAACTCGGTCAACAGAAAAAGGAGTTGGGTGTCGATCTCGGAAAACGCAAAACAATCATTGGTTCACTCGACAAAGAGTTAAAACAACACAGCGGCAGTCTCTCCAGGCTGGAAGACGAGGCCAGGCAGTTACAGAATCTGATCAAGTCGATCGAGGAGATATTCGTCGATGCACCCGAATCCGAGATTTCACAGAAAGCCTTTGCTGAGTTAAAAGGAAAACTGGCCTGGCCTGTCAAGGGTAAGCTCAAGAAACTTTTCGGTCGCACCAAGCCATTGTCTCAACTGCGTTGGCAGGGTGTCATGATCGAGGCACCCGGCGGTCGCGAGGTCAAGGCAGTCTCTCATGGACGGATTGCATTCGCTGACTGGTTACGCGGGCTTGGAAACCTGATCATTATCGATCATGGCAATTCCTACCTGTCGCTTTATGGCCACAATGAATCGCTATTTAAAACCGCGGGTGAATGGGTTGAAGCCGGCGATATCATCAGCACGATCGGCACTAGTGGTGGACAGAAAAAACCCGGTCTCTACTTCGAAATACGTAAAAAGGGTAAGCCACAGAATCCTACGGGCTGGTGTAAAGCGCGTAACAAGTTTGCTTCGGGTTAGCCCTGATCCCGTCAGCCAGAGTCATAAATCTGAAAATTCTCGAATTTTGCCGTAGAATTCGTCTGTCATAACCCTAACTTTTGAACTGATTACAACTTATACGGCAATATCTGGTCTATTATACTTAATCACGACCGCTGACAGCGCGCGCCATCGGAGAAACGAATGTTAAAAAATCTGCGAACATCCACCTGGTTTTTGAGTGGAACCTTACTTGGCCTGTCACTGGCGGTCGGCCACAGTGTTTATGCGCTCAAGGAAAACGATCAAATCCCGTTCGAGGATTTACAGGCTTTTACCGAGGTTTTTTCCAAGGTTAAATCAGACTACGTCGAATCGGTTGACGATAAAAAGCTAATCGAAGACGCCATCCGTGGCATGCTAAGCGGGCTCGACCCGCACTCGGCATTCCTCAATACCAGTGAATTCAGTGATTTGAAAATCGGCACCACCGGCCAGTTTGGTGGTCTTGGTATCGAGGTCGGTATGGAAAACGGTTTCGTTAAGGTTATTTCACCCATTGACGATACCCCGGCATCACGTGCTGGCGTGCAGGCTAGCGATTTGATTATCAAGCTCGACGAGCGATCGGTAAAAGGGATGACGCTTAACGAAGCCGTCAAGATTATGCGCGGCAAGCCCAATACCTCAATCGACCTGACCATCGTACGCGAGGGTGAGCCAAAGCCGTTGGTGATTACAATAACGCGTGAAATTATCCGGGTTAAAAGTGTCAAGAATCGTATGCTTGAACCGGGATTTGGTTATGTTCGCATCACCAACTTCCAGTCACGCACCACCACCGATTTACTGAAGGCCGTTTCCGACCTGCAAAAAGAGGAGCGGCTCAAGGGCATGGTGCTTGACCTGCGTAATAACCCGGGCGGTGTCCTGAACGGTGCCGTGGGTGTCTCCGACGCGTTTATCGACGATGGCCTGATCGTCTACACGGAAGGGCGCATCGATGATTCCAGTCATCGCTACCTGGCCACGCCCGGCGATAGCCTCAATGGCGCGCCGCTGGTGGTACTGGTCAACGGTGGCTCGGCCTCGGCCTCGGAGATAGTAGCCGGCGCGATACAGGATCACAAACGCGGCATCATCATGGGAACCAAATCTTTCGGCAAGGGCTCGGTGCAGACCATCCAGGAATTGCGTAACGGCTCGGCAGTAAAGTTGACCACCGCGCGTTACTTTACGCCGAACGGGCGCTCAATCCAGGCCACCGGTATCGAACCCGATATCAAATTGAGCACCGTGAAACTGTCGGAAGCTGACGAAAAAGCGCGTGATACCTATTCCGAGAGTGATCTTGAGGGGCGCCTGAGCAATCCGAACGGTGAGAAATCTGGTGCAGGCAATGAAAAAGATGAAGGCGAGACATTAGCCAAAACCGACTTCCAGCTGTACGAAGCACTCAACCTGCTGAAGGGCCTGATCATCATGAACAATATCAGCAGCTAGCTCGCGCGATGCCCCGAACCTGGTCGATTCTGCTAATCGTATTTGCATTCGGGGCACAGGCTGATCAGCGTCCGGTTCTGTCGCTCGTCATCGACGATCTCGGGTACTCACTGGAAAGCGGTCAGGCTGCCATCGGCCTCGATGGCGATCACACTTACGCGATACTCCCGGGTGCAGTTTATAGTCAACGACTGGCCCGCCTCGCGCACAGTCGAAACAAGGAAGTTATTCTGCATTTACCCATGCAATCGATTCATTCGAAAGCAGCCCATGAAGCCAATGCGCTGAATGAGGCGATGGACGAAGACGAATTAACGACCAGGGTACATTCACTGCTGGCACAGATTCCGTTTGTCCGCGGCGTTAACAACCACATGGGCAGCCACCTGACCGAGTTCGATTTTTTCATGCGCCCGGTTATGGAAAGCATTCGTGGTTACAATCCCCGGCTGTATTTCCTCGATAGCCGCACTTCACCCCGCAGCGTGGCATACGCACAGGCGCTCAACGCTGGCCTGAGTTCAACCACGCGCGATATATTTCTCGACAACGACGCCAATCCCGAGGCAATCCGGTTGCAGTACAATATCTGGCTAACCCGGGCGCGCGAACGTGGCTCGGCTATTGCGATTGGACACCCCTATACGCATACCATCGATGTATTGCGTCAAAACCTGCCTGAGGCCGATCGGAATTTTAAATTCATGCACCTTTCGCAATTGATCCGCGAGCGAGAAGTTCGACGTTTGTCCGCAAACTGGCTCAATCCGTTAACCACACTGCAGTCGGTAATCCCGTTATTACAGGCCTGGTGGCTGAAAACCACCCATCACCATTTCAATTTCCTGCGCCAGCGCCAGCACGATATCTTCGCGCCAGGGCGCGGCAATCAACTGCACACCAACGGGTAATCCCCCGGTGCTGGTACCGGCACGTACCGACGCTCCCGGCCATCCCAGTAGGTTATGAATCTGGATATAACCCCAGTCGTCAAAGCTGTCAGCATGGGAAGCCTGGTGAGGTCGGGCAACCGCGAAGGAAGCCGGGCAGAGAATCGCGTCAAAATCCTTAAAAAATCCCAGCGCACGACTGCGCGCCTCGTCTACCTGTTCGAGCAGGGCCGGGTCAAGATGATTGGCGTTGGCGATACCTTGTTCGGTCAGGTAGCCGTCAAGCTCGGGGCCATGCCGAACGGTGCCATAACGCTCCAGCAGGCGCAGGATGAAACCGGCATTGGTTGCTTCGCGCAATTGTGTGGTGAGGTTGACCAGGTGGCGTGTGCCCGGCAGCAACTGGGCCGTCAGGTTTAATCCCCGCTGTTGCAACACCCGGGCGGTCTCGGTGACGACACGCTGAATATCTTCGTGCGGTGAGACAATACCGTTATCGGCATACCAGGCAATGCGCAGCGCCGACAAATCCACGTCATGCGAATCGCGCATCGGGACTGGCACTATCGCGGGATCCGTTCCGTCAGGACCACAAATCAACGGCAATGCCAATGTGAGATCCTCAACGTTGCGCGCCATCGGCCCAACTTGGGTTAAAGAATCAAGCACACCACCGCCAAAGGGTACGATATGCCCAGTGCGCGGGGTACGCCCCGAAGTCGGTTTGATCCCGGTGATTCCGCAAAGGTGCGCGGGTTCGCGAATACTGCCGCCAGTATCTGACCCCAGTTCCAGCGCCGAGCCCCCGCAAGCGATCACGGCAGCTGAACCGCCACTGCTGCCACCCGGACTGCACTCAAGATCATAGGGATTATTGGTCCTGCCATAAATCAGGTTATTGGTTTCACCACTGAAGGTAAGCTCCGGCGTATTGGTCTTCCCCAGCAAAACAGCGCCCGCGTTACGTAACCGTGCAACAACCGGTGCATCATGCACCGGGGTAAATGATTTTCGTCCCAGGGTACCACCAGTCGAGATTATACCCTCGGTATCGAGCGAATCCTTGACCGTAATTGGCACCCCGTGCAGCGGTCCTTTGAATTGTCCGCGGGCCGCCTGCCGGTCGAGCGCGTCGGCCTCGCTGCGGGCGCGTTCGCACGCCAGCTGCACCACCGCGTTGATTTTGGGATTAACCTGATCGATGCGGTCGAGACAGGTATCAACCATTTCTCGCGCGGACAGGTTACCTGCGCGAATTTCACGTGCAATTCTGCTCGCTGACCAGTAGATAGCATCGGACATGATGCTGATTATCGAGATCTTAGTCCTGATTATCCAGTCTTGATTTGGCGGTGGGGACGCGCGCTACAAACTCGACACCGCGCACGTCGAGCGGCATAAATACCAGCTTCGCTGAGCGCTTGCGATTTTTGACGTCGAGCACCCAGCGCGGCAGCAATGAATCGGTTGCATCTAAGTAGCTGCTATCCTCGCCACTCTTCAACCCGGAGATAACCTGTGGTTTTTTTACCGCGCCCGGACTGATTTCTATGCTTGCAATCGGAGCAGCGTATGACCATTCATTACGTCTGGCATGCTTGTCTTCCGACCCCGTGAGCCGACACATCGGCCTGCCATCTACCTCGACGATCTCAAGCTGTTCCTTATGAATTTCGCCGTTGACCAGCTTGATGCTGAGCGAAATACTGTCTTCCCGATTGTCGATATTGTTAAACACGATCGAGCCTTCAAAGCCCTTGGTGATTTCATTGACAAAATACAGTCCAAGACCCTTGCCGTGATGTTCGCGGATACGCCGCGATGAAAAACCGAGCTGATAGATCTTGTCTTTTTCGTCATCGTTGATTCTCGGACCCCGGTTATAGACTTCCAGTACCACTTCACCGCCACGTTGTGCCAGGCGTATCGAAACGCTGCTGTAGCGATTCTTGTAAGCTTTCTGCTGCGCATAGAAAAGCGCGTTGTTGAGCAGGTTCTCGATCAGCAACACCATGTGGTTTTCATTACCGAGCATTTCGCTATCAGCCTGCAACAGGATCTTGAATTTTTCATCGCGGTAACTGCCGCGCTTCGGCCACCCGTTGTTCAATCCAAGCTGGTCAGGATTATCGGTAATAGGGAGTAACGCGCGTCGCAGCGCGTGGCTCATCATGAAGGTAGGCTGAAAGGGCGTGGGCTCGGTTGCGTCGTCGTTCAATAACGCCTGAAAATAATGTTCTTCGCAGTCGTAAATCTGGTTTGCAACATGTAGTGTAATGTTGTCGGTAGTGGACAGATCGAGCAAATCCCATAGATAAAGCAGACCGTCTGCAGCTTCACGATATTGCTGTTGCTCGCCTACTTCACAGGTAAGCTGGGCATGCTTAAGCGCCGTCTGCGCCTTGTCATAACTGATGACACCATTGTGGCGCACCTCGGAGGCAATATTTTTGAAGTGCAAATACTTTTCATCGTACTCGATATATTCGAGCAACCGTTCACTGATGAACATTTTCAACTTGTCCGCATGATCGGAGTAGGTGCGCGCGCGCGTGCCGAGTTCGCGCTTGGAATCAAACAGTTCGCTGATCTGGTCCTGGTGCTGCCTTAATTGTTCCTTGCAGCGGGCACTTGCCTTCAGAAAGCGCCAGGCGTCAAAAGTCATCAATAGCACCAGTACCGCGCCCGCGATCAACAGCCTGTCCTGCTGGCGCATGGATTCAGGCAGGGGATGCTCCGTGAACAGTGCGGCATTGGCCAGCAGGAATTGCCAGGTGATAACCGCCAGTGCCGCCAGGGTGCTAGGCCATGGATAATAAACTCGAGCGGGTTTCATTTTTTGTTGCCAGGCGGTTTCCAGTAGTAAGCCCCTTCATCGCCGAAAGTGACAATGCCCTGGCCCTGGTTACATAGCTCGCTGAAACTGGCAGTCCCGTCCTCAACCGCATCGAAAGCCCGCCGCAGCGTCTTGATATGCTGGCGGTAACTGGCGTAGGAAAACTTTTCGGGGTCCATATCGAGCCGTTCGGCAATCTGTCCGGCAGTCAGCGGCCTGGGAGATGACTCCATCAGCTCACGCAACAATTTCCTCGGCGTTGGTGCCAGTGGACGCTTGGCGTTGCTCGGATTCATCAAACGCTGACCCTTCCAGTAGACATTCCAGGTATTCAAATCGATCGTCAGCTCGCCGCTGCTGATTATATTTAACGTCGATGATAAATCGGTATCGATCGACGCTTGCCTGAGTACTGCCTTGATACGCCAGCACAAAACCTGCTCGACATTGTTTTGATGTTTGGCAATAAAATCGGTGGCGGAAAACTGCTCCAGCGCTTCACGCTCGATCTCGGTACCGCTGTGCTCCGACAGGTAAATTATCGGCAATTGCGGCCACTTCTTGCGTAACGCGTTGGAAACGGAAAAGCCGGCCTGGTCATTGCCGTTCATGCGCGCATCAAGCAGCGCCACATCCGGCGGAGATTCCTTATCGGTCAATGCAATCTTTTGCCGCGCGGCCTCGGCAAAATTATAAATTGCGAGCGAATTCGGCTTACCGTCAAAGTCCTCGTTTTCGAGCACGGGAGAAAACTTCTTGATCCAGTGCGATTGATCTTCGACCCAGAAAATAGCCGCCATCAGCGCGTCCAGTAAAGCTTTTTAAACATAGATTTCAACTATAATAGGCGCCTGCAAGGGCTGCTGTGTGGCGCCTCAGAATGCGAAATATTTCGAAATAAAACAGCGCCTTGCAGAAATTTATAGCCTTTTTTTCATGTTTTTCACCGATTTTTCACAGCGCCTGCCTAAAGTCTTCATACATTTAGTAAAACTGAGGTTAATCCCATGTTTACAAAAATTATCAAGGCCTGGTCAACGGTTCCCGGCATTACCGTAGCCCTCTGGAATAGCGGGATTGTCGCGAAAAAGCATGGCTGGAGCAGGGCTAGAAAGGCATTCTTGTTGCACTATTTTTCGGCGACAAAAAGTCCGAAATTGAAGCATTACGCACTTTCGATTGCCAACAACGAATAGCATTCCTTCAAAAGGCATCTATTCTCTATTACTCACGAACATAGATTAAATTAGGAAGCTCACCATGAAGAGTTTTTACTTTTTGCCAGAAATGCCTGGTGTTTCAATCGCAGTCTGGATAGCAGCTAGCATGATTTTCCTGTTTTTTGCCAGGGAACCCGTGCATAAAATGATCCAGACTTTTTCTGATGCAACCGCCGGCGGCCTGAGAAAATTGGCCGAATGGACCAAAAATACGGCCGAGGCCATGCGCGAGAAGGATAGAAAAGTCCTGCTGGAATCCGGGGTTGCCAAAATTCAGGGCGAAATTCTTCAGGAATTTTCCAAAATCGATATGGCGAATACCAAAAGTCTTGCCGGTTACCCCAAATTACAATTAAAACTCGACGAAAAAATCAGCCAGCTTGAGGCCGATTATAACGAGTGTGGGCAGGTCACACCCGAAGCACCCGGATGGAGTGAAGTCGTCAAGAGTATCGCCAAGGTAAAGGGTTCGACCTCTGACCGAATTATCGAAGGTATGTTGGGTGAAATTCATAAATCTGCGGTTGAGGGAGAAAAGAAAGCCCTGTCTGAACTTCGCGAGGTTTCAGCAAAACGCCACAAGATACTGGGATCGATGGCACCGATCTGGAAACGGGTTGAAAAACTGGGCAAGGAGATCAGTAGTCAGGTCGATAAGGTGACCGAAAACAGCCGTAATATTGAAAAATATATGACTCAATACGAAAAAATTTCGGCCGCTGAACCCGAATCGATCGATATGCTCTCCTCAAAGGTGACCAAGCTTTTTATCATCTCACTGATCGTCATCTGTGTGGGCCTGGTTGGCGCTTTTATCAACTTTAACCTGATAGCGCTGCCGATGTCCGAACTGGTACCTGCCGGAGTTCGCGTCGCCGGAATGGCAGTATCAGAAATCTCCGCACTGGTTATTGTCGCGTTGGAACTGGTTTTAGGCATATTTCTATTTGAAGCAATAGGGGTAACCCACACCTTTCCCCAGATTGCCAATATGACTCGGGCCAAGCGTAAAATCATATTATTTGGTTGTCTGCTGGGGCTTTTGTTTCTGTCTACGGTAGAAGCGTCGCTCGCGATCCTGCGGGAAAACCTGGCAGAAGCCAAAAACGCTCTTGATATCAGCCTGGCCGGAGGATCGGCGACGGTTTCCGATGAAATCAACTCAAGAATTACTGTGATTGGACAAGCAATGCTCGGCTTTGTGCTGCCATGGATTCTGGCGGTAATCGCGATACCACTGGAAATGTTTATCGAGGCCAGCCAACATGCATTCGCCAAGATGTATACCGTATTCATCACCTTGCTCTGCCATCTGGCTAACATGATCGCTTATCTAATCGAGGGATTCTTTAATATATTGGTGCACGTGTTTGACATCTACATCATTATCCCCGTGCAGATCGCTAATCTGATTAGCGGGAAACATGTCAGCGCAAGCTAAGCTGGGAGAATACAATGGAAAAAATAATCACCCGTATTCTGCTCGCGCTATCGGTATCAGTCGTTGTTTCAGCCTGCACCGACAGTAAAGAATATGAAACATCATTCTGTGCATTGATGGATATATCCGGCACTTACGCCGGTGAGAAGGCAAACGTGGCCAATATCATCAAGGCCGGCATCGTACCCGAAATGATTCCTGGCGATAGCCTGTTCTTGGTCAAGATCGACAGTAACAGCTACGCGGAAGAAAATCTGGTGACAAAACTGACCCTGGATTACAGGCCCACAAAAGCCAACACTCAAAAACTGGCAATTGCAAAAACACTGGACAAATTTGGCAGGGGTAATGCCAAGTCCCGACTTACCGATATCAGTGGCGCTTTAATGCTTTGCTCTGATTATCTAAAAGCGACCAAATCCGGTACCCAGGTGATGTTCGTCTTTAGCGATATGAAAGAGGAACTGCCGTCGGGTGTGGTCCGAAAATTTGCCGAGGATGAATTTGACGGCATCGACATCGCTGCCATGAATGTCATCAAGCTCACCGACGACAGCGCCAATCCGGAAGTCTACCGTAAGCGTATTAAAAAATGGAACCAGCGAATCGTTGATTCTGGTGCAAGAAGCTGGAACACGTTGATTGACGCGACCAAGATCCAGGAATTTATCTATAACGTCAAATAATTCTACTCCAGGTGCCATAACCTGCAGTTAAATCACTATTCGATTTTCCTCACGTCTACCCCGCTTCGGCGGGGTTTTTTTTTGGACTGGAACAACACCGATTTCGATGTACCGTTCAATCGAACAGCTACGACGCGACCACAGCATAAGCGTGGATCTTTATCCTTGTGTCGGTAGTTACTACAGGCTTTATAATCTATTTCATTGCTCCTTCAAATCTTGAGAAACCGATGCAAGGCACCGCCGAAAATCATATTTCAACCGATTTGTACGATCCGGTTTGCGGTATGAAAGTGTCAACCGAAAGCGAATTCTCGGTTCAGTATAAAGGCACTGATTATTTTTTCTGTTGCCAGGGCTGTGCACAAAAATTCAGTAACGACCCGAATTTCTATCTGAACCCGGACAGGCCTGCTGTCACTGATCCGGTTGCCGATGCGAGTTTATACATTTGTCCGATGGATCCTGAAATCGAACAGGATCACCCCGGTAGCTGCCCGATATGCGGCATGGCGCTGGAACCGGCAGGCACCCCGTTGCGGTCCACGCGAATTGAATATACCTGCCCGATGCACCCCGAGATCGTACAGGACCATCCCGGCAGTTGCCCCAAATGTGGCATGGCTCTGGAATCCCGCACGATCGAGATCGAAGAGAAGAATGAAGAGCTGATCGACATGAGCCGGCGTTTCTGGATCGGCCTGTCGCTCGCCTTGCCGGTTTTTGTGCTGGCGATGATCGCCGACCTCGCACCGGCTTTATTGCCACCGGGCCTGTCGATGAAGACAGCGCAATGGATCCAGTTCGTACTCGCAACCCCGGTTGTGCTGTGGTGTGGCTGGCCTTTTTTTCAGCGCGGCTGGCTGTCGCTGCGGACCCGGAATCTCAACATGTTTACGCTGATCGCGATTGGTGTCGGCGTTGCCTGGAGTTACAGCGTGGTTGCATTGTTGTTACCCGGTATTTTCCCGGCTGATATGCTGCACGGCGACGGCACGATTCCGGTTTATTTCGAAGCGGCCGCCGTCATCACAACCCTGGTACTACTCGGCCAGGTGCTTGAGTTACGCGCGCGCAGCCATACCAACGCCGCGCTCAAGTTGCTGTTGGGGCTCGCTCCAAACACCGCCCGCATCGTGCATGCAGACGGAAACGAAGAAGATATCGCCCTGGACCTTGTCAAACCCGGGAACATACTGCGCGTCAGGCCCGGGGAAAAGATACCCGTAGACGGCATTGTCAGCAGCGGCAACAGCGCCGTGGATGAGTCCATGGTTACCGGCGAACCGATCCCGGTAGAGAAAGTTGCGGGTGACGTCGTGATTGGCGCAACTGTTAATGGCACCGGCAGCCTGTTGATGCAGGCAGAAAGAGTGGGTGCCGAAACCTTGCTCGCACAAATTGTGACAATGGTCAGCGAGGCACAGCGCTCACGTGCTCCGATACAAAAACTGGCCGACGTCGTGGCCGGGTATTTCGTACCAGCCGTGGTAGCGGTTGCGGTCATTACCCTGATCGCCTGGGGACTGGTCGGTCCCGAACCCCGACTCGCGTATGCCATCATCAACTCGGTTGCGGTTCTCATTATCGCCTGCCCCTGTGCGCTGGGCCTCGCCACACCCATGTCGATCATGGTAGGCACCGGCAAAGGTGCCACCATGGGTGTATTGATCAAGAACGCCGAAGCACTCGAAGTCATGGAGAAAGTCGATACGCTGGTGGTGGATAAAACCGGCACCCTGACCGAGGGTAAGCCACGGCTGGTATCGGTACATCCCGGCGATGGTTATGACGAAAACATCGTGCTACAGCTCGCAGCGAGTCTCGAGCGCGCCAGCGAACATCCGTTGGCGACGGCCATTGTTGAAGGCGCCAGGGATCGGAATATCGATCTCAAAACGGTTGCAAACTTTGTTTCGATGACGGGCGAGGGCGTCACTGGCAGCGTCGGAGAACACCAGATTGCACTGGGTAATTTGAAGTTGCTGCAATCCCTTTCGATCGATTCCGGAAATTTACCCTCAATTGCCGAGACCGGCCGTAACCAGGGACAGACCGTCATGTACGTTGCTATCGATAGCATAGCCGCCGGACTGCTCAGCGTGGCCGACCCCGTCAAGGCATCAACCCCGGAGGCGATACTTGACCTGCACGCAGGAGGGATTGATATCGTCATGCTGACCGGGGATAACGTGACCACCGCCAACGCGATCGCCGGCCCGCTTGGTATCGATCGTATCGAAGCCGAGGTTTCACCAGAGCAAAAGGTAGAGGTCATCAAAAAGTTACAGGCAGAGGGGCGCATTGTTGCGATGGCCGGCGACGGCATCAACGATGCCCCGGCCCTGGCACAATCCCATGTCGGCATCGCCATGGGTACCGGTACCGATGTTGCGATGGAAAGCGCGGGTGTCACCCTGGTCAAGGGTGACCTGCGCGGTATCGTGCGGGCGCAGCGCCTGAGCAGGGCGACGATGCGAAATATCCGCCAGAACCTGTTCTTCGCATTTATTTACAACTCGATGGGCGTTCCCGTCGCCGCCGGCGTGTTGTACCCGATATTCGGGTTGTTATTATCGCCCATGATTGCCGCCGCCGCGATGAGCTTGAGCTCGGTGTCAGTTATCGGCAATGCACTACGACTCAGCAACACAAGGATCTAGGCGATATGAAACCACGTATGCGTCAGCACAGGCCGAGCAGGCGTTGGAATAGGTTTTCAATTCACCACTTCTGAGTTCGGCGCAGACGGGGGTGTAATCCATGGTACATATCTGCGGACGCGGATCGACGCATGCAGTCTGTGGCCTGTCCACCGGGATCGGACGCTGCTGACCCGCACTACAGGCGACCAGTGACAGCAGTATTGATAGCGGCAGCGGGGTGATGGCAATCGCCACAATTCTGGACCCGGATCGATCGACGTCAGCGTTATTCAACAGTGACCGATTTGGCGAGGTTACGCGGTTGATCGACATCCGTGCCGCGTAATACCGCGACGTGATAGCTGAATAGCTGCAGTGGAATCGTCGACAGGATCGGGGTCACCCAGTCGGTGTCACAATCCATCTCGATCACGATATCGTCGGAATCGGTTTCAAGGTGTGCCCCACGGTGGGCAAATACGTAAAGCTTGCCGCCACGCGCCTTGACCTCCTGCATATTGGAGTGCAGCTTCTCGAGCAGATCGTCGTTTGGCGCCACCACGATCACCGGCATCTCGGCGTCGACCAGGGCCAACGGCCCATGCTTGAGTTCACCGGCAGGATAGGCCTCGGCGTGGATATAGGAAATTTCCTTGAGCTTGAGCGCGCCCTCCATCGCGATGGCGTGATGCTCACCGCGGCCGAGAAACAGCGCGTGTTCTTTATCGACAAAATCCTCGGCGATGACTTCGATCTGCGCTTCGAGCCCGAGTAATTTTTCGATCAGCGCGGGCAGGGCATTCAATTCACCGATAATGTCGGCTATGATTTTATCGTCGAGTCGCTTTTGCCGCTTGCCGAGTGCCGCAACAAATAACAGCATCGCCACCAGTTGCGTGGTAAAAGCCTTGGTCGACGCAACCCCGATTTCGGGTCCGGCGCGGGTCATCATGACCAGGTCCGACTCGCGTACCATTGACGATTCCGGTGCATTGCAAATGCTCAGGGAGCCACAATAATTTTTCGACTCGAGGCTACGCAGTGCCGAAAGCGTATCGGCGGTTTCCCCCGACTGCGACAGGGTCAGGAACAATGTATTCTCGGGAACTACCGCCTTGCGATAACGGAACTCGCTCGCGACTTCGACCTGGCAGGGTATATCCAGCAGCGACTCGATCCAGTAGCGGGCGACAATTCCAGCGTGATAACTGGTACCGCAGGCAATGATCTGGACATTCTCGACGCGCTCGAAAATCGCATCGGCGTCATAGCCAAAAATCGAATCGAGCACGGTCTTGTCGCTGATGCGGCCTTCCAGGCATTCGGCAATCGCCTGTCCCTGCTCGTGAATTTCCTTCAGCATGTAATGACGGTACTCGCCCTTGTTGGCCGAGTCGCTATTCAACTCGCTGATCTTTACGTCATGTTGCCTGGCTTTACCTGACGAGTTGTAGACCTGGTAATCGCCATTATGCAGAACGACGTAGTCACCCTCTTCAAGATATACGAACCGGTTGGTCACCGGCAACAGCGCCGATACATCGGATGCAACAAAATTCTCCTTGATCCCCACGCCAACCACCAACGGATTACCACGACGACAGGCGACGAGTGTTTGCGGATCATCGACGGCAATAATGCCGAGCGCAAATGCGCCTTCTAGTTCGTCGACCGCTTTTTTTACGGCATCAAACAGGTCGCCGTTGAAATAACTGTCGATTAAATGCGCAACAACTTCACTGTCGGTTTCAGAACTGAACTCGTATCCTGCTTTAAGCAAACGTTCACGAATGGCCTTGTAATTCTCGATAATCCCGTTGTGAACAACCGCGATGCGGTCGTTGGAAAAGTGTGGATGGGCGTTGGTTTCGGAAGGCGCACCGTGGGTGGCCCAGCGGGTGTGCGCGATTCCGACATGTCCCGGTTGTTCAACCGGCATCCGGGTTTCAAGCTCACTGACCTTGCCGAGCGCACGGAATCGTGACAGCTTATGATTTTCTATAAGCGCCATACCGGCGGAGTCATAACCGCGGTACTCGAGGCGGTATAAACCCTCAAGCAGTATCGAACTGACGTTGCGTTGCGCTAATGCGCCTACGATGCCACACATGGACTAACTCTCCTCCTGCTTCGATGGTTTAGACCAACTGTTAATGGTAACCTGTTTCGCGCGTGACAGGGTAAGCCTGTCGGCCGGTGCATCCCTGGTAATAGTTGATCCCGCGCCAATGGTCGCATTACGTGCAACCGTTACCGGTGCTACCAGCTGCGTATCCGAGCCAATAAATACCCCGTCTTCGATCACGGTCTTGAACTTGTTAACGCCGTCGTAGTTACACACGATGGTGCCCGCACCGATGTTGACCCCGGCACCCATCTCGGTGTCACCAATATAGCTCAGATGACTGATCTTGCTGCCTTCACCAATATGCGATTTCTTTACTTCCACGAAATTTCCTATTTTGACCGTATTGTCAAACTCGGCACCGGGACGAATCCGTGCAAACGGACCGATACTGACGTCGCAACCGATCACCGCGTCATCGATCGAGGTCATGGGATGGATTTCACTGCCGTCACCGATGCTGGTGTTTCGTATCACGCAATTGGCACCGATGCGCACGTTATCTCCAAGCGAAACCGTGCCCTCTAACAGGCAATTGATATCGATTTCGACATCGCGGCCGACCGTCACCTCACCGCGAATATCGATACGCGTTGGATCGTATAATTTGACGCCCTGCGCCATCAGCAGCTCGGCCTGGTGAGACCGGTAAATGGCTTCAACATCTGCCAGCTGTCGTTGGTCATTAATGCCGATCACTTCATCTGGATTCGCGCAAATTACCGCGTTAACGACATCACCATTGGCTACCGCAATATCTACCACGTCGGTCAGATAATACTCGCCCTGGGCGTTATCCTTATCGATCGCGCTGACAAGGAATTGCAATCGATCTCCGCGAATCACCATGATGCCGGAATAGCATTCATCGATGCCAAGCTGTTCCGGACTGGCGTCTTTATGCTCGACGATAGCGCGCACCGATAAATCACCCTGACGCACTATACGGCCATAACCGGAAGGATTGTCGGGTTTGAAGCTCAGTATGCGAACCACGGCATCCTGACCCTGTTCGATCATCTGTGACAGGGTTGCGGCGCGAATTAACGGGACGTCCCCGTACAGCACCAGCACCTCGTTACCTGCGGTTACCTGCTCCAGGCATTGCGCCAGGGCATGCCCGGTGCCCAACTGCTCGCGCTGTTCGACAAAGATCAGGTCCGGTTCCTGCATCGATTCCTGCACCCGCACGGCACCGTGTCCGACCACGACAATTAACTGCTCGGGTTCGAGCGCACGACCGATATCGACGACATGTTGCAGCAACGGCTTGCCGGCGAGCTCATGGATCACCTTGGGACGCGCAGATTTCATGCGTGTTCCCTGGCCCGCGGCGAGAATGACAATACTAAGTGGCATATGCGAATAATAATGGAAAATGCTTCAATAACCGTAAAACAGCGCACATTTTTTTCATTATCCTGAAGGTTTTGGCGAGATAAGTCGTAACAGGAGATTATATCCCTGCGCTGGTATCGGACTGATGATTGCGAGATCCCGGATAGCTGCTGCGCAGCTTCCGGGATGACAGGGCATGTAAAAAGGGCCTATGCCCCTTTCTATATGCCTCGTCACTTTCGCTTGAGTTTCCTGATTGCCTGGATTTGCGCGGCGGCGGCGGCAAGTTCGGCCTTGGCCTTGGCGACGTCGAGATCGGATTGCTGGTCGGCCAGTGCCGCCTCGGCGCGCTTCTGGGCCTCGATGGCGGCGGCCTCGTCGAGATCATCTGCGCGAATCGCGGTGTCGGAGAGTACTGTTACGAGGTGTGGCTGGACTTCCAGAATACCCCCGGATATGAAGAAAAACTCTTCCTTGCCGTCGCCCATATCGAGGCGTACTTCGCCCGGTTTGAGCGGTGAAATCAGTGGCGTATGGCGCGGCGCAATACCGACTTCACCCATAATCGCCGGCGCATACACCATGTGCGCCTCGCCCGAGAAGATCTGCTCCTCGGCGCTGACGATTTCTACCTGGATGGTGGCCATGACGTTACCTTACAGGTTCTTGGCACGTTCGGCGACTTCTTCGATGCCGCCAATCATGTAAAACGCCTGCTCCGGATACTGGTCCATCTCGCCTTCGAGAATCTGCTTGAAACTTGCAATGGTATCCTTGACCGATACGTACTTGCCGGGAGAACCGGTGAATACCTCGGCGACGAAGAACGGCTGCGACAGGAAGCGCTGAATTTTGCGCGCTCGACTGACCACCAGCCTGTCTTCCTCAGACAGTTCGTCCATGCCCAGAATCGCGATGATATCCTTAAGTTCCTTGTAGCGTTGCAGGGTACCCTGCACGCCGCGGGCGGTGTCGTAGTGCTCGTTACCGACCACGTTCGGATCGAGAATACGCGAGGTCGAATCAAGCGGATCTACCGCGGGATAAATTCCCAGCTCGGCAACCTGGCGCGACAATACCAGCGTGGCGTCAAGGTGCGCGAAGGTGGTTGCCGGTGACGGATCGGTCAAATCGTCCGCCGGTACGTATACCGCCTGGAAAGACGTGATAGAGCCGGTCTTGGTCGATGTGATACGTTCCTGCAGTACACCCATTTCAAGCGCCAGCGTCGGCTGGTAACCAACCGCGGACGGCATCCGTCCAAGAAGTGCCGATACCTCGGTGCCTGCCAGCGTGTAACGGTAAATGTTGTCGACAAACATCAAAACGTCGCGGCCTTCATCGCGAAAGTACTCCGCCATGGTCAAACCCGACAGTGCCACCCGTAGCCGGTTACCGGGAGGCTCGTTCATCTGTCCGTATACCAGCGATACCTTGTCGATAACGCCGCCTTCGGTCATCTCGTGGTAAAAGTCGTTCCCTTCCCGGGTACGCTCACCCACGCCGGCGAAAACCGAGAAGCCCGAGTGCTCAACCGCGATGTTACGGATCAACTCCATCAGGGTTACCGTCTTGCCGACACCAGCGCCACCAAACAGGCCGATCTTGCCGCCCTTGGCGATCGGCATGATCAGGTCGATAACCTTGATACCGGTTTCGAGAATTTCAGTGGTAGGTGACTGCTCGTCGTAAGTCGGTGGTTTGCGGTGAATCGGCATACGTGATTCTTCACCGATCGGCCCCTTTTCATCGATCGGATTACCGAGTACGTCCATGATGCGTCCGAGTGTTTTCTGACCCACCGGAACTGTGATCGGCTGCCCGGTGTTACTAACCTCGAGACCACGACGCAAGCCCTCGGCGGCACCCATCGCGATAGTACGCACGACACCATCGCCGAGCTGCTGCTGCACTTCCAGCGTCAGGCCTTCGGCCTCGGCGATCAAAAGCGCATCGAAAATCTTGGGAACAGCGTCTCGGGGAAATTCCACGTCGACGACCGCGCCGATTACTTCCACGATATTACCTGTGCTCATCTGTTATTCCTCTGTCAATCTCAATATGCGTAAAAAGTCTTAAACTGCCGCCGCGCCGCCGACGATTTCGCTGATTTCCTGCGTAATCGAAGCCTGGCGCTCGCGGTTATAAATTAACTGCAGCTCGTCGATCATCGCACCGGCGTTATCGGTTGCGTTTTTCATCGCCAGCATGCGTGCCGCCATTTCGCAGGCCACGTTCTCGACCACGGCCCAGTACACCAGCGACTCGATATAGCGCTCCAGCACGCCGTCGAGCACCTCTTTCGAATCGGGCTCGTAAATATAATCCCAGTGATGGCTGAGCTCCTTGTCGGGTGCGGGTTCCACCGGCACCAGCTGCACCATCTTCGGCTGCTGGGTCATGGTGTTCACAAACTCGTTGGCGATCAGGTAAATGACATCGATTTCGCCCTTTTCGTAACTCTTCAACAGGGTCGTCACCGGTCCTATGATTTGCGAGATTTCGGGGCTGTCACCGATATGGCTAGTCTCCGCGACAACTTTTGCACCGATGCGCTTGAAGAAGTTCAGCGCCTTGGTGCCGAAAGTCACTACCTCGATTTCAATACCTTTTTCATCGAGGTCCCCGATGTGGTTGAGCGCCTTTTTAAACATGTTGGTATTAAGACCACCGCAAAGCCCCCGGTCGGTAGCCACGGCAACAATTCCGGCGCGCTTGACCGGACGCTCGATCAGAAACGGATGCTTGTACTCGGGATTCGAACTGGCGACATGGCTGACCACGTCGGCGATACGCTGTGCGTAGGGGCGCGCGGCGAACATCTGGTCCTGGGCGCGGCGCATCTTGCTCGCAGCCACCATTTCCATCGCCGCGGTGATCTTCTGAGTATTCTTAACACTCGTGATCTTGGTCTTTATCTCCTTGCCGCCAGCCATATCTAAGCTCCCTTAGTAAACGCCGTTGGCCTTGAAGTCGTCAATTGCCTGTTTGATCTCGGCCGCGATATCGTCGCTGTAATCGCCGGACTCGTTGATCTTGTCGAGCATGTCCTGTTTGTTGGAACGGATATGTGCGAGCATCGCATCCTCGAAGGCAACCACGTTGGTGACGACGACGTCGTCGAGATAACCTTCGTTTGCCGCGTACAGCGAGATCGCCATTTCAGCCACCGACATCGGTGAATACTGGCGCTGCTTCATCAGTTCGGTTACGCGCTGACCGCGTTCCAGCTGCTTGCGCGTGGCTTCGTCAAGGTCGGAGGCGAACTGCGAGAAGGCCGCCAGTTCGCGGTACTGTGCGAGCGCCAGGCGCACGCCACCGCCAAGTTTCTTGATGATCGGAGTCTGCGCCGCACCACCGACGCGGGATACCGACAGACCGGCGTTGATCGCAGGCCGGATACCGGCATTGAACAGATCCGATTCGAGGAAGATCTGACCGTCGGTGATCGAGATAACGTTAGTCGGCACGAAAGCCGACACGTCACCACCCTGGGTTTCGATGATCGGCAGCGCCGTCAGCGAACCGGTCTGGCCCTTGATCTTACCGTCGGTAATTTTTTCGACGTAGTCGGGGTTGATACGCGCGGCGCGCTCAAGTAAGCGTGAGTGCAGGTAGAAAACATCACCCGGGTAGGCTTCCCGACCCGGCGGACGACGCAGCAGCAACGAAACCTGGCGATAAGCCCAGGCCTGCTTGGTCAGGTCGTCGTAGACAATCAGTGCATCTTCGCCACGATCGCGGAAGTATTCACCCATGGTACAGCCGGAATAGGGCGCGATAAACTGCAGTGCCGCCGAGTCCGATGCGTTCGCCGCGACCACGATGGTGTGCTCCATGGCGCCGAATTCTTCAAGCTTGCGCACTACGTTGGATATCGTCGAGGCCTTCTGGCCGATACCGACGTAGACACACTTGATACCGGTGCCTTTCTGATTGATGATGGCATCGATAGCAACCGCGGATTTGCCGGTCTGACGGTCACCGATGATCAACTCGCGCTGGCCACGACCGATCGGTACCATCGCGTCAATCGACTTGAGGCCTGTCTGCACCGGCTGCGATACCGACTGGCGCGCGATAACGCCAGGTGCTACCTTTTCAATCGGTTCGAATTGCTTGGCGTCGATAGCGCCCTTGCCGTCGATGGGTTCCCCGAGTGAGTTAACGACCCGACCGAGCATCTGCTCGCCCACCGGCACTTCGAGAATCCGCCCAGTACACTTAACCTTGTCCCCCTCGGAGATGTGCTCGTAGTCACCCAGAATTACCGCGCCAACCGAGTCCCGCTCAAGGTTAAGCGCCATACCGTAGGTATTGCCTGGAAACTCGATCATCTCGCCCGACATGACGTCGGCAAGGCCGTGAATACGTGCGATGCCGTCCATCAGGCTGACAATTGTGCCCTCGGTTCTGGCTTCGGCTACACTTTCAAAATTCTTGATGCGATCTTTGATAAGTTCGCTAATTTCTGACGGATTAAGTTGCATCGCGTTTTATCCCGTAATCGTAAAAATCTGTTATTTGTTGACCGCTATGGTTAATTTTTCCATGCGCCCGCTGGCCGAACCATCGATAACAAGATCACCCGCGGTGACGATCGCACCGGCGATCAAACTGTCATCTACTTCGGTCGTAATGCTGACTTCCTTACCGAGCCGTTTGGCCATGCTGCTGGCGATACTTTCCTGTTGCTCGGCACTCAAGGCCTGGGCACTTCTGACCCGCACTTCGATTTTGCCCTCGGCCTCCTGCTTGAGGTTGGTAAACACATCGGCAATTGCCGGCAGCGCCGCCAGGCGTCGGTTTTCAGCAAGCAGGCGGACGGTGTTGCCAAAGTCACCATCGTCCTCGACCCCGGCACCCTCGAGTACCGACAGGAACAGTACGCCCAGCTCCCGCGGTAGCACGTCAGGCTGCTCCAGAAAAGTCTTCATGGATTCGTCCGCCGCAATCGCGGCGGCCAACCGCAGGTTATTCTGCCATTGATCCAGCTTGCCTTCGTCACTCGCCAGTTCGAAAATAGCCCTGGCGTAGGGTCGGGCGGCGGTTTCAAAATCAGCCATCTTCTAAACCCTAAATCTGGGCAACCAGTTCATCAAGCACAGCCGCATGCGCATTGGCATCGACTTCGCGCTTCAGGATCTGACCGGCACCGGCGAGCGCTATCGAGGATACCTCTTTGCGCAGTTCGTCGCGTGCCGAATTGATTTGCTGATCGATATCGGCGCTGGCCGCGGCCTTGATTTTATCGGCTTCTTCACGCGCGGCGTCCTTGGCCTCGTCGACGATCTCGTTGGCACGTTTCTGCGCCTGGTTGATAATTTCCTGTGCCTGTTGCTTGGCATCTTTCAGGCTGTCGCTGACTTTCGCCTGGGCCTCTTCCAGGTCCTGTTGACCACGTTGTGCTGCGGCCAGGCCCTCTGAAATTCGAGCATTACGCTCTTCCAGTGCTGCCATGAGTGGTGGCCATATATATTTCATGCAGAACCAGACAAACACGATAAAGGTGATGGTTTGCCCTATCAGCGTCGCATTGAAATTCATATTGCTGTCCTCGCTTTAAATGTCAGGCCTGTCGCGCTTAAGCAACCGCGAACATGACATACATAGCCAGGCCAACCGCGATCATCGGCACCGCGTCGACCAGACCCATAACGATGAAGAACTGGGTACGTAACATCGGGATCAGCTCCGGTTGGCGCGCAGCACCTTCGAGAAATCGTCCACCGAGTACACCAATACCTACAGCCGCACCGAGTGCGCCCAAGCCCATCATTAAAGCGCCTGCGATATATAACAAGGCTGATTCCATGATTGTCTCCTGATAATTTAGAGTGTGTTAAATATAAAGTTTAGTGATCTGTCTGCGATGCCATATCCAGGTATACGATGGTCAGCGTCATGAAGATAAACGCCTGCAAGGTAATAATCAGGATATGAAATATCGCCCAACCCAGTTGCAAAAATCCTCCCGATATCTTGAGTATCCAGCCACCGCTGTACATCAGGGCTATCAAGATGAATATCATTTCACCGGCATAGAGATTGCCGAACAAACGCAAGGCAAGTGAAACGGGTTTTGCAATCAGGGTGACGCCTTCAAGCACAAGGTTGATCGGCATCATGAATTTAGGGAAGGGATGAAAGGCCAGTTCGGCAAAAAAACCGCCGGGCCCCTTCATCTTGACGCTGTAATACAGGACCAGCGCGAAAACCGATAGCGACATACCGAAAGTCACGTTTGGATCGGTACTCGGCACGATTTTCAGATAAGGAATTCCCATCAGGCTCGCGAGCCAGGGAATATGGTCGACGGCAACCAGGTCCATCAGGTTCATCAGGAATATCCAGACGAAGATGGTCAGCGCCAGCGGTGCAACCAGCGGATTCTTGCCACTGAATGATCCGCGTACCGAGTCATCGATAAACTCGATCAACATTTCAATAAAATTTTGTAGCCCGCTCGGGGCATCGGTGGAGGCTTTTTTGGCGGCCTGGCGGAATATCCACAGGAAAAAACATCCGAGGCCGATTGAAAACAACATCGAATCGACATTGATCGACCAGAAACCCATTTCCTTGATTTCGTCGGCACCGTGAGCAATACCCCAGCTGCCATCTGGATGCTGCCCGTATACCAGGTTGGTCAGGTGGTGCTTGATGTATTCGCCAGAATTAGCGTAATCACTAGCCATATTAGATCAATTACCTTTTGTAACAAACGGTGCAAACCAGCCGGATAGCTGGATCATTACAAACCCGACAAACAAAACAACCGGATCCCAGGAATAACCCGAAGTGAAGGCAAGCACCAGTATCATGCTCATGATCACCCATTTCCCGATCGCGGACCGATACACGTAACCCAACCATTGCGGCGCATTATTATTTTCTGTCACTCGCAGCATTCTGATACTGAAATATGTTTTCGGTAACAGCGCGGCGAGGCATCCAACCAGGGCCGATGGCATAAACGCTATATCCCAGAGACCTGTAACTATCAGGTAAGTAGCCCCCAGAATGTATTGAAAGACCAGTATCCTAGTAATCTGATTTTTCATCGCTTTTTACAGGCACAATCCGAGCCTCAGTACCCGTCTGAAAAAGCGGATCAAGAGTATAAACGAGTTAAACGAGAATAATCAATGACCCGAACAAATATATTTATAAAGACAAATGTTCGAGGATTCCATCGAGTTCTGCGGCACTGTGAAAGCTGATTACAAGCTGTCCGGAGCCCTTTTTCCCCGGCCTGATTTTGACATTTGCGCCCAGCTTTTCACTGATCTGGTTCTCCAGCCGTTTGATGTCAGGATCCGAGGCCTTCGGTTTGACTTTTACAGTGTTTGCGGCGGCCAGCGTTCTTTTAACCAGCAATTCGGTTTCCCGCACCGACAGGCCGCGATTGACGACCAGTTTGGCAATTTCGATCTGGTCATGGCGAATGAGCGCCAGCAGCGCACGCGCATGTCCCATGTCGAGCAAGCCCTTGTTGACCTGCTGTTTAACCGGTTCGGCAAGATCGAGCAGGCGCAGCAGGTTGCTGACGGCTGCGCGAGAGCGCCCCACAGAATCCGCAACCTGTTGATGCGTAAGGTCAAATTCTTCAATCAAGCGCGAAAATGCCTGTGCCTGCTCGAGCGGGTTTAAATCCTCGCGCTGGATATTTTCGATCAGGCCGATGGCGGCGGCCGATTTTGCATCCAGCTCACGAATTACCGCAGGTATTTTCTGCAAACCGGCAAGCTGCGCGGCGCGCCAGCGTCGTTCACCTGCTACCAGTTCGAAATGGCTGCCCTCGGCGCGAACGACAATGGGTTGCACGATGCCCTGGACGCGAATCGAATCAGCCAGTTCCTGCAGGGACTCCTGTTCAAATACCTGCCGTGGCTGGTACTTGCCACGCTGAATCCGATCGATATCAATTTCAGTCAGGCCGGTTAACTGATCCCTACCTGCCTCGGCGGTGAGATCATCGAGATTACCGATTAACGATCCGAGTCCTCTTCCGAGGCGCTTTTTTTTCATAGTAGTCATTGTGTCAGGTAATGGTTTTGCTTGGCATCCCGCCGCAGCACTTCTCCGGCCAGCGCAAGATAGGCCATCGAGCCGCGCGAATTCTTACTGTAGTTCAAGATCGTTTGGCCATAACTCGGAGCCTCGGCAAGCGCGACATTGCGCGGGATTACAGTGCGATACACGCGATCGCCAAAATGCTCGACCAGTTCATTGGAAACATCACCGGAAAGGTTGTTACGCGGGTCATACATCGTGCGCAGCAAGCCTTCGAGCCGAATTTCCGGGTTGACGCTGATGCGGATCTGCTCGATCGTATCGAGCAACGAGGACAGGCCTTCGAGCGCGTAGTATTCGCATTGCATCGGAATCATAACACCATCGGCGGCAACCAGCGCATTGACCGTCAGCATATTCAATGATGGCGGACAATCAATAAGGATATATTCGTAGTTGTCGCGTAACGTTTCGAGGGCAAGTGTCAACTGCCGTTCACGACCGATCTTGTTCACCAGCTGCACCTCGGCCGCGGTAAGATCAGCATTGGACGGTAAAATATCGTAACCGGCCCCGCTCGAATATTGTAACGCCTGGGTCGCGCTGGCTTCGCCGAGCAACACATCGCAGACACTGAGTATCAATTCATTTTTATCGATCCCGCTGCCCATAGTGGCATTACCCTGTGGATCCATATCGACCAGCAATACCCGTCGCCTGGTTGCCGCCAGTGCGGCCGCGAGGTTGACCGTGGTGGTGGTTTTACCAACCCCGCCTTTTTGATTGGCTATGGTAATGGTCCTGGTCATAGCGCGCTAATTGTAACCAGGCTGCGGCTTTCGACGATGCCGGGTACTTTTATGGTTTTCTCTTTGTAGGCAAACCTGCCGGTATCCAGCTGCTTTACCTCTTCCTGCCTGAGTCCGGTTTTCATGGTAATCAATCGGGTTTTAGGTTCCATCAAGTGGGCGACGCTATCGCAAAATTCCGCCAGCGGTGCATAGGCACGGCTAACGATGAAATCCAGCGCGTCCGGCGCATGATAGTCCTGAACCCGTGACTGTACAACTTGCGCATTTTTCAGACCACAATGCGCAATCGCCTGGCGTATGAATCGAGTCTTGCGCGCATTGCTGTCGAGAAGAATCCAGATGACGTCAGGCATGGCAATTGCAAGCGGAATTCCTGGCAGACCCGCACCGCTACCGACATCAATCGCTTTCCGGCCGTTAACCAGCAGTGGCAAAACCGAGAGACTGTCCAGCAAGTGATAGCTCAGCATGCGCGGTAATCCGCGAATCGAGGTCAGGTTATAAACCTGGTTCCACTTTTCAAGAAGCCGCAGGTACTCGAGTAATTGATCGTGCTGAGATTGTTGGAGCGTGATTCCCAGCGCCTCGGTACCTGCGCGGAGTTCACCAGCGAGATTCATTCAAGCCGTCTTTCTGGCCTGGTACTGATGCCGCTTCAGGTGCACCAATAACAAAGAAATAGCGGCCGGGGTAATACCTGAAATGCGGCTTGCCTGACCAATCGTGGCCGGACGATGCTGCGCCAGCTTCTGGCAAACTTCATTGGAAAGCCCGCGGACCTCGCTGTAGTCGAGGTCTTCTGGTAACTCGGTTTGCTCGTGCTGAGTGGCTTTTTCAATTTCCTGTTGCTGGCGATCAAGATAGCCGGCGTACTTGGCATTGACCTCGGCCTGGGCGTGTACCTTTGGCGGAAAAGACCCGCTATCTTTGATAAAAGGTATCAGGTGACCGATTTCAATTTCGGGGCGTTTCAGCATTTCGCTATATCGATATTCACGCGTTACCGGCTTGCGTAAAACTTCACCCAGGGCCAGGGCAGCGTCCGTATCGGGCCGTAACCATTGATCGCGCAGTGCCTGGTTCAAACGTTCGAGCTGTTCACGGTACTGTTCGAAAGACTGCCAGCGCTCGTCTTCGACCAGACCGAGTTCACGCCCGGTTTCGGTCAGACGCAGGTCCGCGTTGTCTTCGCGCAGCATCAGCCGGTACTCGGCGCGCGAAGTAAACATGCGATAAGGTTCGTTGGTGCCGCGCGTGATCAAATCATCGACCAGCACTCCCAGGTAAGCTTCTGAACGCTTCAGTTCAAGCGGCTTCTTACCCTGCACCCTCGCCGCGGCATTGGCACCCGCCATCAACCCCTGCGCCGCCGCCTCTTCGTAACCGGTCGTGCCGTTGATTTGCCCGGCAAAATACAGCCCTTCGATGAACCGGGTTTCCAGCGTTGTGCGCAGATCGCGTGGATCAAAATAATCGTACTCGATCGCGTATCCCGGGCGCGTTATTTGCGCTTGTTCGAATCCGACCATGCTGTTCACGAGCTTGCACTGCACGTCAAAGGGCAGGCTGGTGGATATCCCGTTGGGGTAAATCTCGCCGAGTTTCAGGCCCTCGGGCTCAACAAATACCTGGTGCGAATTCTTGTCAGCGAAGCGCACGACTTTATCTTCGATCGATGGACAATAGCGCGGACCAACACCCTCGATGTCACCACTGAACAGCGGCGATCGGTGCAGACTTTCGCGGATGATATCGTGGGTTTTTGCATTGGTATGGGTGATATGACAACTGATCTGCTGCGGGTGCAAATCGAGGCTACCCATGGTTGAAAATACCGGCAGTGGATCATCGCCAGGCTGTTCCTCGAGCCGCGTGAAATCGATTGTTTTGCGATCGATGCGTGGCGGGGTCCCGGTCTTTAAACGACCGATTCGAAACGGACGCGCGCGCAGTCGTTCGGCGAGTGCGGTCGCCGGCGGATCACCGGCACGCCCGCCGGCATAGTTCGAATCACCGATGTGAATCTTACCATCGAGAAAGGTGCCGACGGTCAGTACCACGCAGGGTGCATAAAAACGTACCCCCATTTGTGTCACTACACCTTCAATCGCAGTTCCGTTTTCGAGCAGGTCAACCACGGGCTGCTGGAATATCGACAGGCCCGGCTGGTTTTCGAGCTTTTCGCGAATCGCCATGCGGTACAGTTGGCGGTCGGCCTGGGCGCGTGTCGCGCGCACCGCGGGACCCTTACGGCGATTCAGTATTCTGAACTGGATACCGGCCTTGTCGGCGGCAAGTGCCATTTCGCCACCGAGGGCATCGATTTCCTTGACCAGGTGACCCTTGCCAATACCACCGATTGCCGGATTGCAGGACATCTGCCCCAGGGTTTCGATACTGTGTGTCAGCAGCAGCGTCTCGACACCCATGCGCGCAGCCGCGAGCGCGGCCTCGGTGCCCGCATGCCCGCCGCCGACCACAATCACATCGAAACGCTTGTTAAATTCCATAACCGGTCATAATACCAAAAAGGGCGCGCATTCTAGCGCAATAGTCCGCCTTTTCCAAAAAATCGCTTCGAACGCTACGTCGGGTATATGCCTCCAAAAGTCGCTTCCAACTGGCGCGAGCGCCAGTTGGCCCATCCATGGGATCGCTTGGAGCGCGGCATCCCTGCCGCGCTACACTTTTGGAGGCATATACCCGACGTAGCTCCAACCTTACTAACTTTGGAAACAAAGGGGGTCATTCCGGTGAAAGGGAGGTGACGTTACTCGCTACCAGGGGAGTGGGTGGCGATGAGGTCTGGGAGGTCGTGCATGCGATCAAACACGATGTGGGCACCGCTGCCGTGGAGCCTGTGCGCGGGCATGAGCTCAGCAAATCCGAAAACTTTCATGCCCGCGGCGACCGCGCCAGTGACGCCGATGGGGCTGTCTTCGATGACGAGGCAGCGTCCGGGATCGTCGATTCCCATGGTCTGCGCGGCATGCAGGTAGATATCGGGGTGCGGTTTGCCGCGTTCAACATCACTGGTACTGAAAATCTTATTGGTAAAAAAGCGGATCAGGTCGGTTTTACCCAGGGTCAAGCGCATCTTGTCGTGGGAGCCACTCGATGCAACGCAATAAGGCAGGGCCAGCTGCTCCAATACAGTTTCGATGCCGTCGATCGCGGCAACGGATTCTGCCAGTGCGCGATTGATATCCTGCTGGTAGCGACGATCAAGTTCTGGAGGGGGTGGCTCGCCGATGATGGCCTCGATTTTTTGCAGGCACTGATCGCGTGAGTGTCCGACGAAGGTATCGAACATGTCTTCGAGGGTGAACTGCAGGCCGCAAACCTCTTCCAGTACACTCGCGAACACTTCGTTAGCGACGCGCTCGCTGTTAACCAGCACCCCGTCGCAATCGAAGATAATCAGGTCAAAACTGTTACCCAATTAAACCGTCCCGGGCGGCTCTTTTTTCGCAATGGTGGTTGCCAGCGCAATCATCGACGACAGGTCGGTCAGGTTCGATGGCACGACCAGGGTATTGCCCTCCTTGGCCAGGTTGCCGAACTGCGTGATGTAAGCCTCGGCGATGCGCAGATGCATCGCGGCATCGCCACCCTCGACGACCAGCGATTGGGCTACCCGGTATAATCCCTTCGAGGTTGCGGTAGCTACCGCGAGTATCGCCTCGGCTTCACCCGCGGCCTCGTTGATCTGTTGCTGCTTGGCGGCCTCCGATTCCTTGATGACGCGCTGCTTTTCACCCTCGGCCTCGTTGATCTTGGCATCCCGCTCACCTTCGGAAGTCAGGATCACCGCACGTTTTTCACGTTCCGCGCGCATCTGTTTTTCCATCGCACTGAGCACATCCTGTGGAGGATTGATGTTCTTGATCTCGTAACGCAAAACCTTGACGCCCCAGGGGTCCGATGCCTTGTCGAGTTCGGCGACGACGCTGGCGTTTATCATCGCGCGCTCCTCGAAGGTTCGATCCAGCGCGATCTTGCCGATTTCGCTCCGCAGCGTGGTTTGCGCTAGCTGCGAGATCGCAAACACGTAGTCAGAAATGCCGTACGAAGCGCGTTCCGGGTCGAGCACCTGCAGGTAGAGCACGCCGTCGACCCCGACCTGCACATTATCGTTGGTAATACAGACCTGCTCGGGGATATCGAGCGCCAGCTCCTTAAGGCTATGCCGATAGGCTACCCGTTCGATAAACGGTATCAGGATGTGAAAGCCCGCGCGCAGCGTGCGGCTGTATTTACCCAGGCTTTCGACCACAAAGGCGCTTTGTTGCGGCACCACCACCGCGGTTTTGAAAATGACGAGAATGACGACGATCGCGATTGCAATCGATACCCAGAAAGCGAAATTACCGTACATGATGTTCTCCATTATTCTTGGGTTTTGACGGCGTCGAGCTTCAACGTAAGCCCGTCTACGCTGCTGATCTGAACGTGCTGCCCCTGCTCAAAAGCCTGGTCGCTGGTATTGACCACGGTCCATTCGGTACCGCGATAAGCCATGCGCCCGGTTTCGCCAGGTTGCAAGGCCTGCTCGACAGTGACGATTTCACCCGTCGGTCCAACCTCGTAGCCGATACCGGAACCGCGCAACTTGGCGTAAAGTTTTTTACGGAACAGAACCATGAACACCAGCGCGATGATCGAGAACAGTATCCACTGCACCCAGGGTTCGAGATCGGCCCCGGCAAGCTCGATCAGCCCGGTTATGGCTGCCGCTATGCCGAGAAACACGAGGTAGAAACCGGCATCGACAATCATTAGTTCCGAGCCAAGCAGCAACGCACCGACTATCATCCATCCCCACCAGGGCATAGCGTTCTCCCGTCATATTCAGAATTCATCTTAGCCCCGATGCGGGCACAGTCAAGCCATTCGTCCCGCTTCCATGCAGTCATGGTCTCTCGCGAAGAGCCACCGCGGGATAACGCCCCCAAAAGTGTAGCGCGGCATGGATGCCGTGCTCCAAGCGATTCCATGGATGGACCGACCGGCGTTTACGCCGGTTGGGAGCGCCTTTTGGGGGCGTTATCCCGCGGTGGCTTTGGCACAATTTGAGTGGACACTGAACCGACTAGGCCAGGTCGAGGGCAAATTACTCTACTGGGACTGGTTGAGTGCCTGGTCGAGATCCCACAGGATATCGTCCAGGGTTTCGAGCCCGACCGAGATACGCACCATGTCCGGGGTGACCCCGGCCGCGATTTGCTGCTCCTCGCTGAGCTGGCGGTGAGTGGTCGATGCCGGGTGAATAATCAGCGTACGCGCGTCACCCACGTTGGCAAGGTGACTCATGAACTGGGCACTGTTGATAAATTTCTCGCCCGCCGCCGCGCCACCCTTGACGCCGAAGGTAAAAATGGAACTGGCGCCCTTGGGTAAATACTTTTTAACCAGGGGCTGGTAAGGATTCTCTTCGAGACCGGCGTAATTAACCCATCCGACTGCCGGATGATCCTGCAGGAATTTGGCTGCTCCAATGGCATTGGCACAGTGGCGATCCATGCGCACCGGCAGGGTTTCGATTCCCTGCAGCATCATGAATGCGTTGAACGGGCTCATGGCCTGTCCCAGCGTGCGCAGGGTTTCGCAGCGCGCCTTCATCGTGAAACCGAAATCACCGAAAGTTTCGTAAAAACGAATACCGTGATAACCGGCCGATGGTTCGGTCATGCCCGGGAAATTGCCGTTGTCCCAGTCGAACTTGCCGGATTCGATCATGACACCTCCCATGCTGGTACCGTGCCCGCCGATAAACTTGGTCGCCGAATGCACCACGATATCGGCGCCGAAATCGATCGGCTTGCACAGGTAAGGCGTCGCAAAGGTACTGTCTACGATTAACGGTATACCTGCATCGTGGGCGATCTCGGCGATGACTTCGATATCGATAATATTATTAGTAGGGTTGCCGATGGTTTCCGCATAAAGTGCCCTGGTTTTAGCAGTGATTGCCTTACGAAAATTTTCGGGGTCGTCGGAATCGACAAACGTCGTCTCGATCCCCATCTTGCGAAAAGTGACATCGAATTGAGAAAAAGTACCCCCGTAAAGGGTCTTCGCGGATACCAGCTCGTCACCCTGCTGCATCAGCGTCAGGATAGCGGTCATTTGTGCCGCCATGCCCGAACTGACACCGAGTGCGGCACGGCCATTTTCGAGCGCTGCCATGCGCTCCTCGAACACCGCGGTGGTCGGGTTGGTCAGGCGTACATAGGTATTGCCGAAGGTCTGCAGGTTAAACAGGCTGGCGGCATGCTCGGCATCATCAAACACGTAGGACGTGGTCTGGTAAATCGGTACCGCGCGCGCACCTGTGATCGGATCCGGGATTTGCCCCGCGTGCAAACACAGGGTTTCGATTCCAAATTTTCGATCGGCCATGGTCTGCCCCGCTTACCGGTTAAATACGGTTGGTCGTTGAGATGAAATTACGCCAGTATTTACCCCTGCCGTATTGAGCCCACCAAATAACCGCGCATACTCGATCTTGACGCAACGATCCATGATGACTTCGAGTCCCGCGTCGCGGGCTTTTTGCGCCGCTTCCTCGTTAACGATACCGAGCTGCATCCACACTACCTTGGCGCCGATTTTGATTGCGTCCTCGACAAACGGCATGACGCGATCGGAGCGCTGAAACAGATCGACGATATCAACCGGGGTCGGAATATCTTTTAGATCGGCATAGCATTTCTGCCCGAGAATTTCGTCGTACTTCGGATTCACGGGAATCACTTCGAAGCCATGCTCTAGCAGGTACTTACCGACAAAGTTACTCGGTCGGGACCAGTTGTCGGAAAGTCCGACGATCGCAACGCGTTTATTCTCGATCAGGATTCGGCGCAGTGTATTAATATCGGTCATAGTCTTTTGGCACGCTCGCGCAAAACAAACTTCTGAATTTTACCGGTCGAAGTTTTCGGTAAGGATCCAAATACCACTTTACGTGGGGCCTTGAAATGCGCCATGTTTGTGCGACAAAAATCGATTATTTCCTGCTCGTTTACTGCACCCGCATCATCGTGCAACGTGACAAACGCGCAGGGCGTTTCGCCCCATTTTTCATCGGGCATGCCGGCAACCGCAGCTTCCAGAACGGCGGGGTGACGATACAGCGTCCCTTCAACCTCGATACTGGAAATATTTTCGCCGCCGGAAATGATGATGTCCTTGGAGCGATCCATGATCTGGATATAACCGTCCGGATGACAAACCGCGAGGTCGCCGCTGTGGAAATAACCGCCAGCAAAGGCTTCTTCACTGGCACGGGGATTTTTCAGGTATCCCTTCATAACGATATTGCCCCGGAACATGATTTCGCCGATGGTTTCTCCATCACGTGGCACCGGCTTCATGGTCCCGGGATCCATGACTACGAGTTCCTCCAACATCGGGTAACGCACGCCCTGGCGGGCTTTCATGGCTGCCTGTTCGGCAGTCGATAATTCGTCCCACTCCTCGTGCCAGGCACATACTACTGCCGGACCATACACTTCAGTCAGACCATAGGCATGAGTCACTTTGAAATTCAATTTCTGCATCGCCTCGAGTATCGCCGGCGGTGGAGCCGACGCGGCCGTCATGATATTCACCTGGTGATCAACACCCGCTTTTAATTCCTCGTCGGCATTGGCCATCAGGTTCATGACGATCGGCGCACCGCAAAGATGGGTGACATTGTGCTGCTTGATCGCGTTGAAGATATCGTCCGCCCTGACTGCACGCAAACACACATTGGTTCCATTCAACGCGGCGATCGTCCACGGAAAACACCAGCCGTTGCAGTGAAATAAAGGTAATGTCCACAGGTAAACCGGGTGAGCGCTCATATTCCAGCCAAGTACATTCGACACCGCGTTCAGGTAGGCGCCGCGATGATGAGTCACCACGCCCTTGGGATCTCCGGTGGTGCCCGAGGTATAACCAAGCGCGATCGCCTGCCATTCATCCCGCGGCGGTTGCCAACTGAATTCAGCATCACCAAGCTTGAGAAAATCTTCATACTCAAAATTACCGACAAGCTCACCACCACCAAATTCGGGATCATCAACATCGATGATCAGGGGTCTGTTTTCAAGCTGGGAAACGGCGGCTTCTATGGTGTCTGAAAACTCGCGATCGGTTAGCAAAACTTTTGCGTCACCGTGCTTTAGTTGAAACGCGATAGCGTCGGCATCAAGCCGAATATTGAGACCATTAATCACTCCGCCCGCCATCGGGATTGCGAAATGGGCTTCATACATCGCTGGAACATTGGGCAGCATCAATGCGACGGTTTCGTCCTGTTGCAATCCATGTTTTTGCAACGCCGATGCAAACCGTCGGCACCTGGCATAGGTCTGCTCCCAGGTCTGCTGTTTGGCACCGTAGATCAGCGCATTGCGATCGGGGTATACCGAGGCCGCACGCTCAATAAAAGTCAACGGCGAAAGAGGTGAATAGTTAGCCGCGTTCTTGTCAAGATCGGTCGAATACTGACTGGACGAATTCAATTCCCTTTCCATTCGGGTTTGCGTTTTTGAATAAAAGCGTCGATGCCTTCACGCGCATCGTGCGAATCCATGTTGCAGGTCATGCGTTCGGCGGCGTAAGCATAGGCGTCGGACAAATCCATCGGCAACTGCTTATAAAACATATCCTTACCAAGCTTTATCGCATGTGCGGACTTGGCGACGATTTTCTGCGCCAATGCGAGGGTTGCCTGCTCAAGTTCAGCGACAGGCACGACTTCGTTGATCAAACCGCACTGTTGAGCGGTCGGGGCCGAAATAAAATCACCGGTCAGCAGCATATGCATTGCCTGCTTGCGCCCCATGTTGCGGCTTAACGGTACCGCCGGGGTTGAACAGAACAGGCCGACGTTGATCCCCGACACGGCGAAACGCGCCTCGTCTGACGCTACCGCAAGATCGCAATTTGCGACCAGCTGGCAACCAGCGGCGGTGGCGATACCGTTGACCCGGGCTATAACGGGCTGCTGCAACTGGTTGATCGTCAACATCATCTTGCTGCATTGATTAAACAGGGCCTGGTGAAACTCGCGCTCTTCGCTGCTGCGCATTTCCTTCAGATCATGGCCGGGGCAAAACGCCTTGCCGCTTGCACCGATAATGACGACGCGAATCGAATCGTCCTGTCCGATATCGTCGAGCGCCGCCTGCAATTCGGTTAGCATCTCGCCGGAAAGCGCATTGTATTGCCGCGGGCGATTCAGCGTCAGCGTGGTAATCCCGTCGCTGTCTTCGCGCAACAGAATGGGTTGATCGACTACCGGGTCGGCTGCGACATTCATAAGCCTATCCTCACTGAAACTTGTTCCTGATATAAATCGAAAAATAATCCCCGTAGCGTTGTTGCAATTCGGGAAGTTTCCAGTCCTGACCGGTTACCTTACCCCGACATAAAGCACTTCCGCAATGACAATCGAGCCTGTAATCGTCAGAACGCTCCATCGAGTAATCATGGAACAATTCTTCACCCGCCTTGATGTCGCGCATCGCGACATAGACCACCTGCCCGCGAAAGCCGACATTCGGTTCGCAGGAGTGATTGATAAATACCGACATATCCTCCACTTCATCGGCAGTGCGTGGGGCAAGGTAAAAATCGTCGTCGATCTGCAAGGCCATGTCACCGGCAGCAGCGGTTGCCTGATTGAGTTCTGCGCGGGTGATAATATTGCCTGCCTTGATCGCAACAATTTCATCCCTGGCGATATCCGCAATTGCGACCACGCCACGCCCGGACAGGGTGTCCTGCCGGACCTCGATGCTGGGCGAGCGCCAGGTCTTCATTTCGGGTTCCGGGCGCGAACGATTCGCCGCAAAGACAGACTTTTGATCATCAAACAGGCAATGGCTAAACCGGTTAAGCTGGATCCCGGCGTAAAGGTTGGCACATGCAATGGACGCCGCCTCCGGCCCAGGTAAACATCGTCATATCCGGGTCATAGACTTCAAGCCCGATGGCGCGCATTTTCTGGTTCAGGTCTTTTGCTACCCGGGTCGATAATACCTTGTCGTTTCCAAGCGCCACGACATTACAACCAAGCGCCATGGTCTCCGCGAATGTCGCCGGTACAATTTCGATTTTTTTCTGTTTCAACCAGTCGACAATATCGTCATCGGTGGTTTCAAGGCAAACCGCGGCACAATTTTCTGTCAGCATGCAGACCATCAAGTCGATGTGCACGTAGAAGGGATCGATCGGGGCAAACTTGATTTCCCAACCCTCATCGATAAACCACTGGGCTACCTGCCGGGCTGCAACACCCTCGCTGCGATGATCGGTATACCCGACCAGCGCAACGCCCGGCCTGATAATATTAAAATCTCCACCTTCAAAATTACCCATCGATACCATTTCGTAAATGGGAACATTATTTTCCAGGTAAAAACGCAGCGCGGGTGCGTATTCACCGCGACGCCTGGGATTGGCCAGTTGACAGATGACGGCACCGTAGGGCGTCATAAACGAAGAATCCCGCGCATACACCTGCATCGGCGTGCCTTCATCCACGGGAAGAAAATGACATTGGGTGCCGGCCTGTTGATACGCATGGACCATTTCGGCATGCTGACTTGCGGCCAGCGCCGGGTCGTAAATCCGGCCCCGACGCAGTGAATCGCGAACCAGAGAGCTGAATTCGGCGTTTTCAGGGCCTAGCCAACGGAAAGTATCGACCGGTCCCAGCAGCACATCGAGCAGGGGTCCGGTTTCGGATTTCAGGTACCACTCGGTCATTTCCTGCGTTCCACCGCCGATTTTCCGGGCGCGCAGGGGATTTTGTATGATTTCAGGGTTGCTGACAGGTGCGTTCATTGGAATACTCCGGGCCGCGGCGCGAGGACTGGAGTATATTACCTGCCCGGTCGTGTCTACAAGTAACGAAGAATAGCAGGCCGCTAAGCGATGACGCTGTGCGCAAGGCTTCTCCGCAGCGCCCGGCCGGTATCAGGTTTTAGCGGGGGTTTTGACGGCTGGTTTGCGCGCAGCATAAGCCGAGTATCCGAGTGTCGAGCGCTGGTTGAGATTCTCGGCGTATTCCTTGACGTAGGCGGTAACCGACTTGAGGCTGCCGGAGCGTTTGCCCTTGATTTCGGACGTGCCCTGGCCGATTACGTATTCGTACCACTCGCCCTCGGTCACACCCTTTGGAGGATCCGTTTTCTCGATGCTAGTAACGGGAAACTTGCGTACATCTAGTTCACTGTCGGATGACTTAACCATATATTTTCCTAAATCCGTAATAATCAGGCTGTGGCATGGGGTATCTCAGCGAGCCTTTAGCGAGTTTCTCGATGTCATTTGAAAGCCTGGCCGCGTGCGGCAGGACTTGTCTCAGTTCTGGAACCAGGGCAGTTAGCTTGCGGATATTTTGCTTAAAATCCATGTGGTGTATTCGGTCGACTTCGTCGAATCCCGCCAATTCTACACTAGATAGGTCTACATATCTCTGTTCAGCATGATCTAATATCGGATTCGGGGATCTGGATGATCCTGGTCTAATCGTTGTCGGTGAGTCCGGCACCGGCACCGGCGCGTGACGCTTCGGTGGCTGGCGCATAAGTCTGGAAGGCAAGTTCAGCAATCTTTTTAAAAGCTGCACTATCGATTTTATAAGCCAACGTCGAGGGCATTTGTTGAGGAATCTCCAGGTCGTCGCGATAACAACTGGCCGCGTCGACAACCGATAAAGTCAAGTCATCCCGATTACCTTCAATGCTGAGCCCGTTCTCAAAACAGCTCACGCTCACCCCGGCCCAGGCAGTGGTAAACACCGTCTGGTGACAACGGGCTGCCTGTCCCACGGTTGCGGCAAGTAACAGCGGATAGGCGGTGGGGCCAAGACTGAATTGTGCACCTTCGAGCATCTGTGCCGAGCGATCGGCAAGCGCCGCTCCCGTAATGATCGGACACAGCAGAGCGCCGCTGGACTGCCAGGGTTGGGTGCTGCAATCCGGAACAAAACTGCGGTAGTTCTGGCCTTTGAGATCCTGCAGATGGGCAAGCATGATTTCGGGGCCTGGCAAATTAAAGGCGGCCAGCCAGCGTGCCGCCTTGCCAGCCTCCTCGGCGATTCCCCAGTCGAGACCACAGGCGCGCGCAGCCTTGCGCAGGTAGGATTCAGATTCGGCGAGCGTGAGGTTATAGCTCACGGTGCCGCGACGAGTAACTCGTGTGGAAAGGGCGCATCCTGGTACATGCAGATACGTACCCAGCGATCCGAGCGCGGATCAAATTTAGTGGCGCCGAAGTACGACAGCTTGCAACGCAGAATATCGATCGGCAGCATGTCGGCCGCAATCAGGTTGTCCTGGATTTCGGCGTAGGGACACGAAGCCAGGTTTTGCACCCGTCGTGCCGTGTGGCGATGCTCGGGGTGGGCCAGCAGAAATTCCGCAGTCGTCGACCCGCCACGCCATGCCTGTAATTCCGTAGACATCAGCTTGATATCACGGCCTACGCCAAGCGGCAGTTCATATTCAGCACCGGTTTCCTCGAACCGCTCACCGACGCGCGGCTCCAGTTTCTCCGCCGAGGTGTACCAAAAACGGGCATGATTTTCGGGAAGGTCGTAGTCAACACCCAGGGCCCAGCGGCACTGGGTATCGATTATCTCCTGCAGGCGCGCAACCGGCATTGCGCCATCGATAAAAAAGCTTACATGCTCATCAGCGTCCATACACTGCGCCAATTCATCGACCAACTCGCCGTAGGGTTCGAGTAGCAGTGATACCAGCTGCTCCTGGCCTTCCAGTGACAGGTTATCCTCGGCCCAACGATAGAACCGGTCCCAGGGATGATCATCGCTAAGCGACTCATTGACAATGTAGCCTGCCATTTGCTCCAGGTCAGAGGTCAGGGATTTCAATTTTTCAATCTGGATCGGGTGCTCCGAATGCCATTGCGAGACGTTGAAGCGAGCCTGTTCGAAATGCTGTTTGAACGCATCGACAGCTGCCGGCTCGGTCTCGGGTAATGAACGCACGCGTGCGAGGGCTTCTTCGCGTGCCATCATCCAGTTATTGAGGAGTGCCGGATGATTGATCAGAAACGGCGCCATGCCAAGTCCGGTCGAATTACCCACGCCGATGCGGCGGCGCAATTCCGGATCGATGGTGACCGCCTGATCACCGCCCTGCGCACGGGCAATATGCTCGACCAGGTCGATCGAAAACGCGCGCGTCAGCCATACCGATAGCAATTCGGCCTGAAACGGCCCGCTGAGCTCGGGACGTTCGGCAATCGTCAGGCGATCGGCGGCACCGAATTTACCGGAACCGTAAACCGCGGTCGTGCGCACCAGGTAACCTACCGCTTCAAGCTGGTCACGATCCGGTTGTTTACCCGTCGACAGGCGATCGATCACGTGCTGCCAGAGCCGCACAGAACGGTTGGCCCGTGACAGGCTGAGCTCGGAGTCAGAAATTCTGCCTGCCTCCTGTTTGGGTACGTTCTGCTCGAGACGATCGAGATCAGCCGTGTTCGGAATACCATCATACAGCGCGAAAGTCGCATCCCAGGCTGTTGCAATAACGCGATCGGAACGCATTTCGTCCGGCAGGTCGTGCGAAAAAGCAACCAGCGAGTAAGTTCGCTCGGGTCCGAAAACCGTGTATACCGCTCGCCCGAACCCCTGGTCATCGATCGCCCACAGGCTGCGCTTGAATTTCCAGTCCTCCCGTTTGAGGCGCCGCAACAGCGTGCGCATAAACGACAGTCGGGTCTGGTGAAAGCTACCCATGCGCGCAAGCCGCATCACCACCTCGGGTGGTCTGCGGTAATCTGCCGCCGCCGGCATCGGGTTGTTGTCAGCGAAATTTTTCATGCCTGTTAAACCGGTCCAAAATTTTCGTCGAAGAATCGCAACCAGTTATTACCCATGATTTTAGCGGCATCCGCAGCGTCAAAACCGACCTCGAGCAGGCCCTTCTCGACATTACCGAAGTCGCGATTGTCGTTGAACCATTCCGGCATCGGCGGAAAGCCGGCATTGCTGGCGGAGCCCTCACCGTAATCGATTTTCTTGGTCCAGCGACCGACGCGCATCCATTCGACCACCGAGTCCGGCTGATCCTGGCACAGGTCGGAGCCGAGCCCGATATGATCGACGCCCATGATTTCGGCGCAATTGGCAATCATCTGGCAAAAGCTTTGCAAACTGCAGTCACTACCATCCTTCAAGTGGTGCGGGTACATGCTGAAACCGAGCATGCCACCGGTTTCGCCAAGCCCTTGCAGGATTGCCTCCGACTTGTTGCGCAATGCCGGGTGCCAGAACGCCGGGTTCGCATGGGTAATGACGATCGGTCGGCTACTGATTTCAATCGCATCGAGGGTCGAACGCTCGGCCGAGTGGCTCATGTCGACGACGAGCCCGACCCGATTCATTTCCTCGATCACCTCGCGACCCATGCGCGTGACGCCGGTGTCTTCGGTTTCGTAACAGCCCGTGGCCAACAGCGACTGGTTGTTATAAGTCAGCTGCATGAAACGGGCACCGAGCGTATGCAGGATTTCAACCAGGCGGATGTCATCCTCCATCGGCGAAGGATTTTGAAACCCATAAAAAATAGCGGTGCGATTGGTATCGCGGGCGAGGCGTACATCGTCACCGGTGAAACCCTGGAAGATCAGGTGCGGAAAGCGTTCGAAGTAACTGTTCCACTGCTCCATGTTGGCCACGGTTTCACGAAAGTTTTCGTGATAGGCAATGGTGACATGGACTGCGTCAACCCCGCCGGCGCGCATCTGGTCAAAGATTTTTTCCGACCAGTTAGCATACTGCAGTGCGTCGATACGATAGGCCCCTTCAATAAACTCATCCCCGCTCATGCCGGGTTACCGCTGCTGATATAGGCGGTCTTCACAGTGGTGTAGAACTCTTTCGCATACTGTCCCTGCTCGCGGGGTCCATAGGACGACTCGCCGCGACCACCGAAGGGCACATGGTAATCGGTTCCGGCCGTCGGCAGGTTGACCATGACACAGCCGGTCTTGACGTTACGGCGGAAATGCGTCGCGCGCGCGAGGCTGCCGGTAATAATTCCGGCGGTAAGCCCGAATCGAGTATCGTTCACGGTTGCGAGCGCCTCGTCGTAGGAATCGACCTTGATCACGCAGGCAATCGGTGCGAACAGCTCCTCGCGATTAACCTGCCAGTCATTTCGCGTTCCGGCGAATACTGCCGGTGTCATAAAGTAACCCTCGGTATCGCGTTCGACGTGCTCCCCGCCGCAAAGCAGCTCCCCGCCCTCTTGCCTGGCGAGCTCGACATTGGCGAGGTTCTGCTGCAATTGCGCGTCGCTCGAAACCGGGCCGATCTGGGTGGCAGGCTCGAGCGCATGTCCAACCACCATGTTGCTGGCGCCCTCGACCAGGCGTTCGACGAAACGGTCATGAATATTTTTATGCACCACGATGCGTGAAGAAGCGGTACATTTTTGTCCGGCACTGCCGAAGGCTCCATTCAGTGCGCAGGCGAGTGCGGTGTCGAGGTCGGCATCATCCATTACCGCGAGCGCGTTCTTGGAGCCCATCTCCAGCTGTACCCGGGTGAAGTTAGTCACCGCCGACTGCGCGATACCTCGACCTACCGGTACCGAACCAGTAAAGCTGATCGCATTGACCTGCGGGCTTTCAACCAGTTCCTGGCCGACGCCACTACCCGAACCCATGACCAGGTTGAATAATCCTGCCGGGAGGTCCTGGCGCGCGATGATTTCCGCAAGTGCAACCGCGCTTGCCGGCACCAGGTTAGCGGGCTTCCAGATCACCGCGTTACCAAACGCGAGCGCGGGCGCTATTTTCCAGACCGCGGTCGCGGTCGGGAAATTCCAGGGTGAAATAACGGCCACGGTTCCCACCGGTTCGCGGCGCACATCGACTTCGATGCCTTCGCGCACCGAGTCGGCATTGTCGCCGATTTGGCGCAACACCTCGGCCGCGTAGTAGGTGAAAAACTGACCGGAACGATAAACTTCCCCCTTACCCTCGGGCTGGGTCTTGCCTTCTTCGCGCGCAAGCAGGGTGCCAAGCTCCTCGCAGCGGGCGATCAATTCGTTACCGATTGCCATCAATACGCTGTACTTCCGTTCGATTCCGGCAGCTGCCCATTCACGCTGCGCGGCTTGTGCGGCGTCGAGTGCGCGTTGCAACTGCGCACTATCGGCCTGTGCATAATGGCCGATGGTGTCTGATAAATCGGAGGGATTGATGTTGGCGATTTCGCTCGCGCCGGCAAGCCATTCACCGGCGATAAAGTTTTGATTAAGGTTGGACATTATATTTCCCGGCAACGGCTCAGAAGTAGCATTAAACCATAAATCCGGGTAGGCGCGCCGTCAATGATTATCAGATTAGCACAGGATTTTTCGTTGAAATTGGTTAATACCTGCGAGATCTGCGGCGCATTGTTTCGGAAATGCCGTGAGTACAGTCGAACTAGTCGAGGATGAGGGTGTCGCCGATTTTAACCGGCTGGAACTGATCGAGCGGGAGGCCTCGCCGAGTCATTTCCTCGGTCAGCAGTTGCGCGGGTTCCAACATCGGTTCGATGGTCAGCTGAAAAGTACCCCAGTGAATTGGCAACGATTGTTGCGCCCTGACCTCGAGATGAATATCGATAGCCTGAGCCGGGTCGACGTGTGCATTCTCCATGAAGTATCTCGGTGCGTAGGCACCGATCGGAATCATCGCCAGCCGAAAGGGCCCGAGGCGCTGGCCGATTTCCTTGAAATAGCCCTCGTTATAGCCGGTGTCACCGGCAAACCAGCTCCTGAAACCCGCAATTTCGACGGACCAGCCGCCCCACAGGCTCTTGTTGGTATCCCATGGGGTGCGTTTCGACCAATGCTGAGCCGGGGTCATCGTCACTTCAACCCGGTCGTTGAAGCGATGACTCTCCCACCAGTCGAGTTCGATGACACGCTCCCCGGAAATACCGCGTTTGAGAAACCATGCCTTTACCCCCAACGGAACATACCAGAGTACCGAATCACCGAACATGTCGACGGTACGATGATCCAGTGAATCGTAATGGTTGTGTGAAATCAAAACGAAGTCGATCTTTGGCATCTGCTCAAATGTCAGAGCGGGCTGGGTGTAGCGCGGTTTGGCGATAATTTCGTAGTAAAACGGGTATTGAGTCAGATGTGGATCGGTCAGGTAGCTGACGCCATCATACTGCACCAGTGCAGTCGCATGCCCGATCCAGGTTGCCCGCGGACGCAAGGCAAAAGACCCGATTAACTCCTGGTCAGCTGCACCGACGATGGATCTGATCTCCGCGGGATCAGGCGGGGGTGGGCTATCCTCGCGCATACGCATCAGGAAATGTCCGAAAAACGATCCCTGCTTGGCACTGACAAATTCGCCATTACCATGATGCGCTTTCGATGGATCATAGACCACGCCCGTATAGGAGCTGCAGCCTGCTAACAGCAGGCACAACGCGCCCAGGATGGTTTCCCGGGTTTGCTTATGTTGCATCAAATATCTCTCATCAAGCTCATGCAGAGATTATACGGCGCTTATGCAAGGAAAGATCAACAGCCAATCCACTGGATTGACGTCAGGCTTCTGGCGAATTCGTCTCCAGGTAATCGGTTATTTTTTCTGCAGAGAGCGGCTCGCTGAAATAATAACCCTGGTAAATCTTGCAACCATATTGCTTCAGCAGATGGAACTGTTCCAGCGCCTCGACACCTTCGGCAACGACTTCGAGACCAAGATGCTTGGAAAGCGCCAGAATCGACGCCACCATGGCCTGGTCGCCCGGATCGTCGCAAATATCCTTGACGAACGAGCGATCGATCTTGATGTGATTTACCGGCAGGTTTTTCAGATGCGCCAACGAAGAATAACCGGTACCGAAATCGTCCAGTGAAAAGCTGATACCACTGAGGATGAGTTCCTGCATCCGCGAAATGGCATCTTCGAGGTTATGGATAATATTGTGTTCGGTAACTTCCATCATGATGTTTTGCGTCGGAACGTTGATACGTTCGAGTTGACTATGGATATTATTTGCAAACTGGGCATCCCGGAATTGACGCGGACTGATGTTAATGCACAGCATAAAGTCTTTTGCGACCAGCCCCTGATCGATCCACAAGGTTAATTGCTTGAGTGCGGTTTCGATGACCCAGTTACCAACCTCGACAATCTGGCCCGATGATTCGAGCACGTCAAGAAACTCAGCGGGTGCGACCACACCCAGCTCGGGATTCTCCCAGCGAATCAGGGCCTCTACTCCAATCGTTTTCATCGCGGTATTGACAAGCGGTTGATAAAATAGTCGGTACTGGTCTTCCTTGAGCGCTCGATGCAGTTGATTTTCGAGTTCCAGTTGACGGGTCACCTCGCTGCTCATGCTTTCACTGAAAAATTCGAGCCGGTTGCGTCCCTCGCGCTTGGCCTGGTACATCGCGGTGTCGGCAAAACGCAACAAGTCATGACCGCTGGTATCGTCCCCGGAAATCATCGAAATCCCGATGCTCGCAGTGACATGCAGCTCGTCGTCATGGATTCGACATTCCATCGAGATCGTGTCACGGATCTTGTTGGCGATTTCACGCGCGCGCGACATAGCCTGCCTTCCATCCCCGCTCAAGCTGGTCAGAATTACGATAAACTCATCCCCGCCGAGCCGCGCAACGGTATCGTCCCCACGCACATGCGCCTTCAGTCGTTGCGCCATTTCCTGCAACACCAGGTCGCCAGCAGGATGCCCGAGCGAATCGTTGATGTTTTTAAAGTTATCCAGGTCGATGAAAAGCAGTGCCCCAAAACTGAGCGTGCGTTGCACCCGTGCGACCTCCATATCGAGACGCTTGGCGAGCTCGTTACGGTTCGGTAAACCGGTCAGGGTATCGTAGTACGCGAGAAACTCGACACGCTCTTCGGCGGCACGCAGGTGGCGAATATCGCGTGCGATGGTAGAAAAGAACTCGATATCACCGTGATTATTTCGATGCGAAATCAGTACTTGGGAAGTAAGAATTTTTTCACCATCGAGCGACAGAAAAGTGGTTTCATCCGTCCACATACCCTCGCGCATCGCCTGGGGTATTCCTTCGCTGAGTATTTTCTGACCATCGGCAGGCAAATGAAAGTCGGCAAGGCGAACGCGGCGTATGTCCTCGTTTTCGCCGATGCCGAGCAGCTTTCGACCCGACTGGTTGATATAGGTCAGAAAGCCATCCAGGTTTGCGATACAGATCAGATCAGGGGTCGCCTCGAGAATTGCGGTCAGGCGTTGTTGACGTTCCTTGGCAAGCCTCTGGTCGATAACAAGGCGCCATTCGCGCATGACCCGGGTGGCAGTGCGCGGCAACGATGATATGGATTCCTGGGTTTTGACGATATACTCCGACGCACCGGACTTCATCGCGCTAACCGCAACGATTTCATCACTTAGACTGGACATGACGATAGTCGGACAGTTGGCATTGGGAACCAGAAGTTCGGTACCCTGCCCATCAGGCAGGCGGACATCGGTAATGATCAAGTCGGGATTAGTGCGCTTAATCAGGGACTTTGCCTGTTCCAGCGTAGCGGTGATAACCAGCTTGTAATTGACCTCGGTTTCGAATGCCCGGTTAATCAAGGACGCATGACGAGGGTCATCCTCGACGACTAGTATATTGTATTCGGGCTGGATGGGCATGGCGCAGCGTTTGTACCTGGTGTCCCCGTAAGCAAACTTCTGGCCGATTTATCGGCAGACGCGCGATTATCCTAAGATAATACTTTTGACCTCCTCACATTGCTGTTCGCCAGTTGCAACGATCTCAACCAGGTTGTTTTTATCGAGCTCGAGCTGCTCGATCAGGAATTCGTGTCTGATATCCGTTTCGCCGGCAGACACCTGGTCACTGTTAGTCAACAGATTTGCCAGTGACAGGATCATGGCAGACCGTCGATCGGTTTGGGCCAGTTGATACTGGTGGTGACAACGCGTCAGTTCGACAAGCGCTGGTGACAATCCCCAGGCGCCGATCAACAGCGCACCGACCTCGGCGTGATCAAAGCCCATTACCTCGCGTTCGGCCTGGTCACGAAGCTGATGCTGTTCCTCGATCTGGCGTTTAACCGCGTCAGCCAGGGCGGCATCCTGCTGGTAGATCACGAGAATACCGAGGTCGTGCAAGATACCGGCAAGAAACAATACCTCGGCATTGGACCCTCCTATCGATTTGGCAATCAGGCGGGCGATGATTCCACAACGCAAGCTATGCAGCCAGAACGCATCGATATTAATACCCTGGTACCTTAACGCACTCATCGAATTGACAACGGTGGTGGCCAGCACCAGGTTACGTAAATCGAGCTCGCCGATAATGCCAACCGCACTCGCGACCGTTTCTATCTCCCGCGGAAAAGCATAATAGGAACTATTGGCAATGCGCAAAACGCGTGCGCTCAGGGAAGGATCGTAAGCGATTATGCCAGCGACTTGCTCACGACTGTGCTCCGGATCGTCGATCGTTTGTTGCAGGCGTAGATAAATTTCAGGCAAGCTGATGAGCTGCAGTACGTTTTCTACCAACGCCTGAGGTGTTTCCACTCTGACTCCAATAATTACCAATTACTCGCAGGCTTGCGAAATCATTCGTAATTATAGACGGGATAATTAATTAATCCGCACGACGATGCCGCGCAGCAAGCAAGCTTATCGCCAGGGAGTCTGGTTCCAGACAAGCCAGTAATAAACAAGATCTTTCATCAAAGCCTCAAACCTGGAAAAGTCCATTGGTTTTACGACATAACTGTTGGCGTGGTACTTGTAAGATTGCGCGATATCGTTGTCCGCTGCAGAAGTTGTCAGGATAACGACCGGTGTCTTGCGCGTTTTTTCATCCGATTTTATACGGCGCAGCACCTCGAGTCCGTCCACCCTGGGTAAGCGCAGATCCAGCAGGATACAATGCGGGCTTGGGTATTTTTCCTGGTCAATGTATTCGCCTTCTCGAAAAACGTAATCGAGTGCCTTCTGGCCATCATCAACATGGAAAACCACGTTTGAAATTCTGTGTTGTTCAAAGCTGCGCTTAACCATTTCAGCATGCGCATCATTATCTTCGACCAGTAATAGTCTAAACGGCTCGGCAGCGGCATCGGTGGTCATACTTCGAGATTCTCCCCTGGAACGGGTAGCGTAAAACAAAAACAACAGCCGCGTCCATTACCCTGCGATTCTATCCAGATATCGCCATCGTGGATTTCAATAATCCGCTTCACCAGGGCGAGTCCGATCCCGGTTCCGGAAACATCGGTATCGAGACGATCAAACAATCCGAATACTCTGTCCTGGTAGCGCGGCTCGATACCGGGCCCGTTATCCTGAACTCGGCACTCGATCTTGTCTTCCACCTTCTCGGCATTAATCGTAATACGTGGCCGCCGCAAAACAGAGGCAAACTTGATGCCGTTTTCTACCAGGTTCTTGATGACTTCCCGAATCCTGGCCTGATCGGCGTGCACCTGAGGCATTTCGTCTTCTATCTCAATCAATGCATTATGCTCATTGATCATACCCTGCATCATTTCCTTTACCTCCAGGCACAGACTGGTAATCGAAAAAGAGGCAGGGGGGGCCGTAATTCGACCGACTCGCGATAATTCGAGTAAATCATCGAGTTGTTTTCCCATAATATTGATCGCATTCAGAATCCTGCTCATATCGTTCTCGATTCGATCCCGATTATCCTCTGCCAGATCCTTTTCCAGCAGCCCGACAAAACCACTCATGGTGACCAGCGGGGATTTCAATTCGTGCGAAATGCTATAGCTAAACTGCTCAAGCTCCATATTCTTCTGCTCAAGCTGATCAATGAACCGCTGCTTTTGGCCGACATTATCTTCAAGCTCATCGGCCATACGATTAAAAGCATCCGCCAGCAGGCCGACTTCATCAGCTCTACCGGTACTAATCGAACGTTGTTTAAGGTCGCCTTCACCCAGGCGATCGATAACCTGCTGCAGGCTCTCGAGAGGCTTCAGGATTCTATCCAGGCCTAAATAAATCAACAGGTACCCGATGATTAGCGTCAAAAATATAATGCTGCCCGATGTAAACAAGGACAATCGCAAATCACGCCAGCCGACCGTCTCGCTAGCGGCAATCGCCTGCTGCATGATCTCATTTAGATCAATGCCGGTCTGTTCGGCACGGGCAAGCGCAAGCCCAGCCTGCTTCTGGGCCATGGTAAATTCATCAACAATGTTAATCAGATCCTGATAAATAACCAGAATTTGTGCCGATAGTCGCGCCCTTATACTCGAACTCGATGCGTAAAGTTCCAGCATCGCGTTGGATGACTTTATGCGCTGTTTCAGCGCTTCAATTTCACTAATAATTAGATCGTTGCCGGAGTCAATCTGATATTTACGCGTCTTAAGCGACAAGGCCAGGAAAAGCTGGTTGATATTGTCGATCATGCGCAATTCCGGCATATAGTCCCTGGTTAATTCACGCCAATTCTGGTTTTCGATCGCGATTCCGATATCAACACTGATAGCGGCGCGGTATTGCATAAACACCTGATCGATATCGTTTTCAAGTTGATATTGCCGGGTAAAAATTCTGGTGAAGTCGCGTCGGGAGGCAATCATTTCATTACCTGTCGTTTCCAACGCATCAATGGTGGTTGCGATGGCGGCTGCCAGTTCTTCCTTCGCGGGCTCGGCTTTAGTCAAATGCGTATAAGTGGCGAGACTTTCCCTGATCAAATTCAAGTCCTGTTCAAAACCATCAGCGATGACCATGTCGGGTGTCAGCATGAAACGAAAGTGATTCTGGAGCAACAACGTAGATCTTGATTCAACATCGCGCAAGTAACGATTCTCGGGAATAAATTTATCGGACAATTGTTGATCGGCAAACGCGATCACGATGACGTAAGCGGAAAGTCCGATACCGCCAACGCTGAATAATAAAATCAACAATTTCTGCCGCAGCTTAAGCCTGGATAGATTCATTTTCTTTTCGGATTAAATGCCGCCGGTCTCGGGAAACGAGAGGTAATGTCAAAACGGGTCAAATCCAAATGGCTGCGGGTATACTCTTCCGATGCCTCCCGCGTCGGGTTGAAATCCCAGCTCTGGTAACGACCGACCCTCAACGCCGCGTGCACCGCGCGCCGACGCTGCTGGTCACGAATAACCGATTCCCGAAGTGCCGCAGCGTCCCAGTAGTCCGCAGCTTCACGACGAAAACTTTCGAGCCGCTCGTGATGCTGCAAATTTTCCAGTTCGTTGGGATCCTCGTCCAGATCGAATAACTGTTCGGGATCAGTGTTGCAGGAAATGTATTTATACTGTCCCCGTCTTATCATCAGCATTGGGGCGCCGGTACCCTCAGCCAGATACTCACTGACACAGGCATCAGGATCGCCGCTGGCATCACCATCGCAAAGTGGCACCAGCGAACGTCCGTGCAGCGGGTCGATCGGTAACGGTTTTTCACTGCCCGTGGCCTCGGCAGCGATATCGATCAACGTCGGTAAAACATCGACCTGTGCTACCGGCGCCTTCACCTGCCGCGCTTTGAAGCGCTGCGGCTGGTGCACAATCATCGGAATGCGATTTGACCATTCCCGAAAACTCATTTTGTACCAAAGTCCAAATTCACCCAGCATGTCGCCGTGATCCGAGGTAAACATGATTGTCGTGTTATCCCCCATACCGCACTCGTCAAGGGTTGAGCGCAATCGTCCTACCCATTCATCGACATAACTGACGTTACCGTAGTAGGCCCGACGCGCGTTCAGAATGTCCTGCTCCTGGATATCGACCGCATCCAGCGCAATCGCTTTTTCCAGGCGTGCGTTGTGTGCATCCTGCTGCGACGGGCGCGGGACCGAGGGCAGCGGTATATCGACGTCTTGGTACAGATCCCAGTACTGTTGCCGCGTGGCGTAGGGATCGTGTGGATGAATAAAGCTCGTCACCAGGCACAGCGGGCGTTCATCTTCACCGCGCGCATGATCGTAAAGCACGCGCAGTGCCTGCGCGCCAACTTCATCATCGTAAGCCAGCTGATTGGTGATCGCTGCAACGCCGGCCTGTTTCACGCTGGACATGTTGTGATACCACAGGTCGATGCGCTCGTCGGGTTTTGTCCAGTCGGGAATCCAGCCGAAATCGGCCGGGTAAATATCCGTGGTGACGCGATCCTCGAAACCATGTAGCTGATCCGGCCCGACAAAATGCATCTTGCCCGAGAGACAGGTGCGGTAGCCCATCAGGCGCAGGTAGTGCGCAAAAGTCGGCATCGTGGCAGGCAGGTAGGAGGCGTTGTCGAAGCCGCCGCAGGCAGAGACGTTCTGGCCGGTCATAAATGCATAGCGTGCCGGCGTGCACAACGGACTCGAACTATAAGCCGCGTTGAAAATCACGCCCTCTTCAGCGAGTCGATCGATATGCGGGCTTTTGACAACGGCATTTTGATAGCAACCCAGCGCGAGCGCGCTGAGCTGGTCGGCCATCACGATGAGGATGTTCTGCATATCGGTAATCTACCGGTCGAGTCGCAATCTAGAGCAGGTTTTTACCATCAAACACGGTAACTTCCATGTCGCTGGTATCGATATCGTCGATACAACCGAGGTTAACACGGCAATGACCCGGAATGCGTAGCATTTCGTTATGGGTGTAAATACCGCAGTGTTTACAGAAGTAGTGCTTGGCAACTTTGCTACCGAACTGGTAAAGCCCTATATCGTCAGGGTTGGCCTCGATTTTAAGCGCCTCCACCGGGATCGCTTCGGTACTCATCAGCGCGCCCTTGCGCCGGCAAATCGAGCAGGTGCAGCGCAGTGCCTGCGTGATTTCCTCACCATCGTAAGCAAACCTGACTGCGCCGCAGTGGCAGCTACCTTCGTAGTGATGTGTCATGACTTCTCCCCACAGAAATTGACTCCGACCCTATCTTATCGCGGTAAACAGGAATCGGTTAACACAAAAAAAGTATTCGTCCGCCTGAATAATACGCTCGATACCTTCGAGCCAGGTCTCGGATTCCTCCGCCGAGATAGCATCCACCTTGCGTGCTGCACTGGCAAAATTTTGCAGCATGTTCGCCGAGAAACTGTTCTCCGTGTAACTTGCGTTGAGTACCGGTATTGCTTCCACGCGCACTGCGTCGAAGCCGAATTTCCTGAGAATGGGACGCAAGCGGCGCGGCAGGCTCGGATTAATCACGGCGCGTCCCCAGGAATCAAGAATTTTGCGAGTCACGGACTGGTCAAGGCTGTTGATGATCGCACCGCTCCAGTCGGTTTCGATGATGGCGATGCGTCCACCCGGCCTTAGCAGACGATAAAACTCGGCCAGCGCTTTTTCCAGGTCCTTTACGTAGAGCAAGGTCTGGGTGCAACTCAGTGCATCGAAACTGGCCTCGTCGAATGGCAGGGTTTCAATACTACCCTGCTGCAGGTTGACCTGTTCGAGCCCACCACAACGCCGGCGCGCGTGGGCCAGCATTGCCTCGCTAAAATCAACTCCCTCGGCTCGCCCCTCGGGACCCACGGCAAGTGCCTCCTGTTCCAGCAGTAGCCCGGTGCCGCACCCGGCATCAAGAACGGATTCACCGTTGGCAAGCGCGAGCGCGGCCAGCGTGCGCAACCGTTGATTCACAATTTCGGGGGTCCGGTAGCTGCGCTCGATCAGCTCGGCTGCTTTTTTATCATAGGTTTCCATATCTCCTGAAACCTACTTCAGGAATTTTTTTCAAGACTGAGCTTGAGTCCCTGCTGGTAATAATGGGCAGCCTTATCGGGCTGTTGTAACTGGTCCTCGAACAGCTCTGCAAGTGCGAGGCAGGCAGCCGGTGTTGCCCTGGCGCCAATACTGGCTTCAAAATAGCCCTGGGCTTTACCCCACAGACGCGCGCGCATCGCAATCCGCCCCAGCGCCAACAGCAGATTTTCATTCTGACCGAAGTCATCGAGCCATTTTTCGGCGCGCGACAGTTGCAGGTTCGCGTCTTTCGCTTCGAATCGACCGTAGCTCTCTATCAACTCGTCATCCCATTGATTATCCAGCGATTTCAGGAAGAGCTGCTCGGCTTTACTGCTGCGCCAGCCCTGGCTCGCCACCAGGTCGAGATAGTAGCGTGTCATGACAACATCCGATTGCAGGTCCTTGGGAATTTTACTCCAGGCCTGTTCAAAACCTTGCTGGTCATCGCGGGACTGATCAAGTATTCCGCGGTAGGTCGCCTGTTCGATCTCCTTGATTCGCGCTTCCTTGAACAATTTCTTGCGTCTCACCTCCGGCAGAATTTCAACCAACGCCCCCCAGTCTTTCAGATCATGGTAGGCGCGTGCCAGTAACATGGTCACGTAGTCGTGGCGCGGCGCGATACTGTGCAGATGGGTCAACGTCGCCAATGCCTGCTCGGTCTGCTTATGCGCAAGCTGGAGTTCGGCCTGGGTAACACCGATCGCGAGCTCCGCATCGGGATTGGCTTCGTGGGCATCCTTCAGGTAATTATCCCTGGCGTCGTGTTTGCCCTGCAGTTGGGCCGCGCGGGCCGCCGCAAGATAATGCACCAGCGGGCTATCGCTGTGATCGACGAGGCGCATCAACTGAACCTCCGCCTTTTCGAATCGTCCCTCGGCGAGGTCGATCAGACCCATGTTAAGTTGCCGCCTTGCCCGGGCATAACGCCGGTTTTGCGACTGGCGACGCACCGTGCGGGGCAGGCGCCAGATGCCGCGCAGGAACCGGAGTGCATAATAAATCGCGATCACCACTACGATCAGCGCTGCCAGCGCAAACGCAAGCGTGGTTTCAACCGAGTAATCACGGTAACGCAGCAACAGGAAACCCGGATCTTCGCGCACCAGCAATACGGCGCCGAGCACCAGAATTACCAGGATTAACAGGCCGACGATAAACTTAACCATTGTCAGGCTCCGGGGCTTCGGTTGCATCGGGTTGCGGTTCGTTCTCACGCTGGCTTAGAATGCGCAGCAATTCGCGCAACGAACCGGTGATGTCCGGTTTTTCCGGTTTTAACTCCATTTTCTGCAGTTCCTGCAACTGGGTCATGAAGTCATGGTTGGCCGCGTTATCGAGATCGTAGAATTCGCGAAACAGGCGCAGGCTCTGCTCGATCAAACGCAGGTACTGCCTGCCGTCACGCTCGAGCACCGCCCAGCGCGCAAGCTTCAGGTTGTCTTCCAGGGTTTCACCGACATCGGCAATATTGGCCTCGATCTCGGAAGGCTGGGTTGCCTCGTTGCGCACCTTGACCAATGAATCGATAAACGCGTTGAACCGATCGAACCAGTCCTGTGATGCCGGAGTTTCCGGTGCTGGCGAGGCAGGTTCGTCCACGCGCAACGCGAAGCCGGGTTCAAGCACCCGCACCTGGCGCCGCAATTGCGCCAGGATCAGCGTCATGCCCACCAGGTCGGCGCGCTTGCGTGTTTTGAGGTCGGCGATTTCCTCGCTGATCTTGACCCGGACCGGCAATAAACCGGGATCAGCGGTGAGCGCGATCCGGTCACTGGCCGCCTGCAGCGTGATCGCGGCACCTTCGAAGTCGTCCTGCAGGATCAGCTTGTGCTGGGCTACACGCATCAGGTACTCGACTTCTGCAAGCTGCCAGTCATTCTTGTCGCGACCATACAGCTCGTAGAGCTTTTCGCTCGACTCCCGCAAGCCCTGCTGTTCGACCCCGAGCTCGTCGAGCTTTCTGCCGAGACTGCCGAGATCGCTTTTAAGGGGCGACAGGCTGGATTCGAGCCGGGCATTTTCAGCCTTGCTGGCGAGTTGCTGTTCGAGATCGGTGAGTGCGGACTCATAGTCTCGAGCGACCTGTTGCTGTTGCCACCAGTAATAACCCGCGGCACCCGCGAGCACCAGGATTAACAGGAAATTGAAAAAGCCGAACCAGGAGCGGCGCGGTTTAGGCGGTACATTCTGTTCTGTCTCGGGTTTGGGCTCGGGCGAGATTTCAGCTTCTTCGGGTACCTCGTCTCCGGGTTCGGACGAGGTATCGGATTCTACAGGTGCCTCTCCCTCGGGTTCAGCTGCCGGCGAAATTTCGCCATTGCCAGATTCTTCAGTTTCAAGCTCGATTTCGAGATCGCTTGTCTCCGCGTTATCCGTATCGGTAGACTGGACCTCGGTACCGGTTTCCTTGTCGCCTGATGATTCTTCTTTAATCATATTCTGGTTAGTGTCGATGTTATCGCTGATCAGCCCATTCGCTTATCGACTGCTGAACGCCTTCGTCGCTGGCGCTGCGTGCGATAACGATGGTCGCATTATGTCCCAGTTTCAACGCCGATTCACGCATTCTTTCGCTGATCAAAAGCCACGGGATCTGGCGTAATCGCTCCGCGGCATCGGCATCCACCAGCTCAAACAGGTTATGCATGCCCTCGTTGCTGGTCAATATTGCAAGCGTTGGAAACGTCTCGGCAACCAGTCGATTGAAGGCAGATAGATCACGTTGCGGCAGCTCGCGGCGATAGACCTCGCAATAGCGGACCTCGGCACCGCGTGCAACCAGTTCTTCTCCGAGCAGGTTGCGCCCCTGTTGACCGCGAAAAATCATAATGCGTTTACCTGCAACCTGCTGCAATTCATCGGCATCAAGCAAGGCTTCACTGTTATAGGGTTCGCCCGCGACCAGGCACTGATCCAGGTTCGCGACCCGGTCGGCCAGCGCGCGTCGTGTCGCTGTACCGATCACGCCAAAAGACCGGTTCGATGCAAGCCGCGACGCGTCGAGCATACGAAATGCGCCATCGACCGCGTTACGACTGACAAACAATAGGATATCGAACTGCGGGATCTCCCGGGCCAGGCGTTGTTCAAGGTCAGGATTTTCAATTGGTGCGATTTCAATTACCGGAAACGACAAGACCCGCGCACCATCCCGCTCGAGTAGCGCGGTGAGTTCGGCCTGCTGATGCCGAGGCCGGGTATTCAGAATTACCTGGCCCTGCAGCCCTGACACCATACTTAATCCCGTAGCCTGGCGAGAATGCTATCGGCACCCTGTGCCAGCAGTTGATGTGCCAGTTGTACTCCCAGATCGTGCGCCTCGGAGCGGTTACCGCGGATTTCGGCTCGTAGAATTTTACTGCCGTCGGGCTCCCCCACCAACCCCCGCAGGTATATCTGATCCTGCTCAAGTACCGCATACCCGGCGATCGGTACCTGGCAGCCACCATTCAGGGTTTGATTCAAGGCACGCTCGGCCACGATCCGGAGCGTGGTTTCAGTATGCTCAAGCGGCGCAATCAGTTCGCGCAGTTGCTGGTCATCGCCACGAATCTCGATACCGAGCACGCCCTGGCCAATAGCTGGCAGGCACTCTTCAGGCTCAATCGCGACCTTGATGCGCTCGGCAAAGCCGAGGCGCTGCAATCCCGCTGCCGCGAGGATAATGGCATCGAACTCGCCGGCATCAAGTTTCGACAGGCGGGTATTGACATTGCCGCGCAACCAGTCGACTCGCAGCCCGGGATAACGTTCACGTAACTGGGTCTGACGACGCAGGCTGGAAGTGCCGACCAGCGTGCCATCAGGCATTTCGGAGAGCCTGGCATACCGATTCGAAACGAAGGCATCGCGCGGGTCTTCACGTTCCATAACGAGTGCGAGCTCAAGCCCGTCCGGAAAATGTACCGGCACATCCTTGAGTGAATGCACCGCCAGGTCGGCGCGACCGTCGAGCAAACCCTGCTCCAGCTCCTTGACAAACAGGCCCTTGCCGCCAACCTTGGCAAGCGGTGAATCGAGCATCTTGTCGCCGCGGGTTTTCATCGTCACCAGCGAAACCTTGAGATGTGAATGCAATGCTTCGAGACGAGCCGCCACATGCTCTGCCTGCCACAGCGCCAGCGGGCTGGCACGGGTAGCGATGCGCAATTCAGATCGGGTCTCGGTCATACCCGTTACAGGTTCCTGATAATCTTGCGCACGCCCGGCAAATGCCGGCGGCTGACTTCGAGGGTATCGTCAATATCGCGGAAGATGACCCGGTGGCCGTCATTTTCGGATTGCATCCCGGCCAGTCGCGACAGGCTGACCAGCGCGTTACGATGGATGCGATGGAAGCGGTCGCCAAACTCGGACTCAAGGCCCTTGAGCGCGTCCTCGATCAAAACCTCGCCCTCGGTATGGCGTACGGTGACATATTTCTGTTCGGCGTGAAAATAATAGATGTTATCGATCGGTACCAGCACTAGGCTGCCGCGTACCCGTGCACAAATATGCTGGCGCGCCTCGAGCCCTGACAGCACACCGTTGCTGCGGGAGGCCTGGGCGCGGGTCGGACGGATGGTTGCATCCAGCGCCGCCTGCAGGCGCTCCTGCTTGACCGGCTTCAGCAGGTAGTCGACCGCATGGGTTTCGAAGGCTTCGAGGGCATGGTCCGAAAACGCGGTAATAAAAATGACCGCTGGTGGTTCATCGAGCTTGGCGATATGGCGCGCGGCTTCAATGCCATCCATGCCCGGCATCCGGATATCGAGTAGCACGATATCGGGTTCCAGGCTTTGCGCCATGCCGAGTGCCTCGAGCCCGTTAACCGCCTCGCCCACCAGCTCATGTGCATCGAGTTCGCCTACCATGCGCGCCAGGCGATCACGTGCCGGCTTTTCATCGTCGACTATCAGGATTTTCACGAAGTCTCCGCCGTTGGAATCGTTAACTTTATAGTATAGCGTGTCTCAGTCTCGGATAACGCCATTGAAGCCAGTCCATCAAAAGCCAGCGCCAGGCGTTCCTTAATATTCTCCATCGCCATGCGATTACCCTGGCGGCGTTCCGACTGTTGTACCGGTATCACCGGGTTGGAGATTAGTATTTCAGTATCGGTGTCAGATTGACGAATTTCGATCTCGATGATGCCACCGGTGGGCAGGGGTTCAATCCCATGGTATATCGCGTTTTCCACCAGCGGTTGCAGGGTCAGCGCCGGCAGGTTAAGTGATGGTGGCGGTGATGGCAGTTTCCAGATCAGCTCGAGCCGATCGCCCAGGCGCAGGGCCTCGAGCTCGATATAGCTGCGCGTCAACTCGAGTTCCTGTTGCAGGGAGATACTGGACTCAGCCGCCAGGCTTGCTCGAAACAGGTCCGACAGATTCTCAATCGCCTGTTCGGCGAGATCCGGCTGGTCATGGGTAAGACTGGCGATGGTATTCATGCTGTTGAACAGGAAATGCGGTCGTATGCGCGCCTGCAGTGCCTGCAGTCGCGCCTGTGCCTGCACCTGAAGGCGTTGATCGGACTCGTAGTGGAGGTAAAAGTAACGCAACGCGAGACCGATCAGGATTGCCGCTACCGCCAGGTTGCGCGTCAACGTATAACCGACATCCTGCGCGGTGGGTCCAAAGCGTAGCATTTCACCCATGCTCAAACTCCCGAAACTGACCAGCAAGGTCATCAGCAGGGTTGTCGAAATTGCGATGATCGTGGTGCGCAGATGACTACCGAGCCAACTCTTACGCATTAGCACGCATAACACCGCCGCGGTCGCCATGCCAACCCACAGCATCGCAACCGAAATTAGCGAGATATGCACGAACAGGCTACCGCCACCGAAGCTGACCAGTGCGAATACAATCGCGATCAATTCGACCACCAGCAACAGGCGTAAAAATGCCTCGCCATCGCAGAAGTTGGGCAGGTAAGTCGAGTTTTTGGAGCCGGGTATACTTTTTTCTGTATTATCTGGCATAAAGAGTTGATTTGTTCGTCCCGCGCTGCAAGCATACAACAATATCTAGCACAATGTGCTGCCGTATTACGCACAATTTTACGACTGCCAAACGACCTGAAATCAATGAGCAAAGATGATACCCGCATGTGGGGCGGGCGCTTCAATCAACCCACCGACGAGTTCGTGCAGGCCTTTACTGCTTCGGTCGGTTTCGATCGGCGGCTCGCGCATGCCGATATCGAAGGTTCACGCGCCCATGCCATGATGCTGAAACACATCGGCGTGCTCAGTTCGGATGAGCTGACCGCAATCAAGTACGGTCTGCAGCAAATTCGTGAAGAAATCGACGCCGGCAAGTTCGCCTGGTCGGTGGCACTCGAAGACGTGCATATGAACATCGAGGCACGCCTGACCGAACTGATCGGCGATGCCGGCAAGAAACTGCACACCGGTCGCTCGCGCAATGATCAGATCGCAACCGATATTCGACTTTACCTGCGTGAACAGATCACGGTTTGCATGCAAGGTATTCGCAGCTTTCAAAACGGGCTGCTCGATGTTGCCGAACGCGAAGTCGAAACCATTATGCCCGGCTTTACCCACCTGCAGGTCGCCCAACCGGTAAGTTTCGGGCATCACATGCTGGCCTGGTTTGAAATGCTCGATCGCGACCATGGACGACTGTCAGACTGCGCGGTACGCATGAACCAGATGCCGCTGGGCAGTGCCGCTTTGGCTGGCACTTCTTTCGAACTCGACCGGGAGTACACGGCCGAACTACTGGGCTTTGACATGCCCAGCCGCAACTCGATCGACGCGGTTAGCGATCGCGATTTCGCGATCGAATTTTGCGCTGCTGCCGCGATCTGCATGATGCACCTGTCGCGCATGGCCGAGGAGCTGGTGCTGTGGTCGAGTGCACAGTACGATTTTATCCAGCTGCCCGATCGCTATTGCACGGGCTCTTCGATCATGCCGCAAAAGAAAAACCCGGACGTGCCCGAGCTGGTGCGTGGTAAATCCGCGCGCGTGAGCGGACACCTGATGAGCCTGTTGATGCTGATGAAAGCGCAACCGCTTGCGTATAACAAGGATAACCAGGAAGACAAGGAGCCGTTGTTCGACACCCTCGACACCTTGATCGATTCGCTGCGCGCGTTCGCCGACATGGTGCCCGCACTAAGTGTCAACCGGGAAAAAACCTACCAGGCCGCGCAACAGGGGTATGCGACCGCGACCGATCTCGCCGATTACCTGGTCAAAAAAGGCGTGACCTTCCGCGACGCACACGAAGCAGTCGGCAAGGCTGTCGCATTTGCGATCAAGCAAGGCAAGGATCTCAGTGCATGCACGTTGAAAGAATTGCAGAAGTTCGACAAGCGCATCGAAGAGGATGTGTTCGAGGTGCTGACGCTCGAAGGCTCAATCAATGCGCGCAACATCACCGGCGGAACCGCGCCCGAACAGGTGCTGTTCCAGGTCAACGCTGGCCGCGAAAGAATCAAGGACTAAGGTTATATAATTCTCTGTTCAAGCCACTCGGCGAGATGGAAGATTTCCTGTTCCGAAACGCTGTGTGCCATGCCCTTGTACTCATGCCATTCAACCGCGTAACCGTGCTTTTCAAGCTCGCCACGGGTCTCGTAAGCGAGGACAACCGGCACCACGGGGTCAGCCGATCCATGCGCCAGCAGAATTGGAAGGCCTGCATTGACCTTGGACTTTTCGCGCTCCAGTGTTTCCGCGAGCGGCAGGAAACTCGATAAAGCGATAATACCGGCAAGTTGCTTGCCGTAACGCAGGCCGGCGTGTAATACAATGGCGCCACCCTGCGAGAAACCGGCAAGCACGATGCGCTCAGGTGCAATGCCACTGGCAATTTCGGCATCGATGAGCTTATCGACCAGGTTGGCAGATGCACGAATACCCTTCTCGTCGACCTCGGCGCTGATGTCTGCAGTACCGATATCAAACCAGGCGCGCATCACGAAACCCTGGTTGATGGTGACCGGCATCATCGGCGCGTGCGGAAAAACGAAGCGGATGTTGAGGCCGGGGTCGAGACGCAGTTCAGGCACGATGGGCTCAAAATCGTGACCATCGGCGCCGAGGCCATGCAACCAGATGACGCAGGCATCAGGCGCGTGCACGCCGGTGTCAATTACCAGGGATTCGTCAGCCATTACGGATCTCGCTCAAAAACCAAGGCCGGATTATAGCGGTGCCGTGCCAATCCATCACGTTTTATTCAAATCGCTTAACGGGCTACGCACTCCACGTGCGCCGCGTTTAAGCACATGGGTATAGATCTCGGTCGTCTTGACATCCCGATGGCCCAGCTGCTCCTGCACGGTGCGGATGTCGGCGCCCGCTTCGAGCAGGTGGGTGGCAAACGAGTGCCGCAGGGCATGGCTGGTGACGTGCTTGTCGATGCGTGCCTGGCGCGCCGCCTGCCGGATTGACCGATTGATGTTGGCCTCATGGAGATGGTGACGCCGGAGTAAACTGCTGTGCGAGTCTAGCGCCAGGCGCGGAGACGGGAACAGGTACTGCCACCCCAGGGTTTTGGCCGCTGCGGAATATTTTCGCGCCAGCGCATCCGGCATCCAGACACCCGCATAGTGCGCATGCCGGCTGTCTTCCTGCAGGTACAGGCGCACCCTTTCGATCTGGCTTCGCAACGGTGGCACCAGTTCAGGTGCCAGCGTGGTCAAACGGTTATGGTATCCCTTGCCATTCCACACCTGTAACTGGTGGCGCTCCAAATCGATATCCTTGACTCTTAGCCTAACCGCTTCGGTACGGCGTAAGCCCGAGCCATAGAGCAGCGACGCAATCAACAGGGCCGTGCCTGACAGGTGTTGCAGCAACTGAGCGATCTCGAGCCGGGTTAACACAACCGGGAGATTGCGCTGACGCCTGGCGCGATTGAAATTGCCCAGTTCCCCCAACGGGTTTTCAAGCACCCGGTTGTACAGGAAAGCCAACGCATTCAGCGCAATTTTCTGAGTGGCAATGGAAACCTCCCGTTCCACCGCGAGATAGGTCAGGAATTGCTCAATCTCCTTCGAACCTATTTCAGACGGGTGGCGCATACCGTGGTGCACGATAAAATACCTGATCCAGTAGAGATATGATTTGATCGTGCGTTTGCTATAGCGACGCACCGCCATATAATCAGACACGGAGGCAAGAAACGGCGAGGCAACAGGCTTTTGTAAGGTGGGCATAGTAACGAATCCTTTCGTGAAACTATTCCCAGCCACCTTACCAACCTCAGCCGCCAAATCAAGGGTATTATCGAGTCATTTACTCGATAACAATGAATCTAATAATCAGCAACAAATTTAGTGGGTAAATCAGAAACTTGGCAACATACCAAACACAACCCCCCAGTTATCAAGTCCACCCGCTAATATATATTAAAAGGTCGAAGACCTTTTAAATAGGCTGTTATGGGTAAATCATAAATGTTCAAACTTTACTTTCGAATCTTAGTGATTGCATCAGTGGCTCTCTATGTAATTTGGGGATTCCTGCCCAGAATTGAATCGCATTTCTACAGCCCAGAGACAATTGACGCATTGTCTTGGGCGCACGTTGGTCGTGTTTTTAGCTGGGAGGCACTGAGTAACATTTCATATGCATTTCTAATTGCTTATGGTGTCGTCAGTATTGGCCTTATTTACTTTAAGCCCTGGGCCAGATTGGCGTTTCTTTGGTTAACAATCCTTTCGGTTGTCTCATCGTTCTTTTATGGAATTACTGTCTTAACTGAGCTTTCAACTGTGTATCTTCAGGTAATGAGTATTATAGATGGCTTCATATTAGCATTGGTGTACTTCAGCAGTTTGAGTAAAGAGTTCAAATTTACCCATAACAAGCGCATGCAGTCGGACCGGCCTACGGCCGGCCGCTGATGCGAGGCGTTAGGCGTTTAATGAGTCCTTCGTCATAACAGTAATCATCCATATAGGACAATGTAGATATAAAATGAAAGCAATGGCCTGTATCTCATTTCTCTCCCTAACTATGTCATTAATATCATGCAGTATTGGTGGTATTAGCAGCAGTGATGACGATGCAGCAGCAGTTTCGGCACCAAGTACATTAGCTGGTAAAACGTATCGAGTAACAGCTGAATCTGGTTCAGGTGAGTTCTCAAAAACGGGCACATTTACCGTTGTTTTTTTAAGTTCTCAGCCTTGGTACACCGTACAAGGTGATGGAGTTAATTTTCCCGATTCATGGGGGATGTACATCTATAGCTCTAATGGTGCCAGTGGTACTGTTAAAGTAACAGATTCTGTGGGTGGGAGTATTGCTTATTCGTTTACATTTAATACTGCTTTCTCTGGGACATATGTCGCAACTGAAACTACAACGGCAGGTGTAAATTCTACGCAGGCAGGCACATTCAATGAGCTATAAAGCTCCTAAGACGCAGCTACTAAGCATGAGCCAACAAAGCCGCCTAACAAGCGCATGCAGCCGGACAGCCAAACCGCTACGCGCTTTGTCTGCCGCTGATGCGAGGCGTTAGGGCGCTTAGACAAATCCCTACCTCCGCGACAGTATCCGATTTCTACGTCTTTAGGGACAAAATGATATGACAAAATCAATTCTATTATTGAGACTGAGTTATTGGATTGCGGCAATAGCAGATTTCATTGTTGCAATTTTAGTGTGGATACCGGAAAGAATGGGTGTAGACGAAGTAGCTTATCCGATGGGTCTGGCGTCTGTTACCATATTCTCATGGACTGTAATGTTGCTAATAGCAGATAGAAAACCAATAGAGCGAAAATGGATACTGATTCCAACAATTCTCGTTGTAACATTGATTACGGTCGTAAGAACGAAGTTTTCTTTGGATGGAACTGTTGAATTTAATTTGGTCCTGTTTCTATTTGCAATTGGTCTGATTAGCCTGATGACGTACAGCTATTATTACGCGAGCAAATATTCTACAAAGTAGGTAACACTAAACAAAACGCGCCTAACAAGGGCATGCAGACGGACGTGGCCTACGGCCACGCCGCTGATGCCGAGCGTTAGGCGATTTCAGAAATCTTCAATTATTTCGATTTTAAACCCAGTAAAATTCCATACAAAACCCGTGATTAATAAACGAAACACCTTACCGATAATCGATATCCGAGTGTTGTATGACGACAAGCCCGAAATCTGGGTGCCTGTAGATCAAGCAATAGGAAAAGCATGTGAAACCATTGGGGGATTCATGGCGGTCGGCTTACCTGCCCCGTTAAAACCAGAATCTAAAATAATCGAGAAACTATTTTCCCTGTTTGACCTATCACAGCCAGTGCTATATGAAATGGGGAAGCGGGAAATGTGCCCCACCAGTCGACGCTGTATGCGCGGCTACGTCGATAGGCGAGCCGGTGGTTTTGCCTACAATGAAATCTTCGATATTGGCCCAGAAATGCCCGCCTCTGGTCCCGGTATAGATGATATCGAACTGGTCACCGAAACAAATGTCTGGCCTTCAGTAGAGCCCGCCCCCAACTGGCGAGAAGAAATGACTGCACGATTCACGCAAATGGAGGCATTGGGTGTCAGAATTATTCGCGCCATGGCGCGCTACTTGAATGTCAATGAAACAACCGCAGCGGCTCGATACCAGAACAGTAGCTCGAGTATGCGACTATTGAAATATCCAGGTAATCCAACTGGGCAAAATCAAAACGTTATCGGAAAAAAACATACCGACAATGGCGGGCTCACCTTCCAATGGCAAGATCAACCAGGTTTGCAAATTAAAACGCCAACCGGAGAGTGGCTGGATGTCCCCGAGAGAAGTGAAGGGCTTTCTGTCCATTTGGGAGAGGCCCTCGAAACGCAGTCATCTCGGAAGTTCGTTGCAACGCCGCATCGAGTATTAGGTTGGGACAGGGTCCGTCATTCCATCGTATTTTTCCTGGAACCCAATCTATTTAGCAGTACCAATGCATTCAGCGAAAATTCATGCGATGAAACTCCTTCCAATGACGAGACATATGCAGCGTCAATGATCAATACGTTACGCAAAACTGGCCGCGCATGAGTAACGATATCGAATTACAACCATTATCGCCTAACAAGCGCATGCAGTCGGACCAAAGCGCCCGCTACGCGTTCACTTTGGCCGCTGATGCCAGGCGTTATGTTCTATGTCACATCTACGAGTAATTGGTGGTAAAATACCGCTCGGAGATTAACCTATGTCAAGCATATTAAAACTTCCATTAGAAGACCGTATCCGACTAGTCGAAGATATCTGGGACAGCATTGCGGCGGAACAATCTTCACTTGAATTGACAGATGCTCAGAGGATGGAGCTAGACAAACGCCTAGACGCCTATGAAGGGGATGGCGACAAAGGGCGCGAAGCTTCTGAGGTCATAGCGGATATAAAAAGCAGGCTGTGAAGTCCGTAGTCAACTTCCAGCCGGATGCTGAAACAGATGTCGCAGACGCAGCTGCCTGGTATGAGACTCAAAGATAAGGATTGGGAGCAGAATTTTTGGACGAAGTTTTGTCGATCTGCGACCTAATTGGCGAAATCCTGAAATGTTTCCCGTGGTTCATCGAATACTCGAAGAGCCGTCATTAAGAAATTTCCATTTGGAATTTACTACAGAGCAGAAAATGCTCTTGTATCAATTGTCGCAGTAATGCACGGTAGCCGTGACCCTAATAACTGGAAAGATAGAACATAACAAGCAAATGCAGACGGACGCGGCTGACGCCGCGCCGCTGATTTGAGCGTTAGGCGTCTTATGGCTACTCTTCCCAATATAGATTACGACCTAAACCAACTGCGCAGCGATTTATCGGAGTTAATGACGCAACTTAGCGACAAGCGGCAAAAGGAAATTGGTTGGATCGAGACTGCTTACATTAGGGTTCACTATCAGGACC